>Ga0209713_10003001_pt1 | contig 10608 bp, 6 predicted proteins | sample ArcOceMetagenome_3_FD_187444 | JGI IMG/M metagenome (GOLD analysis project Ga0209713, IMG submission 187444) | Marine eukaryotic phytoplankton communities from Arctic Ocean - Arctic Ocean- Svalbard ARC20M Metagenome (SPAdes) (version 2) | ecosystem: Environmental > Aquatic > Marine > Oceanic...
CGCGTTTTCGGGACTGAGAGGTCGGGGTCTGGATACGTCGCCTGCCGGAACTGGGTATGGTCAGTTAGCGCCCCCTATCTTTAGGGAGGGGAAAACCACGTGGCGGCTAGCGCAAGCTTGCGTGCATTGCGGCTCCTTGCGCAAGTCAGCTCGGCTCGCCCGCGTTCAGCGCGGTGCGCTCATGGTGCTGACCTTCCTCGGCCTCGAGGTGACACCGGAGGCGACGTTTGCGCTGCGCCGCTTCCCAAAGCTCGACAGCATCGAGCAGCTCCTCGCGGCGCTCCAGCGGCACATCGCCGGCGCCCCCACGACGCCAGAGAGCTTTCGCGAGCTGCAGCGCGCGTGCTCGCTCGACAGCCAGACGGCGGGTGGGCTGTTCAGCGGCACCCTGTGGCTGCTGCGCACCGCGATGCGCTCCGCGCTGCAGCCCAAGGCGCTCGCCGTGGAGTTTGCCGACATCAAGGTGCCCGCGCACTTTGTGCCGCCCCTCGTCGCCGCGGTGACCGAGGGCCGCGCCGCGCTGGCGGCGGAGCAGCAGGACGAGTCGCTCGGCCTGCCGAGCCTGCAGGAGCTTCGGTGGCGCCTCGACGTGAGCATCTCGACGTCGTCGCTGCACCGCGTGCTGCGTCCCCACCTGACGCTGCAGACGGACCTGTCCGACGGCACGTCGCACTGCTTCTACGCGAGCAAGGAGCGCTTCGACGAGCTGCGCTACACGGTCGCGCGGCTCATCAACGACATGCAGGGAGCCGAGGCGCGCCTCCCGCCGCTGGTCGAGGCCGCCGTGGACCGGAGGGGAAGCGTGCAGTGAGGCCGTTGTCAGAGACGGGTGTACACGTGTGGCCCGGCAAATTCACAAATTCATGCACTTATTATAGAAAGAACGCGCAAACGACTATATAGACGGCTCTTCGGCCGTGGCGTGGCTGCGCCGGCTCAGCCGAAGCGCCCAATCTCGAAGCGGTCGATGACGGAGTGCGGCGCCGAGTTGTGGTGCGAGCCGTCGGCGAGCCGCTTGTCGACGCGGAAGTAGTGCGAGGCGTTCTCGGAGCGGCCGACGAGCTGCACAAAGTCCTCGTCGTGCGTGATCACGATGAGCTGGAAGTTGGCCTGCTGGCGGCGGCTCTTGATGATCTCGTTGAGCGCGAGCGCGAACGACTCGATGTTGGCCGTGTCGAGGTTGGTCGTCGGCTCGTCGAGGGCGAGGATGCCGCAGTTGACGCAGAACGACTCGGCGAGCGCCAGCCGGATGACGAGCGACGCGAGCACCTTCTGGCCGGCCGAGCAGCGGCCGCGCATGTCGAGCTTGGTGTCGCCCTTGGTCATCACGACGCGGTAGCTCTGCTTGCGCGCGCCCGACGCCGTCTCGCCCTCGTGCTCCGAGTGGATCTCGATGCCGTCGATGTCGGGCCCCTTGTACGTCTTGTTCCACAGCTCCTTGATCGACTTGTTGATGCTCTCCATCTTCGACGAGTGGAACTTCATGAGCGCGCGGTCGAGCGCCTTGTAGTAGCTGTCGAGGTCCTTGACGGCGAGCCCCACCGTCTTGACCTCGATCAGCTTCTGGCGGTGCTCGTCGTCGATGCGCCGGTACTTGGCGTCGCGCAGCTCCTTCTTGGCCATCTCGAGCTTCCCCTTGACCTGGTCGTACCCGCCGCGCGCCTCGGCGAGCTCGATCCGCTTCCTCTGCGCCTCGCCCTCGAGCGCGCCGATCTCCTGCTGCACCTTGTCGCTGCCGGGCACCTGCCGCAGCTCCTCCTGCTTGGCCTCGAGCTGCGCCTGGTAGTCCGCGTAGTGCTTCGAGTAGACGCGGTACTCGAGGTTGGCGCTGATCTCGAGCTTGACGCCCTCCTTGGCCTGCGACTGCTTGCGGAGCTCCTCGAGCTTGTTGCGGAGCGCCTGCGCCTGCGCCTCGCCGTCGTCGACGGCCTGCTTGGCGCGCTCGAAGGCCGCCTGCTGCTCGGCGAGCGTCTCGCCGTGCCCGTGCTCCGCGTACTTGCGCAGCCCGTCGTACGAGATCTGCAGCGTCGCGTGGTCGCGGTTGGCCTCGGTGACGCGCGCGTCGATCTTGTCGACGTCGCGGCCCGTCGACTCGCGCAGCTCGCGCAGCTCGTCCTCCAGGCCGTTGAGCTCGCGCCGCAGCGGCTCCTCCTGCTGCTTCGCGCGCGACGTCTCCTCGAAGAGTTGGCTGCGCTTGGTCGACAGCTCGTCGCGCTGCGCCTCAAAGTCCTTCCGCCGCTCGAGCTCCGACTGCAGCTTGGAGAGCGCGAGCTCCTGCGCGTTGCGCTTCCCCGCGTTCTCCTGGATCTCGTCCGAGCGCTTGCGCAGCGAGAACTCGAGCTTCTCCACCTTCTTCTGCGTCAGCTCGCGCTCCGACGTGACCGTCTGCAGGGCCTCCGTCACCTCGGCCTTCGTGCGCGATTCGCCGAAGACGGCCGACTGCGCCGACTGCGAGGCGTCGGCCTCCTGCTTCAGCCTGGCGTACTCGGCGTGCATGAAGCGCAGCGTCTCGACCTCGCCGCGCAGGTCCTGCACCTCCTTCTCCTTGACCGACTGCTGGTCCAGGTCGCTCCGGCGCGACTCCACCTCGCCGCGCATGCGCTGCGCCTCCGACCGGAGCGCGTCCATCGTCTGCTGCGACGCTGGCTTGTCGATGGTCTTGAGCTTCTTGATCTTGCCCATCTCCTCGTCGGCGCGGTAAAGCTTGCGCGCGAGCTCGTCCTTGTCGCGCGCCTTGCGCTGCTGCTCCTCCGGGTTGGCCGAGCCTTGCTGCTCATACTTGTCACGCTTGCGCTTCATGTTGGCGAGTTGATCGGGGCCAGCGACCGACGCGCACAGCCCACACTTGTGCTTTTCCGTGGCATGATGCATGGCGCCGTCGATGAACCTGATCACCTCCTGAACGCCCGCACCCGAGCCCGTATTGCGCATCTCCTCCGCCTCGCGCTGCGCCTCCTTCGCCCGCTCGGTGAAGTCAAAGCCCTCCTGCAGCCAGCTCGAGTCCATCGCGCGGACGCGCTCCTCCGCTTGCACGACGTCCTCCTCGATCCTCTTCAGCTCGGCGTTCTTGGCGTGGATCTCGGCCTCCTTCTTGGCAAACTTGCTCTCGATGTCCCTGACATCGTGCGCGAGAGAGTCCTTCTCCGCATCGCGCTGACGCTTGATGTCGTTGAACTTCTTGACGAGCTGGTTCTCCTCGAGCATCTGCCAGACGTCGGCCGTCGGGTTGCCCAGCACATTGCGGATGCGCGTCTTCTTCTCGTCAATGGCGCGCACCAGCTTGGCCTGCTGCTCCTCGGCCGCTGCCTTCTGCTGCGCCCGCCTCTGCTGCTTGTCGTGCTCCGCGTCGACGGTGGACATCTCATCCATCAGCGTCGAGAACTGGTGCTGAAGCTGCAGCAGCTTGGCTTTGCTGCGCTTGAGGTCCTCGGCTTCGCCCGAGGTGCCGCTCTCTTGCGTCTGCGTCTCCGCCTCGGCTTTCAGACGCGTCAGATCGTCGCGAATCCGCTTCAGCCGGACCTCGTCGCCCTGCATCTCGTCGAGCTTCTCGGTCAGCTCCTGCTCGCGCTTCTGCATCTCCTTGATCTCGCGCTGCTTCTTGGCGATGTCGTCGGCCGAGCCGGCGAGCTTCGCGCTCTTCTGCTCCTTGACGGCCACCAGCTTGGCGAGCTTCTGGTCGGCCGCCGTCTTGGCCGCCTTGAGCTCCTCCTCGCGCGCGTGTAGCGCGGAGCGGATGGTCTCGAGCGCCGCACCCACCTTCCTGGTCGTGTCGGACGAGTTGGCCCCGATCGCGACGCTCAGCTCGTACTTGCTCGCGAGCTGGTTGAGCTTGGACTCCGCCTCGCGCTCCGCCTGCTGGTGCTGGTTGCGCTGTGCCTTGGCTGCCTCGAGCCGGCCGTTGGCGGCGTACATTTGCTGCCGGGAGTCCTCCTGGCGTCCCTGGGCCTCCCTGAGCTGGGCCTCCTTTTGGTTGTGCGCGTTGGCTTGCTTTGCCAGGTACCCGTCGATTGTTTGCAGCGTGTTCCTCAGCTCGGCATCGGTGTCCGTCAGCTGCGAGTCGTAGACATCTTCGAGCGACTTCTTCTTCTCGTGCAGGGTTTCGCGCGATTGCTGAATCTTGATGTTGAGCTCGGCGATTTGGTTTCGGATCTTGCTGCTGGCGTGCAGACGCTCCCGCAGCGCTGGCAGCTTGCCCTCGGCCTCGTTGATGTGCTGCTGGTGCCCCTTGAGCACCGCGTCGAGGCGGCTCAGCGTGTCCTCTCCGGCCGTGACCTCCTCGCGGAGCTTGTTGGCCTGGCCTAGCTTCTCCTCAAACGTAGCGAGCTCGAGGCTGGACGTCTTCTCCTCCTGCTTCTTGAGGTTCTTCAGCTTGCGGACCTCGTCGAGCGCCTTGGTGTACTGGGTGGCGGCAAAGATGTCATCAAACTTTTCCTTGAGCGTCTTGTCCTCGCCAAGCGGCCAGCAGGAGTCCTCCTGGTGGACGAAGACGACGTTCTCGAGCACGGCGGCCGACACGCCCATCAGCTCTGGCACGAGCTTGTTGAGATCGGTGCACTTGTGAGATGTGGCCACCTTCTCGCCGTGCTGGTTGACGGCCTGCAGCGCCGATTCGAAGGCCTTGTACTCAAGCTTCGTGCTCTTCTGCGTCAGCGAGAAGTTGCGACACACCACGGTCGGCTTTCCTGCCGCCGACGTGAGCTTCAGCTTGATCTGAGCCTTGACCTGCGCGCCAGATGCAGCACCCGCGCCGCGGGTCAGCGCCAGCTCGGCAGGGCGTGGGATCGACGAGAGGCTAGCGCATGGGCGCGTCGGGCGCGGCGCGCACCTCGGTCAGCCCGACGATCTTGGGGTCGTGGATGAACGCCTGGCCGTTCCTGCAGTTCGGTGGCAGGTTGCCCGTGCACGACATCTTGAGCGTCTCGATGATCGTCGTCTTGCCAGAGCCGTTCTTGCCGACGATGAGCGTGAGCGGCTTGTAGAACTCGATGTTCTGCACCACGTTGGGCGAGAAGGAGCGGATGCCCCGGATCTGCAGCTTGTCGATCGAGGTCATGCCCTGCGGGTCGGGTGTAGAGCAGGTGTAGGCGTCAGGACGGGGTAGCGCCGAACATGGGCACGCTGGTGAGGTGGGCCGGGCCGGGTGCGACGGGTCGGCGCGGGAGGCGCCCACCTAGCGTGCGGCGGCTGCGCTAACGGCGACGACTAGCGGAGACGGGCGGCCTGCTTTCGGCCGTGCGGCGCGCCAGCCGCGAGTCGTGGATGAGTGTCGGCCGCGGTGCGCGCGCGCGCGCGCTTGAGCGTGCCTCGCGAATGCCGTGCTGGTCCACACGCGGTGTGGCAAACCTTAAGCCGGGTGTCAGGACTTGCAAGCCGCAGCGGGTGACGAGCGTAGCGAGCGCACGCGTAGCGTGCCGAGCGTAGCGAGCCGCCGCGTAGCGGCGCCTTACGGTGTGGACGATTTGACGCTGGGAAGGTCGATTTCAAGCGCAAAACGCTGAATTTTTTTCGCGCTACGCGCGATTTCAGCAACCGCTCGCCGAGGCTTGCGGGTGACGGTCACCCGCAAGCATGCAAGTTCTGACACCCGGACCTTAAGTTCACAAAACGAGTCAGCGCACTACGGAGCATCGTACCGCCGCAGCATGACGCGGCGCCGGAAGACGTTCCTGTTTTCGTGCGTCACGGCCGCGTCGGCGCCCATGGCGCGCAGCGCGCCCTCGGCCTGCTCCTCGCTCTCAAAGAGCACGGCCGGCGCGCCAAACGGGTCGCGCGCGAGCGCGTCCGTCGCGACGGCGGCGGCGCTGCGCAGCGCCATCGGCGGCGGCTGCACCGAGCCCGTGTAGACATCGGCCCATGCGACGGGTGCCACCCAGTCGACGTAATACCAGCAGTGCTGCGCCTCTGCGAATGCAAAGGCGGCGGCCATGGTGCGCAGCATCGCCGCGGCCGCGGGCACCGCCGGCCGCGCCACGACGGAGCAGTTGTACCGCACCGAGAACTTGCGCTGCCTCCAATCGGCGGCCAGGGGGACGAGCTCGACGGCAATCGTGCGATCGAGCTGCGGCTTCACCCACACCCGCGCCTGCTCCTTGGTCACCTCCATGAAGTGGAGGAACCACGGCCGGCACAGCGCGCCCAACTGGCACGCGCAGTTGAACGCCAGCGGCGCGGGCTCGGCGAGCCGCGCCATCGTGCTGGCGTTGAGCGGCAGCTGGTCGAGGTCGCGCCCGAGCGTGGTGTATGGGTAGGCGATCCGGCTGTGCTCGGCGGGCACGTGGTGGACGAAGCGCACGAAGCAGTCCTGCTCCGGGTTGGAGCACCTGACCATCTTCGAGTCCAGCCCGAGCGAATGCCGCTCCGGGTGCGTCGGCACCATGCACTCGGCATGCAGGTCGGCGCAGCGGCCGCTCGGAGACAGCATCTCACGGAGCAGCGCGAGGCTCCACGCATCGCGGCGCACGAGCCAAACGCCCCAGTTGTGGTAGTGCGCCGCTGTCATGAAGTGCTCCTCGAGCTGCAGCTGCTGGGACAGCAGCAGGCTCCGATTCGGGAAGCGCTCCAGCCAGTCCTCGGCACGCTGGTCGGGCTCATTGATGGTCGCGTCGTCGTCGACCCACAGCACCCACTCCGAGCCGCGCTCGAGCGCCTCGAGCCCCATGCGCACCTTCTCCCAGTACACGCTGTACGTCGGCAGCCCGCGCTCAGACTCGACACGGTAGCGGTAGCCTCGCAGCGCCGCCCACCGCTCCACGCGCTCGCTCAGCGTCCTGTAAGGCTCCACGTGGAGCCGGTCCGAGAACTGGATGAGCTCGGGCGCGGACGCGGTGGCTGTGGGCGGCGCGGCTCCGAGCGAGTCCAGGCTCAAGGTGCCCATAAATATATGCCGGTCTCAAACGCGAAGAGCTTCGCCGAGATGAAGTCACAAACATACAAGTTGCGTGGGGGAAAGCTGCATGAGACACACACCGTCTGGCTATAGTGAATCAGGACTCTGTGCTTCGGCAAGGGGTTCGAGGTGTGTAGTTGAGGTAAGCTAACAGCTTTATCTAGTTCGAAGGTGTAACCAGAGGGGGAGGGAGTGTATATATAGCGCTGTATAGTGTATAGGCTGCATCGCTGTATACTGTACCGGCTGTATAGGCGCTGTATCGGCTGTATAGGCGCTGTATCGGCTGTATATGCTCAGAGGCGCTGAGACAAGATGCTCCTTAGCTGCATAGCTGTATAATACAGCAAAAATGGTGCAACCAACTAGTGCGCACTAGTTGGTTGCCACCATTTTCGACCATTTTTGCTGTATTATACAGCTATACAGCTAAGGAGCATTGTCTCAGCGCCTCTGAGCATATACAGCCGATACAGCGCCTATACAGTATACAGCGATGCAGCCTATACACTATACAGCGCTATACACTCCCCCTCTGGCTGTAACACGCGTAAAATCTCTTTTGATTTTTACCCCTCGGTGGAAAGTACCGAGGCGTGAAATCTTCTTCGTGGGTGAACTTCTTCCTGTGCGGCCCGCGTGTGCGGCCCCCACGCCACTCTCCTGTGTCGCCCGCTGGCCGATACCCGTATCGCACCACGCAAACTTCCAAACTTCTATCAATCAGTTCGCGAACTGGATCAGTGATCGGGCGGCGTACGAGACCTTGGCTCTCTGCGCGTCCCTCATGCGGAGAGCGCCGATCGCGACGAGCTCGACGGCCGCCGCGTAGAACCACCCTGACCGTCAGAGAGAGCGCATGCCGGCGAGGCCCGCGTGTGTGGCCCCCCACGCCACTCTGCTGTGTCGCCCGCTGCGCGATACGATGCGGAGGCAACGCACTTCGTTAACTTCGTCACCACGCAAACTTCTATCAATCATTTGGTTGTCATCTGCTTGGATTCGAGAGGGGGGTCGGACCCACAGGTGCCTCGCCGCCCTCGCTGCCCGCGCCACCACTGCGCAGTGCACCTTCCGCCTCGCCACCACCGCCCTCAGCGCCACTGCCTTCGCGCCGCCGCCGCCTCCGCGCTGGCGCCTCTGACCCAGATTGACCCCGCCGCCGCCGCCGCGCCGCGAGCTCAGCCGCGCTCAGGCAGACAGACCTACAGACAGAAGCACGCGGACCCTAGCTAGCTAGGGCCCGGACGCCCAGAGGACGTCTCAGAGACAGACACAACCACTAGCCCTCGCCAGACCTCCACGCCAGACTCACGCTCCCCTCACACCCCGCCAGCCGCACCGCATCACCACTGCCCGACCCAGCCGCAATCCTCCGCCCACGTGCACCCGCTCTCGCTCCCATCGCCGCTGAGCGCCTGTGCGGCTATGTGCGGCAGGTATCCGCCATCATGTCGCGCCTCCTCCTTCTCGCGATGCTCACGCTCCACGGCGCCTCTGCCTTGCCGTCCGGCACGCTCCAGCACGACACTCCTACGGATGTGCACGCCAAGGTGGCCTCGCTCGAAGCTCAGCTGGCGGAGTTCAACGTCAAGTTCAACGCTCAGGAGGCGAAGTTCAACGCTCAGGAGGCGAAGATCGCCTTGCTGCTCCACCCGGCTGGTGCGAAGAAGAAGGTCACGCTCATCCAGTCTGCCAAAGACCAAGACCCTCAGGATGACGGTACCGATCCCCCCTGGGACCCATCGACGGATGGGACTGCTGGCCCCGGCCCCGGCGGCAACGGCACGGAGCTCCTGACGATGCCATCATCCAGCAGCGTGGTGTCCGGAGAGTATTCGGGCTGGCAGATGGCTGGCAACGCCGGGTACACGGCTTGGAACTACATCTACATCGCCCGCCAAGCCGACGGTAACATCTGGATCAACTGCAAGGACTCGAGCGGCAACTGGGCTCCCAACGGCGTCTCCGAGATTGACATCGCTTGGTATGGTACCCCATATCTGACCGGGGAAGCATACGTGTACTCTGTGGAAGCCACCAATACAGATGGAATCCGCTTGGGGACCTCCAAAGGTTGGGCGGAACTCGGGGCGAGCTCGGGGAACTCCAAGGTTGTTGCCCCCTGGGCGGTCAACTGCAAATGGGCCTAGACGTCGACGGCACGCTCTGCATCCCCGACTCGCGGCGCACGGAGCGGCTGTTTGGCGGCGCGCCGGGGCGGGGCGGAGGCGGCTAGGGCTGAGGACTGTGGGGCATCGGGGTGAGGGAGTATAGCGCCGTCTAGGTGCCTTGCTTTATGTTTGAAGAGATCGATTCATTTTTGGGCGATAAAAACCCTCTCCGTGGTTATCGACGTTCGCACTACGCACGACCGTTCGGGCCTTCCAGCACGGCTGTTGCGGCATGCGAGCTGCTTCAGGGATGCTCCCCGTTCATATCCGGCCATTGCCGCGACGGAGAGTTGACCGGGGTGAGCACCAGCGCACTTTGGGTGATAATACCCTTAATCTGGTAATTTTCGCCGGCCGCGAAGTAGCGTGCAGAAGTAGCGGACGGGAGGACCCGAGGCGTCTCCATCAGGATGACTCCACACCGTCACCACCTATCCGGCGCCTAAGTCCCCGGGACACCAGCACTGGGTCAGTTCCAGCCTAGGGCATCATGCCGACGCCGCTGCCGCGCGCATCCTTTTCGTACATCTCTGCCCTTACACCCTCTGGGAAGAAGCTGCCTGCTTCAGAGCGTAAACAATACCTCAATAGCCTTTTCTTCGTCTGTGCAGGAGAGTGTCTGTGAGCAGTCGGAATTTTCGCGTCTTGTTTTTTTGAGACTGTAATTCACTCGGCCGCCGCCGCAGGACTAGCGCCCGCCTCTCCACTGTGCCACTCGAGGTCGCACGCCAGCGAGACGTGGTCGCTCGGGTACTCGGCTGATGGCAGCGCCGTGTCCCGCCGCAGCTCTGCCGTGGGCGGCAGTGGCGCCACGCCCACGAGTCTCAGCCGGCCTGGCTCGAAGTAGATCCAATCGAGGGCGTTGAGGTAGCCAGGCGTCGCGTGTGTCGGCCGCGTGTGCACGCCATACGCGGACGCCATCGGCCCGCCCGGCAGCGACAGCTCCGCGCCGACGCTCGCCGCGAGGCGGACGGTTGGCAGCGGCCCCCGCTCCGCCTCGACCGCCGCGTCGTCGTCGTCGACGGGCGCGGGGCCGCGCGTCGTTAGCGCCGTGAGCGCCACCTCGAGCCGCGCGAGCCGCTGCAGGCTCGCCTGCTGCCCCTCCGCACTCCGCAGCCACGTCCACGTGCGCCTCGACTCGCCGCGAGTGCCAGCGCCGCCCTCAGTCGCCTCCGCACGCATCTGCGCCTCGACCTCGGCCATCGCCAGCACGGCGCTGTCGAGCAGCGTCTTGCCCGAGGCAGCCTCGCTCACGACGAGCGCACGGCGCGCCGCATCCGCCTCGGTGCTCGTTACGAGCTGCGCCAGCTTGGCCTCGGGTGTCTCGTGCAGCAGCCGCAGCGCCTTGCGCAGCCGGTGCCACGTCAGCGCCAGCCGCTCCGCCGCCTCCAGGCTCGTCAAGTCGCCGCCCGTGCCAACGTCCTCCGCCGCCTCCGCCACCTCCGCCGCCTCCGCCACCTCCGCCGCCTCCGCATCCGCCGCCGCCTCCGCCACCTCCGCCACCTCCGCCGCCTCCGCCACCTCCGCCGCCTCCCCCCCCCCCGCCGC
>Ga0209713_10003002_pt1 | contig 10607 bp, 7 predicted proteins | sample ArcOceMetagenome_3_FD_187444 | JGI IMG/M metagenome (GOLD analysis project Ga0209713, IMG submission 187444) | Marine eukaryotic phytoplankton communities from Arctic Ocean - Arctic Ocean- Svalbard ARC20M Metagenome (SPAdes) (version 2) | ecosystem: Environmental > Aquatic > Marine > Oceanic...
TGCGCCGCGTAGCGGCGCCTTATGGTGTGGACGATTTGCCGCTGGGAAAGTCGATTTCAAGCGCAAAACGCTGAATTTTTTTCGCGATACGCGCGGAGATCAGGGGGCGTCACGACGTGATCACGACGTGACACGTGCTACGCATGTGAGTATGACATACCCACATAAGTAGTCATTTTCGAGACGCGGGGCACTTACGACAGCCTAAGCGGGCTGGATCGGGCCGCAGGCGCGTTTTTTGCCGCTAAATGAGGCAGCACCATGCCATGTCTACGCGGTAGTACACAGTTGTATCTATCTATCTATCTACAGTTGTACAGTTGTACGCGGGGTTTACGCGCTGCAGCATTCACACATAGCTAACAAAGCGGCGGACCATTCATTTATGACGGCCAAGCCGCCGCCCACCGCCTACGCCTGGGACGCGCGCGCGGACGTGCTCCGCGCGGGCTGGCTGCGCAAGGAGGGCGCCACCAAGATGTCGGCGCGCTTCCCGTCGCGACGCTACTGCGTGCTCGCTCCGGCGATGCTCGAGTACTACGAGGAGGTGCAGGTGCCGCACCGGCCCGGCGCGGCGCCCGGCACGCTGCTGGTCAACGAGTGGAACCTCGTGCTCCACACCACCAACCACGCGTCGGAGCTCGCCGTCGGCGACGTGATCGTCGCGGTCGACCAGGCGTCGACCCAGGGCAAGCAGGCGCAGGCGGTGCTCGAGGAGGTGGCGGCGCCGTGCAGCCTGACCGTGCTGAGGCCCAAGGGTCTCATCCCGCTCCGCGGTGCCGCCGTGCAGCGTCTCGGCAAGCGGCACGGCGGCGTCGCTTTCCGGATAGATCACAGCGGCGGCGACAGCGTGCCCGGCGCCGGCGCGAGCGACGGGCGGCGCCCGTTCGTGCTCGTCGCGCCCGACGACGACGAGGCAGCGGCGTGGCTCGAGGCGGTGCGCAGCGAGACGGCCGACTCGGGTCGCTCGCCCTCGGGCGGTGGGAGTCTCCAGCTGCAGACGAGCACGTCGACTGTCTGCAGCAGCACGACCCAGGCGAGCACAGAGTAGTAGTCTCTCGTCCCCGGGCGTTCCGATAGTATGTTCAATAAGCCACAATGGAGTCCTCAAATCACCGGGTGCCGATGGGCGCAAAGCAGCGCTCGTCAAACACGCCTGGCAGAACTGGTTAGCTCCGTTCCCAAAAAAGGCAGCGCCGCGTCGAAGGCTCGCGCGCGCTCGCGCTGGGCCTCGTGGCGTCGCGACGCGCCTTCGCCCGGATATGGCGTACTGGCACCTGCTCGGTGTGCTCTGCGCGGCAGTGGCGCACGCCGCGCCGACAAGCCAGTCCGCCATACTGTCAAGGGCTGTGTCTGACCGGATCGAATGGAGCAAAGAGAGCGCCACGAGCACGAGGAATGCTGCTCTGTGCATGACCGACCGGGTGCGCGACCCGTCCACGCTGTTGACAGCCCAGGAGCATGTGCTGGACTGGCTCAACGCCGACTTGCTGGCGTACTCGTCGGATGACAACGTCGACACCTGGCGCAGCTTCGACAGCGGCAGCACACTTGCGCCCGCCGGCCTTCTGCACCTCCCCGAAGACGAGCTCGACGAGGAGGGCTTCTACGCCGACCTGCAGCCCTTCTCGGAACGCTACGTCCAGTACGGCGGCTCGGTGGCGCCTCTCGCTTGCAACAAATCGATGGAGAAGTGGGAGAGCGAGCCCGAGTGCGCGCATGTGCTCTCCATCTATGTCGGGCAGCAGCGGTGCTATGACATGGTGAAGGCTGCCGAGAAACGTCGTGGCCGGAAATACCAGTGGGTGCTGTGGAGCCGTGGCGAGCTGCAGTGGCTGGCCCACCACCCGCCGTTGGACGTCATGTCCACCGACAGGGTGTGGATTCCGCAGTGCTCGAGCGACTTTTACGGCATCTACGACCGACATGTCGCAATGCCCCGCAAGCTGGCACGCCATTACCTTTCGCGCTACCAGATGATCCAGTCCGGTGAGATGCTGGGGGCTCTGGAGGCGACGCCGCCACCTGAAAACCGCTTCGCCCACAACTCGGAGGTGCTCCTCCATACGACCCTGGTAGCAAAGGGAGTCTCCGTGGGTCGCTTCCCCTGCGTGGCCGCGCTCTCCTGCTGCGACGGGTGCTTTACCGACGGGTGCTGCGATGTCAAGGTGACCAACAGCCAGGGCAACGAGACGATCGTCCGCGTCAAGTCGTACGGCGAGCATGTGCCGGAGGGCCTTGGTAGCGGAGCCGAGGACCAGGGGATCTGGGACTTCAACCGCCCTCCCACGAGTCTCGAAGGCGCATGGGCTGGAATGCAGGCAGGCTGTTGGGCCCAGGGCGGCGAGTGGCACACGGCGTCATCGTGCGACCCGGAGGCTGGCCGCATGAGAAGCGCCGCCTTCATGGGCCAGGCGGCGGCGTTGAGCGCCAGGGAGGCGAGGACGCTCGCGCCACTCTCGCGATCCTCGTTGGAAGAGGCGTACCTCTCCGTGTGCTCAGATACCTGCCAGCGGCCCGAGGTCTTGAAGTGCTCGACGAGGTCGTCGTACGCCGAGTTCCAGCACAACACGACGAAGGCACCTCCGGCAAGGACGTCACTGGGCGGGGAGAGCGAGAAGACGCTTTGCCCGTCGGGGTATCGGATTGAGGTCCGACGGTCGGGAGGGGACGTGTGTCGCAGGATCGACGGGTCAAAGAACTGGGTGCCGCCCACCGGCTGCGAGATCAGCAGCTTGGACCACGAGCCGTTCACTGTGACACAGGGAACGACTCTGCCGTGCAAGAACTCAGACGGTGGCACCGCGCCAAATCCGATGACGCAGGGCGCTCCGCCAGGCGTGGTGGACTCAACATGCATGCCGCTGTGCAATGAGTTGCCTCGCAGCTGGGAGGACAAGTGCAGCTGGCAGGGCTCGTGCAACGGTTGCATCCAGTGCAGTCGATATTTTCAAATGGACCGGATAGATGATCAGGAGCGTCTGATGAGGCCAGTGCATCCCACCGCGACGAGCCCATGCCCCGAGGGGTTCAAGCTGCGCATCGGAACCCAGAGCTCCGGTGATTCGTGCCATCGTGCCGATGGTTCTGGCAGCTGGACTGCCCCCAAAGGGTGCATCATTGTGCAGGGCGAGGCGAACACCGTCTGGGAGAAGGGTATGGGCCCATGCGAGGTCACCTGGACTCTGGGTCGCGGCGAGGCGAGCATCTCCGCATTCTTGAACGGTACAGTGCACAGTGGACATGCGTGCCTGGCGGAGTGCAGCGAGCTCACGCCTCCGTGGGCGGAGAAGTGCACGTGGGAACCCGCCTGCAGCGGCTGTGACGAGTGTGCTCCGGCGACCAATCTCCTCGATCGCACCGACGAGCCCAAACCAGCCGTCTTCAGCCATGACTGGAAAGAGTTGGTCCAGCCGAGACGGTGTGACTCTGCTGATGTTGCGTGCGAAGATGACAACTTGGATCGGCTGGTGAACGCCTACTTCACCAAGGGCAACATGACCACTACTGTGGACAAGGAGAGTGTCGACACCGTCGTCGAGCTTCGGGGTCGGCACTGTGGCATTGTGCAGGTCATCAACAACAAGGTCCTGTACAAGCCGCCCCCGCCCGACAACGTGTACGCAAACACGACGTGGGACGATTTCCAGGAACGCTCGTGGCCGCACATGGTTTCCCTCCTGGGTCACATCGACTCAGCGCTGCTGGACGCGATGCGCAAGTTCAAGCAAACCCACGAGTGGGGTCCACAGGGCCGCGACCAACTCTTGTGGCCGTGGGCGAACCATAGGTTCGACGACGTCGCGTGCATGCTTCGTCGCGCGACGGAGCTCCAGACCATCCCGGACGTGGAGATGCTCGTCTGTCCTGACGACACGTACCAGCACCAGCCACCACTGATGAAAGATGACGACATGAAGTGGGGCAGGGTCTGGAGCAGTGTGGCTCACGTGCCCGTGCTGACTGCCAATGGGGCGCCAGAGAACTGGGACCATGCGATCCCAGTGCCGATGCCTGGGCGCGGTGCGCCAAACCCGCGAGAGTCGTACAACACGTACCGCAGCGCCGAGTACTCAGGCAGCGAGTTCGCGCAGAGAGTCAACGGGACCGGCTCGTCGTGCAAGGCACCGCCTTGGGACACGCGTGCAGACAACGCCCTCTTCAGGGGCGCTGTCTACGAGCGGTTCTGTCGGCAGTACGAGGCGGAGCAGTTCAAAAGGGAACCACTGGAGCGGACCCCGTGCGCGCGCATCGCTCTGCTCAATGAGCTGGCAAAGGTGGGCGGCGACATGATTGACGCCCGCGCCAGCTCCAGCACCGAAGAGCACACGAGAATGGAACTGGACCCTCTGGACGAGTGTGAGTGGGAGCGGAGCAAGCTGCTGCTCATCATCGGCAACTTCCAGGGCTACGCAGACCGCGTCGCAAACTCGCTGATGAAGTCGTCGCCGACGGTGCTTGTCGACGCTGGCGGCTTCGAGTGGTACTACCCGCTGCTGGTGGACGGCTTGCACTATGCGCGCGCCGATCCGACGACCAAGTCGATTCTCCGCACCGTGGCGAAGATGCTCAATGGGACGATGGATCTGCAGGGGATGGCGCGCAAGTCGAAGGAGTTCGCGCGTGGTCTGTTGCCGCTCGATCGGGCCGCAGCATACATGGCGCGCGTTGCAAAGCGGTACCACGGCCTCATGGCATACCAGCCGACGGCGCGCGAGGGCTTCTCCCAGCCGATGTGTGGGGGCGAGGGGCCTTCACAACCGTCGCCTCAGGACCCCGTCGACATCGCACTAAAGTCGAAGGGCTCAGCCGATCCATATCTGCACGTCGTGCCCGAAGGGGTGACCTGCAAGGCGGCCATCTTCGTCGCCGGGATGCCGCGCACTGGAAGCACGCTGCAGCTCGCTCTGGTGCGGAGGGCGCTTCAGCACCTGCAGGTCTCGGTGAAGGGCAATCCCTCCGATTTCTGGAACCAACCCAGGCATGCTGGCTGGGACGCAGCGGCGGCGAGCTCGTACTATGCACAGGTGGACTCTACGTGGAAGGGCCTCACGGCCGACGACGTGTTGGTCTACAAGACGCATAGCTTCGATGGGGAGGCGCTTCGTCTGTGCAGTACGCAGATTGTGGTGACGCAGCATCGCAACCTGCTCGACGAGTACACGTCGGCGGTCACTGCGTTCAACATGACCGCGGATGTCGCCGCCTCGCACGCTGCCGGCTCGATCAAGATCTGGATGGCTGACTACCGGGATTGGAAGCAGAATGCGACAGAGGGCGCGCTGGACGTCAGGTACGAGGACGTGGTGGACGACATCGATGCGGTCTTCGCGTCCACTGTCGCCTTCCTGGCAAAACGTCTCGGCATGCCGGAGGAGGCGTCGAGCACGAATCTGCCGAGCGTCAAGGATCTCGGCCAGACGGAGGCGAATGCTGCGCTGCCGTCGTCGAGCTCGGCCGCATCGGCCGAGCTGAAGCGACAATGTCGCGTCGCGGTGCAGGGAGCGCACGACTACCTCACCGGGAGCGACGAGGATCCAGCCCGGCTAGGACTGGAATGGGGCTTGGCTGACGAGGGGGAAGGCCGGCACGAGTGGCACGCCCTGAGGGACTCGCATAGGCGGTGAAGTCGTCGTCGTGAGGGGCGGCTTTTTTGATGAGGGTTTTTAAAGAAAATGATATGACACATCGCGTGGCACATCACCGCACCAAAGGCACCAGCGTCCTTACCAAGTTGCAGTGCTTTATGTTGCAAAGCGAAAAGCGAGGCAGAGCTTGCGCATGTAGCGCCGCCGCTGCTCGCCGTCGCGGTCGGCGCTTAGATTCGTTAGGGCCTAACCTGGCCAGCATGCTGACCAAGTTTGAGAAAGTCCAACCAAGGGCCTGGCCTTCCACAAAAACAGCTGATGATCATTAGCAGTAGTGGGGTGGTTCGTTATGTGTATCCTCTGACCGTGAGCTGGCGCTCCCGTCCGTCTGAGCCGATGCTGCGCTTGCCAGGCGCTTGCGTGCTTACCAAACTTGGCGAGCTGATGGTGCGGTGATTCCACCCCATAGCCTCGCTTGTGCGGTATCGCGAACCACCGTGGATGCTAAACCAGTTGACGGCACAACCGCCACCAACCCCGTAAACTGCCCTCCCAAAGAATGCATCGCATGCCGAGCCATCAACAGCCGAAGCTCTAGGCGACTGTAGCTATAGCATGACGCGCCTGCAGAGCCTACTGTAACGCTTGACAAGGCCAAATCCGGCCGCGGGTGAACCAACGGGCCGAGAGGGGACCCGACGGGCATTTTTTGGCCGGACAATACAGTTGTGCGCACCTCCGTGAGCCTCACCTCGTCGGACGGATGACCTTCACCCACTCCAACGTCCCATGGCCCGGATGCGACGCGCGGTACGACATGGACGAAGAGTGGGTGCTGGTCGATGTCGACGGCCCGGCGATGGTGCCGTCGCCTCCGTCTGGGCCGCGCGAGGCGAGGGTGAGCGCGCCGTCGTTCGCGCTCGACGAGGCCAAGATGGACGAGGACATGGCGCCGCCGCCGACCGACGAGCCAGCGGTCGCGTCAGCGGTCGCGCCGAGCAACCACCTCGAGCACGAGCACAAGCTGGCGCTGATGGAGGTGCGCCGCCGCCGAGCGCGAGCGCGCTTGTCGCGGATGCGCGCGCGCATAGCTCACATGCCCCGTTGCCACGTCTTGCCCGCGTGCAGGAAATCCGCGCGCTCAAGCTGTCGCAGCCCAGCCTGACGGCCAAGCAGCTGCACAAGCTGCTCAGCGAGAAGCACGGCGGCGCCTCGCTGGCTGTCGTCAAGCGCTGCGCGTCGGCGGTGCACAAGAGGTGTGCCTCGCCCGACGCCGGCTACATCAGCTAGTGCAGCCGCCTGCCAAGGGGGCCGGCGACGCCGCACGGGGGCGGCGCGCCGGCGGTGGAGGAGGTTCGTTCGAGGTTCTGGGGCTGCAGGCAGAGACGCGAGGGGAGGTGTCGCCGAGAAGGAAAACACGCAGAAACGGCCAAAAAAAGCAACCACGTCCGCTTCGTGATGGCAGCGCGCTACGTGCGCCGCGGCAGCATCTACTCGAGTAAGTTATTTGGACGACCAGGCATGCAGGGGACGAGTGCGGCATGCGCATTTTGCGGCACGGAGAGCTCGACCCGTCGCCTACTGTAGTCGGCGTCGGGCGGCCTCGGGCACACCGTGTCCGGGTACAGGTGAGCGACGATTTGTCGCCGCTCGATTCGATGGCTGAGTTGTGGGTCTTTGTTAACTCCAAAATACCCATTCAAACAAAAACGAGTCACCCGAGTCCCGAGCGTCGAAGCCCGTTGGTTTGAACGCGCAGCAGCGACAGAGGCATTCTTCCTCTCTCGCGCTTGTCAACCTACTTTAAACAACCGCGAACCGGAATTCATGCCAAGGGCATACTGGTGGTGTCGACGAGCAGCGCACGCACAGCCGCAGGGTGCATGGCAGAGTGAGTGACAGCCGCGAACTCGCCCAGTGCCGCCGCGTCCATCGGCCACAGAGACGAAGCGACAGCGCCGCTCATCAGCTGATCACAGTGCGCCAGCTGCGCGGCGAGCGATCGTGGCAGCGTGGGTGACTGCTGTTGTGGTTGTTGCGGCGGCGGCGGCGAATGCTGCTGCTGCTGCTGCTGCTGCTGCTGCTGCTGCTGCTGCTGCTGCTGCTGCTGCTGCTGCTGCTGCTGCTGCTGCTGCTGCTGCCTGAGCTCGTCGCTTGGCGAGAGCGGTGGAAACTTCGGCAAGTCGTCATTGGGCACCTCGTCGGGCGGCGGCTGCGGCCAGGCGCGCAGCTTCGGTGGCTCCGGCAGCGGCATGCGACCCGAGTAGTCAGCGGCTGCACGGGCGGTCGAGTCAAAGTCTGGCACGCGAGGTGGCGCCTCTGCCGGCGGCACCTCAGCAGCTGCGGGCGGCGCCGTCTGCAAGAGCGGTGGCTCCGGCTCCGCCGGTGGCGGTGGCTGCTGCGTTTCTGCAGCTGGAGGCTGCGGCTCGGACCACGGCGTGGGCGGTGGAAGCGAAGCCTGCGCTTGCATCACTGGCGGTGGCTGCGCCGCTGCCGGTGGCTGCGCCATCGCCGGTGCAGCTGCCGCTGCGAGCTCCGTTGTGGGAAGCTGCGCCTGCGTCCGCGGAGCGTGTGCCTCCAGCAGAACTGGCGGCGGCGGCTGTGGTGGAAGCCGTGGTGCTGGCTGCGTCGGCTTCACGGGTGGCTGCAGCGGTGGCGCCTCAACGGGAGCCTGCGGCATCGCCGCCAGCTCGAGCAGCCGTCGGACGGGCCGAGCCTCATGCGAGGGCGCCGCCTCGAGCGCAAGCGCCTCGTCGACGACCGGCTGGCCTGGCTGGCCTGGCTGGCCTGGCTGGCCAGGACGGAGGGCCTCGAGGGCCTCGAGACGCGCCCGCAGCGGGTCGTCGCACGCAGGCACGCGTGTCGCCGGCGCCGGCGCCGCCGCCACCGGTGCGGCCGATGATGCGGCCGCCGCGGACGACGACGACGACGAGCTGTACGCGGGCGCGGCGGCGGCGTCCATGGACGTGGCGCGCAGGCTCTCGGTGCGCGACGAGGCGTGCCGCGCCGCCGCCGAGGCGAGGGCGCGGTCGGCCGCAGCGATCCGCTCGCGCTCGGCGGCGGCGATGCGCGCGGCCGCCGCCGCCGCCGCGTGACGCTCCGCTGACAACGCGGCGGCGGGGTCGTCGGTGGCGCCGGCATTGGCGCCGGCGTCGGCATCGGCGTCGGCGTCGGCGGCGCTTGCGAGCGCTGTGCCAGCGCGAGGGCGCGTGGGCTTCCGAGGCAGCGTCTCCATCGGCGGCGGCGCCGAGGCGGCACGCGGCGGCTTGGCCTTGGGCGGCGCGGCGACGACGACGGCCGAGCGCAGGCCGGCGGTCACGTCGATTGGCTCCGGTGCGAAGACACGTGGCTCGGCGCGCGCATTGACGCGGTGGTGGTCACCTGAGAGGAGCGCGTGACCCGTATCGAGCTGCGCGTGGCCTGACGCGCCCCACGGCAGCGCGGGCACGTCGTACGTGGCGGCGCGCGAGCGCGTCGGCGCCTCGAGCCACGCGAGCGCATGCATCTCGCGCACCAGGTGAGGGTCGACCGGCGGCGGCGGTGCCGGCTCGGCCTCAGCGCTCCCCTTGCCCTTCGCGCCCTTCTTGGCCCGTGCCCTCGCCCGCTCGGCCGTCGCCTTGCCGCCTCCGACCGAGACGCGCCGCCCCGTGCCGCCGCCGGCGCCAGGGGTGGCCGAAGGATTGGCCGCGGCGCTGGTGGTCGGCCCGGCGTCCAGGGAGGCGGCGGCCGTGGCAGACGCGGCGATCGATGCAAACGAGACAGCGGGCGTGGGGGTGGCGACGGAGGGCCGAGCGGCTTTGGTGACCTTGGCCCGTCGCGTCGTGGTCGTCGCGGCTTTCGCCACTTCGACTGCCGGTGCGACCGAGGGCTGGCCAGCTCGGGGTGTGGCAGCGGGGCCCGAAGGTCGAACAGCTCGGGAAGAGGAGCCGACGACCGAAGGCTGGCCATCTCGGGGTTTGGCAGCGGCGATCGACAGCAGAGTGGCTCTGGACGTGGCGGCAGTGACCGAGGGCTGACTCGCTCTGGGTGCGGCTGCGGCGATCGAGGGCTGACTTGCTCTGGACGTGGCGGCAGTGACCGAGGGCTGACTCGCTCTGGGTGCGGCTGCGGCGATCGAGGGCTGACTTGCTCTGGACGTGACGGCAGTGACCGAGGGCTGACTCGCTCTGGGTGCGGCTGCGGCGATCGAGGGCTGACTTGCTCTGGATGTGACGGCAGTGACCGAGGGCTGACTCGCTCTGGGTGCGGCTGCGGCGATCGAGGGCTGACTTGCTCTGGACGTGGCGGCAGTGACCGAGGGCTGACTCGCTCTGGGTGCGGCTGCCGTCGAGGCCTCGAGCGAGGCTGCGGCGATCAAGGGCTGATCAGTCTTGGCCGTCGTCGTGGCCACATGTGTTGCGACCTCGTCCGACGGTAAGCATTGGAGCACCGGACGGTCCACCCCGGTCACAACATCCGTGCCTGGCTCGTCCGAGCTGCGGGATTTCTTCGTCCTCTTCATCCTCTTCAACTTCTTGGTCTTCTTGGTCTTCTTCGGCTCCGGTGCCTCGGTGGCGGCTGGTGCCACAGCGCGCACGTGCAGAGGCTGAGATAATGAAGCCATGCGTGCAGACAGCTTGGCCGCTCGAGCAGGTCGCTGTGGAGGAGCGCTCCCACTCGCGCTCGTGCGTTGTGTGCACGACGGCTGGGCCGTCGTGACCTCCTCGCGCATCTTAGGCGTGCCGAAGGCATACGGTGGCGGATACCAGCCCGACATGGATGCTTTGGCTTGAGCTCCTCGCCAAATCGTTTGAAAGCCTTGGCGTGCATACCTTCGATACCTTCGGAATCGCATCATGTGCCATAGTTTGAGATCTCGATTATATGTGCGCTGTCGTGACTTGCCTGATAGGTTAAAACCCTAGTAGGTGGCTAAGGTGTCGGACACCCTTTCTCGCGCACGCGGCGCTCGCGACGCCACTCCTCGGCTCCCCGTTGGACTCCAGAGGCCATCCGCATATCCCCAAAGAGCGCTCGACG
>Ga0209713_10003003_pt1 | contig 10605 bp, 6 predicted proteins | sample ArcOceMetagenome_3_FD_187444 | JGI IMG/M metagenome (GOLD analysis project Ga0209713, IMG submission 187444) | Marine eukaryotic phytoplankton communities from Arctic Ocean - Arctic Ocean- Svalbard ARC20M Metagenome (SPAdes) (version 2) | ecosystem: Environmental > Aquatic > Marine > Oceanic...
CGTCCACCTGCTGCATCGTGATGGCGCGGCTGCGCGGCGCCAGAGGCGCGCCGTGGTAGGCGGAGGCCAGGGATCCCGCGATGCAAAGCATCGGCACGCAGTGTGTCTTGTGGCTGAGATCCGATTTCAAGTCTTATGCACGTTGTGTATGCACTACCTGTTGATGTTCTTCTATGTTGTTCGTTAGGCGAAACTCCTGTGTCTAGCTCCCCTTACGTACCGAGAGCATCTCAGCTTGCAACTCTCGACGGCAGCTCTCGGTACGCGAAGTACTATCACGGAGGTGCGATCTACTGCGAGATGTCAAGTCTTATGCACGTTTTGCATATTGCAGTCGTCTTAGGTGGGGGAGCCGCGTACCAAGTAGAGTGCGTCTCTGTCAACATGCAAACGTTACCACCATTGCCAACATGCAAACGTTACCACCTCCTCAACATCGAATCCTAACATACATGTAGGCTATCTATCGATCGGGCCCTGTTGCTTCGTGTGGTGCTCATGATGCAGATCTCGACATCCATGAACCGACGCCTTGGGCGAGCAAGCTGCCAGTGCAGCAGACATGATAGTACGACGCACGCAAGGAAGCGGGGGAGCGCATGAAGCAAGGGAGAGGAATGAAGCAAGATGACCACGATGACATCACCCCGCAATTTCTCCGACCCGCGGGTCAAGGGGGTCGCGGAGAGCGCGTCTCTGTCAACATGCGTGTAAGACTTACACGACCAAAGCTAGGTTATAGCCTGTGTTACCATCTGGCTGTGCTTGCAGTGTGGCATGCCTCGCCGGGGTGACCACAGGTCGAGGAGAGAGCCGATTTCGATCATGCGTGATTCCACGCTCCCTCCTTCCCCGGGCCACGCGCGTCGCGTTTACAGCTGTCGAGTGTTGTTGAGTTAGGTGAGTGTTCCTTGGAGCTCATGAGGAGCTCAAAGTTCTTCAGCATCTCTTTCCTCTCGTGCTCGACACACTCCTCCTCCCGAGCGTCCCCCCATCGCTCGCGCGCGACGCCTCGGCCACTAGCCCCCCGCCTTGGCGGCGGCGATGGCGGCGGCGATCGTCTGCTGCGACGGCCCCGCCGCGCCGCGCGCCTCGTGCCTGGCCTTTGCCGCCTCATTTGAGCACGCCCAGCAGCCGACGCACGCGGGGCGCCCGCACTTGGCATCCCACGCCTTGGCCATGGCCTTGGCGGCGGCGGCGCGGGTGGCGAAGGCTACGGCCGCGGCGACGGCGGGGCTTGGTGCGTGGAGAGCACGGTGGAGCGCACGGTGGTCCTCTCCACCGTGCTCCGACGTGGCCACCAGCGCCGTGCCGTTTGGCCCTGGCATCATCGGAGCGACATCGAGTTGCTGCTGCTCTCCGGACGTCGGCGCCAACGGGGGCCGGTCGTCGTCGAGGCACTCGTCGGCGCACAGGACCTGCGAGAGGCTACGGTCCTTGCGCGCGAACTCGCCCGCCTCGCCGCCGGTGGTCAGCTCGGCCCAGGCCTCCGCCTTGGCCTCCTGCTCCGACGGCGTGAACGACGGCGGACCGCGCTCGAACTCCCTCTGAAGGGTCTCCAGGCCATCACCGCCACCGCCACTGCGACGCTGCTCCAGGCTGCTCATCTCGCGACTCATCTCGTCGTCACGCCGCGCGAGGTTGCTCCGCCGCCGCGCCGCCACCAGCTGCGTCATGCCGCCGCCGCAGCAGCAGTAGAAGCTGAGCGTGCCGTCGTCGGTGGCGAAGCGGCCGGACGAGCCGGGCTGCGCGCTGCCCGGGCACGCGTACGTGACCGTCCAGCCGCACCCCTCGTTGGCGCCGCAGTCGACCGCCTCGTCGCGCTCTGCTTCTGTTCCGGCGTGGTGTGTGGGGCGCCGACGCGTGAGCATACGTAGCAGACTGTGTGGGCTGTGGTGGAGCAGCGTGGGCGGAGGAGGTGCAGGGGAGTTGATCTGCGAGTCGAGGCTTCGAGGGAGCCCCCAAAGGTGGACGGTGGCATGCCTGCGCTCATCTGCAGCGTCGGCTGGTCGCCGCCCTCGGGCCACTCCGCATTCGACGGCGCCGCCTCCCCCTGCCCCTGTCGCTGCTGCTGCTGCTGCTGTCGCTCGCCGCCCCACGCGCCGGCGGCCGCCGCGCTCCAGCCGCGGCGCGTGGCGTGAGGCGGCGGAAGCGGCGGCGGCGGATGGGGTGGCGACGGCGACGGCGGGGGCAACGGTGGGGGTGGGCAGGGCGGGCGCGGAGGCGGCGACGGCGACGGCGGCGGCGGAGGGCGCGGAGACGGCGGGGGCGGCCGCGGCGGAGGCGGCGGCGGCCTTGGCGGCAGGGGTGGCGGTGGTGGAGGTGGAGGCGGCGACGCCGACGGCGGCGGAGGCGGTGGCGAGGGCGGCGCAGGAGGCGGCGGGAAGGGAGGCGCGCATGAGGGGCAGGTGGCGCAGGCGGGCCGCGTGCACTTGGCGTCCCACGAGATCGACGGGTCGATGCACTCCTGGTCCGAGCACAGGACCAGCAGCGCGGCGGCGCGGCGGTGGTCGGCGGCGCTGCCATGCGGTGGCACGGCCGACGCGGCGGCGGCTGGATCGGAGGGAGGCAGCAGGGCTGCTGTGGCTGCTGTGCCGCCCGCGGCGTCCGCTGGTGGAGACGTCTCGCGCTTGTGGCGCGGCCTGGCGGAGAGCTGCACGGCCTCGCTGTTGCTTGAGACCCACGGCTTGGGGAACTCCCAGAAGGCGACGGAGGAGGAGGAGGCGAGCGCGAGCGCCATTTTTTCAACCTGGCTGCCAAATATAGAGATGCACCGTTATTTGGGTGGTTTGTTTGTTCGCTGCTTGACTTGAAAAGATTACCGAAAAACCACTGGATGTCCTTCGGCTCGCAAACCAGAATGAGGATCCAAACTGGGGGATGACGGCATCGCAAACCATAATAGAGCTCGACCTGGAGAATACAGCCAACTATAGGAGACGCAGCCGAAGAATATGCGCATGGTCGAAGAAGCCAGCGTATATGGCAATGCACCTGCACTCCGGAGCAGTCCGTTGAAGCAGTCGAGGGCGGCATCGTCACCGACGACGTGAGCGTTCATCCTGTGTGGCAAGCAAACAACGCGACCGATCTCTGGTCGGCGACCGACGCCCTGATACACATGCCATCACCCCGCAAAAGGCTATACATAGGTCGGATCAGAGAGGGTGTACCGTGTTCGTTTGAGGTTTGGGGTTACGCGATTTGTGCAAACCGTTTTGGAGCAAAACCTCGCATGACTTTCTCTCCCTGGCTGCCAAATATAGAGCCCCAGCTTTCTTTTGTTGCGTGTTTAGCCAAGAAGTCAAACTGAGGACGACAACCAACGCCTAACGTGATCCCGCAAACTAGAAACAAGCCCAACATCGCCCTCGGTCGGCAGTGCACCTGGACGACGCAGCTGAAGAATACATATGCATGGTCCAAGGCTCCAGCTTATATGGCAATGCACCTGCTCTCCGGAGCATTCTGAGCAGCCCATTGAAGCAGTCGAGGGCGGCATCGCGCACTCGTCGTGTGCTTGTCGACGTGAGCGCACATCTCTCATCCAGTGTGGCAAGCAAACAACGCGATCGATCTCTGGTCGGCGACCGACGCCCTGATACACATGACATCACCCCGCAAAAGAAAGCTGGCTGCCAAATATAGAGATCCAGCGTGTTTGTTTAGCCAAGAGCTAAGTCGAACGACTTCTTAAACAGATGAGGAGGACAGCCGACACCAAACGCAACACCGCAAACCAGTGTCGATCTCAACGATTATAGAGATCCAAACATGTTTGTTAGCCAAGAACAAGATTAAAGAACAAAAACAGCCGCGCTGTCACAGTGTGCAAACCAGAATTAAGAATTCTAGCTTGTGAAGTGGAAGGTTAGCGCTAAGCAAAATCGAGCTCGACTAGACGCAGGCGATTGCACCAACAAGGAGTTGCACGCAGCTTGGGAGAACGCAGATGTACGCATGGTCGAAGGAGCCACTTATATGGCAATGAACGTGCTCTCCGGAGCAGTTCGAGCAGCCCATTGAATTGTGGTGGGGGGCATCGTCACTTGTCGTGTGCTTGTCGACGTGAGCGCATCTAACTCATCCAGTGTGGCAAGTAAACAACGCGATCGATCTCTGTCGGCGACCGACGCCCTGGTGGTACGCAATGATATCACCCCGCAAAGGCTGTCGCGAACCCATGGATACGCGAGCAGCATCCACGTGCTGGCGGTGCCCCAACCGGCGCCGGCGCAACCGACGATGAGGTACTGGGTCATGCGTGTCTGCTGGTAGGCAGAGTCGCCGTCAAAGTCGTAGGCTGTTGGCGCCACTGCCTGAAACGACAACAATGCTAATCTCACTGCTAAGCGACGCGCTGACGGGGAGAACGACGGCGACAACTGATCACACAAGGACCTGCAACTTAGCTGACACAAGGAACACAAGCGCCTGCAACTTAGCGTTGCGAGCTGGCTGCCAGATATAGTGATCCAGCGCGCTTTGAAAATGTTGTTGGTGTTTAGCCAAGAACAAGCTTAAACACTAAAAGCGCTACAACGCAAACCATAATAGAGCTCGATTAACGCTTCGTGCGCACAGTGCACAGAGACGGAGTACGCAGCCTGGAGAACGCAGCCGAAGAATAGCCGAAGAATAGCCGAAGAATACATACACATGGTCGAAGGAGCCAGCTTACATGGCACTGCACCTGCTCTCCGGAGCAGTCAGAGCAGCCCATCGAAGCAGTCGAGGGCGGCATCGTCACGTGTCGTGTGCTTGTCGAGGTGAGCGCATCTGACTCAGCCACTGTGGCAAGCAAACAACGCGATCCGATCTCTCTGTCGGCGACAGACGCCCTGATACGCAATGACATCACCCCGCAAATCTAGCGTGGCGCTCCAAAGTCCAACCCCAAACCACCAGGCGACCTCTCCGTCCTGTAAAAAGGCTTGTGTAAATAATTGTGTAAATACTGCACACAAAGTACTACTACTACTAAGTATTACTTTACACAAACCCGACACCCTCCGGCTTTCCAGGTGGGGGCGTCCGGTTGTTTTGTTTCGCTGGTTTCTTTTGTTGGGTGGTTTAGCCAAGAATAACAAAACGTGCGCAAGTCGCTGACCCACGCACAAACGCCAGCTCGCGGTGGTCCTCGCAAACCATAATCGAGGACCCAAACGGTGACATAGCAAATAGAGATTTAATTTTTTGTGTGGGTGTTTACTAAGAACAAGATTAAAGTAACTGACAACACAAACCGCATCCGGAAGTCGACACCGAAGTTCTTCGGGCCGAAGAAGCTCGCAAACCAGAAGCTTGAACGTTGGGGGGAGTGCGCAGCCTAGGAGAACGCAGCCGAAGAATATGTACGAATGTTCCAAGGGGACCGGGGCGGCGGGGGGGCTCGGACCCCCTCCCGAGGAGTGCGACCCGGGCCGCCAGGGGTGCCGCACCCCCCGGTCAGGAGACGGACTGGGCTCAGAAGGGCAGGGGGGGTACCATGCGATTTGCAACTCCTCTCGACGCAGGAGCCAGCTTATATGTGGCAATGCACCTGCTCCCCGGAGCATTCTGAGCAGCCCATTGAAGCAGTCGAGGGCGGCATCGTCACTTGTCGTGTGCTTGTCGACGTGAGCGCATCTAACTCATCCAGTGTGGCACGCAAACAACGCGATCCGATCTCTGTCGGCGACCGACGCCCTGATACGCAATGACATCACCCCGCAAATCTAGTGTGGCGCTTCGTAGTCAAGCTTTCCTCTGCGGTGACCACTTCTAGGGTAGATAGTTCTATGAGAAGCAGTGGGCGAAGGCGATGGGCAGGGCGGGCTTGAGGGCGCCTGACTGAGCTCGGGCGTAGCTCGGGATATGGATGGGGGCGGTTTAACGGTAATTAACGCTGTTAGCTATTAACGGTTTAACGGTTTAACGCTGTTAGCTTACCTCAACTACACACCTCGGCTCCGTTACACGCACGGACCCCAACTGCTCCTAGCCCGACCCGGTCTGTGACCCGGGCGCCGACTGCTCTGCATGCAAAACGTCTCATGCAAAGTAACAAGTTTGACAAGTTTAGGCCAATCATCATCGGCCATGTTCGGCGGGGCCCCTGACGAGGCGCTGCAGTGGCAGCAGGAACAGGCGCAGCAGGCATACGAGTGGCACCTGCAGGAGGCGCAGCAGGCGCAGCAGTGGCTCGAGGGCGTCGGCGACATCGGCATCTTGTCGCACGAGCTGAAGCCCGACGGTATGGCCGGGGCAGCCAATCCTGTCGTACTCGGAGAGGGCGATTCGATTGAGGAGTACGACGCTCATCAGCACGACGAAGCGTTGGCGATCGAAGAGCACGAGAGGGACCAGCAGCACAGTGCCGACGTGGAGGCGGAGTCCGAGCGAGATCTCGCCCGGTTCGTGGAGTGCAGCGTCTCTGAGGAGGTCGATCGGTTGCGCAAGCAGATGCGGCAGATGCGCCACACCGACTCGGAACCGTGGCACGGGCCCGTGGTCGGCGTCCAGACCGCGCCGTGGTGCGTCTTCCTGAGCCCCGACTGGTGGCGGCCGTTTTGGGGCCCACGCGACATGCTGCTCCTTCGTTCCGTCTGCTGCGACTTGCGCGACGATCAGCCGACGGCCGCATTCTTCGCCGCGCGGCTCGCCTCGCTCGGCGTGCGCCTGCGCTGGCAGTGCCACAGCCCGCGCGCCCTCTTCGAGCTGTGCGTTGAGCTCTTCGACGAGCTCTGCTTCGTGCGCGCGCTGCCTCCGAGTGCCTGCGTCGTGGGCAGCCACGCTCTCCACAGGTTGCAGCTGCTGAGCCTTGGGATCGACCCCGGCTTCAGGCCCAACGACCTTGACGTCTACGTGGTGTCGCAGGAGGACACGAGCCTGCGAGAGCTGCCGGCGCTCCGGCGGCGCTGCGCCGAGAACAGCATCCAGTTCTCGACCGCCGACACGCCCAGCGCGCTCCTGGCCAAGCTGGCCGTCGCGCAGGTCATCGACCTGGCGAGCGGATTTATGGCGAGGGAGCGCTGGGTCGGAGCACACCACGATCCTCGGATTCAGCAGCGTGCGATGGTGGAAGTGCAGGTACATGGCGAGAACCCAGACTACGCGTTCGGGGAGGAGGCCACGCGCCCATACCCTAAGGAGCGGCTGGTGGAGGCCCTTGGCTACCTGAGCCAGAATGGCGTGTGGCAACAGGGTGGGTTTGGTGGCCACACCGTCGTGCCCAACTCGCAAGGGTGGATGGCGAGCTGGGCGCCTCAGCTTGACGCGCTGCCGGACGAGATGGGAATGCCGCGCCCGTATCGGCTGGTCCGCGTTGGGTACGTGAAGCGCCTCGGCCCTGCTGTCCAGGGCGGTCCTGGCTTTGCAGGCTGGTCGACCGTGCGTGCGATCAACGTGATCGAGGTGCGCGGCGCCGGCGAGCATGCGCTGACGCCGCTCGGCATCGTCGACGCCTTCGACATGGAGCAGTGCAAGGTGGTGATGCGCGTCGACGCCGCGCTGCGCCCTCTCTTCGAGCACAGCGAGTTGACGCGCCAATGCGCGCTGCTCAAGCTGATCCGGTTCACGAGGCACGCCGCCGTCCCGGCGTGCGGCAAGCTCGTGCGCGGTCTCAGCCAGGACGACATCGACGGCACCGAGGCCGAGTGGGTCGACTTTCTGCTCGAGATCGCCAAGAAGATGTACTTCCGCGCCCGCAAGTACGAGGACCACGGCTTCTCGATGTGCAGGGGGCAGGGGTCGTAGTTTGATAGAATTTGGTTGGTTGGTTCATGATCCGATTCCGAGGTGGTGATATCTGTTTTTAGCTCTTTTCACTCCTCAAGCTACTTTTGCGGCTCGTGAGAAGAGGAAACACGACGTCATTCATGCGCAGGCGCACATGCTCCCAGACTCGAGGCCGTGCCTTCATTCATTCACCACTCGTCGCTCGAGCGGCGCAGCGCCTCCGTCGCGCGCGTCAGCACCGGCTCGCCCGCGTTGACGCCCGAGCGCGCCACGCCCTGCTGCTGCACGCGCGGGCCCACGCACGTATGCTCGCCCGACGCCTCCAGCAGCAGGTCGGTGCCCTGCCGGGAGGGCGACGCGGCGCCCGCCGCCACCCACGCCTCGAGGACCGACGTGCCGCTACCGCCGCCGTTGCCGACCACCGACGGCGAGACGGGCGGCGGCGTCGTGGCTGTCGCAGGCGCGTATTGCTGCAGCTGCTGCGGCGGCGACAGCGCGACGGCCGGCGGCGGTGGCATCAGCGCCGTCGGCGACATCGCCGCGGCCGCCGCCGACGACGCCGCCACCGCCGACGGCGACGCCGCCGACCCCAGCGAGAGCGGCGGTGCCTCGAGCAGCAGCGCGAGCAGCTCGTCGTACGCGTGCGCGCGCAGCGCCGCCACCTCGTCGCTCGAGCCCGCCGCCGCGTGCGCGTGCGCCTGCCGCCGCTGCGCCGCCACGAGGTGGTAGGCGCCGTGCGCCGCGTCCATCGGCATCGCACCGCCGCCGCCACCGACACCGCCGCCGCCGCCGCCGCCACCGCCGGGGCTGTTGCGCTTGGGGGACGGCTTCTTGCCGCCGCTCGGGCTGTGGACGCCGCCGCCGCCTCCGCCGCCGCCTCCGCCGCCGCTCCCACCGCTCCCGCCGCTCCCACCGCCCCAGCGCGCGCCGTGGCGCCGCACCCGCCGCAGCAGCCCGTCGAACCTCGCGAGCTGCGCCGCGAGCGAGTGCGCCATCCCGAGCGTGGCGGCCGCCGCGCCGAGCTCGCGCTCGAGCTCGGCGCCGCGCCGGCCCGCCTCGGCCGCCTCCCCGCGCGCGCGGCCCGCCTCGTCGCTCGCCGCCCTTGCCGCGCCGCTCAGCGCCTCCTTCTCCGTGCGGTGGTGCTCGCCGCCCTCGCGCCGCGCGTCACTCTCGGCGTCGAGCGCCGTCTGCAGCGCCGCCCGCTCGCGCGCCGCCGCCGTTGTCGTTTCGTCGAGCCGCGCGCTCACGTCCGCCAGCTCGGCGCGCAGCTTCGCCAGCACGGCGCGATCGTCTGCGGCCGCCGCCTCGGCGCGCTCGAGCGAGCGACGCAGCCGCTCGCCGCTCTCCTCCGCCCGCGCCGCCGCCGCGCCCGCCTCGGCCTCCCTCGCCTCTAGCTTTGCCCGCAGCTCGTCCGCCGTCTGCTCCGCCGCGCCGCGCGCCGCGTGTGCCGCCGCCAGCTCCTCTCCCAGCGTGCCCCGCGCGCCCGCCGCCGCCGCGCCCATCGCGTCCTCGAGATCGGCCGCACTCTTCGCCGCCGCCGCCGCGCGCGCCTCGGCCGCCGCCGCCTTCTCCTCGGCGTGGCGTCGCTTCTCCGCATCCACCGCACTCGCCGCCTCCGCCGCCGCCGCCGCCGCGCGCGCCGCCGCCGCCTCCGCCTCCGCGCGCCGGCGCGCCATCTCCGCCTCTGCCCGCTCCGTGCGTGCCTCCGCGTCTGCCGCGGCCGCGCGCGCCGCCGCCGCCTCCGCCCGCGCCGCCGCCGCCGCTGCCGCCTCCTTGGCCCCCTCGGCCGCCTCGCACCGCTCCACCAGGTTCGCCTTGTCCGCCTCGAGCAGCCTCACACTCACGCGGTGCCTGTATGGTCAGACGCAGGGCAGCCTCGTATCAAGCCTTCGAGTAAACGCAGCCTCATGAGCCTCTGGTGGCGCTCAGCTGTGGCGCCGCCAAGCCAAGGCGGCCACTTCGACCTCATTCGACCAAGCCGCGGCGCCGCGTGCTCTGCGCCCTCTCGCGCTCGAGCTCCTCGGTGACGCCGCCCAGCTTGGCCTCGATCTCGTTGGCGCGCGTCGCCTCCCGCGCGAGCGCCGCCTCCATCGCCCTCGCCTGCGCGCCCCCCTCGGCCGCCTCCGCTTTGGCGCGCGCCGCGCCGCCCTCCGCCGTCTCCACCCGCGCCGCCAGCGCCTCCGCGCGCGCCTCCGCCGCCGCCGACAGCCGTTGCGCCTCGATCGCCAGCCCCTCCAGCCGCGCGCCACTCTCCCGCGCCGCCGCTGTCACCGCGCCGCTCTCGGCCGCCCGCGCCTCCGCCGCCTCCGCGCGCGCCCCCGCCGCCTCCGCCTCGGCCTCCGCCGTCGCCGCCCCTGCTTCCGCCGCGGCCCCCGCCGCGCCTGCCTCGGCCGCCGCCGCCTCGGCCGCCGCGCACCGCTGCTGCTGCGCGCCCAGCTCCACTCGCGCCGCCTCCACGCGCGCCTCGCTATTCTCGGAGCGCTCCGCCAACTCGGCGCGCTCGATGGTCAGACGACCCACCTCCCTCTCGCTGCGCTGCAGCGCCTCGCCCAGCGCCTGCGTGGTCAGACGCAGCGAAGCAGGTCGTCAGTCTGGGCAGCCTCGAGCCTCCCGATGCCGTCTGAGGAGCCCGTGGCGGCCAGCCATGGCACCGCCAAGCCGCCACTCTGACCGTGCCGCGCGCGCCGCCGCCTCGGCCGCCGCCGCCGCCTTCGCCGCCTCGAGCGACGCCCTCAGCTCGCCGCCCTCCGCCGCCGCCCGCTCCGCCGCCCGCGCGCCGCCCTCCACCTCCGCCCGCAGCCGCGCCACCTCGGCCTGCAGCGCAATCCGCGAGGGGGGGGGGCGTTAGCACCTACACTGGGAGAGAGGGGGAGACGCACCTGGAAG
>Ga0209713_10003004_pt1 | contig 10605 bp, 7 predicted proteins | sample ArcOceMetagenome_3_FD_187444 | JGI IMG/M metagenome (GOLD analysis project Ga0209713, IMG submission 187444) | Marine eukaryotic phytoplankton communities from Arctic Ocean - Arctic Ocean- Svalbard ARC20M Metagenome (SPAdes) (version 2) | ecosystem: Environmental > Aquatic > Marine > Oceanic...
AAACCCATACATCAGATTCTTTTTTAAAATCCAATGCAAGTTATTATATAGCCAATTGCGCCGTTAGGCTTAACCAGTCAAATGCAGAATTTATTGTGGAGTCTTTTGTAAGAGATTACCCGTCAAGTACCAAGCGTAATTCAGCATATTTTGAAATAGCAAATTATTATTTTGATAATGCCAAATATGCCTACGCTCGTAAGTGGTATAAAAAGGTAGACATAAGCTCTCTTGGTAAATCAAATATGGATTCTTTTCATTTCAATTACGGTTACAGTCTTTATAATCTTAAGAAGTATGAAAAAGCTAAATTAAATCTTCAAAAGGTTGAGTTAACTCAATCTTATGGCGTACAAGCCAAATATTATATTGGATTTATGGCCTATGAAACAGATGATTATAGTCAAGCATCAGTCTACTTTGACCAACTAGAAAATAACGAAGCCTACAAAGACAACTTATCCTATTACAAAGCAGACTTAAATTTTAAATTAGGTAAGTTTGAAATGGCAATTGAATTAGCGTTAGCAATCATTGAAAAAGGGGGTAGGAAGAAAGCTTCTGAGCTTTCCAAAATTATTGGTGAAAGTTACTTCAATCTTCAGATGTATGCTAAAGCAATTCCTTATTTAGAAGCCTATAAGGGGCTAAAGGGACGCTGGAGTCACACTGACTTTTATCAATTAGGTTATGCGTTTTACAAACAGAATGATTACCTAAAATCCATAAATGAATTTAATAAAATAATTGACGGTTCCAATTCCATTGCTCAAAATGCATATTACCACTTAGCGGAATGTTATATCAATTTGAATAAAAAACAAGCAGCATTAAATGCTTTTAAAAATGCTTCTGAAATGGATTTCATTCCCAATATTAAAGAAGATGCTTGGCTAAATTACGCCAAATTAAGCTATGAGATTGGCAACCCGTACCAGTCTATTCCCGAAGTTTTATCTCGATTTTTAAAACTATTTCCTAAATCAGCGTTTAAAACAGAAGTAGAATCGTTACTAATTGACTCTTATATTAGTTCCAACAATTATAAAGAAGCTTTGTTGCTATTGACTAATAAATCTAAACCTGTTCATAAAGCAGCTTATCAGAAAGTTACATTTTTCAGAGCATTAGAATTATATAATGAAGCTAATTACTCAGAATCTATTGCCCTATTGGATAGTTCGCTTACAGTTTCTTTAGATCCAATTATTTATGCAAGAGCCATATATTGGAGTGCTGAAGTAGCGTATCAATTATTAAATTACAACATGGCCCTTGAAAATTTCAAAGATTTTAATCAACTGCCAATAAGTGGTCAACTAGAAGAATACACAAATTTAAACTATAATATAGCATATACTTATTTCAAGCAAAAGCAGTACGAGAATTCTATTAAGTATTTCAAGTTATTTATAAACGACAAGCCATCAGATGTGGTTGTTCTTAGCGATGCGTTCTTAAGAACGGCTGACTGTTATTTCGTGACTGCTAAATATAGCTTAGCTATTGAGGCCTACCAATCAGCTTTAGATATAAATAAAATTGAATTAGACTATGCGACTTTTCAAATAGCCGTTAGTAATGGGTTCCTTGGTAAAACAGAAAATAAAATTAAAGGGTTAAACAAAGTGATGGACTACAAATCGTCATATTTAAAAGATCAAGCACTTTTTGAATTAGCTAACTCATATGCAAATCAATCAAACCCTGTTAAAGCCATACAGAAGTATCAAGAATTAATCTCTAGCTATTCTTCCAGTACTTTAGTTTCTAAGGCTTTGTTACGTAAGGGGTTGATAGAGTACAATCAAAACAATACTACAGCTGCTCTTAGTAGTTTTAATACTGTGGCAGTTGGATATCCTTCAACAGCAGAAGCTTTCCAGGCCATTAGTTCGTCACGGTCTATTTATATAGACCTTGGTCAGGTCGATTCCTATGCGATTTGGGTAAAGTCGTTAGATTATGCACGTGTTACTGACTCTGAGTTAGAATCAGCGACCTACCAGGCTGCAGAAAAACAATATTTAGACAGCAATACCAATAAAGCTATAAAATTATTTAATGGGTATATAGTTAGTTTTCCAAATGGTAAACAGCTTTTAAAAGCTCATTTTTACCTTGCAGAATTGTACTACAAGGCTACTTTGTCTGCCAATGCTCTCCCACACTATCAATATGTGTGTAGTCAAGCCCCTAGTGAGTTTACAGAAACAGCACTATTTAAAACATCAGAAATCTTATTAGAGTCAGAAGCTTTTGATGAAGCATTAGTTATTTTACTAAGATTAGACACAGAAGCAAGAAATCCTCAAAATAGATTGTATGCGCAATCCAACTTAATGAAAGTCAATTTTCGATTTAATGATTTTGACGCAGCTATTCGTTATGCAGAAATGATTCTTAAAAACTCTAAAACAGACTCTTACATTAAAAGCGATGCCTATATTATTATAGCCAGAGCAGCAATGCAAATTAATGAAGAAATGAAAGCTCGAGCGGCTTACCAACAGGTTAAGTCAATAGCCACCGGCGAAATGGGAGCAGAAGCACAGTATTATGAGGCGTATTTTAGCTACATAGATGGTGCTTTTGAAGCGTCTAACCAAAGTGTTCAAATATTGATTAAAAACTTTTCTAGTCACAAGTATTTTGCCTCTAAAGGTCTTATTGTTATGGCCAAGAATTTTCATGCTCTTGGAGACGATTTCCAAGCGACTTATATTTTAGAAAATATAAGTCAAAATTTCGCAGACTTCAAGGAAGTCGTAGACGAAGCGCAACTAGAGCTTGAGCGTATTAAATTAGAAGTAGCTAAGACAAACTCATCATTAGAAACGAGTATAGAAAATGAAAACTAGAATTATGAATACTAAATTCAAATATTATTTAAGTCTATTATTTGTTTTGATCGTTATGTTTTCGTTTCAAAACATAGAATCACAAACGTCACAGTCTCGCTCACAAGATTCTATAGATACACAGGTAGTAACTATTGTCAAACCATATACCCCCAAAATATCAGACGCTTTTAAATTAAAGCAATCTCCGGGAATGAGTATTTCTGATAAATCTCTAAAAAGTGTCAAATACACAATTTTCTCCATTCCTGTAGCTTCTACATTCATCCCTGCAAAAGGAAATTCTTTAGGGATAGTAAGAGCTAGGAAAAATAAATTATTTCAGAATTATGCTTCGTTAGGGATTGGGAATTACGGTACTGTGTTAGGAAACTTATACCTCAATCACAAAATTAGTAGAGGAGAGGCTTTAGGAGGCTATATGGAGCACCACTCGTCGCAAGGCGGTATTGACGGTATACAGCTGGAAGATACGTTTTCAAATAATAAGGTTCAGGTTAATTATACCAAAGCATTAAAGGCTTTTGTTTGGAATACAGATGTTGCCTATGAACGACAATCAATTAATTGGTATGGACTCCCATTCATAACATTGGTCCCGATAGATTCTAAGCAAGTTTATTCTGCGTTGTCTTTATCCAGTGACGTACAGTTTACAAAAGGGGTTTTTCAAACGGGCGGGATTGATTTTCAACGATTTTCAGATGCCTATAGTTCTCAAGAATATCGACTTAAGGCAGAATCAAGCCTACAATTTAATGTGTTCAACCAATCGATTACTTCTGATCTAAGTATTGATTATTTAAATGGAAAATTTAATCAGAGCGACCTGATTCCCGAGCGGAATAATTATGGGAACACCCTCTTTTCAGTAACGCCATCCTACAAATACTTTCAAGGAGATTTAGCTGTTTCATTTGGGCTTAGAGCGGCTTTCTTAACAGATCCCAACAGAGATGTAAATAAATTTTATATTTATCCCAATATAGAAGCTAGCTTTTCTGTGGTCAATTCTATTTTGATAGCTTATGCCAGCCTTAAAGGAGGCTTGAATCAAAACTCGTATTCTGATTTCGCACAAATTAATCCATTTATATCTCCTACTCTTGAGATCCGTTCAAGCTCAACTACTTATGAGTTAATCATTGGGGCTAAAGGGAAATTGTCTCAATCCATAGCATACGACCTAAACGGAAGTTATTCTAAACAAAATAATAAAGCGCTTTTTCGTTCCAATACCATTATGAACCTTTCATCACTTACTAACTACAATCAAGGGAATTCCTTTGGAATAGTATATGATGATATTGATATTTTTAACGCTTCAGGAACTTTAGAGTTTGATATGACCCAAAAATTAAATATGAGATTGAAAGGGAATCTCTATAAGTATACAAGTGATTTGGAGCCAACAGCTTGGAATTTACCTGATTTTGAAGCGTCTCTGTTTTTAGATTATAAAATTTCTGATAAATGGTTATTTGGTGGGAATCTATTTTATTATGGCTCTAGACAAGATACGACCCATTTTGAGGGTCTATTAATTCCAGGTACGATTACAGCAAATCAATCTTTAGATGCTTTTTTAGATGCAAATGTGCAATTAGATTACCAAATCTCAACCCAGTGGGGTGCCTTTCTGAAAGTCAATAATATGACTAATGCAAACTATAAACGTTGGAATCATTATTCAGTTCAGGGATTTCAGATTTTGGGAGGTGCCAGTTATAAATTTGACTTTTAAGGCAAGGTTAGTTTTGCTAGAAAGTCAAAATGAGGACCTTCTTCTACTAATTCGCATTTTAACCCGACCTGATCACATGCTATTCTTAGGTTTTCTAAATCAAGATACATCCAGCTAAAGGTTACTTCTTGGTCTTTATAACGAATTGTATATTCTAGTTCGCCGTAATAGTCTTTGGTAGTATCCATCCAGTAACCTCCATCTTCTTCTTCGTACATGTATTTAATGTCTGAAGAATCAATTAGAATTTGCCCATCAGGATTTAAAAGAGTTTTTAAATGGCTTAAAACAAAAGGAGTATGTGCTAAGGACTGGAAAATTCCAGACCCATTCATTAACAACAATAAGGTATCAAAGGTGTTTGTTTCGTCCATCACATCTAACAAATATGCTTGGGTTATTCCGCGCAAACGACAGGCTTCAATAGCCCCTTGTGAGATGTCAATTGATTTCACTTCTAAACTCTTTGATTTTAAATATAGGCTATGGCTTCCGGCTCCACAACCAATATCAAGTACAGCACCTTTAGATAGCTTTAAGGCTGTTTGCTCAAGTGAAGGCATGTCTGAATAGTTTCTAAATAAATAGGGAATAGGTAAAGTATCTGATACAGAAATGCTAGTTGAGGTTACTAAGTCTTCAGAGTAGTTTCCGAGTTGATAATCTAAAATGGCAGTTCCAAATACATCTTTCATTATACTGAGCTATTTATTCTTAGTTTTGCAGTATGCAAGACCAATTAAAATCCCTTTCCAAGGAAGCCAAAGATAAGCAAAAGGAGCATAAAGCCTTTTTTATTAGGCTTAGAAAAAAAACTCCTAAAAAACTCGATTCCATTATGGAGGAACTCCACGAATCGGAGTTTAAAAAATCAGACTGTCTTAAGTGTGCTAACTGTTGTAAAACAACCAGTCCGATTTTTACTAATAAAGATATAGAGCGTATTTCAAAATCCTTTAGAGTCAAAACAAGGCAATTTATTGATACCTATCTTAATTTAGACGCCGATGCGGATTATGTTTTAAAATCATCCCCTTGCACATTCTTAGCTTCGGATAACAGCTGCAATATTTACGACATCCGGCCTAAAGCATGTCGAGAATACCCACATACCAATCGTAAAAACTTTGAAAAAATAGCAGACCTTACTCTTAAAAATGTATCAATCTGTCCAGCTACATTTAATATAGTCGAAGCGTTAAGAGCAAAATTAAAATAAGTATATTTATATAATATAGAGGCGCTTATGGAACAGATTATTAATTATTTCGAAACAATTCCGTCTTTACAGCGTAGTGGAATACTTGTTGGAGGATTAACGTTTTTTTGGATCCTAGAGGGGTCTTTGCCACTGTTTAGGTTTAGCTATAACAAATGGAGACATGCGTTTCCAAACCTATTTTTCACACTTACCACCACTATAATTAATTTTATGTTAGCTTTTTTATTGCTTAGTACAGCCGATTGGGTATCGGTTAATGATTTTGGTGTTCTAAACTGGCTACCTAATATGCCATTTTGGTTGTACGTTTTTTTAGGAGTTCTCCTCATGGATTTTGTAGGTGCGTATTTACCTCATTTTACAGAACATAAAGTGCCACCACTTTGGATGGTTCATTTGGTTCATCATTCAGATCATAAGGTAGACACCACAACAGCAAACCGTCACCATCCTTTGGAGAGTGTCATTCGTTATGTGTTTACGCTCTTTGGAGTTTTTATTATTGGTGCCCCTATAGGTATTGTGATGCTATACCAGTCAATATCTCTTGTAGCCACTCAGTTTAGCCATGCTAACATCAAGCTGCCAAAGAAATTAGATTATGTGCTAAGTTTTATCTTTATATCTCCAGATATGCATAAGATTCATCACCATTATCAATTGCCCTATACAGATGCTAATTATGGAAATATTTTTTCTATTTGGGATCGTTTGTTGGGAACCTATATGTACATGGAGCGAGAACATATAGTGTATGGAGTTGATACCTTTCCAAATGAAGCGGAAAACAATAACTTAATGCAATTGTTGAGACAGCCATTTCAGGGGTTTAGAAAGCCTACAACGGGTATAGTAGGTAAGGAGCTCTAATTAGTTTATAATGTTCTAAATCGCTTTTCCAACTCGCTCTAATTTCTTGAGCAGTCCAGCCACTTTCAATTTTTTTTTGTAGTAACTCTTGACCAGCCAGTTTGGTAAAAAAGGGATTAAAAAACACTGTTTTGTCAGAAGTGTTTTGGTAAGCATCAACAAGCCATTTGAGTTCAATAAAATCTAATCGAGCTAGATTTTGAAGATTGAGTCCTTTGCAAATTTCTCCTTTGTGAACCGGGTACTTTGCGCCAATATTAGGACTAGGTGTAAAACTATAATTATATAAGTCGCCTTTCAAATAAGGACTTCCAATAACTTGAAATTGATTTTCTGTTCCCCGCCCCATACTCATATTAGTACCTTCAAAAAAGCATAAACTTGGGTATAAGTTGATTGCTTTTGAGTTTGGAAGATTAGGGGACGGGTTGATAGGAAGTTGGTACGTTGTTGAGTGGGTGTAGTTATGAAGAGGAATCACCTTTAAGTCACATTTTACGCCTTCTTTTAGCCAACCTTCTCCATTAATCATTTGGGAATATTCTCCGACTGTCAGTCCATGCACAACAGGGACAGGGTGAACTCCTACAAAACTAGTATGTTGAAGATCCAAAGTAGGACCGTCTACATAGTGGCCGTTTGGGTTTGGACGGTCCAATACCAAGACAGTAATACCTAAATTAGCGCATGTTTCCATCATGTAATGAAGGGTAGATAAAAACGTATAGAAACGAGCCCCTACATCTTGAATATCAAAAATAACGATATCTAAGTCGGATAAAATAGCTGCATCAGGAATTTTATTTTCGCCGTATAAAGAGACAATAGGAATGCCAGTTCCAGCATCTATTCCATCTTTTACATACTCACCTGCATCGGCTGTGCCTCTAAAACCATGCTCAGGAGCAAAAACTTTTTTAACCTTTATATTTAATTTTAGTAATGAATCTACCAAATGAGTGTGGCCTATAGCCTTAAAAATAACAGAGGTTTGATTGGCCACAATTCCTATGTTTTTATTTTTTAAAATCGGTAGGTAGCGTTCTGTTTGTTGAGCTCCTAAAATGATAGGAGACTCATTAACCTCTAAAGATTGTGAGTTAGAAGTGTTTCTACATGAAAGAAGTGTCAAAACAAATAATAAAACAGTATTTTTGATAAAATTTAAATGCATTTATAAATTTTGAATTACGAATATTTTTTAGCCAAACGTATTATAGGAAATAAGTCCTATAAAAGTAGTGTATCGGCACCAATAATAAAAATTGGAATTGCAGCAATTGCAATTAGTATTATTGTGATGTTGATTGCTATTGCTACTGGAATTGGTTTGGAGCGGAAAATCCGCGACAAAGCAGTGGCTTTTAATGGACATATAAGTATTTCTAATTTTGATAGTAATGAATCTGAGGGGGCCCAAGTGCCTATTTCAATAAACCAAGATTTTTATCCTGAATTTACTACGGTTGCTGGCGTATCACACATACAAGCAGTTGCCAATAAATTTGGAATAATTAGAACCAATACAGATTTCGAAGGTTTGTTTTTAAAAGGCGTTGGATCTGACTATGACTGGCGTTACTTTAAAGACTTCTTAGTTGAGGGGCGTCTCCCCGTTTATACTCAAAAATATAGTAGTGAGGTTTTAATTTCAACGTATTTAGCGTATCGGTTGGGCTTTGTTGTTGGAGATAGTTTTCAGATGTATTTCATGAAATCAGACTCTAGTAAAGCGCCAAGCATCATGAAATACTCGATCGTAGGTGTCTTTAATTCAGGCTTTGAAGAGTTAGATAAAACCTATATTATTGGCGACATCAATCATGTCCAGCGTTTAAATAGATGGTCAAAAGATCAAATAGGTAATTTTGAAGTTTTTATTTCGAATTATAATGACTTAGATCGCCTAGGGAATGAGGTGTATGCTCAAACCCCTTCTACACTTAATACGTTGACTGTTAAGCAAAAGTATGCTACCATTTTTGAGTGGATTCCTATTTTTACAACCAATATATACATCATCTTAGCTATTATGATTTTTGTAGGAGCTATTAATATGATTACAGCCTTATTGGTTTTAATATTAGAGCGGACTCAAATGATAGGTATTTTGAAAGCACTAGGAAGTAGTAATGTGAGTATTAGAAAGTTGTTTTTATATAATGCTTCTTACCTTATTTTTTGCGGATTATTTTGGGGAAATTTAATTGGTTTAGGTGTTTTATTTCTTCAGAAACAGTTTCAATTTTTAACCTTAGATCCGTCGGTTTATTATGTGACTGTGGCTCCAGTTTATTTAGACTGGACGTACGTAGTCCTACTTAACGTAATGACTTTCGTTTTATGTATTCTAATGTTATTAATTCCTTCATTTATCATCAGTAAAATATCTCCGATTAAAGCCATTAAGTTCAATTAAAAGTTCTTAATCACGCATTTGTAAGCCCAGAAATTTAATGTAATTTTGCATCAAATTTACAGCTATGAAATACGCCGAAAATATATTAGGAACAATAGGGAATACGCCTTTAGTTAAAATGAATGTGCTAACTAAAGATTTGCCTTGTTTGGTGTTGGCTAAGTATGAAACTTTTAACCCTGGTAATTCTGTCAAAGACAGAATGGCATTACAGATGATAGAAGATGCAGAAGCCGATGGTCGACTTCAGCCAGGAGGTACCATTATTGAGGGGACTTCTGGTAATACAGGAATGGGACTCGCTTTGGCTGGAATTATTAAAGGGTATAAGTGTATTTTTGTCTTAGCTGATAAGCAGTCAAAAGAAAAAATGGACATTTTACGTGCAGTTGGTGCTGAGGTGGTTGTCTGTCCAACTTCAGTTGAGCCAGAAGATCCACGTTCCTACTATTCAGTCTCCAAGCGTTTGTCTGAAGAAACACCAAACTCTTGGTATGTTAATCAGTATGATAATCCCAGTAATTGTAAGGCACATTTTTTAAGTACAGGTCCAGAAATATGGGAACAAACAGATGGTAAAATAACTCATTTTGTAGTAGGAGTTGGTACTGGAGGAACAATTTCAGGGGTTGGAAGTTATCTGAAAATGAAAAACCCGAATGTTAAAATATGGGGTATTGATACTTATGGAAGTGTTTTTAAAAAATACCATGAAACGGGAATCTTTGATGAAAATGAGATTTACCCTTATGTCACAGAAGGTATTGGCGAAGATATCCTCCCAATGAATGTTAATTTTGGAGTGATTGACGGATTTACAAAAGTAACAGATAAAGATGCGGCTGTTTATACACAGCGTTTAGCTAAAGAAGAAGGGATGTTTTTAGGGAACTCTGCTGGAGCGGCTGTTAAAGGGCTTCTTCAGTTAAAATCACATTTCAAACCTGAAGACGTCGTGGTCGTTTTATTTCATGATCATGGAACTCGCTATGTTGGTAAAATGTTTAATGATGATTGGATGCGCGAAATGGGATATATAGATTAATATATTTCTTATTAAAAGTAGGGATCTTAAAAACTAATTCCTACATTGTATGAATGCAAGAAGACTTCCTACACTATGTCTGGCAGCATAAAAAAATGACCCTCAAATCGTTAAAAACAACTACTAAGGAGCCTATAAATCTTAAAGCAGTTGGCTTGCCGAATTTAAATTCTGGGCCCGATTTTTTTAATGCACTGCTCACTATAGATACCCAACTTTGGGCTGGTAACGTTGAAATCCACGTCAAGTCTTCCGACTGGTATGTTCATAATCACGAAACAGATGCTGCTTATGACAATGTCATTTTACATGTAGTTTGGGATCACAATATAGAGGTTTTTAGAAATGATAACACGCCCATTCCAACCCTGGAACTAAAACACTTCATCCTTCCCCATACATTACGTAACTACAAAGCTTTAATCCATGAAAAAAAGAAATGGA
>Ga0209713_10003005_pt1 | contig 10602 bp, 7 predicted proteins | sample ArcOceMetagenome_3_FD_187444 | JGI IMG/M metagenome (GOLD analysis project Ga0209713, IMG submission 187444) | Marine eukaryotic phytoplankton communities from Arctic Ocean - Arctic Ocean- Svalbard ARC20M Metagenome (SPAdes) (version 2) | ecosystem: Environmental > Aquatic > Marine > Oceanic...
AGTGCCACAGCTGGCCACCACGGGCTCGTCAGACTGCATCTGAAGGCTTGACGCTGCCCTCCGCACTCGTGAGAAGAGGCCCAGCGCCTCAGATCTCACTGAGAGGCCGTGGCCTTCCAGCCAGAGCCGCCCAAGTCGCCATTTTTGCTGCGTTTAACCATCCAGGCCGCGTGGCCTTCGACGAGTTCGTCGCCGGCTTCGGCCCGTTTGTGGCCTCGTCGGACGCGGCGCTCCACGCCGCCTTCCGCGTCTTCGACACCGACGGCAGCGGCGCCATCGAGCTGCGCGAGTTCGAGGCGCTGCTGCACAAGCTCAACATCCACCCGCCGCGCGGCCACGCCGACGTCCAACGGATCTTCGCCGCCGCCGACGCCGACCGGAGCGGCCACATCTCGTACGAGGAGTTCGTTTCGCTCGTCGCGCGCAACCCGTCGCGCGCCTCCATCGGCCGCGTGCGCACGCAGCACCTCGCGCCCGTGCGGCTCGTGCCGGGCGAGTCGAGCCTGCTCGTCGAGCCGGAGGACGAGCGAGAACTCTGATCTCTGACGCGTTCGGTGCTTCGGTGCTTCGTGTCTAGAGACTAGAGCCTAGAGGCGTGTGGTGTAGTGTTCGATAGTGTGTGTTCCGTCGCTGAGCTAGCTACCCTTGAAACTACTACCGGCGGCTACGCTGCTCTGCTACTAGTATCTACCTATGCTCGGCCCTCGGGGCGCAGATGAACATCTCGGGCCCGAGGTCCGCAACGCTGCCGTGGCCGCACAGGACGCGGCTGCGCTGCCAGCTCCGTATCAGGCGGTCGAGCGCCGCGGGCCCGGGAGACGTCACCGCCGCCGCGCCCGCGGCCGGTGGCGACGTTGAGTCTGACCTGGAGACGACGACGCCCGCATCGGCGGCAGGCGGCGCGTCGGTGGCGGCGTCGGCGTCGGCGACCGCCGGCGCCGGCTCGTCGCGGCTGAACATGCCGTTGCAGCGGCGGCATCGCCACAGCCGGCTGACGCGGCCCGGCGCCGTCGGCCAGAAGCGCACATTCTTGAAGGTGGCGTCGGCGGCGTCGCACAGCGGGCACACGGCGGGCCGGTCGACGAGCGGCGCCGTCTTCGGCGAGTGCGGGCACGCGAGCAGCCGCGGGTCGGGGCGCAGCTCGCTGCCGAAGGCGGGCGGCCTCCCCTGCTGCGCGAGCGCCACGTCCACCTGCAGCTTCAGCGCGGCGCCGAGCGGCGACAGGTCGGCCGTCTCGCCGAGCGCCGCGAGCGCGAGCGCGACCGCCTCCACCGTCGAGACGCGGTCGGCCGTCGCCTGGCGGCGGTTGAGGAAGAGCGACGGCCCCGCCACCTCGTCGTTCACGTGGACTCGCACCACGTCCTTTGGCACGTGGCGTGCCATCGCACGGGCGTGGCCCCACGTGCCGTCGATGACGAGAAGCGTCACGCGCTGCTGCTGCGCCGCGACCCAGTCCCGGAGATCAGCGGCGGGCATGCTGTCCTCGCCGGGCCACAGCAGCAGCGTCGGGCCCGACGGCAGGCGCTCGTGGAATGGGTCGTTGGGATAGACGCACAACGAGCAGCTGTCGCCGCTGCCGTCGGCCGTGCTGAGCAGCTGCGGCAGCAGCTTGGCGGTGTTGGTGGCCTTGCCAAACTCCTTGTAGTGCACGGAAACCAGCACGTCCACGCGTGCCGTGCGGACGCGCAGCCTGGCGAGCCGCGAGCAAAGGCAGTGCGCCCTCGTCATCCAGCACGTCATGCATCTGGTCGGGGCGAGCCGCTGGCGCAGCGCTGCCAGGAAGGCCTCGGCGTGCGCGCGCTCGTCCTCGTAGGGCGTACGGCCGCTTCGACGCGGTCCACCCATCAGCCACGGCTTTTGTCAGCTACTCATGTGACCGTCCGGACATCAACATCAGCCAACACGGCGCCAGAAGTTGTCAAAGCAGTCGACCCAATGGTAACCATCTGCCCGACGCTCTCGCTCATCGAGCCGGCGGTGGACGGCACTCAGCTGTCCGGCATGGCGTTTTCTCTGCTGATCGGTGTCGCCTACCAGCTCAACGCCACCACGAGCGCTTGGGGCGCCACGCTGCCAGCGAGCGCGCCTCTCTTCAGCTACACCGTGGCCATGGGCAGCACGTCCCTCGCCACCGGCCAGCTGAGGCTGGACGACCCGAGCACGGGCACTGGCGCGATCATCGCGAGCGCAAACTCGAGCGTCGACGTCTCCGTCGGGTCAGACGGTGCTCTGACCGTCGCTGGGCTGAGCTCCTCTCCGACGGGCGTCAGCAGGCGGGTGGTGAGCGTCGAGCTTCAATCCTCGGGCTGCTCGGCTGCACGTGTGGAGTCGCACTTCTTCGCCATTCCCGGCGGGCTCACGCTGCTGCCGCCTGTGCTGACGCTGGTCATGGCCATGCTCACCCGCAGCGTGATCCCGTCGCTCGCGGCGGGCATCGCGCTCGGCGCGCTGTTCCTGCACGGCTACAATCCTATGACAGCGATGCTCCGCACGGTCGACACGTACATGGTCGAGGCGCTCGCAGATCTGGGGCACGCGTCCATCGTCCTCTTCACCTTCTTCCTCGGTGGGCTCGTGACGTGCGTGACGCGCTCGGGCGGCGCGGCGGGCCTCGCGACCAAGGTGACGGCGGTCGCGCACACGCCGTTGCGCGGCCAGCTCGCGACGTGGGTGCTCGGGATGCTCATCTTCTTCGACGACTACGCCAACGCGCTGCTCGTCGGCAACGCGATGCGGCCGATCACCGACGGGCTGCGCATCTCGCGCGAGAAGCTCGCCTTCCTCGTGGACGCATCGAGCGCGCCGATCGCGTCGATCGCGCCGATCTCGTCGTGGATCGGCTTCGAGCTGGGGCTCCTCCAGGCAGGCTACGCCTCGCTCGGGCTCGTCGACCGCTCGCCGTACGCGGCCTTCCTGCGCACGGTGCCGATGCGCTTCTACCCGATCAACATGATCGGCTTCGGCCTTGCGGCATGGTCAAAGTGGCCGTCTTGGTGGCGCCACAGCCGGCCTCCACGGGCTCCTCAGACTGCGTTCGAAGGCTTGAGGCTGCCCTCCGCACTCGGAAGAAGGTGCCTGGCGCCTCAGATCACCGCAGAAAGCGATGGCTCTTCAGCCACACCCCGCTCAAGTCGTCATTTCACTGCGTTTGACCATGCAGGCTTTGCAATCGTGCTGATGCGGCGCGACTTCGGGCCGATGCTCGCCGCCGAGCGGCGCGCGCGCACGCGCGGCGAGCTGGTGCGCGCGGGCGCCCGCGTGGCCGATGACGCGTCCGACGAGGCGCTGCGACCTAAGGACGGCGTGGCGCCGCGCGCCTCCAACGCGCTGCTGCCCATCGGCGCCGTCGTGCTGACGGTCGTCGTGGGTCTGATGCTCGACGGGTACGTCGCGCTGGGCGGCGCCGCCGCCGAGCCGCGCCCGTCGCTCGTCGCCCTCTTCTCGGCGGCAAACTCGTTCCACGTCCTCCTCTGGGCCGCGCTGGTGGGGCTGCTCGTGCCGCTCGGCCTGTACAAGGCGCGGGGCGTCATGGGCGCGCACGAGACGTTCGAGGTGTGGATGGGCGGCATGAGGCCGCTCGTCGAGCCGCTGATGGTCCTCATCCTGGCGTGGGCGCTCGGGGCGGTCGTGCAGGCGACGAAGCTGAGTGCGTACGTCGTCGCGGCGCTCGGCTCGTCGCTCGACGTGGCCTACCTGCCGACGGTCGTCTTCGTGCTGTCGGGCCTCGTCTCGATGGCCACCGGCAGCTCGTGGGGCACGATGGCCGTCATGTTCCCGATCGTCTTCGAGCTGGCGTGGCAGCTGGGCGGCGGCGACGAGGAGCAGGTGCTTCTACGCCTCCCCCTCCCCCCTACCTCCCGCACGTGCTTCGACCCGCCGCACCCACCACGTGCTGTTACCCCTCCCTCTCTCTCTGCCACGTGCTTACACCCCTCTGCGACGAGGAGCAGCTGATCGCGGCGCTCTCGTCCATCCTCGCCGGCGCCGTCTTCGGCGACCACGTCTCGCCGATCTCCGACACGACCATCCTCAGCGCGATCGCGACGCGCTGCCCCGCGACCGACCACGTGCTCACGCAGGCGCCGTACGCCTTCGTGTGCGCGGCCGTCTCCGTGCTGCTCGGCACGCTGCCCAACTCGGCCGGCGGCCTCGACGCGGGCGTGTGCATCCTCCTGTCGTGGGGCGCCATCGCCGTCTTCGTGCGGCTCGTCGGCCGCCGCTGCGACGACGCGGAGGCCGGCGGCAGCGACGCCGAGGCCGGCGGCGGCGGTGGCGGTGGCGGCGGCCTCGGCGACGGCGGCCTCGGCGGGTGCGAGCTGCTCTTCAGGTGCGTGCCCGGCCTGGGCCGAGGCAAGTCGTCAGAGTCGATCGCGCTGCAGGCGCCGGGCACGATCAAGTCTTCGACCTGCACCTCGACGGGCGCGGGTGAGATGGCGCTGGTCGTGCCGCCTGTAGACCCCGTTTTCTGAGGGTAGCGTGTTCAGTACCGCAACAAACCATTTACATTTTCTTTACTGATTGGTGCTGCTGTGCAAGACCAGCGACGGCGCCTCCAAGAGCCTCCGTCGACGTCAGCGCGGAGGGTCGATCAAGATGCCCACCACCTGGCTTCTCAGCGCGGAGGGCGACTCGTGCGACAGCGCATGCGCGGCGGTGCAGCTCACCTGCGACCTCACCTCGCTGCGCTCCGCCCTCTCCGAGTCGACCATCGTGAGCGCGGCGCTCGCAGCGGGCGTTGAGTGCGGCAGCGACATCGGTGCGACCGTCGGCTGGTCGTACGCATCCAATCCCGGTGTCTGTACGAATGCAGGCTGCTGCGGCTCTGAGGGTGTCTGCCAGGGCGTCTGCGCCTTTGGGGCGAACGACGATGCCAGCTGCTCCTCCTCCGGCGGGCACTACTCTCGCATCTGCGCCTGCGAGACACCGATGCCCCCTTCACCGCCCCTGAGCCCCTCGGCGTGGGTCCTGAGCGACGAGGCTTCCTCGTGCGACGACGCGTGCGAGGCGTTGGGCGGCAAGTGCCACCTGCCCTCTCTGCTCGACGCCTTGTCCGAAGACGCCATCGCCGACGCGGCCCTCGCCGCTGGGATCGAGTGCGGCAGCGACATCGGAGCCACGGTGGGCTGGGCGTATCCAGGGAACCCCGGCGTCTGCACGAACGACGGCTGCTGCGGCGGCGAGGGCGTCTGCCAGGGCATTTGCGCCTTCGGGGCGCACGACGATGTGAGCTGCTCCTCTTCGACCGGCCACTACTCGCGGATCTGCCCGTGCCAGGGCGCCGTGCTGCCCCCGCCCACACCCCCGCTCCCTCCGCCTCCACCGGCGTCACCTCCACCGACGGTGGTGCCGCCACTGGCACCCTCGCCCCCCGCCACCTGGATCATCAGCGACGAGGCTTCCTCGTGCGACGACGCGTGCGAGGCGTTGGGCGGCAAGTGCCACCTGCCCTCCCTGCTCGACGCCTTGTCCGAAGACGCCATCGCCGACGCGGCCCTCGCCGCTGGCGTCGAGTGCGGCAGCGACATCGGTGCCACCGTCGGCTGGGCGTATCCAGGGAACCCCGGCGTCTGCACGAACGACGGCTGCTGCGGCGGCGAGGGCGTCTGCCAGGGCATTTGCGCCTTCGGGGCGCACGACGATGTGAGCTGCTCCTCTTCGACCGGCCACTACTCGCGGATCTGCCCGTGCCAGGGTGCCGTCCTGCCGCCGTCTTCGCCGCCCCTGGACAACGAGCCGTCGCCCTCGCCAGAGCCCTCGCCAGAGCCCTCTCCAGAGTTCCTTTTTGACGCCCCCCTGCTGCCTCCACCCCCTCCCCTTCCCCCGGTGGGCAAGGATCCCAGCCCGCCGCCGCCGTCCCAGACGATCGACATCCGCGCCAAGATGTGGTGCAGCTGGGGCTGGTGCGAGACGTACACGGCGGCCGCCACCGCGGAGCCCTTCGAGATCCCCTTCACGCTCTCGGCCCACTCCGGCGCCATCTGGGCGACGCACGCCGACTCGACGCTGCCCGCCTCGGAGCCGAGCGAGGTCTTCTTCAAGGGCGCCAACTGGGCGGGCTTCCAGGCCGACGGCTGCCCGCACCACCTCCGCTGGTTCACGGCGGACGAGCACGTCGCGCGGCTCGTGCAGCTCGACATGAACCTCGTGCGGCTGCCGCTCTCGGCGCCGCTCGTCGCCGCCGACAGCTGGGTGACCGACTCGTGGATGTGCGACGAGTACGACGCCACGGAGACCCTCGCGGTGCTCGACGACGTCATCGACAAGCTCGCGCGGGCGGGAGTCATGGTGATGCTCGACATGCACACGGCGTCCGAGCCCGAGAAGAACGACGGCCTGTGGTGCGGCGAGAGCGCGTGCGACGACGACAACGAGGCGGAGCTCTTCGCCGCGTGGGAGAAGCTCGCCGACCGCTACTGCGGCTCGCCGAGCGTCGTGATGGCCGACCTCTTCAATGAGCCGTACAAGGCCTGGTGGGGCAACGGCGACCGTGGCAACGACTGGCACGACGCGGCGCAGCGGCTGGGCGACCACGTGCTCTCGCACTGCGAGCGGTGGCTGATCGTCGTCGAGGGCAACACCGGGTGGGGCGACGCCGACGACTGCAGCCCGTACGGCTGCTGGTGGGGTGAGAATCTCGCCGGCCACCGGGACGATCCGATCGTGCTCTCGGTGCCCAATCGCGTCGTGCTCTCGCCGCACCTCTACGGCCACGGCAATCACAACTACTTCTCGGACTCGGACTTCCCAAACAACCTGCCCACGGTGTGGGACCAGCTGTGGGGCCGCGTGCCTGCCGACCAAGGCTACCCGATCATCGTGGGCGAGTGGGGCGGCCACCTGGAGGAGGCGGTATTCAACGGCAACACCTACCGCGACACGACGGTCTGGCAGAACGCGCTGCTCGACTACATGATCGCACGCCGCCTCTCGGGCTTCTGCTACTGGACGCTCAACGACAACTCGTTCTCCACCGGCTCGCTGATGGACGAGTCCAACGAGGACAAGTGGGCCATGCTCGCGCGCGCCAACGTGACGAGCGTCGTGTCGCTCAACGAGCGCTGGCTGGCCGCGACGCCGACGCCGCGTGCGCCGCCGTCGCCGCCCGCTCCTTCTCCGTCGCCGCCACCGCCAGCCCCATCTCCATCGCCACCTCCGTCTCCGCCGGAGCCGTCTCCGCCGTTGGTGCCTCCCCCGGTACCGCCACCGCCTTTGACGCCGCCAGTTCCACCATTGCTGCCCCCGTCCCCGCCGCCTCCCTGCGAGGACGCAAAAGGGCAGACCTGGTGCGAGGCGAAGCAGTCCAAGTGCACCAGGGCCACGATCGCAGCGAGGTGCGAGCGCACGTGTGGCGAGTGCGTCTTCATTGGCGCTCCGCCAGTTCCTCCGTCGCCGTCAGAGCCACCAGCTTCGCCGTTCCCACCACCCCCTCCCATGTCGCCGCCCAGCCCGCCGTTGCCACTGCCCTCGCCGCCGCCTCCCTGCGAGGATTCGTATGGCTCAGACTACTGCGAGGCGAAGGTCAGCAGGTGCGCCAACGGCAAGATCGCAGCGAGGTGCGAGCGGACGTGTGGCGAGTGTGTCTTCATCGGCGCTCCACCGGTGCCTCCGTCGCCGTCGGAGCCTCCCGCCTTGCCATCCACACCGCCGCCTCCAATATCGCCGCCCAGCCCGCCGCAGCCGAACCCATCACCGCCGCCTCCCTGCGAGGACGCAAAAGGGCAGACCTGGTGCGAGGCGAAGCAGTCCAAGTGCACCAAGGTCACGATCGCAGCGAGGTGCGAGCGGACGTGTGGGGTCTGCACCTGGATTGGTGCTCCACCGGTGCCGCCATCTCCATCGGAGCCACCCGACTCGCCGTCTGCTCCACCACCTCCGATGTCGCCGCCCAGCGCACCGCAGCCGAAGCCATCGCCGCCGCCTCCCTGCAAAGACGCGTTTGCCTCAGATTACTGCGCGGCGAAGGTCAGCAGGTGCACCAACAGCAAGATCGCAGCGAGGTGCGAGCTGACGTGTGGCGAGTGCGTCTTCGTTGGCGCTCCACCGGTGCCTCCATCTCCGTCGGAGCCTCCCGACTCGCCGTCTGCGCCGCCACCTCCCACGTCGCCGCCCAGCCCGTTGCCATCGCCGCCACCTCCGACGTCGCCGCCCAGTGCACCGCTACCGCAGCCCTCCCCACCACCTCCCTGCGAGGACGCAAGAGGGCAGACCTGGTGCGAGGCGAAGCAGTCCAAGTGCACCAAGGCCACGATCGCAGCCAAGTGCGAGCTGACGTGCGGCGTCTGTGAGATCAGCTCGCCGCCGCCGGCCGTCCCGTCGCCTCCAGACCCGCCCGAGCCCAGCTCACCGCCCCCGGCGGCCCCATTGCCGCCCATGCCGCCGCCGTCGCCACCGACCGCGTGTGCCGACACACAAAGCGCGACCAAGTGCGCGAAATGGCTCGCCAAAGGCAAGTGCAGCAAGGCCAACATCCAGGCGCTGTGCGAGGCGACTTGTGGGGTCTGTTAGTACAGGTACAGTGCCACGACGTTTGAATGAATGAAAGTGATGTTGAGGCATCTACGAGGCCACTCTCAACTCTCACTGCTTCCGCAATCGTCCGGGTGGATCATCCTCTCGCCGCAATTGGCGTGTGCGTCTCGTGAGCGATCGCGGGTTACGACTAATTTTCTCTGCCAACCATGCTGCCGGTCGCGCTCCTCGACGCTGCGCTGGGTCTCGTCCTCCTCTCGGCGTCCCCTCCTATTGTGCAGCATCATGTTCAGCCAGCCACGATGGCTCCGCGCCAGCTCGTGGCCTTCGACCATGCAATATTCCCGACATCGCTGCTGGCAGCCGACGTCTCGGACCTCGGAGGCCTGTCTGGTCTCTTGGACACTGTCGACACCACTGTTGTCACAGGAGAGGCTCGGGCGCGCACGTCTGCGGCCCAGGCAGCCCAAGCCATGCGCGAGAAGCAAGCAGAGGAGTCACGGCTCAAGGCGGAGAGAGCGGCCGTGGTCATCGCACGAGCCAACGCGGCCAAAGAGGCCAAAGAAGTACAGGCCGCCGCCCTGAGGGCCTCAGGTGTTCCAACCTGTGAGAAGGGAGTCTATGGGACTAACAAGGGCTTGCTGACTGCTTCGGCGTGCGCGCGCGAGCGCGATGGCACGATAGAGGCCAGGCCCCGAACGGGCGCGCTGCTGATTTTCTGAGACTCTCATGTCACATGTAACACAGTATGTGTTGTGTGCATGGGGTTGATGATGTCGTATTCGGTAGGCAAACGATGAAAACGAGTTTTGGAGCGCCTGGCGAGGCGTTGGCACCGAGGCCCTCGAGAGGAGCCACACACCAAGCGCAAGCAAGCAGAGCTGCTCGCGCCTGTCCCCAAAATACCCAGGCACCTCCTTCGCGGCATGGGCATGCAGCGTTCGGGGCGTCGAAAACACGACATATGGGGATGGCACGCCATGCGTGTCCGCAGCGCGCTTACGCCTTCTTGGGCTTGACGAGATCGTCGATGATCGCATAGAAGAACGTGCCGCCGATGGCGATGCTGCAGCCCACCATCTTGGGCATGCTCATTGACTCGCCGAAGGCGATCGCGCAGCCGACGATGATGATGGCGCGCTTGGCGGTGTTGGCGACCGAGTGCGTGACGCCCGAGATCTTGTTGAGCGCGAGCGTCGAGACCTCGTTGTACAGGTAGAAGGTGAGGCCCGACATGATCGTCGAGTAGACGAGGCCCTTCTTGCCCGGCATGCCGTCCGCCGCCCACATCGTGGTGAAGTTGTCGATCTTGGCGTACTCGCCCGAGATGAAGACCGTCGGCAGGAGGAAGATCGTCGCCCACAGCTGGCTCATCGCAAACTTGTTGCCCGTGCCACCCATCGCCTCCTTGAGGCCGGGCAGCTCGCCGACACGCTTGTTCTCCTGACCGCGGAACGCGGACGCGACGTTGGCGGTCGAGGCAGCGATCAGAGCGGCCCAGGCGAAGTCGAGCTCACTGACTGAAGCAATGCAGATGCCACCGACGATCGGGATCAGCATGAAGATTTTCGCCGTGGAGACAGTCTTGCCGTAGACAGTGTAGCCAATGATGGCGGCGAAGACAGGCTCGGCCGCCTTGATGACCTGGCCGAAGGAGACGGCGCCCGCCGACATCGCGTACACGGCGCTCACGTGAGCGACGGCCGTGTAGAGGCCGAGCGGCGCGAGCTTCAGGACGTCGGAAAAGGACATCTGCGTACACGGTCGTGGCAGCGTCTGAGCGCGCTGCGGGTTGGGAGTGTCTCTCTGGGCTGGGGCGCACCTTCGGTGGAGTGCGCGCCTCTGGCGCAATCCAGAGGAACAGGGCGTAGACCGAGCCGACCGCGAGCTGCAGCCACGCCAAGGTGAAGGCAAACTCGGTGCCGCCGCTGGCCTGGGCCGCGGTCTTGTTGTAGATGTTGTAGTAGTAGTTGCCCACGTACCACGCCGTGAGCGACACGATCAGGCCAACATCGACCATGGCTAGAGAGATACGCTGCCGAGGAGATCGATCTCAGTCTCGTTCGGCGAGGCGCATCGGGGTGGGGGGCGATAACACGAAGCGCGAAGTTCTCTCCAAAGTATCTAGACCTC
>Ga0209713_10003007_pt1 | contig 10600 bp, 6 predicted proteins | sample ArcOceMetagenome_3_FD_187444 | JGI IMG/M metagenome (GOLD analysis project Ga0209713, IMG submission 187444) | Marine eukaryotic phytoplankton communities from Arctic Ocean - Arctic Ocean- Svalbard ARC20M Metagenome (SPAdes) (version 2) | ecosystem: Environmental > Aquatic > Marine > Oceanic...
GGAGCCCCTCGAGGTTGAGGCCCAAGGTAAGGTGGTCGGAGTCCGGCAGCTCGCCCTCCTCAGTCGGACCCAGCTACGGCGCCGGCGGCGGGGCGCGCCGGGTCCGCCGCCACGCGCCTCTTCTTCGAGAAGGACAAGATCGCCCAGAACCAGCACGTCATGATTGCACACACAACGCTTGAGGGCGCCAGCACGGCGCGTGCGCTGCGCCAGCTAATTCTCACGAATCGTCGCGTTTGCTACGCTCGTAGGTGTCCAGCTGTGCTATCTCGCACACATGTCCGGGCCCGAGCCCACCGCACCCGCTCTCGCCAAGCAGAGCTCCGGCTTCAAGCTAAACCTCTTCCAGTCGTCGCAGCCCACCGCAGAAGCGCCAGCCGACGCAGCCTACACGGCGCGTGGAACCGCCACGAGCGGCTACACCTCGTGGTTTTCTCGCGGTGGCTCGAGCACTGCCGCTGCCGAGCCGCCACCGGCGCTGCCAGGCAAGGGCTCGAGCGCAGGCGTGGCGGACGAGCCCTACACCCCGGGCGGCCACGCCGTCGGAGCATATGAGCCCTTCTTCATGTCGCTGCGGCGTTCGATGCGAATGTCCACGAAGACGCTGAACACAGTCGAGGAGTCGGGCCCAGCTCCTGCCAAGGAGGCGGAGAATGTTATGATGAAGGTGGAGGCCAGGCCAGTAGCGTCGGAGGGCGACCGCGCCGCGCCAGCCGCAGAGGACAGCTGGTACATCAAGATCATTGGGGCGTTGGGGTGTTGGCGCGCCTGAGAAAGGCCCCCGCGCTTTCTATGACCACTCATGGAGCCTCATTTTCTGTAGACCATCTTTTGAAAAAGAGACTATAATATCTGAGAGGGCGCACGGGATTCATTTCATCTTCTGGCGCCCCAATGTTCGGTCATGGCGTCCCACCGTGGGTTCTCGGAGCACGCGTCGCCCGTCCATCCGGGGTCGCACCGGCACAGCCCGACCTCGCACGACCCGTGGCTGCTGCACGACTGCCACTCCTCCGACGTCCACGTCAGCCCCGGGCACGTGTCGAACTCGCACGTCGGCCCACGCCAGCCGGGCGCGCACATGCAGCCCTGCGCCGTGCAGACGCCGTGGCCGTTGCAGCCGCCGCAGAGGTCGCGGTCGCAGTACTCGCCGCCCCAGCCGCCGTCGCACACGCACGCGCCGCGGTCGCACACGCCGTGGTGGAGGCAGCGCGCGTCGCACGTCGACTCGGAGCAGTCGTGCCCTCGCCAGCCGGCCGCGCAGCTGCACACGCCGCCGACGCAGCCACCGGGGAGCGCGTGGCCCGAGCACGCGTGCGGGCACGGCAGCTGCGGCACGTTGCAGCCGCTGCCCGTCCAGCCATCGGCGCACGCGCAGACGCCGCCGTTGCAGTGGCCGTGCGCACCGCAGTCGGAGGGGCACGTCGGCGCGTCGCAGTTGGCGCCAAGCCAGCCCTCGTCGCACGCGCACTTGCCGGTGCCGCCCATGCACAGGCCGTGCCCGGCGCAGTCGACGCCCTCGCACACGCCGCGAGAGCAGTCGTCGCCGGTCCACCCGGCGGAGCAGGCGCACGTGCCCGCCTCGCACGTCCCCCGCTTGTAGCAGCGGCGGCCGGCGCCCTCCCCGAGGCACGCCGTGCAGTGGTCTGGGCACGTGTCCTCCTCGCACGCGTCGCCCCGCCAGCCGTCCATGCAGTGGCACGCGCCCACGACGCACGTGCCGTGTGCGTTGCACGACGGGCCGCCCGCCACCAGCCGGCCGGGGCACGAGTCCTCCTCGCACGCGTGGCCCTGCCACCCCGGGCTGCACACGCAGTCGCCGCGCACGCACGTGCCATGGCCGTACGCGGCGTGGCACCCCTGCGTGCCATCGAGCGCGGAGGCGGCGCGCCGCACGGCCGCCGCGAGGTCGTCGTCCGTCAGCCCCTCGAGAGGGCCGCGCTCGCTCTGTGCGCCGTCGCTCTGGCCGACAGCCGGGAGGGCGGCGAGGCCGATCGCCTCATCGAGGCTGATCAGCGCCGGAGCGTGCGCGTCTGTTGCGTCGTCGCTCGGAATCAGGAAGTCGCGCCGCCGCGCGTGACCCGGGCACGAGTCGAGCTCGCAGCTCACGCCGCGCCAGCCCTCGTCGCAGACGCAGGCGCCGCCGTCGCACGAGCCGTGGCCGGAGCAGCCGCCCGGGCAGGTGGAAGCCAGGCACGCCTCTCCCGTCCAGCCCCGCGCGCACAGGCAGTGCGCGTCGCCGGACGGCAGCTGCAGGCAGCGGCCGTGCCCGCAGTCGCCCGGGCACTGCGCAGTCTCACACCGTTGGCCGACCCAACCCTCCGAGCACACGCAGAGCCCGAGCTCGCACCGGCCGTGCGTGGTGCACGTGGGCTCGCACACGGCCACGGAGCAGTCGGCGCCTCGCTGGAACGGGTGGCAGACGCAGACGCCGGCCTCGCAGGTGCCGCGGCCGGAGCACTGATTCGGGCACTCGGCGACGTCGGAGCGAGGATGCATCTGCACGAGCCCCAGGTGGCCGCGTGGCAGCTCCGGCTGCGTCGCGCCCACCAGCATGCTGGTGCGGCTGACGGCCGGTGTGGGCGGCGGCGGCGGCGGTGGCGATGGAGCGAGCGACACGGAGCAGCTCGCGCCGGCCCAGCCCGGCTGGCACAGGCACACGCCCGCCTGACATCGTCCATGCAGCCCGCAGCGGCGCGGGCACGCATCCTGCGAGCAGCCGTCGCCCTGCCAGCCGGCCTCGCACACGCACAGGAAGCCGAGCGTGCAGTTCCCGTGGCCAGCGCAGGCCCGGCCGTGCGGGTCGCGAGGGCAGGCGTCGCTCGTCTCCTCGACGACGACAAAGGACGAGCTCACAGTAGGCAGCGCCGCCGCGAGTGGGCAGAGCGAGAGCGCGATGAGCGGGAGGAGCTGGGAGGGGCCGATTAGCCTGCCGCTGTCGCAGGAGAGGCAGCCGGAAGCCATGGCGCTACAGGCCCTTGCGCAACCCAAATGCGGCACGCGCGCTACGACAAAACGAAAAAAGTAAGACGCCGAGACCACCTAAATGCGCATCAGGTATAAGAACGCATCAGCGCCATCTCCGGCATCTCCGCGCCGGGGCGTAGCCGCCTGCCACTGGGGTCAAATCACATAAGGCCAGCGCGCGCGCAAGGCGATCGGAACGAGCGGACGAGTCGCATCGTCGTCCCTGGCTCGCCCAGTCGCCCGTGCCGTGACTAACAGCCCGTCGGAACACATGGCCTTCGACCGCGCCGACGCCGAGCAGGTCACGCTGCTGCGCGACTCGAAGAGCCGCTGGGGCATCGCCATCGGCGAGACGGCCGCCGGCGTGAGCATCACCAAGATCGGCACGTGCGACGCCCTGCCCTCGGGAGGCCAGCTGGACGAGCGCGCGCGGCTGCAGGTGGGAGACCTCGTGCTGCGCGTCGACAGCGTGCCGCTCGTCGACGAGAGAGGCAGGCCCGTCGACATGCCGCTGGACGACGTCAAGGCCATGATCAAGGCGGCCGGCGAGGTGCTGACGCTCGAGGTGCGGCGGCCCGTTGCGCAGCCGAGCATGCCGCCTCCGCCGGCTGCCCGGCAGCAGCAGGCGGCGCCACTGGCTGCGACCGGCCGGCCTGCTGCGACCGACCGAGCAGACGGGCCGAACGTCGAGCCGGTGACGCTCATGCGGGACGAGGAGGGCCGATTCGGCATCAACGTCGACGCCGATGGTGGCGGCATCTTCATCAAGCAGCTGGCGGAGGCGGGCGACGGCTACAGGCCCCTCGGCGACGGGCGGGCCAAGCTGCGGGTGGGCCAGTACCTCGAGAGCATCGCGCGGGAGGCGACCAGCGGCCTCAGCCGTGAGCAGGCCCGCGCGCTCATCAAGGCGTTCGACGGCGACTCGCTGCACATCGGCGTCCGCCGGCCGAACCCGCCGTCCAAGTCGGCGTATGCGCACCTGCAGCGCAGCCACCCGGGCTACGCGGGTGGTGCGTCCGGTGCGCCGCCGCGCCCGACCGACGGCGCTGCGCACGGCGCCGCTGCCGCGCGGCGTGCGGAGGCGCCGCGTGGGTGGGCGCCGAGTGCCGACGGCGGCTTTGTGCGCGACGAGTCGCACCGGCCGTCGCGCCCGGGCGCCTCGAACGACCCCTTCCTGTCGCTTGCCTTCCGCGGGACCGACGTGCCGCCCGCGCAGTCCGGGCGGCTGGACCTGCCGCCTCCGCGGAGCGCGCGGGCGCGAGGCGGCTACGACAGCGTCCCGCCGTGCTGACCGTGCGAGACCAGATATCGACGAGAAGTGGCGCGCAGTTGGATGCGAGCGCGAGATCATGTTGTTTGACAGACGTTGTAGATGAAGTCCAAGTATGAGATAGCTATGCATTTTTTTTTACCGACCGCACGCCTCAGCTCTACTTCAGCTCGTGCGCGGCGACATCATATGGCGTTCGCATTCGACTCCTCGCGCCGCTCGGAGGTCAGCGATTCGCGCGCGGACGGCGGCGCGGAGTCGCCGGGTGTCGAGGGCGACGACTTGGCCTTGCTTGCGCGGGCACCTCCCGACGAGAAGAGCGATGCTGCCCTCTCGCGGCCTCGGCGGAAGGAGAGCTTGCGCTGCGGCGTGTGGCCGCCGCTCCTGGCGCTCTCTCCGCTGCCGGGCGGCGCCGGCGACGGCGCGGCAGCCGGGCTGCCCGCGGCAGACGCCGCCGCCGCCGCCTCCGCCGCCGCCGCCGCCGCCGCCGCCCGCTCGGCCTCGGCGGCCGCTTTGACGCTCGCCAGCTCGCCCCGCGCCGCCTCGGCCGCCGCGTGCGCCTCGGCGGCCTCCTCGCGCGATCGCTGGAGCGCCGCGGTGAGCCGCGCCACCTCGCCGTGCGCCTCCTGGAGGTCCTCGCCCGCCTCCTGCCGCGACGAGTCCGACTCGAGGCGCTCGGCCTCCTGCGCCGCCCACAGCTTGCGCCGCAGCGCCACGAGCTCCGCCTTGTCGCCCTCGCTGTCCGCCTTGAGCTTGGCATACGCCGCGTCGGCCTGCTGCTGCTGCCGCTGCTGCTGCTGCTGCTGCTGCGTGGTGGTGGCGCGCAGCCTCTCCGTCGACTGCGAGCGGTGCGAGACGGCGTCCTGCAGCTCCGCCGCCGCCTCGCGCGCCGCCGCCGCCTCGCGCGCCGTCGCCGCCTCGCGATCCGCCGCGGCGTCGGCGGCGGCCTGGTGGCGCGCCACCTGCGCCGTGGCCGCCCGCAGCGCCTCGGCCTGCCGCGCGTGCTCGTCCCTGAGGCGCGCCGCCTCGGAGCGGAGCTGCATCAGCTCGGCCTCCGCCGCCTCGCGCTCCGCCACCCGCTCGAGCCGCGCCGCCTGCAGCCGCTGCTCGAGCTGCGCCACCGCCTCGCCCGACGAGGCGATCGCCTGCAGCTGCTGCTGCCGCACCGCCGCCGAGAGCGCGCTCGCCTCGTGCACGCGCGCCGCGTGCGCCGCCGCCAGCTCGCGCCGCAGCGCGGCCACCTCCTCGTCGGCCTGCCTGCGCACCTCGGCGATCGCCTCGCCGTGCTCGCTGCCGGCCGCGCGCTGCGCAGCCACGAGCTGCGCCCGCATGGCGTCCACCTCCGCCTGCACCGCACGCATCGCGTCGGAGTGCTCGCGCGAGAGCTCGCCGAGCTGGGTGGAATGCGTGATGCGCAGACCCGCGACCTCCGCGTCGTGGCGGGCCCGCTCCTCGCGAGCTGTCTGGCGGGCCCGCTCCTCGCGAGCTATCTGTCGCTGCTCGCTCTCCATCGCAAGATCGGGCTCCTCGGGCGCAGCCGCGGTGCCCGGTGGCTGTGGCGCCTCCGGAGAACCGACGGACTCGCCGTTCGCGGTGCTCTCGGCCCGCGCCGCCGAAGCTGCTGCATCGTGGGGCGCTGGTGACGACACCGCTGCTTCGTCGGCTGCTGGCTGCGTCCGCTCCGGCTGCGCTCTGCTCAGCTGGCCGCGCAGTCTCGCCTCGCGGCGCGCCATCGTCTGGAGGCACTGGTGCAGCTCCGCCATGGCCTCCGCGCCGCTCCTCACGACGTGAAGCGGGCTAGAGAGCATGGCCTGCTCCTTGGAGGAGGTCGCTGCGCTCATGTCTGTGTGCGCTGCGCAGCGCCTCGCAGCCAATTCACGTGAAGCCTGTGTGCGTTCATTTCATCATGGTTCCTGGTCGTCTCGCGAAGAAAATCGGACGCAACGAAGACCCCATATGGCGCAAGAAGCACCCTCAAAGACGGTGTTTGGTGAGCTGATGCTCGATGCGTCAGGCACTATCGACGCGTCTTGGCTCGCATCCAAGCTCGGCAAGCCGGTGGAGACAGCGCATGTGCGTGGCATGGACAAGATCGGCGGCATGAGCGCAGAGTTCTTGCACGTTCACGTGCACTGCAAAGGCGGTGAGACGATGACACTCGCACTGAAGACGAAGACGCCGAAGACGCCGAGCAGCGCCATGCTGGGAGACGCACGCGAGGCGCTATTTTACGAGCATCTCGCGCCGCTCTTGGCGTCTGTGTACCAACGGCATTCTACTCGCACGGTGACATGCAAACCGGACGCAAGGCGGTGCTTATGGAGTGCCTGCAAGATGCGCTTCCGGCGGGGCTCGCCTTTGGACCGTCGAACCCCAACAACTGGGCAGTCAAAGACAAATTGGAGGAAATGGCGGCCACACTCCCAGACGCGGAGCAGATCTCCGCTCACGCGTTCAAGGTCTTTGCCGGGTTGCATGCCCGATTCTGGGGCGAAGAAGCGTTGCTCGTGAAGGCGCCGTGGCTGCGAGGCGCTCAGTGGGCGCGCGGCGAGGGAGCTGAGACTTGGTCGGGCGCGCAGAAGATGGCGAGCGACGCGTGGGCAGGCCTGATGGAAGCTCGGGCTGCAGGTTCCTCGCCCCTCGTGTGGGATGATCACCTGGTTCAGTGTCTGGACCACGCCTTTGCCTCCGTATCGTGGGACGCGTTCCAGGCCGAGCTCAAGACACGGCAGCACACTCTCGTGCAGGGTGACTGCCACCCGGGCAACGCGCTGTGGGTACGCGGCGCAGAGCCGACCGCACACGTCCGCCTCATCGACTTTGAGATGGTGGGCGTCGGCAGCGCGGCCCAGGAGCTGGGCCAGTGGACGATCAGTCACATGGAGCCTGCCACGCGGCGTCGCTGCGAGCGATCGCTCGTCGAAGGCTACCACCGCGAGCTTGTCGCCGCGCTGACGTCCCGCGGGCTCTCCGCAGAGGCGGGCGCGTTCGGGCTCGAAAAGTGCTGGGCCGAGTACGTCGCCGGCGGTGCAGGGCGATGGGCGTGGTTTGTGGCCTACCTTGGGAAGGTGATGCCGGCCGCCCCAGCCCAGTTCTTCCACGACCAGCTCGCTGCCTTCCTGCGCGACCACGTGCCGGATCCGAGCTGCATGCCGATGCCGCGCGTCTGAAGGATCATGGGCGAGCACAGTTGTTTGTTGTGGCCGACGTCAATGTCTGCGCGCCATCGCAATCCATCGCTCCCGTCCAACGCCAACGCGAGCGAACCAACCATCCATCCCTACCTGAAGTAGGCTTTGGCGCCACCCCACGCAATCGCCGCTGCCCTCCCCTGCTCACCCACCGAAAGCTCCGAGGGGCGGAAGGGAACCACACCCAATTCGATGAATAATACTGACGATTACGAAAGTATCTAGCCTCTAAAGCTGAGACGTGTGGCCCGGCGGCAGACGCCACGCGTGGGCCGGCCCGAGGCTGACGAGGATGCGCAGCTGGTCGTCGCGAGGCAGGTGCGAGAGGCTCTTTTTCATCTGGCCGTAGTAGCGCCTCTCGAGCTCGCTGCCAGCCTTGATGGGCGGGCGGAACGGCCGGCGCGTGCGCACCGGCAGCTGCACGGGCTGCGGCAAGCTGACCATGACTGAGGTCGCCAGCAGCGCGAGGCTGGTTGACCCGAGCTGGCCGTGGCCCGCCAGGCCAAAGGCGACGATGGTCCGGTTCGGAACCCCACTCTTGGCGATGGATGATGCCTCGCTCGCCACCTCCACGCCCTCCGCTGCGTCCGCGTCAGCTGGTGCAGCATAGACAAAGCTGTGTCGCGCGCCCGCGCACACCCTCATCGGCCCGCCACCGGCGGTCGCCCTGGAAGGCCAGCGCGAGGAGCACTCGGAGAAGTGAGTGGTCGTCTGCCGCAGGCTCTCGTTCCTGAGCCCACTGTCGCCCGCCACGAAGACGGCGCCGTCGTCCGTCACCGCGATGGTGTGCGCAAAGCCGGCCGCGACGCATCGCACGCGCGACAAGAGATACACGGCGCGCGGCACCGCCATGTCGCGGTTCGCGTTGTTCGACGAGCGCCGCGCCCCGAGCTGGAAGCCCTCGTTGCAGCCCCACGCGAAAAGGATGCCGTTGTCCATGACCGCCAGGCTGTGGTTGTTGCCACACGCGACCTGCGTCGCTCGCCCATGGCTCAGCGCCTCCACCGTCGTGAACGAGAAGGAGCATTTCAACACGAGATCGCCATGCCCGAGCTGGCCATGCTTGTTCCGACCAGCCGCCAAGACGCCTCCTCTGCGTGAGAGCAAGAGCGAATGGGTCCGCCCGCCTGCCGCGGCATGCACGCGCGCGTCCAACGGTGTGGCGACCTCGCGAGGCGCATCGTGCATCCGCACCATCGCGTCGTCGTACATCATGGGCTCGCCATCATCATCGGCAAGCCATCGCGTCTGATTGGATTTCCTTGGCACGCCAAGCTCGCCGTACGTGTTGCTGCCCCACGAGAAGAGGCGACCGTCGTCAGACACGACGTGGCTGAAGAAGGCTCCCGCCGCGACACTCCGGGCGTGCACACGCTGCTCGACCAATGCGATAACGCGATGGGGCTGGCTGGTCTCGCGATCCACGCTGCGACCCAGCTGACCGAATCGATTCGACCCGAAGCTGAAGACGGCGCCCGTGTCGACGAGCGCCAGGCTATGCGCGCTTCCTGCGGCCACCTCGATCACGCGCTCCTTGATCGTGAGCACCTGCACAGGCTGCCACAGCTTCAGGGGTTCCTCAGCACCTGAAGGGGCGCTGTCGACACCACCAAGCGCGGTCAGGTCGCCCTTCAGATTTGGATCGCAGCCCGAGGCATAGAGAGCGCCATCCTGCACGAAGAGCGAGAAGGTGGACGACGCTGCGACGGTCGCACGGCCCAGGGCGCGCACGGCCTCTGCATGGCGGAGCGCCGCAGCCCAGTTCCCGTCGACCGGGTCGGATTCCATCCCGAGGGCCCGCACGCGCTGGTGGGCGGCGGGCGGGGCAGCCGCACGCAGGAAGCGAGCTGCACCCGCGGCCCACGCGAGCGAGCGCGCGTTGAGCTGCGCCAGGATCTCGTGGAGCACGGCGTCGGGAAGCTCGTCGATGGGTGAGTTAGGCGCGGGCTCCATGGCCGTTCCACGCCGCGTTAATATAGCCCGCTTGCGCAACAACTTTTTATAATACATTCATGATCGAAACAATGCACGCGCGCCCGTGTTTGGCCGTGGACTAGCTACCGCACACTATACGATGAGCAACCGCGAGCGCCGCCGACGCCGCCGGCAGCAGTCGGACCACCTGCTCGTCTTCGGCGCGAGCGCCGACCCGAAGGCCGAGCCAGCGCTGCTAGCAGCATATCCGCCGTCGCTGGCGCTGCCGCCGTCGATCGCCACCTTTTGCTTCCCCAGTGGAGCGCTGCCGCCCGCCGAGCAGGGCGCGCCGCGCTTCTCGTGCAACGTCGTCTCGACGCCCTCGAAGCGCGTGCACATCTGCTGCCTCGCCTTTCGCGAGCCGACGCCATCGGCCGACACCACGGAAGGCGCTCTCAAATGCCTCTGTGTGCTGTCGAGCTCCGAGCGCATCTTCCAGCTTCGCTCCTACTTGCACGGGCTGCATCGGCTCTTCCTGGGCGACGCGGCCGCAATCGCTGCGCAGCCGAGGCCAGAGGTCTGTGCCGCGCCAGCGACGGCTGAGCAGCGGCACAGCGGCGAGAGCGGTGTCGGCGGCAGCGGCACGGATGCGCAGCGGCACAGCGGCGAGAGCAGCGGCAGCGGCACGGATGCGCGCAGCCGGCGGCAAGCGCGGCGTCAACGGAGCGAGAGCGACGAGACTGGTGCCGCATCGCAGTCAAACGAGGGAGTGGTCTTCGAAGCGTGGCTGCTTGAGCGGCTGCGGGCGGGCCAGGCCGACATTCTGCCGCCGAGCGCCGCTGCCGCGCCGCCCGCGGTGCCCGATGCCGACGCCGACGCAACCAGCGGCGAGGGCGCGCCCGCAGGCAGCGCGTGGGAGGAGTGGTGCTGCGCGGCGCTGTTGCAGCTGGCGGGGCCCGAGCTGCTGAGCGAGCTGCTGGGCGCGGCGGTGCAGGAGCGTTCGATCTTGCTCGTGGCGGACGACTCGCTGTCGCTGACGGCCGCCTCCGTCGCGCTCTGCTCGCTGCTGTCGCCGTTGAGCTGGCAGGGCAGCTTCCTGCCGGTGCTTCCGCGGCGGCTGCGCGAGGAGCTGCTGCAGGCGCCGGTGCCGTACATCTTCGGGCTGCCGTCGGGCGCCCTCGACGCGGCCGATCTCGCGCGCACCTCGCCGCACCTGATTTGCGTCGACGTCTCGGCGCGCAAGCTGCTCTTCCCGCCC
>Ga0209713_10003008_pt1 | contig 10597 bp, 6 predicted proteins | sample ArcOceMetagenome_3_FD_187444 | JGI IMG/M metagenome (GOLD analysis project Ga0209713, IMG submission 187444) | Marine eukaryotic phytoplankton communities from Arctic Ocean - Arctic Ocean- Svalbard ARC20M Metagenome (SPAdes) (version 2) | ecosystem: Environmental > Aquatic > Marine > Oceanic...
GCTCGCGATCGCGCTCGCGCCGCCGCTCGACGTCCAGCTCCTTGGAGCGCTCGCGCTCCCACTCGAGCATCCGCGACAGCTGCTCCTCGCGCGTGCCGCCGCGGCCGGCGACCGGCTCGGCGTACCGCGCCACGCTCTCGCCGCCGTCGCCGTCGCCGCCGTAGCCGCCCTCGGCGATGGGAGGCAACCCGCCGCCCGCCAGCAGCGGCGGCGGCGGCCCGAAGCCCGCGAGCTGCCCGTCCCATGGCTGCGTGATCCGATCGAAGCCGCTGTAGCCCAGAGGCGCGCCGCCGCCGCCGCCGCCGCCTCCGCCACCACCTCCGCCGCCTCCGCCGCCGCCGCCCGGCGCACGCATCGACATCGGCAGTGGCGGCACGGGCGGCGGCGCAAAGCGCTGGCCGGTCAGCGACGCGCCTCCGGCGACACCCGCTCCGCCGCCCGTGGTCGGGATGGCGGCAGCCGCCCACTGATCGTTGAATCCCGTCATCGCCTCGATCTTGGCATCGAGCGCCGCCGCCTGCGCCGCCTCGCGCTGCTTCCGGTCCTGGTTGGACTTCATCTGCTGCTCGAGCTCGCTCACGTACTTTCTCTGGCGGATCTGCTTCTCGTACGCGTCGTCGGGACCGCCGACGTACATGGAGGCGAGGCCTGCCCCGGGCGGCGGCGGGCCGGTCGACGGCGGCGCTCCACGCGGCGTGAGGTGCGGCGCCATGAAGGGAGAGGGCCTCGGCGGCGGCTCGGCGCCGGGGCGGGTGCGCTCAAGCAGGTTGTGCACGGCCGGCTGCTGCGAACCGTCACGCGTCGGCTCGCCCAGCGTCTCGCGCGTCACCTCGCGCAGGTTGGCCAGCACGTCGCCCTCCACGTTGCGCAACGGGGCGCCCGCGCCGCCGCGCCCAAACGGGGTGTAGTTGGCTAGGTCGGCCTCCTCCTTCTCGCGCCGCCGCTGCTCGATGAGCCGGTCGCGCTCACGCCGCTCCTGGTTCTGCCGCATCTGCGCCTGCAGGTCGCGGTTGGTCTGCATCTGCTTGTTGCGCCGCTCAACGAGGTACGGGTCCAGCTCGGCCTCGCCGGTCGCGTCGCCACGCGTGCCCCAGTTGAAGGTGCTCTGGTGGTGGATCGGATCGCGCCGGTCGGTCAGCGGCTTGCGAAGGTTACTCATTGCGTTTGGTAGCGCAGGCCAAGGACGCTGCGAGCCTCGCGTCTATTCAGCCCAAGCCCAACAACAGATCAAGGCGTTTCTCAAGACATTGCGGTGGTTCATTCTTCGTGCGCCAGCGAAAATTGGTATGTCATACTCACGTGGAACACGTGTTCGTTGAGATACGGCACGCGGCGCAAGGCGCTGCACGTGACAGAAATAGCCACACCCTTCAGAGCCAGATTACAGATGCAGAATCGGAGACCAGAGCGTGGCTGGACAGGGCGGAGCGGCCTAAAGCTGTCATCTTCGCGAGGCCGTGCCCGGGCTATGCTGAGGTGAGCCGCCGCGCCCGCCCGCCCGCCCCCTGCACCTGGCTCTCACATGCACCCCCCGCCGCGTGCAGGTCGTTGTCGGGCGGCCTGTCCTTCTTAAATAGAAAACGGGCCGTCACGCCGATCACCTCCCCACCGGAAAGCGTGCCGCCGTCGCCACCTGCCGAGCCTGCTTCGTCCGACGGCGCCGGGCCTCTGGTCCCAGCCCCATCCCGTGTGCCCTCCGCCCTTTCGCGCCGACCCTCCTGCACGAAGCCGGACTCCGCGGGCAGCGCAGCCACGCCGCCGCCGATGACTTCTCCACAGAAGTCGTCGATGCGCCAGGGAGTACCACGCTACGCCGCGGGCTCCGCGAGGGCCGTACGCGCCCTCGACGGGGACCCAGCCGCGACCGGGACGCCGGACAAGCACGTGCGCTTCCTAGGGGTGCCAGGCGACCGCATCAAGCGGCGAACCACCCGAGATGTTAAACGCGCGATCCGCAAGGGCGAGGTGCGCGAGATGCAGCGCGCGCTCGCCGACGTGCACCGCGACGACTCCGACAGCGACGAGGAGGAGGATCGCCGGTTTCGAAAGAGCGCTGGCTTCTCATCGCCGCCACCACGTGACAGGTATTAGATCTCGATTCACCGAGTCCAGTGTAGTTGTGGGTTGCGAAGATCCAAATGTGTTCATTAAATGTACCTTGTAACATAGCTATCGTACCGTTGTCATCCATGTTCCTTTCCCTGGCCTCGGCTCGTCTGCTCCTTTTGATTCGGCGTCGCACAAGGGGAAGGAGGGAAGGAGGCCCCATGCCCATGCCTACACGCATATGCGCGAGTGTATGGACCACCAAACGAGCCAGCTCGTCCTTGAAAGCAGGGGACGTCAGCCTAACACCGCGGATCAAGGCACCGCAAGTAGTGGCTGAGCACCGCACGTAGCGGCGTAACCGGCGCGCGCGCGTTGTGCCATGCACACTCTTCACAAGTCTCGCGACACTTTTTTATTGCTGAGCGCCTACTGTGAAGCAGCATGAGCTCGAGCGACGGAGCGGCGTTGCTGAGGCAGGCCTCGGCCATCGAGGAGCTCGCGGCTGGTGCGCCGGCTGACGTGCTTTGGGGGGTCATCGGGCGGCTGCAGGCCGTGGCCGCGGCCAAGAGCGAGGGCGCTGCCCCGCCTCCAATCGTGCCACGCCTAGACGCGAAGGCGCTCGCGCAGCATCGAAATGGGGTGGCGCCATCGCTGACGCAGCAGGAGAGCAACGGCAGCGGCCTGGGCCGCCGTCAGCGCGAGCTCTCCACGTCGACCACCCGCTCGGCCCTGTCGGGCACCAGCAACCTGTCCCGGTTCACGATGTCCGACGCGCCCAAGCTGCTCGGCGTGCTGCAGCAGCTGGTCAGGCGCACACCGACCGGCCACGAGCTCACTCAGCTCATGTCAGCCAAGGTGCTGCAGTCGTCGGTGCGCGGCTTCCTGCAGCGGCGTCGCTACCAGCTCTCGCGAGAGCTGCACGCAGTCGTCAGCAGCAGCGTCGAGATGCGCTGCAGCCGCGGCCGCACCGTGCCGGGCTACGTGATCACGGTGCGCACGAGCCACCCACCTTCACCGCACGCGATGCCATGCGCTCGCGCGCCGACGCCCATCCTCGCCAACCAACGCCCAGTGTCCCGTGCCCTTTTTGCGTGCGCGTCCGCAGGTGGTGCGGGGCGGCCACTGCTGGGAAGTGACGCACCGCTTCTCCGACTGGCGCGAGCTCAACAGGCGGCTGCGCGCGGCGCTCGTGACGGATCCCACCGCCTCGGCAGCCGCCTGCGCCACCTCTCCCGACGGCGGCGCGGACCTTCCCTCCTTCCCGATGCGCCTCCCGTTTGGTGGCTCGTCGGTCGTGACGCGGCGCGAGTACCAGCTCAACCGGTACCTCAAAGCGATGGTGCCGATCTGCGAGCGCAACCACCGCGCGCGCGCGCTGCTGCTCGCCTTCCTGTGCCGCTCGCACATGCACTGGCTCTACCCATCCCAGCAGGCGGCGGCGCAGCGGCCGACCGAGCCTCGCGACGTCTCGTCCGGCTTCACAAACGTGTCGGTGGTGCGCGACGAGAGCGTCGAGGCGCAGCTGCGGCGGCTCGGCGGGTATGGCAACGCGCCCGGCGCGGCGGCGTCCGCGGTCAAGCGGCAGGTCGCCAATGCGGCGGCGCGCACGCCCGAGCCCGCGCAGTGGCCGTGGCAGCGCGCGGCCGTAGTCCACTCGGCGGCCTCCGCCTTTGCCGCTGCCGGCGCCAACGCGCACTCGGCACCGGCGATGCGCCCGGGCACGCTTGCGACTGTGAGCGAGGTATCTCGCAACAGCCGAAGTCAGCTGCCAACGGCGTAGCCGTCGGGCGGGTTCGACCCATCAAGCGTTTCAAGCGTTTCAAGCTGTTAGCTTCCCTCAACTACACACCTGTTGTTCGGCGTTTAGGCTATTAGGCTGTTTACGCTGTTTACGCTGTTAGGTCTACGTTGTTTAGGCTATTGAGGCTATTGAGGCGACGCGTTTGCCAGCGATTACCCCTATTTAACGGTCTAACGGTTTAACGCTGTTAGCTTACCTCAACTACACACCTCGAACCCCTTGCCGAAGCACATAATCCAGAGGAGGACCCTCATGCATAAACTACGCGGAGTTGCATGCGCGGACGGCCACGGGTCTAACTCGTCCCGACGCCAGGTGCCGGCTGCTAATGGCGAAGAGGTCGAAGCCCAAGGTCCAGCGCCCACGCGGGAAGAGGCGAAGACACGAGGTTGACCAGACAGCACCTCCATCGGCGAGTGCCAGCGCCACCGCCGCGCCTGCCGCCGACCGGCCGCGAGCACCGCCACCGCAGAAGCACGCCACGGCTCCCTCCGCCGCGCCAGAGGCGGTGCCCACGCCGTCGATCACCATCGACACCAACCTACCACCGGCCGTGCGCGACACATCGGAGCTACCGCAGCGGCTGCAGGCCTTCCTCGCCGATCGCGGCCTGGCGGCGCCGACGGCAGTCCAGCGGCGCTGCTGGCCAGCGTGCCTTCTTGGCCGCGACTTGGTATGCATCGCACCCACCGGCAGCGGCAAGACGCTCGGCTACGTGCTGCCCTTCCTTGAGAGGATGCGACAGCTCCCGCCGCCCGCGGCCGGGCGGCCGGTCGCAATGGTGCTGGTGCCGACCCGCGAGCTGGCCCAGCAGGTGGCGGCTGCGTGCGAGCCCATGCACCGCCTCTTCGGCGTGCGTATCGAGGCGGTGCACGGCGGCACGAACCGCGGGCGTCAGCTCGCGCTGCTCCTGGAGCCCACGGCACCCACAGCCTTGGTGGTGGCGACGCCGGGCCGGCTGATGGACCTGGCCAACGCGGTGGAGAGGAGCGACGGCGCGCAGCAGCAGGACGAGGGCGGCGGAGCGCTCGACCTGTCGCTGGTCCATTACGTGGTGGTGGACGAGGCGGACAAGATGATGCAGATGGGGCTGCTCCAGCAGGTCGAGGCGCTGTGGCGGCTGACGGCGCCGGCGCGGCAGACGCTGCTCTTCTCGGCCACCTTCGCGTCGACGATGCACACCGTCGCTGCGGCGCTGCAGCGACGCCCTCTCACGCTCCGCGTCGGCGCCGCGTCAGTGCCGGACGGCGCCAGCGGCGGCGGCGGCGGCGGCGACGACGGCGGCGACGATGGCGGCGAGGACGACGAGGGCGAGGAGGTGGCGTGCGGTGGGGCGGGTAGCTGGCGCGAGCTGTCGATCCCTCCGCAGGTGACGCAGCACGTGTGGGTGGCCGCCGAGCACAAGAAGCCGCGCAAGCTGCTGCGGCTGCTCGAGAAGCTCGGCCACGCCTCCCCCGGCGGCAGCACCGGAGGCGGCGGGAGCCGAGGCGGCGGCGGCGGCGGCGGCGGCGGCGGCGGCGGCGGCGGTGGAGCGGCGACGGAGCGTCGCGTGCTGATCTTTGCCAACAAGATCAAGACGGCGAGCTTTGTCGAGCAGCTGCTGGCGAGGCACCGCGTCTCGGCCGCACTGCTCACGTCGCAGCTGTCGCAGCGGGCACGCGAGGCGGTGCTGCGCCGCTTCGCCTCGGCGGAGGTGGAGGTGCTCGTGGCGACCGACGTCGCGGCGCGCGGGCTGCACATCGACGACCTGCGCCACGTCGTCTGCTGGGACCTCGGCACCAACCTGCCGCAGTACGTCCACCGCGTCGGCCGCACCGGGCGGCAGGGGCGGCCCGGCACCGCGTACGCCTTCTTCACGCGCAACCTGCTGCCGCTCGCGGCGGACCTGCTGCAGCTGCTCCGCGCGCACGGCCAGCAGATCGACCCATACCTGCAGCAGCTCGTCGCCGAGACCGAGAGCGGCGCGGCGGCGGGTGGCGGCGGTGGCGGCGGCGGCGGCGGCAGCGAGGTCGCGGGCACGGCGAACGACGAGGAGGGCGGCAAGGAGGCGGGGGAGGGCAAGAAGCGGCGGCAAGCGACGGCGGCGACGGTGGAGGATGAGGACGACGACGACGGCAGCGACAACAGCGGCGGCGGTGGCGGTGCACCGCTGTGGCTATCCGCAAAGCTCGCCTCGCCGATCACTGGCGGCCTCGGCACCTTCTCCACCAATGGCCTCGCCGCACGAACGGCCGCCGGCGAAGAGACGGACAGCGACGACGCGGAGCAGGAGGAGGAGGAGCTGCCAAAGCCCAAGAAGGTGAAGAAGAAGAAAAAGAAGAAGTCGAAGCAGCAGAGGACTGAGTGAGAGTTAGATGAGTAGTACGTAATTGTAGGCTACTGTAAGCTTCCCATCAACGCGCCCGCATCGCACAAGGCCGTCTGACCCAGCAGCCCGTGCAGCAGCTCGTCGCCGCGCAGCTGGCGCAGCCGCCGCAGCGCGTCCTCTTGTGAGGCCTCGCCCAGCAGCGGCGCCAGGCTTGGCGGCATGCCGTCGGCCACCGCCGCCTCGGTCACGCGCGCCTCCGCACTCGGCACCTCGCTGCGTGCCAGCGTCCACAGCAGAGCGAGTGCAGGCTCGTACACCTCCAGCTGCTCGACGCGGCTGCGGCGCAACGCCGCGCCCACCGCGTCGAGGCACGCGTCGCCGTCGAGGAGCACCTCTGCGCCGTCGCGGCTGCGCGCCACGGTTGCGAGCAGGCCGAGCGCCGCCGCCCACCCTGCGTGCGCGTCGGGCCACGCGAGCGTGCCGAGCGCCAGGTCCGACGCGGCGCGCGCCGGCACCCACATTCGCCCCGCCTCCTCAGCTTCGCTGAGACTCCACAGCAGAAGCAGCGCGCGCTCGATGACCACCCGCGACGTCGACGTCGTTGACGGCTCTACCAATACCTCCTTTGCTTGCAATTGCGTGTCGGCCACGGTGTTATCAGCCGACGCTCTGGCCACGACCGCCGCGTGGCACCGAGCGCACGCCAGCACGACCGGCACAGCGTGGGCAGCTATGATCATCGGCGCGGCGCTGTTCAGTTCGTCGAAGACGGTGATCAGCAGCGAGAGCGCCGCTGCAGCTGCGCCTCCCTGGTCGACGCGCTGTGCATCGCACCACTGAAGCGCAGCTGGAATACCGCCCTCGTCGCACACCGCATGAGCGCCTCGGGAGCACATGCTCAGCCTGCGCAGCAGCCCAAGCGCAGATGCAGGCAACCGCGGAGGCACTGAACCGCTGGACTCGACGCTGATCTGGGCCGTGTGGGCACGCTGAAGAGCGCGGATAGTGCACGAGATGACGCGAGCACCGACGATGGCCTCGACAGCGGGTGCACCCAGTGAGCACAGGTCGATTAGCGTGGCGATGCAAGCCTCCTGCTCGGCGAGACGCTCTGGAGCCGCACGCATGCGTGCGTTCGCGTCCTCTGCGGCATATGAGACCTCGGAGACGAGCTTGGCTGCCATGAAGGCGGTGGCCGTGCAATCAAACTTGGCGCGGAGTTGAGCATGCGGTATGCACCTCCAAGGTGCAGTTGGGGTCCGGGCCTGCGCGGACTCCGAAGTGTGTAGTTGAGGTAAGCTAACAGCGTTAAACCGTTAAACCGATTTCGAAATTGAAAAGAATGATTGTAGGAGAAAAAATAAAATCGCATGATATCGAGTTACTTTAGATTACTTTAGATCTTAGCTTTGCCTAGGCCGCCGGTCTATGGGCGTCCTCGGTGTTTGTGGTAAAGCAAGCAACAAGCAAGCAAGCAAGCCCCAGCCTTCCTTCCCTGTTCACAAACGACCCTGATCGCCATCGCTCGCCCGTACGTACTCTCATGAGAGCGGAATGATGCTGCTGTCGGACCGGTCGGAGCCGCGCGCGCGAACCGGCTTCTTCTGCCCGATCGGCAAAGTATAGGCACTGCCGATCGCCTCGCGCCGCTCGTCCAAGATGGAGTTCGCGCGTGGAGCTTGTAGCGCGCGTTGCAGCTTGTAGTCCTGCTGCACGCGCAGGTAGCCCGCGCAGCCGGGGCAGTCGTGGCAGGTGCTCGTGAACGCGGACGTGCACCGCGCCGGCTTCTTCTCGACGTTGCACCACGAGGCACATGGCGGAGGAGCCGGCGGCGACGGCGGCGCCGACGGATCCGGCGGTGGCGGTGCCGACGGAGGCGGCGGCGGCGACGCCGGGGGCGGCGAGGGCGGCGCCGGCGGTGGCGACGGCGGCGACGGCGGCGACGGCGGCGACGGCGGCGAGGGGGGCGGCAGGCACCCGGGGCAGCCCATGCAGGACGCCTGCGAGGTGCATCGGTCCGGCTTCTTTTCGACGTTGCACCAGTCCATGCAAGGCGGCGGCGGCGGCGACGGGGGGTTGGACGGGGCGTCAGGTGGGGACGGGGGCGACGGCGGGCTCGGCTTCGGCGACGGAGGCGGCGACGGAGGCGACGACGGTGGCGGCGGCGACGGTGGCGGCGGCGACGGTGGCGGCGACGGCGGTGGCGAGGGTGGGGGTGACGGCGGCGGCGGCGCAGTCGGTGGCGAGGGCGGAGGCACGCACGCAGGGCAGCCCATGCAGAGCTCGGACGTCGTGCAGCGCTGCGGCTTGTTCTCAATGTCGCACCAGCTCGCACAGGGCGGCGGGTTGGGCGGCGACGGCGGCGGCAGTGGCGGCGGCGGCGCCGACGGCGGCGGCGCCGACGGCGGCAGCGGCGGCGGCGACGGCGGCGGCGGCGGCGACGTCGGCGGCGGGCTGCAGACGTTGGGGCGGTCGTTTGCGGTGAAGTAGTCCGCGGTGAGAAGCTTCTCGTAAGAGTACCACAGCGGCAGGTTGGGCACGCCGCCTGTTGCGCGGTGCACATTGTCGGTAGTGTCCGAGAACGGCTCGCCCCGACGGAAGGTCATGTTGCCGATCTCGGCGGACGACGCCGACTCGGAGGGCGTGCCGTAGCTATCGAAGTAGACGTGCGCGCGCAGGTGCGAGTAGTTGGCCGAGCCGAAGGCGTCGGCGGCGTCGCGCAGGAACTTGCCGCGCGCGGGCTCGTCGGTCATCTGCCAGTCCTTGACGGCGTTGGCGCCCCACGCGCCGATGCCCCACAGGTAGTCGGTCCAGTTGACCGTGTAGTTGCGGCAGACCTTCGCTTTGGGCGACGCCTCGGTGTAGTCGCAGTACGTCTGCGGCACGCCGCTGAGACTCTCGAAGAGTCGGTAGCCGCCGCCCACGTACTCGTTGAAGCTCTCGCCGCGCGCGTCGATGTACGTGAAGACGTTCCACAGCAGCCAGTCGATGGTGTGGTTGGCGTCGCTCGGCCACAGCGCGGCGAGGTGCGGGTGCATGTACTCCTCGTTGGCCTCGGTCGAGTAGTCCATCGCCCACACGGCGTTGGTGACGCCCTTGGCCTTGAAGTAGTCCATGATATAGTGCCACATCTTCTTGTAGTCGTCGACCGTCCCCTTGTAGCCGGTGTAGTTGACGTCGTCGGCGTTGGTGTACAGGCCGGGCTCGTAGCGCAGGCAGATCCACATCTTGGCGGGGTAGACCAGGTTGAACTGCTCGATGTACGAGTCGATCACCCAGTCGTAGTCCGGGTCGCCCACGTTGGCCCAGTCGTTGTAGGTCTTGTAGACCGAGTAGAAGATGATGCCGCCCTTGTTCTTGACCCAGTCGAGCTGGTAGTCGTTGAGCTGCGCGTTGCCGCGCCCCTTGAAGACGCGGAAGATGTGCAGCGGCACCTGTGGAGGGTGGGCAACGGAGCGCAGGAGGGTCAGGAGGCAACACGGCGAGGGGGGAGGGGGGCGCAGTGCGTCCGCGAGTCCGTCGGTCAGCCGTGTGGCGCTCAGATTAGTCTTTGGGTTTCCTTTTCCATCGTCATTCGATGTGGTCGGCCGTATGGGCTTTTCCTCCTCGTGCGGGAGACGTGCGGTGTAGCGCAAGTGCAGGCGGCGCGCGTGTGAGAGGGGTGGGGGCGCGCACCCCGTATTTCCACTCGTATTCTTCCGGGTCCTGCAGGTCTGAGAACGTGCCGCCCAGCTCGAGCTTGTCGGTGCCGAGCGTCGATCCGCGCCAGCCGGTGCCCGGCGGCGGCTCGAGCCTCTCACGCTGGTTCCACGGCACCTCACACGGCGTCTTCGGCGGGAAGGGGGCGGTGGGCGGCGACGGCGGCTTCGACGGGGTGTGCATCGGCGGCGGGCCGTAGGGCTGGTTGAGCACCCAGCACTGCTTCATCATGACGGTGAAGTTGGTGTAGTGCTCCTCGTGCGCGCAGTTGCTGAACTCCTCGAGCACGTTGTAGCAGTTCTGCGAGCAGTCGGTAGGCGTGCCGTCCGAGGCGGTCCACGCCTCGATGAACCACTCGCACTTGCTCTCGACCTCCACCTGCAGCGTGTTGCAGATCTGGAGCGCCAGCGGCGGGGGGTACTCCGGCGGCGGCACGGCCGGCGGGTTCCCTGGTGGTGGGGCCCCGGGCGGCGCGCCCGGCGGCGGCGGCGCGCCCGGCGGGTCGCGGTAGACGGCACAGTAGTCCAGGCACGTGTCAGGCGCGCCGCACGCCGTCTTCCAGGTGCATTTGTCCTCCCACGACAACCCCGACGAGACACACCAGCCCGGGCAGCCGTTGTCCGCCTCGCCGTGCGCCTGGAGCGGATGGCTGGCCGGTGCGTGCAGGCCCGACGCGAAAATCGAAGCGGGCAACATGCCTTCAGATTTGCTTGCTGCTTGCCTTCTTCGGGCGAGAAAAA
>Ga0209713_10003009_pt1 | contig 10596 bp, 6 predicted proteins | sample ArcOceMetagenome_3_FD_187444 | JGI IMG/M metagenome (GOLD analysis project Ga0209713, IMG submission 187444) | Marine eukaryotic phytoplankton communities from Arctic Ocean - Arctic Ocean- Svalbard ARC20M Metagenome (SPAdes) (version 2) | ecosystem: Environmental > Aquatic > Marine > Oceanic...
GAACGGGGTGGGGGGGGAGAGGAGGGGGAGGAGGATTGGAGGGAGGTGGAGGAGAGGGGCGAGGAGGAGGAGGGGAGGGAAGGGTTGAAGTTGGAACGTTCGGTTGTTGATTGTTCTCTTCTGATTGTTTTTCTAGATGATCTAGGTCTACCATCGCCAGGCTGCGTTGTGATGGTGTTAAATCCTCCTCTAATATCTACTAAATTATTATTCTTATTATTTATATTGTTAGATTGTGATGATCCACCTCTTAAATTTAATATAGATGTGTAGTGATTGTGGTTTAAGGGGAGATATTGCAATGGTAGAGCGATGGTCGTTGCTTGCTGGCATTTTTTGGGGGAATTTTCATGTAATGTGGGAGGGAAGATGTGGCATTGAGAAAGATTTAGGATTGTAAGGATGAGGGTTAGGGGGTATGTGTGTGTATACGCTCTCATTTGATTATTTAGGTCCAAAGAATAGAAATCTGTCAAATGGTTGATTGATCCACCTCAAGTTTAGCCCCCTCGATTTACTGGATCTCTGAGAAGACATTGTATTAAAATAAATAAGCTACCATAGCACCATCGTAAGAGTTACCTTATCCCCCCCCTTCTTCCCATCGAAAACCCTGCTAGTCAACTTTTTAACCCCCCTAAATCATTTCAAGTCATTTTACATGTCATTTTACAAATCAAACTACGCTCCTAAACAAGTCATCTCCTTTCTAAACCACTTTAATCCCTCCTGCCAAATTTTGGAAGTCGTCGAATTAAATTGGTATGACCTTCCAATCTTGTCATTTTAATGACGACTAATGCGACCTCAGCAAAGCTGACTGATGCATTTTTCTTATTTCTCCTAATTCCATCTATTTCTTAACTACTTATAAGTTTAAAGATATCTTTAAACGCTGAATCACTAGGTAAGATCTCCATATTTATAGGTTTACTTAATGATCGTTTATTATAAGTTGATGAAATCAATCTACAGCACTTAAGCAATTACCGAAATTACTGATAAATACTATATAACTAACATTATAAATATATTCATACCCTCCATTACCCTAAAAGTTCTATTAAAAAATCTTTATAACCTTCATAAACCTCTAATTAAATTTAATAATGTATAATACACCGGACACCTCGCCGTGTCGATGCATCCCCAATAAAAACCTCTCAAACGTTCCTAAAACACCCCCCCAATACCGTTCCATATCACCAACTGGTGTATTTTTTATTGTTGACAAAGTGCTTCTCCCAATACTAAACTATTTAGTCCCCTTCCAAAACGATGACACACTCACTACTGAGGGGGATGTACCAGAAGTAGATGACGAAGACAGAGAATCGTGCCCCAGATCCCCGGAGACGTCGGAACCTTACGGTATACGCGTGTCCCGGAACCTTAGTAATCTATCACGTAAAGGTGAGACGAGCAACAGACATGACACGACAACGATGATACTCAAGCCTTGGAACCGAAGCAAACCTAACAATCATACCTTCCCCTCCACTCAGTCTCGACGTCCTCCCTCTCAACCTCCCTCTCGACCTCCCCCTCCTCTGGTTCTCTAAATTTCTACCACTCAACCTCCTCCTTCACCTCCTCAACAGACTCTGATGTCCTTCATAACGACGGCCCATCCTCGGAGGAGGAAGAAGGGGAGGGATACGGTTACTACACTGACTTCAGGGACACGCTCAGGGGCGAGGAAGTCCTGCGTGTTAACCAGCCTAACAAAATAATACATTGCATTAACGAGAACGAGAGGGAGGAGGAGGAGGGTTGACCGAGGCGGAAGGAGGCAGGCGACGAAAACAAGCAACAAACAACCAAGGACAAACGGACAAATGAAAATTTTGCAACATAACCTTGTTATAGACGGGAGTACACCACCCCGCTCATACATCACGACAATCACAACCAATAAATTAATAGACGGGAGTACACCACCCCGCTCGCTACATAGTTCCAACCCACACCCACGCATGGGATGACCAACTAACGAACGGAACGTCCCATTTTACACGCTAGGACAGTATGGTAACAACCAATACAATAATACGACATACACTACACTTTTGAATCACAAACCCAACCTCTTTACCCCCCCTCACCCCCCCGCACACTATCATCTATTATCTATCTATTTTTTCCAATTCTCTCCGCTCATCGCTTCGCTCAGAACTGTATGTCCGCCTTATCCTCCACATCGCATTCCCAATTCTCCCCCTCCTCTCCCTCGATCACGTAAACCTCAACCTCCTCGTCGTCCTTGCTTCCCTTGATCTCCTTGACCCTCCCTTCAACCCAGTCGTAAACCCCCTCCTCCCCTCCCTCTCCGTCGTCCTCCGTGCCAACCTCTACGTAAGCCCTGACACTCCTCTCAATCCCCTCCGCCACCTTGGCAGGCCTGACCCTAAGGTACCTAACCTCTTTCCCAGTAGCCCCGAAAATCTCCTCGAATTCTCCCTCGCTCTTGATCTCCCCGTCCTCCACAAGCGCCTCCAGCATCTCCGTCATGTCCCCGTCGTTGTAGAACCTGACCTTGATGACATCGTCGTAGGGGTTGTAACCGTGGACGTAACCCCTAACCCACTTATTCTCCGCCCCTTCCTCCCCCTCGAATCCAACGTGCATCATAACCTCAACCTCCCACCCACCCCCATCCTCAAAGGTCTCGCTTCCCACAGGCCTCTTCACCAAGTACTCGATATCATTCCCCCCAGCCTTACAAACTTCGGTTAAGTCGAGTTTTTTGCCCCCCTCTTCGTCCTCCTCGTCCTCCTCGTCGTCCCCTTCGACCTCGGCCTCGGCCAACTCCCTGTTTACGGCGTTGTCGTAAAGCACCACCGAAACCTGCACAAAGTGGGGGGTTCGGTTGTTAGTTACGTTGTACGTCGTTGCTCATCTTCAGTGCCCCCTTTCTCCCCCCTCCCTCACCTCGTCCCTAACAGTAACCCCGTCGTTCTCAAAAGGATGGTACTTGCTCACGAACCCCAAATGCTTCGTCCTCACGACCTCCGCGTTACCGTGCTGGTCGACCTCCTCGCTCTCCACCGTAACCTCTACCTCCCATCCCACCCCTTCCTCCCCCTCCGGCTGCCCTGAGGATCTGCTGAACGCGGCCATCTTCTTATGCATGTCCAAACGCACCCTCTTGCCCTTCGCTACGGCTTGCAGCTGGAGGAGAGCGATGCGATGAGTAGGGAAGGGTTAGTTTGTAGTAGACATAAAGGGAGTGACATTAGGCAGCTGCGCTACGCTCTCTGCCTTGGCTCCCTCGCTCCCTCCTCACCTTGGTGGCAGCAACGTTCATGTCCTTCTCTTCCTTGATCACCTTCACCTTCCTGGCCGCGCTCTTCTTCCTGTGCATGGCCTGGAGTTTCACAGCGCTCTTCTCCTTGGCGTTCCTGTCCTCCAGAACAGTCTTTGCAACCTTGGGGGAAACAGACTGGATTATCCCGGTTACCATGCTGCTGCTTGCCCGTCTTGCGCGGGATGCCTTGTCGTCGTGTTTGTCCTTCCTCCCCGATGTTTTTGGTTCTTCGTTCTCCTTGTCCTTTTCCTCCCCCTTCTCCTTATTTTTGCCCTCCTTTTTCATGGGGCTGCTTCCCCTGCTGCCGGCGGACCTGCTAGAAACGCTAAAGACGTCCGTAACGAGATTCGCGGAGGCCTGTTTTATCATCTTCGCCGCATGATCAGAGATTATCACCTTCGCCGATGCCTTGACCTCCTCCTCCTCTACCTTGACCTCCTCTTCCTCTACCTTAACCTCCTCCTGTTGGCTCGCTTCGCTCGCTGCCAACCCCCTCAACCTCTTTTTCAAGTCATCCTCCACAGCCCACATCTTCCCCTTCGTGACTGTCTCCAACTCGTCCAATTCCACGGCCCTCTCCCTCTCTCCCTCGACCTCCATGATCCTTCCCCTGACCTCTCCTTCCAGCCTCGTCATCATGTCTTTCAGTCCCGCCTTCCCCCCTTCTTCCTCCGGTCCCCACTTCAACATTAACCCTTCCACCTCCTCCCTCTCCTCCTCATCCATCCTCCTCACTCTCCCCCTCGCCCCCTCTACGACCCCCTTGATCCTGCACTTCTCCTCCGCCCTCTCCCTCTCCCTCTCCCTGCCCTTCTCCAGCTTTTCCATGACCCTCTTGCCCTCATCGACTCCCTCTCCTCCTCCCTCTCCAACCTTTTCGATGGCCCTCTTGATCTTCGCGACGCATCCCCTGATAATCCTGTCCCAATCCTCCCCAATGTCCCTCTCCCATTCCGCCCCCTTCATCAAACCCGTACCTGCCTTTACGACCTTCCTGAGTTCCTTGAGCATCTTACTCCTCTCCCTCTCCTTCTTCATGTCCTCGACGTACTTGCGGGCGACCTTGAGAACGGGGTTCGAATCGCTAGCGCCTAGTGATGTTGCCTCCTGCGATCAACGAAGCGTGGGAAGGGTTGTTAGTTAAGGTGAGGCAGTGCGAGGAGCGAAGCGACGAGCTAGCAAGACCATCTCTTGCAACAAAACCGCGCGCCCTCGTACTTCCGCACACGTCGCGCCTCATTCATAACCACTGCAATAATTCTCATCCCTCATCCCAACCCTTTTCGCGATTTTCTTCGCTCATCGCTGTAGGGAGGCGGTTTAATGCTTTTGCTGTCGCTTTGCCCCAGCCTTCCCCTTACCTCTATCAAACCACCAACAACCTTGCCCTCGTTGCCATCCCCAACCGCAACCTCGACCTTCTTCACCGCGTCCTCGATCTCCAAATCCTGCAACTTCCTGTAGCCCCTGACGAGCCTCTCGTCTCCGACCCCACAACCAAGGTCTTCCACGCTCTGGATCGCCTCCTTGATCTTCTCCATGTCTCCCCCCAAGCATACGACGACCAGGGCTTCCAAGGCGCTGAACTGCATCTCCATGTTCTCCTTCCTCTCAAGTCCCTTCTTGTACGCCTCGTCGTCTTCCCCAACTCCCCTCGCCTTGCACTTCTCCAACAAGCCCACCAGAATCTCGTACTCCTCCTCTGCTCCCTCGCCCACCATGCTTTCCATTCCGACCCTGAGATCCCCAGTCGCGCTCTCCTTCATCTTCTCCTTGACGATCATCTTGCCCCTGCTCATCCTCAAGCAGGACTGCAAGACCATGACGGCATCGAGTTTCCTCTTCCACTCCTTAGCCTCCCTTCTGCCCCTCACTAGCCCCTGAACCTTTACGACCCCGGTCCTGATCTCCCTGAACCTGCGATGAGCAAAACGACGATCAGAAGGTTGTTAGCTTTAGAGCTATGTGGTATGTGGCATACGGTCGTCGCTACGTTCCTCCCGTCGCTTCTCCCTCCTCCTCACCTGCTGACCCCAAGCTGGCTCCTCCTACAACCCTGGATCCTCGTCGCGGCCTCCACTCTGCCCCTCTTGTACATTTTCACCACCAAACCCATCTTAACCCTGACGAAGGCCCTCCTCCAGAGGGCCTGGATCGGAATCACTCCGATTCTATGCTGTTTCATTGTTGTCCTAATCTTCGTTCCCCTTATCCTCCTCTGCAGCACGCTGGCCGCGGAACTCTCCCTCTTCAGTCTCGCCTTGAACTTCATCCTCTCCCCGGCACTCCTGATGACGCTCTGGACCTTGACCACGCTCTCCTTCTCCTTCATAAATTCTCTCTTGGCCTTCCAGCCCTTGACCCTGTTCTGGAGGACCCTACTGGCCTCGTCCTGGGCCTTCTGAACGGCGAGCTTGCTCCTGGAGTCAGCCTCGCGTCTGGCCCTCTCCCTGGCAGCTGCGAGAACAGCAAGTTTCTGCTCCGCGTTCCTGTGTAATGCCTCTCTCTCGTGCGCCGCGATGACCTGCCTTGCCCTCTCCAGCTCTGCAGTTAGCTGGTCTGACCTTTTCCTCTCAATCGCCAGTCCCGCGTTTGCAGTCCTCTCGGCCTCGACCGCCCTGCTGGCCCTCCTCGCAAGGGTGAGCTTCTCGGTCCTCAGCTGAGAATTCTCGACCTTCATGCTCTCCATCTGCATCCCCAGCCTGCTCTTCTCGAGCTCCGACTCCACCTGCCTTTCACTCAGCTGCGCCAGCTTCTCCTCACTCCCTCCCTCGCCCTTTTGTTGTTCTACCGCGTCCTCTTCCACGTCCTCGAGCTCCTTTACCCTCGACACCATAACATCCCACTCCGCCTGGTACCTCTTCAAAGTTCTCCTCAACATGCTGTTGACCTCCTCGAGATGGACCACCCTGGTGTCATTGCTCACTCCTCCGCCTACTCCGGTGATACCGTACACTTCGGTAGATGTCTCCCCTCCGGTCCATCCCCCTTTTGCCAAGACAGCGAGCTCAATCTCGGCATTCAACAACCTTTTAGCCCTCCCATCCCTAACCGCACCGCTAGCCTTCAAGTGCCTCCTCTTGTCAATCTCGCTCTTCAGCCTCACCCTGAGCCTCGCGTTCTTCAATTTAAGCTCCTCGACCTCGATCCCAGCTTCCTTCATCATCATTTCCTTCTGCAACCCTTGCAGCCTGTTCCTGTTATCCTCCGCATCCATGCGCTTGTAGTCACTCTCGGTGCAGGGGAGGCCAGAAATCGGATCAATCTCGCTGCTCTTGCTTTTTCTCTTCCTTGCGCCCTTTCTAGACATCCCGAGGTAGTTCCCCCTCGCGGGGGAACTTGGAGGCCCCTCAGTGATTCTCCTTCCACTCCTTCCCACCTCCTCCTCCTCCACCACCATCGTCCCAAGCCCACCTCTCATGTCGTTGAGGAGTATCTCTTCGATGTCCTCGCCGTCCTTCACCTTCACCTTAACTGCGTCTCCTCCTCCCTCAGCTCCTCCCCTTGCCGCCATCAAATTCCTTCGGACCACCCCCACATCAACCCCCCCACCGTTCTTCCACCCGTTCACCCTCAGAGTCTCCAGGTAGGCGAGCCACTCTTCCCAAGAAACACGTTCGTTCTTGAGACCGTGCCCATCGCTTGCCCCCTCCAACTCGAACACCCTTCCAATCTCCTCGGCCGCGTTCGTAGCCAAGACGTCCCCTCCCTCCTCAACGACCTTGACGCCCCTCAGTTCGGCCAGAAGCCTTCCCCAAGGTTGCCTTTTATCTCCGATGATCTCCATGAGTTTCTTTCTGTCGGTCTTTCCCCCCTCCTCGAGCTTCCAGAAGAGTCCCTTTAGTTTGCTCTCTGCTGACGCAATTCTTAGGACCCTATCGATGCCGATGTTCTCGCCGTCGTCGTCTTCCTCTCCACCCATTGCTGACGTGGGAATCCTCTCGTGACTGTAATCAACAACCACGTCTATTCCGCCGGCGTCCTTGACTACATCTGTGCAATCGAGCCCTCCGCCCTTTCCTGAAAGACTGTCGAGGAGAATGATCCTCTTTGCATCTCCGCTCTTTCTGTCTAGCCCATCGACACCCTCGAAACCCTTGCAGAGCACCGCGGGCAAAGGAAGGATGCCCTTACCGATCACGTTGTAGAGCACCCCAGGCTTGTTGTCAAAGAGAGTCAGCTCGACGCCAGGCGCGACCCCACCTTCCCTGACGGGCAACTTTGTTGTGTCAATGGGCAATCTGACCATTTCGTTGAAGGTAATCATTCCGCTGTCTCTCTTGTGGTCCCCGACCATAACCTTGGTCGTTGCCCACTCGCCTCCGGGGACAATCCTCGCCCTAACAAAGAGCTCCTTCTTGCCACCTATTCTCCCGATGTGTTCGCTCAAGACCACCCTCCTTACATTAATCTTCACAGTTCCAGCGGTGTGGGGTACGTATCTAAGGTTGAGCCTGGCCCTCCCGAAAGCTGGCCTGCCAACGCCTTTTTCGGGGGTGTCTCCGACCTGAAGACCAGTTATGGGTTCCATCACAGGATTTAACGGGGTCCACTCTTCAATCTCCTGTCCATGGGCAGCCATGACAGTGCTTGCGTCGAGGTTTGTGTTGTAGAAGGCCATGCCAGACCTCGCGAGCACCTTTACTGCAACGTTGGCCCCCTTCTTAAAGAAGGGCACTGGCATGCATACAGGGCGTGAGTGGTTGGCAACGTCCTCATTGATTTCGAAAGTTAGCTTGTCCTCTCCCATGGCACTCCTTGCCAGCAGGTCCATTTTCGAGCCCTTCGGTGCCTTGCTTGGACTCTGCGTGTACAACTCGGAGGGCAAGTTAGGATTGACATTGTCTGCCCCTACCCAGTCGCTGTCCTCCTTCCCGGTCCCGTTGAAACCTAGCTCTATGCTCTTTGGTTTCAGCATCATCCTCTCTCCGTTTCTGCTTATTTCTAGGTTGGTTACCTGCACCACAAGGAGACCTGGACCGTTGCCGGCATTCAATTTCTTCTTCTCAACAGGAGCCTCGTCCTCGGACTCTTCTTCGCTCTCGAATTCGTCCATAGCCTCAAAGTCGTCCTCGTCCTGGAAGCCGTCGATAGCATCATTTACAACGCCTTCGGAGCTCAGTGTTAGCCTAACCTCGCCCCTCCTTCCTCCCGTTCCACCGTTGGGGTTTCCAACCTCCCAGGCCCCCTCGCCTTCCTCCCCTTCCCTGATGGTGCACCACAAGCTCTTCCTCTTTCCCCTCCTGATGACCTCCCAGGGCACCGGTACTCTGCACTCCCCAATGACGGCGGGTTCTCCGTGCTTGATCCTAGCGCCACCCCTCATCTTAACGACGAGTATGCCCCTGGTCTCTTCAGTCTCCCTCTCCTTGGCCTCACCAAGCATAAGACACGGAGGGATGGACAATTTCAGAACTTCCCCCCACTCGGCAAGTCCTCCCTCGGTATGTCCTGCGGCCTTGGTGTCGGCGAGTTGGGTGATTCCCTTCCCTCCTTCGACCATGATCCTTCTTCCGTCCTCGTTTTTGTCCCAGGCCACCAAATCAACCTCGACGTAAGGTTCCTTCCTTCCGGGCCATCCGGGGCACCTTAGGTCTCTTGCCCCTTCGACCTTCACCCTTAGTGTGGGTCCGACAGCCGCGGCTATGGCTTTCTTTTCTGCGGCAGGAGGCACCTGACTTGTCTCTTTCTTGGCAACGGTGGCCTGATTTGTGGATGCTTGCCCTGGAAGAAACTGTACCTGAGCCTGGAGGTAGCCGACCTTTTCCCCTTTCCCCATGGTCATAGGTTGGAGACCCGGTCTGACTGTCAAGCCCTTGCCGCCAATAACTTGGTCTGTAATGTGAATTGTCCCCTCAGCCAGCACCCTATATCCCTCATCTTCACCGTCTCTGATCTCAACCTTGACGACCCTTCCAATTCCAGGGTCCCTCAGCGGCAGCAGGACTCCTTTGCCACCAAAATTCAGGTTTACTCCATCTCCCAGGTCTGTAATCATTGCAGTTACGGTCTCTCCGCCCTCAATCGCCCCTCCGGCTCCGTTGCAGATGCCTATCCAGGCACAAACCTGTCGGGGGACAAGGGGGCTCCTGTGTCCTTCCCTCCTCCTCTTGACCGTGATGTACTTCATGAGCTCAATGTGGACGCTTCCTCCAGCGAAGCCACCCCTGCGAGCTGTTTTGTGCATCCTGGAGGAAAGGTGCTCAAAGCCAGAGGGCAAGGATGAGCTTAGCCTCTCCTCCACTCCATGCGCATCCACGGGCTTGGGGTTTGATTCAGAGATCGGGGTATATACGAGGTCGACGCCAATAGCTGCAGATTCGTCGCCGACAATGATCCATTCCGTCGCCCTCCCTCCGCCCCTAACGATCGAGCTGATATCAATGGAGGCCTTTAGTGGTGGTTCCTCTTCTTCCTCATTGAAAATCTCGAAGCCTATGTAAGGGACCTTGGTTTCCCTGCGGTAGATGGTGATATATTGGGTTAGGGTTAGCATGAATAGAAACGATCTTTGGTACTCGCATCTTTGAGGGCAACTTTGAGGGCATCTTTTCTTTTCGCTCACCTTGCGCTCCAGTCAATTTTGAAGCGGGCACCCTCTCCTACTCTGGTGTAACCTTCAATCGTGAGAGTCGCGTCCTTGGGTCGCATTTTTCCCTTAAAGTTGGTTTCCGCGTTCCATCCTCCAGGCTCCAGCTTGGTTCGGACTTTCAGCCTTCCATTTATCCCGCTGCCTTTCAAGTAAGCAATACCGACGACCTTGACGGAAATAGCACCGGTGTGCATGTGGGGCTCTTCCAGGAGGGCTTTCATGTGCTCGTTCTCTTCCCTGGTGGAAGTGGCGATAGTTTGGAGCATGGTTGTGGCAAAGGGGGGAGGTTCCTGCAAGGTGGGCGGGGGCGCCTGGAATATGTCAGCTGACATGGTGCCAGGATAGAATTCCTCCTCCTCTTCGGGTTCTTCCACCCTCCACATAATCCCACCGATGTTGACTTCCCCGGCAGAACGGGAGGGGATTCCACGAGGTGCCCCCATGGAGCCCTTTATCTTGTGGATCGCCCTCCATCTTGTGACTTTTAATTGCTCATGATCGTCGATGTTCGCGGAGAGGGTATCCTCCGCCATGATTTTCCTGACGGTAACATCCCTCCTTCCAACTTCCTCCTCGTCTCCGTTGTCCGTCACACGAAGAACCTTGACCCTGACAACGTCGAACGCGACATCGTGGGTGGACATTTGGAGGCCCCTCCCTCCTTCCCACTTGACCGTTCCAGTAGTTTCGTTGATGT
>Ga0209713_10003010_pt1 | contig 10595 bp, 7 predicted proteins | sample ArcOceMetagenome_3_FD_187444 | JGI IMG/M metagenome (GOLD analysis project Ga0209713, IMG submission 187444) | Marine eukaryotic phytoplankton communities from Arctic Ocean - Arctic Ocean- Svalbard ARC20M Metagenome (SPAdes) (version 2) | ecosystem: Environmental > Aquatic > Marine > Oceanic...
CGCGTAGCGCGCCTAAAATTCAGCCTTTTTCGCTTCAAATCGACGTTTTCACCGCTGAATCGTCCACACCGTAAGGCGCCGCTACGCGGCGGCTCGCTACGCTCGGCACGCTACGCGTGCGCTCGCTACGCTCGTCATCCGTGGCGCGGTGCAACTGTTCCCACCCGGCTCGGTCACGGCGACGCACCACCGCCCCGCCAGGGCAGGGGCCAACTTACATACATGACACCTAGCAAAGTTTACGCGGTGGTAATAAATAAAGCGTGAGCCCAAGCCTAAGCCTGAGTTTACAATTGTACTAGTCTTGACCGTGGGCCGGTTCCTGGCAGCACCATCCCCCCGCAATTGCCAGCGGAGGGGAATCTGCCAGTCTACCTCTCTACCTCTCTTTAGGCGTACAGTACCCTAATATACCAGTCTCCCAAATGCTGAGATGCACGGCCGTCGCACGCTTGGACGAAGAAAAAGGCATACCTGTATGTGCTGCTCTGCAAGTCGCTATCCCCATGCCCTCGAAGCGATCCGTCGACGCCAGCACGCTCATTAGTCGCGGGACCGACCAGCAGAGGGCGCTGCAGGCGATTCCGGTGAACGCCAACATCATAACGTTGGAGAAGAATCAGAAGACCGAGGTAGCCGCGCTGCGCTTTGCGATCGGCGACCAGGTCGAGTGCAACATGCAGATGGCTGGCTGGCTCCACGGCGTCGTGGTCGCGCTTTATGACAAGAACACGCAGGTACGATCTCTAAAAAAAGCAGCCCTCCGTCGACGCCCTCCCTCGCCGCTGACACATGCGGTCCTGCCTCCCTGGCAGGACGAGCTGGTGGCGCCGTACCAGGTCATGCTGGCCGACGAGGGCAGCCTAATCTGGGCTCCCGCCGACACCGATGACGTCATTCGCAAGCTGAGCGTGCAGGCGGCGTCGCGGACGCGGCCAAGAGACCGGCGCGCGGAGCACCACTCGCGCGTTCACTGCGCCGTGTCCTGGCAGATCGACGCGTGCGACCCGCGGCGAACCCTCGACGCCTCGGACTTCCAGTTCGTCCTTACGGAGGTTACCGAGACGGTGATGCGTGTCATGAGCGAGGACGGGCGCACCAAGCTCGACGACGAGGACCGAGGCTTCATCACTCGACGCGTGGCGGCGCTGGTGCAGCCAGCGCCAGGAGCGTCCGAAGGCCCGATGGTGGTGGTTGCCGACGACTGCCAACGCAAGGATGATGGATGTGGCTGCTGCAAGCGTCTGCGCGAAGGCGACGGCCACCTGCAGCGGCCTGCGAACGACGGCTCTGATGTGCCATACGATGTTCCGCGTGTGGTTAGGAAGTTGGATTGGTGGTGAGTTGCAGACATGTGATATTAAGGCTGTCTGTTAGGCGAGCTGACGCATTTGAAGAAGAAGCGATCAACACAAGAAGATTGCCGCGAAGCGTTTTAAGCGTTTTCAGCACCGGACGTGCACGTAGTTTTGAGGCTATTGAGGTGAATAGGCGAGGCTGATTGACTGTTTTATGCGTACGTTATGCAGGCAATCTCGTTGACACGGTTCCCATGGCAGCGGCTTGTGCACTCGTCCTGTCCGCGGTGACCACCGCCTACCACGCGGCACCTGCGCATCGCGCGCTGCCGCGCTTGGCTGCGCAGATGCGCACCTCGCCGCCCTTCCTCTCTTCGGCAGCGGCGGACGGGTCGTTGGTTGACACACGCGCCCTCGACCGCGAGTTCTTTACGATCGCGGCACCGGCGTTCATCCAGTTCGCGGCCGAGCCGCTCGCGCGGCTGGTCGACGCGGCGTATCTCGGTCGGCTCGGCGCGACGGCGCTCGGCGGTGCGGGAGCCGCGATCGCCGCCCAGTACGCCGTGACCAAGCTGTGCAACGACCCTCTGCTCCGGAGCACCATCTCGCTCGTTGCGCTCGGCGACGGCAGCTCGCGCGAGCCAAGCGACGCGGGCGACGAGACGACGAGCGGCGACGACCGCAGCGCGTCCGAGGTGGCCGCGGCGATCGCGCAGACCGACGCCGTCGCGGCGGCGCTGCTGCTGGCTCTGGTAGTCGGCGTCGTGCAGAGTGTGCTCTACGGCATCGGCACGGGGCCGATGCTGACGGGCATGCGCGTCGGGCCGGCGTCGCCGATGCGGCCGGAGGCGAGCGCGTACCTGCGCGTCTGCGCGCTCGGCGCGCCCGCGGCGACGCTGTGGCTCGTCCTCAACGGCATCTTCCGCGGGCTGGGCGACACGCGCACGCCGCTGCTGTGGGCGCTCGCCTTCACGTCGCTCAACGCGCTGCTCGACCCGCTCTTCATCTTTGTGTGCGGCTTCGGCGCGGCGGGCGCCGCGGCGGGCACCGCGCTTGCGCAGACCGCCGCGTGCGTGCCGCTGCTGCTCGCACTGCAGCGCAAGCTCGGGCTGCCCAGCGTGGCCGCGCTGCTGTGGCCGTCTGGCGGCCTGGCGACGCTGCGCGCCTCGCTGCGGCGGTACGTGGCGGCGGGCAGCCTGATCTTCGTGCGCACGCTCGGCAAGATCTCGGCGTACACGGTGGTGGGGCGCGAGGCGGCGAGCCTCGGCGCCGTCTCCTCCGCCGCGCACATCCTCTGCTTCCAGCTCGGCGTCGTCACCACGCAGGTCTGCGAGTCGGTCGCCATCGCCACGCAGACGCTGCTCGCGCGCGAGGCCGGCGCCGCCGACGCTGCCGCCAACGCCGCCGCAGCCGCCGCCGTAGACGCCGACGCCGACGCTTTGGCCGACGCTGTGGCCGCCGCCGCCGCGCCGCGCCGCGCCGCCGCGCGCCACATCCTGCGTCGGAGCATAACTATAGGCGCGGCGGTGTCGGCGCTGCTCTCGTTGGTGACGTACCTCAACCGGCGCAGCGTCGTGGCCGGCCTCACGACCGACCCGAGCGTGCAGGCGGCGATGGTGGCGGTGCTGCCGATGGTGCTCGTCTGCCAGGTCCTCAAGGGGCTCGCCTACCCGATCAACGGCGCGCTGATGGGCGGACTCGACTGGGCGGCGTCGGCGGCGTCGATGTGGGCGTCGCAGCTGTCGTGCCTCGCGTGCGTCGCGCTGTGGGGGCGCGGCGGCGCGCGCGCCCTCTCGCTCCCCAACCTGTGGGCGACCTTCGTCGTGCTCTTCGTCATGCAGTGCCTCACCGGCGTCGTCCGCATCGCCTCCGGCACCGGCCCGTGGCGCGTGCTGTATGCCGAGAAAAGCGCACGCGGGGATGGCGCGGCCTGAAACCAGCCACTCTACGGTAGCCTTGAGAAAGCCTTTTTCAACGTACGCAGGACAGCGTAATATGCACACGTACACTAATCCAAGGTAGAGCTGCCACCGGTGGGTGACAAACTATTGCCCCACAAAGGTTTTATGGCGCGCGTTCGGACGGCTGAGCGCTCCGTCACCGTCTACTTTGGCCCACCGGAGACCACCCGCAAGCGTCGAAGACGACGGCGCTGGCACCGCTGGGCGCTCGGCGCGGCCGCCGTGGCGCTGCTGGTCTGCCTGCAGGTCTGTTTGCAGGCGCAGCTTCCGTCGCTGCACGCTCGACCACCGCGTGCGACAGCCTCCACAGCGACACCCGCCTCGATCGCACCACAGCCACCCATTTCCACCGCTCCAGTCGCCAGCACGACCGTCAGCGCCGCCGCCGCCTCCACAGCAGCCGCCTCCACGGCCACCGCCAACGCCGCCACCGCCGTCACCGCCACCGCCGCTGCCGGCATACCGAAGCTGCTGCACCAGAGCTGGCGGGACGACGGCTTCCCAAAGGACATGTTCAACTTCCGCTGGCAGGAGCAGATCCTTGCGCTCAACCCGGGGTGGAAGCTGATGAAGTGGACCGACGCCACGCAGCGGCAGCTGATCGCCGACCACTTCCCGTGGTTCCTCGCCACCTACGACGGCTACCCGTCGTACATCCAGCGGTGCGACTCGGCACGCTACTTCATCGTGTACAAGCACGGCGGCGTGTACGCCGACCTCGACTACGAGTGCACCAAGCCGTTCGCGCCCGTGCTGCGCGAGTCGCGTGCCGTCTTCTCGTACAAGCAGGGCACCAACGCCTCGCGCGGCCTCGTCAACGCCATCTTCGCGTCCGAGGCCAACCACCCGCTGTGGAAGAAGGTCTTCGACCTGATGCTGGCGCGCGCCAAGCCGACATCGGGGCCAGCGGGCGGCGACGGCGGCGGCGGAGCGGCAGCGGCAGGAGGAGCGGCAGCGGCGGCTGCGGCTGCGGCGGTGACGCACGTCGACATCATCCACTCCACTGGACCCGGGCTGCTGCGCGCGGCGCTTTTGGAGCTCGACGCGCCGCCGACACCAGACGCTGCGCTGCCGCCGCCGCCGCCGCTGCCGCTGGCGCTGCCGGGCAGCCCGCTGTCGGCGCTCGGCGTCTCGGTGCTCGACTCGCACACGTGGCACCCGACGATGCCCGAGCAGAAGCGCGGGCGCGACTCATCGGCCGAGACGCGCGCGGTGCTCGACGCGTCGTACTGCAACCACCACTTCGTCTCGTCGTGGATGGAGCACGACCGGAGCAAGCACTCGACCACCGACGGGCTGCGCGGCGGCCGCGGCAAGGCGGCGGCCGTGGTGCCGGTCGGGCAGAGCATACGCACCGTCAATCCGTGGAAATCGTACCCCACCACCGGCCACGGCAAAGCCAAGCGACTCGGAGGTGGCGGCGGCGGCGATGGCAAGGTGCGACCGATCACTCTGATGGATGAAGAAGGCGGCGGCGGTGGCGGCGGCGGTGGCGTCGGTGGCCACGTTGGGGTCGGCGGCACCGCCGGGGCGCGAGAGGCGGTCGCCGCACAGCTCGAGACGGTCAACTCCCCTCCCGCGGCCGCCGAATCTGTCGCAGCCGCCGCAGCCGCAGGCACAGGCGCAGGCGCAGGCACAGGCGCAGGCGCAGGCACAGGCGCAGGCACAGGCGTGGCCGCAGCCGCGGCCTCGGCGGCGGTGCCCGCGCTCGAGCTTGAGATGCCTGACGAGGGCGAGGAGGCCGGCTGATGACGGCATGGGACCGCACTGGTGCTGTACGCGTACGACCGGACCCTCTGAGCTGCACGATGGCCAAAGGGCCAATCTATTGTACGTACATACGTAAGGCAGTATCAGTTCGCCAGTACAGTGAAACGCCTTTACATATGTCAACATAGACACAGATACAAAGATACAAGGTGGCGCCGCTGACACGCTACGACCACCCGTTTGTGCACGCGTCGAGCCCGCGCCGTGGCAGGGCGGCAGGCCTCAGATGCCGTAGTCGGCATCTTCAAGCCCCCCCGGCCGAAGCCCTGGAAGCCCCTCGCCGAAGCCTTCGGGCACGTCCTCGCGCAGCCGCGTCTCGAAGAGCGCGTCGGCCGCAGCAGCCTGCTCCGCGGTCGGCGGCACTGGCACGTGGTCGGCCACGGGCTCGTAGCCCGGGCGGTCGCAGCTCTTGCTCCAGACCGAGAGGGGCTTGCCGTCCCGCCGCAGCCGCTGTCGCTCCCGAAACGCCACGAGCCCTTCGACCGTGAACTTGGGCTTCTCAGCGTCCGGGTCCGTCATGCACTCGTCGCTGCAGTCGTCGAGCGCCGCACGCGTGACCGCCGAGCGGCGGTGCACCGCAGCGCAGCCCGGGATGGGCACAGAGGAGGGCAAGAAGGAAGTCGCGCCGCCGAGCAGGAGTAGGAGCATATGTGTATGTGCGTTGAATAGGCTGGAGTGGATGGAGGAATCAAGTCCTGATGACCCGCGAAAAAGCATGCACGTGAACCCAAATATACTAGAAAAGAAAATGCTTTTCAACAGGGGGCACGCGGTGGGTGTGCCTCGCGGGGATCCAAACCCGCCCCAATATTGGCTGGTAATACAGAGGTGATTACTTTAGATACTTTAGATCATTGCTTTTCCTAAGCTGCCGGTCGGGTAGGCCGCATAACGAACCTCCGCGGCTTTTTAATGTGATTTTAAATTCATTTTTTATCAAGTCGGATTTCTTATTATCCCCACAACTGAGCTGCGCGGCGGCCGCTGCAAACGCCGCCTCCGCCCCCGCCGCTGCGGAGCCGGAGCAGTCCAAGTCGAAGAAGGCGGTGGGGACGTCGAGTGGGGACGGTCATGTTCGGCGCCGTTCTTGCCGACACTGTCTCTCTGAGGAAGCAGATCTCAGATGAGAAGACGAGAGAGGCTGAAGCAGAATCTGAACCTAGCACCACGAACGGAGCTACCACGGCCCGTCGCCGCAAGCGCAAGCCCCCCGCGGTCGACGGCGACGCGCCCTCGCAGGCGCCTCCAACGTTGAGTTCCGAGCAGGGCGTCTCGGCGGAGGCTAAAGCGGAGACAGTCGCGCTGCGAGCTCAGGTGGAGCGTCTCGAGGCGAGCTTTCGGCAGCTCATCGCCGCGCAGACCAACCGCGCGCCCGCCAAGGGGGGCGACGGTGTGCCCGCGGAGCCGATCGTGGCCGCCGAGGCGTCCCGGGGCGGGGCGAGGCTGAGGGGCGCGCTCCGCGCGAGCAACATCGCGGGGATGATCGGGCAGATTCACTTGGACGAGTCGCGCATGGCCACCAACACCCTGACCAAGCTGATGACCGACAAGAGCCACGGCGGGCGCGCGGCGACGATCTTCCTCTTCCTCGGCGGGCTGCACGAGTTCAAGGGGCGCCGGGCGTCGCGCGCCTACCTTGCCGTGTGGCTGATGGCCCTCGCGAGCTGCGGCCTCGCGTGCTGGGGCAACCTGTGGTACCAGGAGGTGCCCTCGCACAACTCGCCGACCGACTTTCTCACGGCGTACGTGCACATCCCGGCGCTGCAGGGCTGGGCGTTTTGGCGGGGCAAGCAGGGCTGCCCCCAGTTCCAGTCGGTGGTCGACGCGCTGCGCCTCGCCAAGCCGGAGGCGCGCGAGCGCTTCGCCTGGCGCGTCAAGTGGCTCTCGCGGCTGGTGCTCGCGACGTGCGTCGGCTTCACGGGCCTCGTGCTCGTCGCGTACGCCCTCCCCATCCGCCTCGAGTACAGCCGCGAGAACGCCGAACATCGGGCCGTGGTCGACGGGAAGCCGCCGACGTTCATGTGGTGGCATGAGGTGATCATGTGGGTGGCCATCATGCCCGTCGTCTTCGTGCGCCGCCACCGTTGGACGAGCTCGATCTCTCGACTCTCTCCAGCAGATCGAACCTGCCCCCCTCCCACCACCCCCCTCTCCTCCCTCCCACCCCCCACCCCATCCTCTCCCACAACCCCCACACCCTCTCTCTCACCCCTCACACCCTCCCTCTCATCCACCACTCACGCACACGTCTGCGCCGAACGCACACCGGCACACCACAGTCGCTGCTCACGTCGTACTCGATGTTCGTCTTCTTCTGCATGCTGCACCGGCTCGACTTCGAGACCTCGGCGCTCAAGATGATGGCCAACGTGCCGCTCCTGCTCGACGAGAAGGCGGCGGGGATCGACGTGCTCACGCGCTCGGCCCGCTTCGTCGCCTCGTGCGAGTCGGTCGCGCTCGCGGCGCAGGGGCGGCTCGACTTCACGTGCGCGCGCTGGTCGAAGCTCGGCATGCACCTGCTGATGTTCTCGACGTGCCAGATCATGGTCGTGTGCGCCAACTTCGAGTCGTACTCGATCGGGCCGGCGTGGGATCGCGGCGAGCCGTACCACTGGTGGTGGGTGCCGCAGGACGTCTTCCACGGCGTCGGCGGCCTCGTCTGCAACGCCATCTTCTTTGTGAGCATGACGCACGTGACGCAGGGCTGCAAGGACGCCGTCTCCGACCTCGAGGAGGCGCTCAAGGAGCGCGGCGCGTCGCACGCCGTCCGCTCGCAGACGAGCGCGCTCCTCTCGTCGTCCGTCTCGGGCGTGCACGTCTTCGCGCTCTCCTTCAACATGGAGACGAGCGTCGCCTTCATCTGGGCGCTCGTGTGCACGCTGTGGGCGTCGGCCGTCGCCATCCTGTGCGACCGCGCCTACTGGCGCGACCCGAGCCACGGCGGCGACGAGGCGACGTGCGCGTGCCTCGCCATGATCGACCAGACCGACCACCTCGTCGCGGGCGGCGTCGCCTTCAGCTACGCCGACGCGACCTTCGTCTACCCGTACAACTACGGCCTCGTGGCGTGCGCCGCGCACGACTACGCGCTGCCGCCCTACTGCAACGGCACCACCGTGGCGCAGGTGGAGGACTGGTGCCCCACGAGCTGGTGCTACGTCGACGAGGCGTGCGAGGCCGAGAAGTTCGAGTCGGACACCTTTGCTGGCCAGTTCTACTCGTACGCCGCGTGCGAGGCCGGCTCGGAGTCCCAGAAATCGACGGGGCGCCGATCGGGGTAGCGCGCACAGCACATGCACATGTACATGCACATGTTCATGTGCAATGGTGGTGAGATTTGTGGTGTCGCGGATCTCATGTAACGATCCGCTTGCATGTGTCGTTGTGAGTATAAAGTGGTTTGGTTCGCTGGCGGCGTTTTCTTCTTTTCTATTCTTGCTTCTTTGTATATACGATCGGAGCATCGGACGCGAGGCAAGCAACGCCGACGAGGACACCACAGTGCAGGGCCCACAACATCAATCAACACGTCACTCGGCCCGGTCAGTGCGAGGTCCCACAATTTCACAGACGAGTCACCCCGTCTCATGTTCGGTCGCATGCTATATCGGCGGCGACAAGCCGACGTGTCGACTCTCGACAGGAGCGTCGGCCCTACTCAGGCCTCCGCGTCGCCGGGCGCCTCGGCGATGGGCGTGAAGCACATCAAGTCGCCCGGGGTGCGCGAGGCCGCGGCGCGCGAGCGCGACGCGCGCGACGACGAGCCGCGCGACGACGAGCCGCGCGCCGGCTGTGCCGGCTGCGCCGCCGGCGTGAAGCCGCTCATGCCCGCGAGCCGCAGCGGCGTCGCCGCCGTCGCGGCCGGCACGCCGGCCTCGCCGATGACGAGGTGCTTGGCCATCTTGACCGCCTCGGCGGCCGAGATGCGCAGCGTGACGTCGGGCTCGAGCAGCTTGGCGAGGAGCCGCTCGGCCGCCGGCGAGGCGTCGGTCACGCCCCGCAGCAGCTGCTGGAAGCAGATTCCCGCCGCGAAGACGTCGGCAATCTTCGCGTCGTAGCGCTCCGCCGCGAAGATCTCGGGCGCGAGGTACTCGAGCGTGCCCTGCGGCGGGCCGAGGGCCTCGTCGCCGCCGTTGCCAGCGAAGGTGTGCGACGGCCCGAGGCACGCGAGCGCAAAGTCGCAGATCTTGACGAGCGCGCGCTCCGTGGCGCCGTGCACGAACGGGTCGGCGGCGAAGCGCTCGAGCAGCTCCAGCGTCTCGTCCGTGCCGAGGCACACGATGACGTTGTCGAGCTTGACGTCGCGGTGCGAGACGTCCGCCTCGTGCAGCGCGGCGAGACCCGAGAACATGTGCGACGCGAGGATGGGCGCCGACGGCTCGCTGAGCTTGACGCCGCGCTCCTCCATCATCTCGAGCAGCGAGGCGAGGCTGCCACCGGCGCCGTACTCGAGGACGAGCGCGCCCTGGCCGGCCGCGGTCATCGGCATGTCGACGCACTGCACGAGGAAGTTGCAGGAGACGCCGCGCTCCGCCAGAGCGAGGAACACCTTCCCTTCGTCGCCGAAGTCGAACGTCGCGTCCAGCGTGTCGTAGAAGACCTTGACCGCGAAGAACTTGGCCGACGCGTCGTTGTGGAGCAGCTTGGCCGTCATCTCGACCTCCTCGCGACGCTTGACGAGGAGCACGCCCTTGGACGCGCGCGCGCCCAGAATCTGCGCGTCGAGCTGGGCGAGCCGGTCATTCTTCGTGCGCTTCTTCGCGAGCCAGATCTCGGCCGACGAGCCCGAGTCGAGGCCCGTGAAGATCATGTAGCCGGGCAGCATGTGCGCACTCGCCGACTTGCCGGCGTCGGCCACGTTGCAGCGCGGCAGCTGCACGGTGAAGATGCCGTTCTGCGTCGCTGGCGTGCTCAGCACCGGCGCAGCAGGCGTCGCAGCGGCGGCCGTCGCGCGGCGGTCGACGGGGCGGAGGGTCGAGGGCGGCCCGTCGCCCAGCTGCGAGAAGGCGCGGGGCACCGCCAAGGCGCGACGGCTCTCGACGAGCACGCCCGCGTCGTCCTGGTCGAGCCGCCGGAACGAGGCGGCGAACGCACCGGCCTTGGCCTCCTCCGCGTTCTTGTGCTTCTCGCTGCGCTCGTGGTCCCTGAGGCGTTCCGAGCGCGTGCTGCTGCAGTGGAGAAGCGCTTCAGGAATGAAGACGATCAGGCCGCATTTGCACCCCTTGTAGCCGATGCACATGACCTTCGACTCGAGGTGCGGCCGACCATCCGCGCCGTCTGCGCGCGTCAACGTGACCTTCCGCTCGGACCTCTGCGTAATGAGCATGGAATCTGGGACACGGTTCGGCGCCGCGTTCTCCTTCCGCGCCACGCTCGTGGCCTTCGGCATGGAGCTGGGGAGTCAGAGGTCGGAGTCGTCCAGTGCCTGACTGCTGCCCGCCCGCCCTTAGCCCTTGGTGGCTGCTCTACCTAGCGTGACGAAGGCATCCGCGTGGCGCTCATTCGGCGCGCGCCGACGTAGTATGTCGCCCAGCACCGCCCCGACGCGCACGCGGCGCTCGCACGG
>Ga0209713_10003012_pt1 | contig 10593 bp, 9 predicted proteins | sample ArcOceMetagenome_3_FD_187444 | JGI IMG/M metagenome (GOLD analysis project Ga0209713, IMG submission 187444) | Marine eukaryotic phytoplankton communities from Arctic Ocean - Arctic Ocean- Svalbard ARC20M Metagenome (SPAdes) (version 2) | ecosystem: Environmental > Aquatic > Marine > Oceanic...
CTGGAGCACTTTGGCTCTTTGGTCTTGTTTTACCAACAAGTGTAACAGCATATTCTATAACATTATCTGCCACAGGTATGCGGCGTATAAGCTCCTGGAAATCTATAATTTCTTGAGCCGTAAATAGTGGGTTTACTTTTTGCGGAGTTCCAGAGGTCGTCGCCTTTACCACCTCAACCTCTTCTGCAAAGCTTGGGTAATCTAGGTTAATAGCAAACATAAAACGGTCTAACTGGGCCTCTGGCAAAGGATACGTTCCTTCCTGCTCTATTGGGTTTTGAGTAGCCAATACAAAATAAGGCAAATCTAGTTTGTAATTATGTCCTGCAACCGTTACGCTGCGCTCCTGCATAGCCTCCAGAAGTGCCGCCTGTGTCTTTGGTGGTGTTCTGTTAATTTCGTCTGCCAATATAATATTAGAGAAAATAGGCCCTTTTATAAACTTGAAATTACGAGACTCATCTAATATTTCAGACCCTAGAATATCACTGGGCATTAAATCTGGGGTGAATTGAATACGCTTAAACCCTAGACCCAAAGCCTGAGAAACTGTATTTACTAGTAATGTTTTAGCAAGTCCTGGAACGCCAATTAAAAGTGCATGTCCTCCAGAGAATACAGACAGCAATACCTGTTCTACAACCGCATCCTGTCCTACAATTACTTTTTTAATTTCTTGGCGCAAGGCTTCATACCTTGTAACGAGTTGCTGCACTAATGCTACGTCTGACATATGCTATAAAATAAATTTATCTTAATTAATTTCGAGTAAAAAACAAGATCAAAAACTCACGGGTTTGCCAGTGAAATTTATTTCTTTACCCAATCACTTGCAAAAACACAATCTCTGTAATCCTTATTTACATTTATGTAGGTGTCTTTAATTTTCTGCTCTTGCCACAGCTCAATGGTCTTGATTTGTTTTTGACGCAGTGCAAGAGATTTAATTTTCTCGTAGTCTTTTACAAAATCTGCAGGATGCTCCTCATATTTGTTTGTTACGGTCAAAAACTTGTAGGTCTTTTTACCCGTTCTGTCTTGGTCAACAAATATTTTTGAAACTTCATTTTCGGCTAGATTGTAAACCTGAGCACTAAGGGTTGGATCCATCTTTGTTAAATCAAAACGCGTATCTTGATTTGTAGGATTTACTAACTGCCCACCGTTGTTACTTGTATTACTATCATCAGAGTATAGACGAGCAGCTCTACCAAAGGATATACTGTCATTAATAATACTGGTTCTAATTTTTTCAATTCGGTCTTTTGCCTGGTCTATAGCATCATTGGTTAATTCTGGAAATAAAATGATGTGGCGCACATCTATTTCTTGCCCACGAATTTTATCTACCTTAAGGATATGAAAACCAAATTCTGACTCAAACGGCTCACTCACTTCACCCTCTAATAAAGAAAAAGCAACATCTTTAAAAATCTTAGAGTAAGGATCACCTCTGCGCATACTTGGCAGTAAACCACCTCTTGAGGCAGCCCCATCCTTAGAATATAAAACGGCTTTTGTCGCAAAACTAGAACCTCCCTCTACGATGTCTTCTCTTAATTCATTAAGTCTGTCTATAACTCCTTGAAGGGCTTGTTTAGAAAATTTAGGTTCCACAACAATTTGAGCCACCTCAACCTCTGCACTAAACACTGGACGCTCATCCTGGGGTATACTATTAAAAAAAACAGATATTTCCTCTGGAGTAACCTCAACCACTTCTACCACTTTAGCTTGCATGCGTTTTGCTAGCTCTATCTCTCTTTTGGCTTTCAGCAAATCGTTTTTAAGCTGTAATAAATTGTCTTTACGGTAGTATGCAACTACCTTTTCTTCACTCCCAAGTTGGCCAACCATGTATTGCACAAGTTGATCCACTTGCGGGTTTATCTCTGCGTCAGAGATCATAATACTATCCTGTTTTGCTTGGTGGAGGTATAACTTATCTTCCATTAACTTACCTAGAAGCTCACACCTGGTTATCTCCTCAACAGAGACTCCGTTTTGTTTGAATTCTAGATAACTCTTATCTATATCGCTGTCCAAAACTACATAGCCTCCAATAACCGCAGAGACTCCCTCTGCCTTGAAGCGTTTAAAAGGCAAGATAGAATCACTTTGTTTTGGAGCACTAGCAACTTCTAGTAATGGATTTTCTCTGGCAACTCCCGTACTATCTACAGCAATCACCTCTTGAGCAACCATAAAGGTTTGAGCGCACAGCAACAAAAGTATTGCAATACTATTTTTGGGTATACACTTCAAAATTTTTGTTTTTAACAGCATCTTTAGTAATGTCTTTTTCTAGTTCCTTTATAAGTTCTAGCGTTCTTTTATTTAAAATAATTTCTTTAATAATAGGCTTAATATATTGTAAAGGTGCTGTTTGATTGGGAGATAGCACATCTTCAATTTTGAGCAAATATACTCCTAATGAATCTTCTAATTGTGAGAAAGCAGCTTTTTTTAAAACCTTAGATTCTTTGGTTCTAATTACTGGGAGTTGCCTTAGTAATGTTTCTTTTTTAACCCAAATAGAGTCATTAAAATTAGCTCCCTTATACTCTAAACTACTATCCTGCAAAGCAGCAACATCCTCAGTATTAAAACGACGTAGTTTTTGCTTTGTTTCAGAAATAGTTGGAAAACTAGCATCTAGGTGTATGTATCGCAACTTATAAATTTCTTCCTTTAGGGTGAAGTTCTCTTTATTTTGTTGGTAAAACAAGGTGTACTCTTCCCGGGTTATAGTGCTGTCCAAAAGTTTAGATACAATTGCGCCTTTGTAGGCCTCTGCAAACAAATCGTTTCTATACTCCTCCACCATACCCTGGTAGTCTTCTATTTGCTGCTGGGGCAAGTTAATATTTGCTTGATCTATGAGCAGCTGTTGTGTTGCCCACCTTTGGATATAGTTGGCAACAATACTAATACTGTCTTGTTTTGTGGTATTTTCTGAAATTAAAGCCTGTATATCTTCCTGGTATAAATAGGTGTCGTTTACTCTAGCTACGGGTTCTTTGGCGCTTTTAGGCTCCAAAAAATCACAGCCAACTAAAGCCGTACACAAAGTCAATATAAGAAGGAGTTTAGACATTATTTTTTAAGTTCTTTTTTGATTTTTTTAAGTGTCTTTTTATGTATCACCACAGAATACTTATCTCTTAGGTATTGCATCCAAGAGGCTTCAAGCTGTACTTGATAAGCGCTCATCACACTACCTCTTACCTCTTTAAAAGATTTTTCACCAGCAGGTAACATCTTGTCTACTTGCACCAAAGTGTAGCCGCCCTGGTCTTTGTAAATTCCAGAAACCCCTGCAAAAAACTCAAAGTTTTCTGGTAATTGTTTGGCACCATTTTCAAACATTCCTTTTGAGAGTAAAACCCTTAAAGCAGCATCACTATTAAGCAGCTCTTTTACTTCTTGGGGTGTCTTCCCCTTTTCTAACAAAACCTTAGCCTCTTCTAATGCGTCTTTTTCGTTACTTGTTATAATAGTAGCTTCCACCCTGTCTTTCCAGAGATAGCTTGCTTTGTTTTTCTGGTAATAGCCTTGCAGGGCTAGGGTATCTGTTTTTGCAACACTCCAGATATTATTTTCCATCACATCAAATATAAGTAGGCCATCTCTATACTCACTAATTACAGCTGCGTAGTCAAGATTTTCTTCTTCTAGTTTATCTCTAAAATACTCTTGTAGCACTACAGTTTCAAAATCATCATATATATACCTTACGGCGCTTTCTGTAGTCTTAACAGATTTTGGTAGCGGTCTTGTTTGTCTAACTGCCAAATGTGCTGCAAAATCTCTGTAGTAAAAACTTGTGCTTCCAATTGTAAAAATAACCTTATCAAGTTTCGGGTTTAACGAATCATACTTCCATCTTCTATTGAAAATTTCTTTGTCTACAAATTGGTTAAAAAAGCTAGCATAGGTAGCATCATTTGTGTAGCCGTATTTATCTTTTATTTTACTTCTTATTTCTGAGGTGACAGCCATCAATCTTTCTCCTCTATTACCTTGAGCTAAGAGCCTTTCTTTTTGCTGCTCAAAGGTTTTTGGCTCGCTGATACCCTCTAGACGTATAATGTGCCATCCAAAAGAAGAGGCAACAGGTTTAGAGATATCTCCAGGTGTATTTAATGCAAAGGCAGCCTGCTCAAACTTAGGAGCTCTTAACTTTCCTCTTGTAAAAGGCTTTAGTTTGCCTCCAGAGACTCCAGAGTTTTTATCTTCAGAGAATTGCTTTGCCAAGTCTTCAAATTTCTGTCCTTGACTTAGTAATTGATATAATTCGTTTATTCTCTCTTGAGGATCAAAAGTAGGATCATCATTTTTATTTGACACCATTATATGAGAAACTGTAATTTCATTTCCCGTTGGTCTTCTGTCTAAAACTTTAATAACATGATACCCATAACTGGTTCTTGTTATGTCAGAAATGGCACCTACTTTGGTATTATAGGCCGCATTCTCGAATGCATATAACATCGAAAAAGCAGAAAAATAACCCAGATTACCTTTTTGCTCTTTGGTGTTTGGCTCTTCAGAGTATTGAAGCACTAAATCTGTGAAATCTGCACCATTTTTAGCCATTTTCATCACCTCTGTAGCCTTATTGTATGCCACTAGTGTGTCTTGAGGCAAGGCATCATAATCAACCATAATTAGAACATGCTGCGCATTTATTTGCTCCTTAGAGCGCTCATAGGCTTCCAAAGCCATGTCTTGTTCAATCTTCTGCTCAAATAAATAATTTCTAGATAACTGAGCACGGTATTTTTCAAACTCTTTTTTGTATGCTTTCCCTTGATCCAGCTTTTGAGCATAGGCCTCTTGCACCTTTAACTTGTAGTCTACAAACAACTCTAAATAACCATCCACAGATTTTTGAGATGCGTCCTTTACTAGATTTAGGTTTTTTTTATATACCCTTAAAAACTCTTGCTTGTAAACAGGAGTATTCTCAATGGTAAGAATAACATCTTTCTGGGATTGAGATTGTGCTGTAAACACAAAAGAGAGTAATGCGCATACAAGAATGATTTTTTTCATAAAAAGAGGGTATTTTAGGTTGTATTTTTCTAATAGGTTAAATTATAACTAAGCAAACAAAAATAACAATTTGCTACTAGTAAACAAATCAAATTAATAACGCAATAGTATGCATTAAAGTACATACCCTAGCCTTTAAAAAAAGCAGTAACTTTGCAGGGTACTTTTACCACACACAAAAACACCCAATAAAGGTATCTTAAACAAGTCTATATGAGCCAACGTATTAAATTAATTTGGGATTTTAAAGGCCCCAACGCTTCTCAAACTGCGGCGCACCACATCATACACCTGGAAGAATTTTCGCGTTCAGAAAAACTAGAAAACACACTTTGTGGTCTAGAAAATGTGCATGATATGCATCATATTGCATATTTGGTGGTAGAGAAAAAACACATGGATGATTTAAGAGAGCGTCTTAAACCCAATAGGGGTCAATTACACCAAGAAAAATAGCCTACGGAATATTTAAATACTTGTGTGTTTGCAAAGACACCATCCACTTTGGGTTTGCCATAACGTAATCTACAATTTGAGGAATCATCGTTTCTCGTTTACTCCATTCTGGCTGCAGGTATAAAATACAATCTTCACCAACTTTTTCAGCTTGCTTTTCGGCAAATTCAAAATCGTTTTTATTATATATGATCACCTTTAACTCATGAGCTGCCTTGTACACCTGTTGGGTAGGTAACTTCATTTTTTTTGGTGACAAACAAATCCAATCCCAAGAGCCAGACAAAGGGTAGGCCCCAGAGGTTTCTATGTGGGTATTCATGCCCATTTGTTTTAACAGCGATGTTAAAGGGCCCATATCCCAGGTGAGGGGTTCTCCACCAGTTATAACAATAGTTTTCGAGTATTTATTTGCGTTTTGCGCAATGGCCTTAATGGCAGTTGGGGGATGGCTCTCTGGATTCCAGCTTTCTTTCACATCACACCAATGACAGCCAACATCACAGCCTCCAACTCTAATAAAATAAGCTGCAGTCCCTTTATGAAAACCCTCTCCTTGGATGGTGTAGAACTCTTCCATAAGTGGAAGCATCATACCTTTATTTACTTGCTCTTGAATCTCTTTTTGCATACGCCAGCAAAGATAGTATAATTATCTACGATGGGTACCTATTTCTGCAAAGACAAAACAGGAGTATCTCTCTTTAAATAGGCACATTAAAACAAGCTAATATACCTTGCCATAAAACTAAAGACTATATTGTTTTACAAGACAGGATACAATTGTTATTTTTATAAAAAATTAAGAGTACTCACCTGCACCAACTACCAGATTAATACACAAACAACCAAAATCAAATAATGAAAAACGCTATTATTATAACAGCCCTAGCCGCTTTACTATCTGTACAATGCACAAATAAAAAAGACGCCTTTACCATAACAAACGGTAAAATTGGGACACTCACAAGCCAAACTACCCTTAAACAACTAAAGACTGTTTTTGCAAATGACAGTATTGTACCCCTCTCAAATAGTAGCCCAAGTGATGCCTTGCAAGGAGATCTAGAGGTGTTTTCAAAAGATGGCAGCAAACTACTGGGGCTATCTCCAGATATACAAAACAGTCCTGAGGCAACAATAAACAACCTACGAGTGTATGACTCTAGATACAAAACAAGCAAAGGGCTATCTATAAAGAGCACCTTTAAAGATATTAAAGACAACTATGAAATCTCTGGAATCCAAACAAGTATAGATGCCGTTGTTATCTTTCTAAAAGATAGTGATGTGTTTATCACCATAGACAAAAAACAACTACCAGAAAACCTAAGGTACAACCCTAACCTAACCATTGAAGCATCTCAAATACCACAAGGTGCTACCTTTAAATATTTTATGATTGCCTGGGAGGGTCAGTAACATCCTAAACTTTCAACAATAACCTTAAAGCTATGCACACACTCTCGCCTTTCCATCTAGCCATACCCGTTGATGACTTAGCAAGTTGTAGAACATTTTACAGAGACACACTAGGCTGCCAAGAGGGAAGAAGCAGTGATCATTGGGTAGATTTTAATTTCTTTGGACACCAACTTGTTATCCATCTAAAACAGGACTCGCAATCCAAAGCTCCAACAAATACTGTAGATGGAAAAGAGGTTCCTATTCCTCATTTTGGTGTCGTGCTTGATATGGATACTTTCAATGAGCTGGCAAAACAACTTCAAGAAAAAAACCTCGAGTTTATCATAGCACCCTACACTAGATTTAAAGGCCTTGTAGGAGAACAGGCAACAATGTTTTTTAAAGACCCGAGCTCAAATGCTCTAGAGTTTAAAGCATTTGCAGATCCAAGCCAGTTATTTGCTAGTTAAAAGCTAGAGAGAGCTTGTATAGATATACAGCTCTAATTTCAATAAAATACCTAACAAAAAAAGCCCTTTAGGAGATACCTAAAGGGCTTTTTAAATATACTGTAAATGTATTAGTTTTTAGAGATAGCGCGCTGCTCTCTGGCTAGCAAGGTGTTTTTTAGTAGCATGGCAATGGTCATTGGTCCTACACCACCTGGAACGGGAGTTATAAAACTTGCTTTTTTGCTCACTCCATCAAAATCTACATCACCAACAATTCTATATCCTTTAGGCTTTGATAGATCCTCTACGCGTGTAATTCCTACATCTATAATCACCGCATCATCTTTTACCATTTCTGCTTTCAAAAAATTAGGAACTCCTAGGGCAGAAATCACAATGTCTGCCTGGCTAATTATTTGTGTTATGTTTTTTGTATTACTGTGTGTTAGGGTTACTGTAGAGTTTCCTGGCCAACCCTTGCGGCTCATTAAAATACTCATTGGCCTACCAACAATATGGCTTCTACCAATAACAACAGTGTGCTTCCCTTTTGTATCTACTTTATAACGCTCTAACAACTCTAAGATTCCAAAAGGAGTGGCAGGTATAAAGGTGGACATATCCAATGCCATTCTCCCAAAGTTTTCTGGATGAAAACCATCTACATCTTTACTTGGGTCTACCGCCATTAAAACGCGCTGGGTGTTTATTTGAGGAGGCAGCGGCAATTGGATGATAAAACCATCAATTGCATCATTGTGGTTCAGCTCCTTAATTTTATCTAATAGCTCTACCTCACTTGTTGTGTGAGACATACGCACCATGGTAGACTCGAAACCAACCCGCTCACAGGAGCGAACTTTACTTCCAACATAGGTTAGAGACGCGCCATCATCCCCTACAATTACAGCGGCTAAATGAGGTACCTTTTCTCCGGCATCTTTCATCTTTTTAACCTCTGCTGCAATTTCGTTTTTTATATCGTTTGATACTTTTTTTCCGTCTAAGATTGTCATAGCCTTTGTTTTATATTTCTTACCTAGAATAATTTAATGCTCTTTAACGCATATTTCCCATCATTTGCATCATCTTCTTACCACCGCCACCTTGCATCATCTTCATCATTTTACTCATTTGCTGAAACTGCTTGAGTAATTGGTTGATTTGCTGCACAGAGGTACCACTCCCTTTTGCAATTCGTTTTTTACGACTTGTATCAATAGTTGTAGGAACACTTCTCTCTAAAGGTGTCATGGAATGAATAATGGCTTCTATATGCTTAAAGGCATCATCATCTATATCTACATCCTTCATGGCTTTTCCGGCACCTGGTATCATCCCTACCAGATCTTTCATGCTTCCCATTTTCTTTACCTGGTTGATTTGTTTTAAGAAATCATCAAAACCAAATTGATTTTTGGCTATTTTCTTTTGTAATTTTCTTGCTTCTTCTTCATCAAATTGTTCCTGTGCTCTTTCTACCAAGGAGATAACATCTCCCATACCCAAGATTCTATCTGCCATACGATCTGGATAGAACACATCAATTGCATCCATTTTCTCACCCGTACCAATAAACTTAATAGGCTTGTTTACAACACTTTTAATAGATATAGCAGCACCACCTCTAGTATCACCATCGAGTTTGGTAAGTATAACCCCATCAAAATTAAGCCTATCGTTAAACGTTTTGGCAGTATTAACAGCGTCTTGACCCGTCATAGCATCTACAACAAACAATGTCTCGCTTGGAGAGATTGCTTTGTGTACATTTTCTATTTCTTGCATCATTGGCTCATCTACAGCCAAACGTCCAGCAGTATCTATAATCACAACGTTAAAACCGTTTGCCTTTGCATGTGCAACAGCCTTTGTAGCAATTGCAACAGGATCCATATTACCCTGGTCACTAAACACCTCAACCCCTATTTGCTCTCCAACAACATGAAGTTGATTGATCGCTGCAGGACGGTATACATCACAGGCAACCAATAAAGGATTCTTGCTTTTTTTGGTTTTTAAGTAATTGGCCAGTTTACCAGAGAAGGTTGTTTTACCACTACCCTGCAAACCAGACATTAAAATTACACTTGGAGACCCTTTTAGGTTGATGCCAGAGGCATCTCCACCCATTAGGGCTGTAAGTTCATCCTTTACTATTTTAACCATTAACTGGCTAGGTTGCAGGGATGTCAACACGTTTTGACCCAGCGCTTTTTGCTTAACGGTCTTGGTAAAGTCTTTGGCTATTTTAAAATTAACATCGGCATCCAAAAGGGCACGACGCACCTCTTTTAGCGTTTCTGCAACGTTAACCTCTGTAATGCTTCCATGTCCTTTTAGGACATGAAGGGCCTTATCTAACTTATCACTTAAATTATCAAACATAGGGAATACATTTTATACAAAATCTTAATAGAAAATCACAAAAGATTTAACCGCAAATATACTAATTGATTGGGGAGTTTCAAAGCAGCAACGCTATTAAAAACAGGCTTTTTTCTAGAATAAAATGAACTGTATAAACCAAAAAAGAGTACATAATTGTATCTTGTTGGTAATTTACTGTCTCTCTGTAAAACAACGTCATAATCAATTTACAATACACGCTATGAAACATCTTATTACACTTCTGGTAATTACATTGTTTGGCTTTGCGCCAACCCTTCAAGGCCAAACAAAAGTTATTCATGCCGGTACACTACTTGCCGTTCCTGGAAGCGCTCCAAAAACACAACAAACCATTGTTGTTGAAAATCAAAAAATAAAACAGGTGTATGACGGCTATTTAAACGCCCTAGAACTTGGGCTAGAAAGCACAGATATAACACTTATAGATTTAAAAGACAAATTTGTAATGCCTGGCTTTATAGACATGCACACGCACATTACATCAGAGCGTGATCCCAATGCAATTAGCCATCTTTGGACCACCCTTGAAGAGGCAGATGCTGCCTACAATGCCATACCGTATGCAGAAAAGACACTCATGGCTGGTTTTACCACCATACGTAATTTAGGGGGTGACCCACATATTATGAATGCCCTGAAAAGAGCCATTAACAATCAGCTTGTTGTTGGGCCAAGTATTGTGGCCTCTAACGGAGCTGTTTCTGCAACAGGAGGACATGGAGATTTTCATGGATACAACGATGCTATTTTAGAAATGGTTGGCCAAGATGTAAGTATTTGCGATGGTAGCGATGACTGCACAAGAGCG
>Ga0209713_10003014_pt1 | contig 10592 bp, 2 predicted proteins | sample ArcOceMetagenome_3_FD_187444 | JGI IMG/M metagenome (GOLD analysis project Ga0209713, IMG submission 187444) | Marine eukaryotic phytoplankton communities from Arctic Ocean - Arctic Ocean- Svalbard ARC20M Metagenome (SPAdes) (version 2) | ecosystem: Environmental > Aquatic > Marine > Oceanic...
TGCGGCAGGCTGCGCATGTTTTAGCAGAGACAGTCCCTGACGCTGAAACACAATCAGAATACTTTTTCTTGGTTGGCTTGGTCAGCTAGGGTGTCCCGTCTATCTCGAGACCATTTTCTGACGTGCGTACGCAGCTTGCGCTGCCTTCCCCCTCCCCCGCGGCGGCGCCGATCCGAGTCGCGTCCTTGTGACACTACTCCAGCAAGCCGTCCTTGCGACACTACTCGCGGCCCGGCCGGCGTCCTTGTGACACTACTCCAGCAAGCCGTCCCACTCAACCATGACGCCCGCCCTCACGCAGCAGCTCCTCGACCCAGCGGCGGCCGCCACCGAGCAAATTACACCGGCGGCCGTCACCGAGCCTGATAGCCACCTCTCGACAGAGCTCAGCACAGTCAAGCGGCGGTCGCCGCAGCACTCGGGCCAGGCGGCGACCATCATCAACCTGTCCAAGTGCTTCCTCGGCGCCTCGACGTTCGAGCTGCCGTGGGCCTTCTGGCAGGGCGGGCTCATCGGCAGCTGCGTCGGCCTCGTCGTCTTCGCGCTGCTCTCCAACGCCAGCTTCTCCTACCTCGTCTCGCTCAGCCACTCGGCGTGCCCGGACATCGACCGGCCCACCTACCCGCAGCTCGGCCGCGCGTGCCTCGGCGCGCCGGGCGAGATGCTCGTGTGGTTTGGCATGCTCGCGATGACCGTCGGCGTCGTCGGCTCCTATTTGCTCTTCACGGGCCAGATCGCGGCCGACCTGCTCGGCCAGTCGCAGACGCTGTGCGTGCTCGTCGCGACGCTGCCCGGCGCGCTGCTCTCGCTGCTGCGCTCGACGCGGCTGCTCTCGTTCACCTCGGCCTTTGGCCTGGCCTCGCTCGCCGTCGCGTGCGTCGCGGTGATGGTCGACGCCACCACCCGGCCCGACGTGCAGCTGCGGCCGCTCCGCTCCTACCTCACGCCGGCCGTGCGCGTGAGCACCTTTCCACTCTTTTTGGGGAACGCCGCTTACCTGTTCCTCATCTCGACGGCGGTGCTGCCGATGGAGCAGCAGATGGAGCCGGCGCAGCGCGGGAGCTTCCGCCGCTGCTTCTCGCTCGCGCAGCTCGCCGTGACCGTGCCGAACATGGCCTTCGCGCTCGTCGCGTGCGTCGCCTACTCGAGCATCGTGCCGGGGGAGGCCTTGGGCGCCGCCGATGCCACCGCCGCCGCCGCCGCCGCCGCCATCGACGCCGGTGGTGGCTACGGCGGCTACGGCGGCGGGCACGGCGGCGGCGGCAGCAGCGGCATCAACTCCAATGTGATGGAGAACCTGCGGCCGGGCGCGCTCGCGAGCGTCGTCAAGGTCTTCATGGCGGTCAACCAGCTGCTGACGGTGCCGCTCTTCATCATTCCGATGGCCGAGTCGTTCGAGCGGCGGCTGCTGTCGCCCGCCGCGTTTGGCACCGCCGCCGGCGAGCGGAGGCGCTCCGCCGGCCGGCTGCTGCTCTGCGTGGCGTCGGCGGGCATGGCGCTGCTCGTGCCCAACTTTGGCGTGCTCACCGGCCTCACCGGCGCCTTTGGCAACAACCTGCTCGCCTTCTGCTTCGTGCCCGTCTTCTACTTCTCGCACCACTACGCCACCACGCGCTGGCCGGGCAGGCTCGGCTGGTCGCGCACCGCCGCCGAGCACGCGCTGCTGCTGGTGCTCGCCGCGTTTGGGTTTGCGCTGCTCGGCCTCTCGACGACGAGCACGGTCACGATGCTGAGCGGCTCGTCGTGACCGGCGAATGGGAAACTTGTAATGATTATACCTTTGAAACGCACCATTTCTCTCTTCAACGAAGCTTTGCCGTCCCGCCCCTTTCGTTTACACGTGTGCTCCCCGGACCAGCCCACCCGGAACTCCTCCAAATTCGCCCCCGCCCCCTTTCATCAGACCTTTTCGCTCACCGTCAGCTCACCCTCGCCCTCTGCCGCGGGAGGCGCGGGCGCGGCTCCTGCGGGCGCGCCACTCGCGGTCACGTCCTCCAGAAACGACGGCGTCGCGGCAAAGTTGACGGCGGCGGTGCTGCGGCGCTGCGTCGCGCCGCCACCGGCGCCGCCGCCCTCGCGTTCGCTCCGCCTGCGCTGCTCGAGGGGTTTGACGCCGTCGCCGTCGTCGGGCTCGGCCTGCTGCAGCCGCCCCCACCACGCCTCGATCTCGTTGACCATCTCGAGGACGCGGTTGGTCACCTCCTTGTGCTCGGCGCCCTGCTGCTCCATCACCGCCACCAGCACGTCGCGCGGCGGCTTGCCGCTCTTCCACTCGGCCTTGGCCGCCGCGACGGCCGTGTCGCGCCACGCGCGCGCCTGCATCAGCTGCTGCCCCGCCAGGTAGTGCGCGAGCGTCGTCAGCGGGTGCGAGACCGCCACGAACTGCGTCACGGCGGTGGTGCAGCCCTCGACGTGCGGCAGGAAGAGCGCCGCCGACGCGTCGGTGCCCGCGCTCAGCTCGAGCTCGTCGCGCACGGCGTTGTAACGGTCGGCGAGCTCCTGCCACGCCTCGATCGACCCCTGCGACTCGGCGCGGAGCTTCGACGCCGCCTGCGCAATCGACATCATGCCGCCCATGCCGCCGCCGCCGCCGCCGCCGCTGTTGCCGGCGGCCGAGAGCCCCCGCTGCCTCGCGAAGCGCACCACGCGGCCCGCAGGCGTCGTCGGCTCGGCCCCACCACCGCCGTTGCCGCCCGCCGCCGCCGCCGCGCGCATCAGGGAACTCGCCCTCCTCAACTTTGCCGACGTCGTCGTCTCCGCCGCCGCCGGCGCCTCCGCCGTCGGCGGTGGCACCTCGGCGTCGACGCCGCCGCCGCCGTTGTGCAGCGCCGCCATCGCCGAGACGCACGCGTGCGCGGCGGCGCGCGCCTCGGCGGTGCGCAGCCGGCCGACGTGGCAGTGCGGCAGCGCGCGCGTGACGTCGAGCTTGAGCCGCGCGTACCGTCGCCGCAGCCGCCACAGCGCGCCGCCGCCCGTGACGGCGGCCACGACGCGCGGCAGCTCGGGCAGCACCGCGACGCTCGACGCGCCGCGCGCCGACGCGAGCGCCGGCGGCAGCGACGGCGGCGGCGGCGGCGGCGCGCCGGCCGCGCCGCCACCCGCTTGCTGCGGCCTGGCGGCGGCCTTGGCGTAGGCGCCCAGCAGCTCGCGCGCGTCGCACACCCACGCGTACGTCTGCTCGCGCCCGTCGCCGCGCGCCGGCAGCGCCGGGACCTCGAGGCCGAGTCGCGCCAGAAAGTCGAAGTCCTGCGCTATCTCGAGCGCCGTCGCCTCTTCGTCGGCGTCGCCCGCGGCGGTGGACTCCTCGAACAACGGCGACGACGCGGCAGTGGGCGGAGCGGCCGCTGATTCCCGGGCGCTTGCTGCCACGCCGCCGCCGCCGACGAGGCGCGACGCCCACTCACTGTCTCTCGCCTTGCCGTAGGCCATCTCCCAGACGTCGCCCTTGTCTGCAACCTTGTAGGCGGGGTTCGCCTTGATGGACGTCTTCGTCGTCTGGAGGTTTCCGATGAACTCGTTGAGCTTCGCCGCGTCGTACCGCTCGCCCAGATGCGTGCCGATGAAGGCGCCGACGTGCGCGACGTCCCGACAGGCGTCGATCTTCGCCGTGGTCTCCGGCGTGATGGTCTGCAGCTCGAACCTGGCGTCGGTCACGCCGCTCTTCTTCAGGAAGAAGCCGATCGCGGCGAGCTCCTCGGCGACGGCCGTGGTGCGGGCGAGCTCGGCGGCGGCGGCGTCGTCGGTCCGCAGCGGCGGCGCCGCCGCCTTCGACTTTGGCATCGCCGGCAGCATCGCCGACGGGAAGCCGAGGTGGGTGAGGTGCGCGGCCGCCTCGGCGTGCGCCATGCCGCGCAGCCGATTCTCGGGCAGCGGCCGCTCCGACAGCGCCGCGCACAGCCGGTCGACCTCCGCGAGCAGCGCCAGCATCTTCTGCGCCGTCCCCATCAGCCCCGCGCCGCCGTCGTCGTCGCCCACCGCCGCGCCGCCGCCCGCCGCCGCCGCCGCCGCCCTCGCCGCCACCGCCGCCGCACTCGCCGCCCGCGCCGCCTCGGCCGCCTCCTTGGCCTCGGGCGTCTCGACGTCGTCGTCGGCGTCGGCGGGCAGCTCCGCCGCCACCAGCGCGTCGAGTCGCAGCTGCCAGCGCAGCTGCGCCTCCGTCGGCAGCGCGTCGGCGGCGATGAGCCCGAGGTCCTCCGGCGCGCCGTAGCCCTTGAGCTGCTTGACCGACAGCGTCTCGAGGTGCTTGTGCAGCGCCTTGCGCTGCCGCTTGCGGGCCTGCGCGCCTCCTGCTCCGCCTCCTCCTCCGGCGGCGCCACCGCCCGCACTGCCAGCGCCGCCGGCGGCGCTGCCACCGGCTGCAGCTGCGGCTGCGGCTGCGGCTGCGGCTGCGGCTGCGGCGGTGGCCTTCTCCGCGTCGCGTGCGGCGGTGACGGCGCCGACGCTCTTGCGGCGGCGCTTGAGCGCCTGTGACGCCGAGACGGCCGCCGTGCGCGGCGTCACGGCGGCGACGATGGCGGTGCTGGCGGGCGTCTCGGTGTCGCCCTGCGGCTCGCTCGGCTGCTGCGGCGTCTCTGAAGTCGATGAAGACGAGACGTGTTGCAGCGAGTCGACGTGGCCGTCGCCGGTGGTATCGACAAGAACGACGTCGGCGACTCCGTCTCCAGTCGTGTCGATCCCCTTGCCCGTCGTGTCGGCCCTGCCGTCCCCCGTCGTGTCGAGCGCCAGGTCGCCGGTGGGCGCGGGGTCGACGGCGAGGCGCGCGAGGCCGTGGCGCAGCAGCACGGCGCGGTACTCGCGGCGGAGCTCCTCCTCGGCCTCGCGCAGCCAGCCGTGCAGCGAGCCGATCTCGGCGGCGGCGGCGCGGTGCAGCCCCGCCTCGTGGCACGAGCGCTTCACCGCCGCGAGCACGCAGCCGACCAGCGAGCGGTACACCTCGGAGGTGTCGCCGGCGTCGCAGCGCGCCGAGATGCCCAGGTTGGCGGTGCGGTTGAGCTTGTCGATGAGCAGCGCGGCGGCGAGGGCGCGGCTCTGCTGCACGAGCGAGAAGAGGCCCATCTTGCCGAGCTGCTCGGGCGGCGCCTGGCCGATGTGGCGCGACTCGAGCTCGACGATCTGCATGAGCCGCATGTGCAAAACGTCGGAGAGCTCGCCGAGCGTCACCTTGCCAGCCTTGAGCGCCGAGGTCTTGCCGAGCGTCAGCTGCATCTGCTTGACCAGCACGACGCGCGCCGAGTCGGCCGCCATCCGCAGCGGGAACTCGAGCATCTTCGAGAGGTGGAGCACCTTGCCGAGCGGCCCCTTGGTCACCGTGGCCAGCACCTTGTCGGGCAGCTCGGGCTCGACCATCCGCCAGATCTGGTTGGCCATCGTGTCGACGGGCGTCTCGTCCTTGGCGAGGACGCGCAGCGTGTTGTACGCGACGACGAACGCGCGGTCGAAGCCGCGCTCGAAGTTGTGCAGCTTGCGCCGGTACTGCGACATCTGGAAGCCGTACAGCTTCTGCATGTCGTCGATGACGAGCCGACCCATCCGCAGCACCGTGTACACGTCGAGCTGCATGTCCTTGAGCGCCTTCTCGGCGCGCTGCAGACCTGCGCGAGCGACAGCCCCCGGCGCACCACGTCGCACGCAGCGTCAGCATGTGAGAGGGACGCGTGTTCGATGGGATGGGTGGTGGGCCATTCAAGTGCCGGCCGCTTCTCTCTGTCCCTCTCTGCATGGGCGGGCCACGGACCCGTCAGCTCTTCATTGCGCTCACTGTTGCCAACGCCTGCGCCACCAGCCGCACCGCTCTGCACGCGGGGCGTGCCATCGCCGCCGCCGCCGCCGTCCTCGGTCGGCGCGAGGCGCGCCTTGGCGCGCTTGCGCCACGCCTTGCCCGAGAGGACCTTGATGACCTTGGTGAGGCGCTCGATGGGCGCGATGAGGTGCTTCTGCATGTCGTAGCCGAGGAAGGCCATCCCGCCCACCAGGATGATCACCAGCGCAAACGTCAGGTAGATCTGCGAGCGCAGCGAGTTCTTGACGAGGCCGTACTGGTCGTACACGACGACCGTCGGGCAGTCGGCGGCGTAGCTCTCGTTGGTGAGCTGCTCGAGCTCGTCGAGCGGCACGTCGCACTCGCTCGTGCCCTCGTACAGGTAGAGCAGCTCGACGTAGCGGCGGCGGCGCATCAGGCTCAGGTCGCCCTCGTACAGCACGCGCCCGCCGTACCGTGCGAAGACCAGCGACATGTCGCTCGACTTGGTCGCGTTGGTCTCGGCGCTGCGCGCGCCGCCGCCGTAGAGCTCGGACGTCGGGAAGTCGGCGGGGCCGAGCGGGGTCGGGCCGGTGTAGGTGGCGTTCATCACGAGGAGCGTCTGCTCGCGGAAGTTGGACTGCAGCGCGTCCTCGTACTGCACGCCGAGGACCGCGTTGAGCATCAGCATCGTCAGCATCATCAGCGTGATCTTCGAGACGAAGAGCTCGAGCACGTGCACGCCGACGCGGCTCGGGTTGCCCTGCGACTGCTTGTTCGCCTTGGCGTCGGCCTTCTCCTTGGCGTCGGCCGCGCGCCGCCGCGCCTCGTCCTCCGAGATCACGGGCGCGCCCGCCACCTTGCGCTGCACGCGCGCCGCGATGCCGCCGCCCAGCCCGCGCACCGAGCCGCGCATCGACGCCCTCGAGCGCACGGAGCCCTCCTCGTCGAGCGAGTTGGAGTTGCCGCGCGCCACCTTCTGCGAGTTGGCCGCGAGGGCGAGCGACATGCGCGCCGCCGAGTTCTGCTTGGTGAGACGCGACCACCCCGGCGGCTCCGCCTTGGCGCCACCGGCGGCGCCCTCCGCGCCCTCCGCGCCCTCCGCGCCCTCCTCGTGCTCGGAGGCGCGCGCCGCCGCCTCGCGCTCCTCCGCCTCCTTGCGGCGGCGCTTCTCGGCCTTCTTGCGCTTCTTCGCCTGCTTGCGCGCCTTGAGCCGCTTCTTGATCGCCGCCTTGACCGTCTTGGTCTTGGCGAGCAGGAACGAGAGCCCCGCCGTCATGATGCGCGTCACGTGCTTCATCGTGCGCCCCGCGCGGCCGCCGACGCGCGCGGCGCGCGACGCGCGCGCCGCGGTGCCCTGCGTGAACTGGCGCGTCACCTCGACACCGAAGACGGGCGCGACGAGCGTGAAGAACCACGGCGTCGACGGCAGCAGCACGAGCGTCGCGATCGCGTCGAGCAGGAAGCGCGCCGAGAAGCGGTACGTCGGGTCGATGTGGTGGATGAAGCAGATGTCGACGGTGAAGAAGAAGAAGCAGACGAGCGTCACGACGCCGATGAAGTCGTCGGCGTCCTTGTCGAGGTTGAGCTGGCAGAGCTCGTTGCCGATGAGCGCGAAGCCGGTGAGCGTCGCCTCGAGGATGCCGTAGAGCGGGTGCGACTTGAGGTCCTCGACGGCCTTCTGGTCGTCGTCCTTGATGGCCACCTTGATCTGCGTCTGCTCGAGGCCGCCGCCGTCGGCGCGCAGCAGCCGCACGAAGAAGTGCTCGGTCCCCTCGACCTCGTCGTCGTCGATGATGCGCACCTTGACCTCGTGCGCGATGTCGCCCTTGCGGAAGAGCAGCCGGCCGCTCTGCGGCACGTAGTCGAGGCCGGCGGTGGCGGTGCCGTCGGCCGTCGTGTAGTAGACGACCGCCGCCGCGTCGCCGCCGCCGACGCGCCGCACCGTCATCCGCGCGGCGCCCATCCGCTCCGAGACCTTCATGCGGCGCTCCTCGAAGCCGAAGACGCCGGCGTCGACGCCGTTGTCGCGGCCGACGCCCACCTGGCGCAGCTCCTGCTGCCGCTCGCCCTCGTAGTAGGCCTCGCGCACGTTCTGCGCGGGGAGCTGGGTCCACTCGAGCTCCACGTGCACGAGCACCTTGGAGAGCGTCAGCCGCGAGCCGTGGCGGTCGCGCAGCCGCAGCATCCGGTAGCCCGGCCGCACCGCCGACAGCGGCACCACCTCGCACGCCAGCAGCTCGTCGTTGGCGCCGTCGTCGTGGCCGCCGTGCCCGCCGCCGCCGCCGCCCCTGCCGTCGTCGTCGTCGCCGCCCGAGCGCGCGTGGTGGTGGACGCAGAGCCGCAGCAGCGCGCACTCCGGGTGCGACGCGGCGCCCTCGCAGCTCGCGTCCCACAGCGGCGCGAAGCCGCCCTCGGCGTAGTCGGAGCGGTACTCGCCGCCGTGGACGCACGCCTTGAGCGACGACGCCGCGCCGGCGAACTCGCCGCCGTGCAGCGAGAGCGTCACGTACGGACGCAGCTGGTAGCCCGTCTGCGCGAGCGCCGCCGCCGCCGCCGCCGACGTGGGCGGGTGGAAGTTCTTGGCCTCGTCGGCCGCGTCGGGCTCGTAGATGGGCATGTTGGGCTGCGGCAGGAACTCGGCGCACAGCAGCCGCATCGAGACCTTGAGCACCGACGCGCCGTCCCAGCCGAGGCGCAGCGCGCGCTTCTTCTCCTTCTTGAGCGCCTTGCGCTGCTCCTTGGTGAGGGAGCTCTTCTCGGGCGGCGGCGGCGGCGGCGGCGGCGGCGCGCGCAGCAGCCGCGGCTTGAGCACGTAGCCCGAGTTGCCGTTGGCGCGGAAGAGACCAACGTTGAGCTGCATCGGCAGCGTCTGCGGCGTCTGGAAGTTGAGCGCGACCATCTGCACGCCGCACGCCCAGAACGGCGTCGGCGCGTAGTTGGACGAGTCGACGCGCGCGTTGCCCGGGTAGACGCGCGAGCAGTACGCGGCGTTGTGGCGCGCCCACGCGTCGGCGCCCTTCTTCTCGAGCTTGGTCGCCTTGAGCTCCTCGTACGAGCTCATGTAGCAGTCGGGCACCCAGCGCTTGGCCTCGGGCAGCGTCTTGTGCGTGCGCAGGTAGATGAGCGACGCGAGGTGCGGGTCGATGGCGTGCGCCGAGTCGTGGCCGTGCTCGTGCGCGCCGCCCACCACGCCGCCGACGCCGCCGACGGACGACGCCATCGACATCGACGACATCGACGACATCGACACGAGCGACGAGCCGCTGCTCATGTCGGTGAAGGCCGTCGAGCGCTTCGACATGCAAGACGTCGGCCGCATCTCCTTGGCCACCTTGTCGCCGGCTACCTTGGAGGCGGCGTCGGTGCCCCCGTCCGGCTTCGCGTCGTCGCCGTCGGAGTCGGAGCTGCTCGACTCCTCGACGGACGCCGAGGCGGAGGCGAGCGAGCCGCGTTGCGAGAGGCGCACGGTGTGCTCGGCCGCCACGTTGGCGCTCGGCGCGGGCGCCGCCTTGCCCTTGAGCACGATCTTGTTCTTGAGGTCGGCCGGCGAGCCCATCGGCTCCGACGGCATCCCGTCGACCTCGTCGGGCGGCGGCGGCATCGCGATCATGTCGCCGAGCTCGTCGACGAAGATCTGCGCGGCGCGCGCCTGCTGCGCCGCGCAGAGGTGGTTCTCGAGCGAGAGGATGAGCGGGTAGTCGGACGCGAGGAAGGCCTCCTGCGCGATCGCCGCCGCCACCTCCTGCAGCGAGACCACGCCGCACCTGGTGTTGCCGTGCGTGATGAGCGGCTCGCCGTCGGGGCCGTCCCACATGTCGAGCTCGACGCAGCGGCAGCCCATGCGCAGCACGCGCCGGTAGATGGCCGCCGTCGACGCCGACGCGAGCTGGTCGCCCTCGAGGTACGTGTTGTGCGACGAGTTGATCCAGTACTCGCACAGCGGGCGGCGCATCGCGCCCGCGTCGACCGAGTCCTCGATCGGGTCGAAGAGCTCGTTGCCGTCGGCGAGCAGCAGGTCGCACAGCTCGGCGCCCGAGACGAAGTCGCGCGTGGCGGGCGCGGCCATCGTCGAGCTGCGCCGCGGCGTCGGCGGCTGCTTCCGCTGCGGCGGCGCGACGGTCGCGGGCGCGGCGGCGGCGGAGGCCTCGGCGGCGCCAGGTGCGGCACCGGGCGGCGGCGGCGGTGACGGCGGCTCGAGCGGGAGGGCGCGGCGCTGCTGCTCGTCCGTCCAGAACTGCTCGAAGGCGGCACGGTCCATCGAGCCGTGGCGCGTCTCGAGCGCCGAGGAGCCGTCGGAGCCCGTCAGGAGGCCGTCGGCGACGTTGATGACCATCGCGCCGCGCCGCAGCCAGAGCACGAGCTGCTCAAACGTCGAGAGCTCGACGAGGTCGAGGCTGTCGGGCGGGCCGAGCGGCGCCAGGTGGCGGAGCAGCACGGCGAGCGTCGGCGGCCGCACGTGGCGCGCCGCGGCCGACGTGCGCAGCGAGAGGCCGAGCGAGCGGAGCGCCGACATGACGCCGGCCTCGGGCAGGTAGCCGTCGCCCTCGGTGTCGTTGAGGTCGAAGGCGCGGCGGAGTGCCTGCGAGAGCGGCGCCGACGGCGGCGGCGGCGGCGGCGCCATCAGCGCCTTGCGCGCGCGGAGGCCGCGCGCCCACGTCGCGGCGGCCTGCGCGTCGGCAAACCGGAGCGTGATGTGCTCGAGGCCCGAGGAGACGGTGCCGTAGAAGAGCGTCAGCAGCGAGGCGTCGTGCGTGTGGCGACGCTTGCCCGGCGCGGCGCCGCCGTTGAGGTTCTTGGTCGAGGTGCGCACGAGGCCGGGCCGCGCCGCCGCCGCCGCCGCCGCCGCACCACC
>Ga0209713_10003017_pt1 | contig 10586 bp, 9 predicted proteins | sample ArcOceMetagenome_3_FD_187444 | JGI IMG/M metagenome (GOLD analysis project Ga0209713, IMG submission 187444) | Marine eukaryotic phytoplankton communities from Arctic Ocean - Arctic Ocean- Svalbard ARC20M Metagenome (SPAdes) (version 2) | ecosystem: Environmental > Aquatic > Marine > Oceanic...
GGGGGGGGGGGGGGGGGGGGGGGGGGGGGGGGGGGGGGGGGGGGGGGGGGGGGGGGGGAGGTGGTGGGGAGGGCGGCGGTGGCGGCGGCGGCGGTGAGGGCGGCGGTGAGGGCGGCGGCGGTGACGGTGGCGGTGGAACGGGAGGCGGAGGAGTCGGGGGTGGGCTTGGTGGGGGCGGAGAGGGGGGCGGAGAGGGCGGCGGCGGCGACGGTGGCGGCGGCGACGGCGGTGGCGCAGGTGGCGGCGACGGTGGTGGCGGCGACGGCGGCGGCGGCGAGGGCGGCGGTGGCGAAGGGGGTGGCGAGGGTGGCGGTGGCGAAGGGGGTGGCGATGGAGGCGGCGGCGATGGTCCTGTGATGATGACGGCGGTGAGCTCAGGTGCCACTGTCATCTCAGCTTGCATGGCCTGCTTGGCTTCGGGGGGGAAAAGCGGCTGCAACGTGGTTGAGTCTTTGATGTCCTCGGGCAGTTCTTCGATCACTGTGGCCGTGAAGGTGGGCTCCTCGATCAGTTGCGTAATGGCTGCAGCTTCCTCCGCGTCCTCAGCAGCGACGACCAGGTCATACACAGTGGTCTCAATATCACCGTCGACATACACGTATGAGGTGATGTCAACCTGCGTGCCCTGTGAGAGGTTGAGCGCCTGGAGCGTGGCCGTCCTGAAGGCCTCTTCGGTCTCCGTCAAGTTCTGCGTCGCAAGCTCTCGGCGGCGGCGGCTGGACGTGACATTGAGTGCCTCCGCGGTGAAATTCCTGTAGACCGTCATGGTGAATTTGACCGCCTCTTGGTCGGAGGAGCCGGGCAAAACCGGTGGCGGGGATGGCGGCGGCGGCAACGGAGGCGGGTCCGGCGGCGGATGATACGGTGGGACGGGCGGCGTCGCCGGTCTTGGAGGCGGAGACCTTGGCCGTGGGGGAGACATGGGCGGACTTGGCGGCGCTTGCGGCGGCGCGGGTGGCAATGGCGGCGGCAATGGGGGTGGCGCATTGGGCGGTGGTGGTGGCCCGCACGTCCATGAGGTCAGAGGCACCTCACTGGTTGCAGCAGCAGCGTAAAAGTCGTTCACGATAGGAATCTGGCTGTGGTCAACTGCCGCCTTCGGTGACTGAAGCAAGAGCGGGATGCGAAAGCTGGCCGATCCTTCCATGCTGTCAACGAGTTGGGTGCCGTCCGCGCCGTCCCCGCTGCCCACCTCGCCGCTCGCAGCTTCGCTCAACCGTCGGGAGAGCGATCCTGTCTGGCTGAGGTTCTGCGCCGCGCCCGCTTCGTGGTAGAGGGCCAGGGTTAGGACACGGGTTGCGACGGCGTCATCCGCCTCGCCGACATGCACATTTCCCACCATGGAGAGGAGTGTCATCCAGTCGACGAAGCTCTCGAGTGCGCTGGCATTCGGAGGTGGTGGCGGAAAAGGGGGCAAGGGGGGTGGAGAGGGCGGCGGCGTGCTTGGAGGAAGATGAGGGGGTGCACTTGGAGAAGGCACCATTGGTGGAGAAGGCGTTGGCAACTGACCAGGGGGGTACGGAGGTGGTGTACACGTGGACGCTCCGGTGCAGGTCACTCCGGTGCAGCCTCCGCTTGGGTCCAGGAAGGTCCCGAACAGTCCACCCAACGGCGAGTCGTTTCCCCACTGAATCGAGGCGAGCTGCCACACTTGGCTTGCCGGGTACAGCACGAGGTTGCCATCGGGCTGGAAGACCAAGACTCCCAGGGCCAGCCCCCCAGTTCCAGTGGAAGCCACGACTCTGCCATTGGTGTCGAGCTCGACGACCTCGTTTGTCTCGCGGAAGCACAGCGTATGCCCCGCCGCGTTCACGACAGCATCACCCGGATACATCTTGGCTGCTGCCGTCCACGCCTCCCGATACGGCATATAGCCACAGAAGTCGGCCCGAATGTTCGCACATGGCGACTCTGGAGGCGGTGGCGAAGGCGGTGGGCAAGGTGGCGGCGAGGGCGGTGGTGGCGAGGGTGGTGGTGGCGCGGGTGGCGGCGATGGTGGTGGCGGGGAAGGCGGTGGCGAGGGCGGCGGTGGTGAAGGGGGCGGTGCCGCGGGCGGCGGTGGAGAGGGCGATGGGAGAGATGGCGGATTCGACGGCGGGATGGATGGGGGCGGCGGGCTCGGAGGGCCGCACGTGCGAACTCCGCAATCCGCGCAGTCGGTCGCAAAGACGCATGCGGAGGTGTCGTGATTGGGGCCTCCATCATCGCACTCGCCGTCCCCTGCGAATCTGCATGTGTTGTCGCAGCACGTATAATCTGGGACCGGTGGTGGCGGTGAGAGGGGCGGTGCGGATGGCGGCGGAGGCGGCGGAGGCGGAAGCGCCGGAGGAGCTGGCGGAGCCGGAGGGAGCATCGATGGAACCGTCGGCGGGGGTGGCGGCAGGCTCGGGTCCGGCCTGTCCAGAGTTGCATTCGTGAAGACCGCCGCATACGTGGAGTCGCCACCCTCGCAGATGGTCTTCGACGGCAGGTCAAATGCACCCGTGTCGTCGGGCAGGCTGAGGTCGACGACAACGTCGGTCGTGTTGATTGGCGCCGACACGGTGCCGCACTCGATGAATGCAGGGCGTCGAACGCGGAGAGACACGCCGTCTGCGACCACGGCGACCGACAAGTCCTCCGAGGCGTTGATGATCGTTTCGGCGTGGGTCTTGACGCCCCACGCGAGTGCGTGACCGACGGACCACAGCGACGATGTGATCTCGTTTGCCTGCGCGGACGTCAAGGTTGGCAGGAATGCGTCAGACGAGAGCGTCAGCTGCTGCTTGCCCAACGCATGCTGCTTCGCCGTTGCCTCGAGCATATTGCCGATTGCTTCTGAGATGCTCTGACTCGCCTTTGCATCCAGGCCCTCTGGCTGAGGAAAGGTGAGGAATTCCAACAGCGAGGTCCCATTGCGGAGCGCGGTGAACGTCAGCTCGGCCGGGACAGAAGTCAGCGCCGCAATGGCGGGGCCCACGCTGACTGCCACCTTCCCGGGCAGGTCGCTTGTGCCCATGGCGGCTTGGGTGAGCTGCTCGATGTACGTCTGCCACGACATGGCACGGCTTCCCGTCGCAGACGTCGACTCCTGCAGAAGCTCCGACTCCTGTTTGAGCACCGCCGCACCGGCGATCGCTGCATCTGCGGCGGTGGTGTAATTCTTCGTCACGCTTGCGTTTCCCAGCTCGTTGTCGACGACGCTCAGAGGAACCAGGGGCGACGGGTTGCTGGGCGGTGGGGGCGACGGAGGAGGTGGCGACGGAAACGGCGGCCAGTTTGGCGGAGTGGGAGGAGGCGGGGACGGAGGTGCCACCGGCGGTGACGGCGGCGAGGGAGGCGAAGGCGGAGGCAGAGGCGAAGGCGGTGGGCTGAATGTGACCTCGAACACGAGCTCACGGCGAGACGCACGCGTGCCGTCATCGGAGGAAACCGGGAGGTGCGTCAAGGCATGGGCTTCGTAGCTTTGGCCGCCAGGCGCAACCGACCCGCTGGATTGCGAGGTCGGCGCTTCTGGAAGCTGCGCATGGGGCGCAATGCGAATCATTTGCAGCAATGAAAGCATCAGGGTCGGGTCGTCTGTGCCAGCAGAGACGCGGGACTCCCGACGGGGACGTGAACAGCGACAGTCGAACAGCGACAGGTCGAGGCGCCGCTGAGCGAAGTTCTGTTAGTCCGTTATTTTTGTGGGTGGTGTGCCTCCGCAATCTAAGAAGATACTTTCGGCGGAGGTTGTCATCACAAATACTAGAACGATTCGGACTGACTCACTGCCCGCCGAGTTGCGGGGTACGGGATATCAACTCACCGTGATGTTGCCCCTGCCGCAAAACTTGGTGTCCTTGGTCTGTCGTTCGCGTCGCACACGACACGGCAGCCGTCGCAGCCGGCCTCGTCACATGTTCAGCGACGAGGAAGGCGGGCTAATATTCTGCGCAGTGGATTCCGCGGAGACTCGGGATGAGAAAGGGGTCTACAAGGCGTTCCGAGACCAGTTTGGTGACGAATGCCAGAAGCTGAGCGGCCAGGCGAAGGTGTTGTTCAAGGTGACGGTCGAGGACGGTAGTAAGCAGAAGCCACTGGTCTACGTGGGTGTCGCACACACCGCGAAGTTCTCCGAGGTGCTGGCTCTGTTCGACGCAAAGTATTGCAAGGTGGCCGGGCAGCAGGGTGCGTTCCTGCTCAAGGCGGGCTACGGCATCAATCCAAACAAGTCGGCCGGCAACGTGTTCATGCACTACGGGCTCGACCTCACCTTCCACACGAAGGTGGACTTCACGCGCGTGGCATACGCTAGGTAGCACGTGTGGTAGTAGCATATAAATGTAGCAGCCCGGAGCCGCGCACGCACCCACACGCCCCACGCCACGCGCCGCGTGCTGCGAAAACGGAGTCGCAACTCACACATCGAGAGTCACTCCAGCTCGCCGACGAGAAGCGCCACCTTCTTCTTGCCACGAGCGTCGGAGCTGCCGCCGCGCTTGGCGCGCTCCTTTTGCCTCGCTGCGCGGAAGTCGGCATCGGCCGACGCGGGCCGCGGCGCCTCGAGCTCCATGTTGCGCAGCTGGTGCGCGGTCTTGCCATGGGTCTTGCGCCCGACCGCGTCGCCCGACGCCCCCGCACTCGTGTCGCTGGCCTTGGCCTTGTTGGCCTTGCTGGCCTTGGCCCTGGCCTTCCCAGCGGGCGCGTGGGCCGCGGTGGCAAACGCGGAGACGCGCGCGACCCACATGGTCAGATCAGCAAAGTGGCTCGGGAAGCCGACCGTGCTCGCGTACGGCGAGTAGCAGACCAGCTCGAGCTGCGCGGCCCACTCGCGCAGCGCGTCGCCCTCGAGCTTCTTGCCGAAGACGCGGCCCCTCGGCTGGTTGGCCAGCACCTCGAGGAGCGCCGCACGGAAGTCGGCCTCGCAGCGCACCTCGCCCACCGCCACCTCGAGCTGCAGCCGCTCGCCCGCCGCCGAGTGCAGATCGACCTGCACGACCGCCTGGCCGCCGAGCGACGAGTAGACGAGCTCGGCGCGCTTCGTCAGCTCGGCGTGCCGCTTGCCGAAGGCGACGCTCGCGCGCTCGATCGTGGCGGCGATCTCCTCCGCCGAGGGCATCGCCGCCGCCGCCGCCTCCAACGGGTCGATCGCCACGCGAGGGGGCGGCGGCGCCACCGTCGCCGCCGCGACCTCCGGCGACGACGCCCCTGCGAGCCACACGGCAGCCGTCCCGGCGGCCGTGGCTGCCGGCAGCCACGCCGCAGCGAGCGCCTCCGCCTCCGCCTCCACCGACACGGCGGGCGGCGGCACCACTGCGGCAGGGGCGGCCGCTGCCGCCGCCCCGTCCCCGTCGTCGTCCTCGACCCAGACGCCGACCTCCTCCTCCTCCTCCTCGCTCCCTCTTCCCGCATCCTCCGCACGCTGCCCCTCCTCGCCCTGCTCTGCCTCGTCTTCCTCGCCCCAGCCCTCCACCTCCTCCTCCTCTCCCTCCTCCTCCTCCTCCCCCTCGTCAAAGCCCTCGTCACCATCGTCGTCGTCGTCGTCGTCGTCGTCGTCCTCCTCCTCCTCCTCCTCCTCGCCCTCCTCCTCGCCCTCCTCCTCGCCCTCGTCCTCGTCCTCGTCCTCGCCCTCGCCCTCGCCCTCGCCCTCGCCCTCCTCCGACTCGTCTGCCGCGGCGTCAACCACCACCGCGCCCCGCTTGCTCGGCGCGATCTCGCTGCACGAGCTCACGCGAGACCATCCGCGGTGGCGCATCTGCCGCCCGACCGCCGCGGCGACGCACGAGCCGAGAGTCGTGAGCAGCAGCAGGCCCATGTCCACCGCGGAGAGCACCGCGGCGCCGACCGCCGTCGCCGCACGTCCCAGGCGCGCTGCGGCCTGCTCGCCGAGCAGCGTCCTGGCGCCCTCCCGTGAGCTCTCATCCACGCCGTCCATCGCGCGTCGCAAGCCGTCCTCCACCGCCGACGGCACCAAGCGTGCGATGCGCTGACCGAGCTGCCTGGCGGGATGTGACGAGTCGAGCCGCACACACACGCGGCAGAGCACCATGAGGCCGACGACGAGCAGCGCGAGGCTGGTCAGCAAGCCAGCGCTGGAGCCGATCGCGTCCTCGCCCTCCTCCAGCTCCTCGGGCAGCGCATCTGGCTCTGAACCTGTTGAGGCCACGGCCGCAGCGTATTGTGCGCCGCTCGGCATCCTAATTCGACGGGCGCCTCAGACAAAGAGAAAAGGTGACATAAAATTGTGCAAATCGCGAGTTTTCTTGAGTGCCCATCCCTGTTGCTAGTCGCCGGCCGAGCCGTGTTATTAATGATCTAAAGTATCTAAAGTATCTAAAGCCCCGCCCAGAACGCCACGGCCGCATGTGTATTGCAACCTTAAACCACCGGTGGGCAGAGGGGCGTGCCAGCTCCTGCGGCGCGCAACCCGACGGCCTCGTCATCGGCGAGGTCACCAGCCAGGTGCACCAAGCTGACCAGCTCCGAGTCGGCACCAGCTGTGCGGCTGGAGGCGCGGCGGTAGTCTCGCCCTGCACGTGTGTGCGCATCCGTCGGAAACAGGTGGAGCCGCCGGGCGAATAGCATCAGCGCGATGGCACACGCCACGCACGTGCAGCAGAGGCAGCCCAGAAGCAGGGCCGCGCCCACCGCCAGAAGCAACGTTGTGCCGCCGCCTGCCGCTGCTCCTGCCGCGTCGCCACGGACGCTCGCCCGCCCAATGGCTCTGCCACCCCATGTACCACCCAGCACCGCCGCCGCCACGGCCTCGGCCACCTCCGAGATGCCGCCGCCTCCGCCACCGTGCTGCGCCTCCGTCAGCGCGTGGAGCGCGTCGCGGTCCTCCTCCTCCTCCTCCCAGGCCGAGGGCGAATGATTATCGGCATCGACATCGCTGTCGTCGGCGGCGGAGGTGGTAAGGCGCTCGACACCGGCGGAGGCGTCGGCGTGCTGGAGCACCGCGTACTGGCCAGCGCGCTCGGCGAGTTTGCCGCAGCACACGAGCTGCTCGAGCCTCACCACGCAGCGCTCGACCTCATTCCACCGCTGCTGATGCCGCTGCTGCTGAGTCTGCTGCTGCTGCTGCTGCTGCTTCGGCGCAGGAGTCGGTGTCGTGGTGGCCGACGTGGCGGAGTTCTCCGCGGTGCTGGTCGTGGAGGGAAGCGAGGGGGGCAGCACGTCGAACACGACGAAGACGGCGGAGTCTCGAGCAAAGAGGCGGGTCTCGACGATGGCAAGGCGCGCGAGGGGCACCGCCATTGCGTCGGAAAGGTCCTCCACCATCGCCGAGCTGTGCACAGCTGGGGAGCCTCGCCACTCCGCGGCGACCTCCCCAAGCGTCAGCTGCAGCCGCGCAGCCCCCGGCGGCACCGCGGGCAGAGCGAGCGTGCTGACGACTGTGGAGGGCGCGCTCGGCAGCGTAGCGCCCGCGACGTTGGTCGCAGCCACGCGGAAGGCGCAGCCTGCCGCCCCTGCCCCGCTGGGGCAGCGGAGTGGGTGGAGCAGGAGCGGGAAGTCCGTCGGCGCAATGTTGGCGAGGAGCAGCTGCCACGTGGCCGTGCCGTCGTCGTGCCCTAGCCCTCCCCCTGCGCCGGCGCCTGTGTAGCGATGCTGCACCCACACTGAGAGGGCCGCGTCGGGCTGGCAGCCGCCGTCCGCGTAGAGGCGCGCCGCGGCGGGCCAGTCGAGGTGCACACTCGCGGAGGTCGTGCTGGTAGCTCGCGGCGACTCCGCGAGCACAGCTAGCGCGGTGGCGCCGAGCCCAACCATCGAAGCCTTCGTCGGTGGAGACGCTGCGCCGACCGCGCCGGACGCGGCGACGCGCCTCGTGCGGAACTTGTGCGTGGCGTATGGCTGCAAATCGGAGAGAACGAGAAGGCCGGGCGAGGCGTCCGCCTCCCACGTCGTGAAGGTCTCATCGCCACCCACGGCGACTTCGACAGCGTAACGCGCCGCCGCCGTGGCTGCTGCCCCCGTGCAGCCGTCGGAGGGGGGTTGCGGTAGCACGAGCACCAGCGATGTGCACGAGGGCCCACCACTACCGCCGCCGTGGCCAGCCTTGGCCACGGAAGCTGCTCTCACCTCTGGCGCCTCATCCGGCGCTGTTGGCAGCGATCGCATCGCTTCGAGGCAGCCCAGGGGCTGCTGTGGCGGCGGATGTGGCGGGCTGGGCGGCGGCGGTGGCTGGGGCGGCCGGGGCGAAGCGATGGGTTCGTGCGGCGGAGGCGGCTGCGAAGGTGGCCAGGTGGGCGGTGGCGGGGACGATGGCGGTGTCGGCGGTCTGGGCGGGATGCGGGGTGGAGGTTGCGACGGCGAGGGGCTCGGCGGCTCCAGCGGCGGGTACGACGGTGGGACGGGTGGTGGTGCGGGCGGCGGAGGCGAGGGTGGTAGATTGGCGCTGCAGCTGATCCAGTCGGGCACGGCCGGCGTGCCAGGCAGCCGCAGGCCCACCACACCGCCCACCACACCTGCGCGCTCGTGCTCTCCGTCGTCTGGAGCAGCAGTCTCACGGCTCCTGAGCCTCAGGCGGAGTGTCGAGCTGCCGTCGGCGAGGCCAAGGAGGTCTGCGCCGCCCCACACTTGCCACCAGGTGTCGGGCATCGCGGCGCGGCGCGTGAGAGCGTGCGCGAGTCCCAGCCTCAGCTCCGCGCCCGGCTGCCACCTGGCGATGGCCAGCTCGATTTGAAAGGCCGCCTCAGCTGGCCATGCCTGCGCCGGCCCCTCGGTCGCCACGATCGAGAACTCGACATCTAGCGTGCACGGTGCGGGCGGGGAGCGCGGCGGCGCGGGAGGCGGTGGCGACGGTGGCGGTGCAGGCCGCCACGCCTCACAGGTCACATCGACAGGCCGCTGAATCACGCCGGCCGCGGCTGCAGCGCTGAACGAGAAGGATCGCGTGAGGACGTGTGACGAGAGCGCAAACGTGAGGTCATCACCGGTGGCGTACACGGCGTGAGAGCCGAGGGTCGCGCCTGCCACGTCGCGGATGGCCTGGACGTGGCCAGCGAAGCGCAGAACGAGCTCGGCTGCATCGCGCCACTCCTCGACCACCACCGTCACGACCTCGCTGCCGTCCAGGTGCATCGAGACGATGACGCTCGGGTCGAGAACGCATGAGTAGTCGCCGGGCGACATTCCGCGGGTGGACCTGTTTTGCTGTCGACGCAACGGCAGCTGCGTATCGCGCGCCGCTCGGCTTGTCGAGAGCGACGGGCGGCTGAGCAATCAGCAAAAACAGAAATTTTGAAGTTTTACAGGACTTTCTCTGGCCACACCTGAGTCCTGACTAACTAAACTAACTAGTAGTGTAACTAACTAACCCCAGAACGCCGCGGCCGCGCCGGGGATGCTCTCCATGTGGTAGCCGCCCTCCTGCACGACGAGCAGCGGCAGCGCCGTCTCGGCGAGCACCGCGCGCATCGCGCCAAAGTCGGCGGGCTGCAGCGCGAGCCGGTGGCCCTCGGCGGCGCACGGGTCGCCGTCGAGCGTGTCGAAGCCGAGCGAGAGCACGAGCACGTCGCAGCCGTCGGGGCGGCGGCGGAGCGCCTCGCGCAGCAGCGGCTCGTACGTGGCCCACGGCGCGGCGGGCGGCGCGAGGATGGCCCACGGCGCGTCGGGCGCGACGTACGGGTAGTCGTGCTCGGCGTGGATCGAGACGAACTCGGCGGGGGTGAGCAGGCCGGCCGAGCCGTCGCCCGCGTGGTAGTCGACGTCGACGAGGAAGGGGCGGCGGCCGGCGGCCTGCAGCTGGCGGAAGCACAGCACCGCGTGGTTGAGGAAGCAGTAGCCGCCAAAGTGGTCGAGGGACGCGTGGTGCCCCGGGTGCGTCGTCAGCGCGTACACAGCCTCGTATCGCGCGGCGCCGGCGGCGTCGTCGCCCTTGCCGCCGCCCTCGGCCGTTACTTTGCCGCCCTCGTCCGTGCCTTTACCTCCCTCGCCCGTGCCTTTGGCCCCCTCGCCCGTGCTCGAGCAGAGCAGCTCGACGGCGCGCATGCACACGGCGGCGTCGTCGGCGAGCGCGCTGCCGAGGTCGGCGTAGATCGGCGTGTAGATGTCGGTGGCGTGCCACGCGAGGCGGCGCGCCCATGGGTCGCTGACGGCCGCCGCGTCGCGCACAAAGTAGTTGGGGATCAGCCCGTCCTGCGCCTCGGTCTCCATCGTCGCGAACGACGGCTCGGGCGACGGCGCCGCGCGCCACAGGAAGTGCGCTCGCTGCAAAAAGTCGAGCTTCGAGGCGGAGATCGCGCCGACCTCGACGGCACGATCCAGCACCGCTCCGCCACCCACCTGGGCGTCCTTGGCGTCAACGCCCACGTCCGAAGGGCGTGGGCTCGCGCCCGCCGCCTCGTCGACGCTCGCGCCCGCCGCGCGCAGCGCCGCCAGGATGAGCGCGCGCCGCTCCTCGGGCTTGTTCTCGTCGAGGCGGACGCGCGGCGTCGGCGCGTTCGCCGACGCCACGACCATCTGCCGCTCCGGCTTCTGCGGCGCGGCCGGTGGCTCGCACGGCACGTCCTGTAAACTATCGGTGGCCATGTTGCTCGGTCAGAGAGCACTTCCGGGCTACTCCCACACAACGCGCCGCACCAAGTTCTGCATTTTTCTGCATTCAACTCATCTGGCCGCAGCTC
>Ga0209713_10003023_pt1 | contig 10582 bp, 2 predicted proteins | sample ArcOceMetagenome_3_FD_187444 | JGI IMG/M metagenome (GOLD analysis project Ga0209713, IMG submission 187444) | Marine eukaryotic phytoplankton communities from Arctic Ocean - Arctic Ocean- Svalbard ARC20M Metagenome (SPAdes) (version 2) | ecosystem: Environmental > Aquatic > Marine > Oceanic...
GGCCCCTTCAACGCCGAGTTCCGCGAGATGCTGCTGCGGCAGAAGTTCTACGTCGACTGCGTCGACCAGGGCATCCCCGTCACCGCCGACATGTCGATCACCGAGTTCATGGTCGACCAGGGCACCAACTGGGCGCAGGAGGGGCTGCCGGGCGACGAGCTGTCGGTGCAGAACGGCATCATGGTGACGCGCTCGACCAAGTACCCGCTCCTGATCGACCCGCAGGGGCAGGGCCTCTCGTGGGTGAAGCGGCGCGACGAGGCCAACGGGCTGCGCGTCACGCAGCTCGCCGAGAAGCGCTTCCGCAACCAGCTCGAGGACGCCATGTCCTTTGGGCAGCCGCTGCTGCTCGAGAACATCGAGGAGACGCTCGACCCGATCCTCGACCCCGTGCTCGACAAGTCGGTGCAGAAGAGCGGCCGCGGCCTCAAGATCGTGCTCGCCGACAAGGAGGTCGAGTTCACCGAGAGCTTCCGCATGTACCTGACGTGCAAGCTGAGCAACCCGCACTTCACGCCGGAGCTGTACGCGCAGGTCGCCGTCATCAACTTCACGGTGACGATGCTCGGCCTCGAGCAGCAGCTGCTGGGGCGCGTCGTGCAGAAGGAGCGCACCGAGCTCGAGGAGCAGCGCTCCAAGCTCGTCGCCGAGGTCAACGCCAACCGCAAGACGCTCAAGAACCTCGAGGACGACCTGCTCCACCGCCTCGCCACCTCGACGGGCAACCTGCTCGACGACACGGCGCTGATCGAGGTGCTGCAGACGACCAAGACCACCTCGGCCGAGGTCAAGGAGAAGCTCGCCAACGCCGCCGACGCCGAGCGGCGCATCGGCGTCGCGCGCGAGGAGTACCGGCCCGTCGCGACGCGCGGCTCGCTGCTCTACTTTCTGATCACCGACATGGCGGGCATCAACCCGATGTACCAGGTGAGCCTGCAGCAGTTCCTCGCGCTCTTCGACTTTGCCATCGCCCACTCGGAGAAGGCGCCGCTCGCGTCGAAGCGGATGAACAACATCATCGAGCTGCTGACCTTCCACGTGACGTGCTACATGCAGCGCGGCCTCTTCGAGCGGCACAAGACCATGTGGACGCTGATGCTCGCGATCAAGATGCAGACGGTCGCGGGGCAGCTGCACGACTCGTCGGTGCAGGTGCTGCTCAAGGGCGGCGGCGCGCTCGACCTCAAGAGCGAGAAGGCCAAGCCGTACGGCTGGCTGCCCGACAACGTCTGGCTCAACGTGCTGCAGCTGAGCCGCTCGGTGCCGTCGTTCCGCGACCTGCCCGACTCGCTCAACCGCAACGAGTCGCTGTGGAAGCACTGGTACGACGAGGACGCGCCCGAGGCCTCCAAGGTGCCCGAGTACGACGAGCGCGTCGGCGTCTTCGAGAAGCTGCTGCTCGTGCGCGCGCTGCGCGAGGACCGCGCGCTGCTCTGCGTGCAGGAGTACATCGTCGAGGTGCTCGGCAAGCGGTACGCCGACTCGCGGCCGCTCGACTGGAAGGCGGTCGAGGAGGAGGCCGACTGCTACACGCCGATCATCACGCTGCTCTCGCAGGGCAGCGACCCGACGGCGGCGATCCTCGAGCTCGCCAAGCGCAAGAAGAAGCAGGTGCGCACCATCTCGATGGGGCAGGGGCAGGAGCCGGCGGCGCGCAAGCTCATCTCGACGGGCGTCACGCAGGGCAGCTGGGTGATGCTGCAGAACTGCCACCTCGGCCTCAAGTTCATGACGGAGGTCGAGCAGACGCTGCTCAAGCTCGACGAGGTGCAGCCCGACTTCAAGCTGTGGATCACGACCGAGCCGCACCCGAAGTTCCCGATCGGGCTGCTGCAGATGTCGGTCAAGCTCACCAACGAGGCGCCCGCGGGCATCCGCGCCGGCCTCAAGGGGTCGTACGCGTGGCTCAACCAGGACATGCTCGACGCGGTGAGCACCGGCGCGTGGAAGTCGATGCTGTACGCGCTCTGCTTCGTGCACACGATCGTGCAGGAGCGGCGCAAGTTCGGGCCGCTCGGCTTCAACGTGCCGTACGAGTTCAACCAGTCCGACCTCTCGGCGTCGATGCAGTTCATCCAGAACCACCTCAACGACGTCGAGGCCAAGAAGCGCCCCGTCGACTGGCCGACGGTCAACTACATGGTGTGCGAGGTGCAGTACGGCGGCCGCATCACCGACGACTGGGACCGCCGCCTCTTCAACACCTACGGGCAGGCGTGGCTGGCGCCGCGCATCCTCGAGCCGTCGTTCGAGTTCTTCCGCGGCTACCGCGTGCCGACGGGCGGCGCCGACGTCGAGGCGTACCGCAAGTACGTCGAGTCGCTGCCGCTGATCGACAACCCCGAGATCTTCGGCCTCCACTCGAACGCCGACCTCGTCTTCCGCACGGCGCAGACGCAGCAGGTCCTCTCGGCCATCCTCGACATCCAGCCCAAGGAGGGCGGCGGCGGCGGCGGCCAGACGCGCGAGGAGATCGTGCTCGGGCAGGTCGAGGACCTGCAGAGCAAGCTGCCGCCCGACTACCGGCCCGACGACGTGGCGGCGGCGGTCAAGTCGCTCGGCGGGATGGGCAAGCCGCTCAACATCTGCCTCTCGCAGGAGGTCGACCGGCTGCAGCAGGTCATCTCGGTCGTGCGCGCCTCGCTCGCCAACCTCAAGCTGGCGATCGCCGGCACGATCGTCATGTCGCCCGACCTGACCAACGCGCTCGACGCGCTCTTCCTGGCGCGCGTCCCCGCCGCGTGGGTCAAGGCGTCAAGCTTCGAGGCGCCGAGCCTCGGCGTGTGGTTCTCCAACATCCTGCAGCGCGCCGAGCAGCTCAGCAGCTGGCTCAAGCAGGGGAGGCCGAGCTGCTTCTGGGTGACGGGCTTCTTCAACCCGCAGGGCTTCCTCACCGCCAACCGGCAGGAGGTGTGCCGCAAGCACGGCAAGGACGGCTGGGCGCTCGACGACGTCGTCAACTTCACAAAGGTCATCGGCGTCGACAAGGAGGACGTGAAGAAGCCGCCCGACGAGGGCATCTACGTGCACGGCCTCTTCCTCGACGGCTGCCGGTGGGACAAGCAGGGCAACAAGCTCACCGACTCGACGCCGAAGGTCATGTACGCGGCGCTGCCGGTGCTGCTCGTGACGGGCATCCTCGCCTCCGAGAAGAAGACGGACATGTACTCGTACGCGTGCCCCTGCTACAAGAACCCGAAGCGCGGCGGCAACAACTTCATCTTTGCGGTCGACCTGCGCTCGGAGGACCCGCCGCAGAAGTGGATCTTGAGAGGCGTCTCGCTGCTCGCGTCGACCAGCTGAGGAGATGGCCGCCGCGAGCGCGAGAGGCACACGGAGGAAGAGTGCATTGTTGTCTGTTTGCCACAGCTAGGGAGAGAGTGAGAGACATGTCATTGTGGACGTTGGAACCAAAATTGAATCAATTTACATTATCAATATCACCAGTGGTCTTCAACCAAGCACCACCAACCCGCTCCCCCCTCCCAGTTTTCAACTCTCCCACCCCAGTCCCCAGTACTCTAGCACGGCACTCTCGGGTCTCGTCAGAACGGACGCGAGGCAGCCTCCAAACATTGTACATTGAACAGTTCAAACTGCTGTCCACGAGGCTGCAGTCGCTCAGCGGGGTCCGCAGCGTTATATAATGGCGTGTGTAGTCGTCAGTCGTGAGCTTGACCGGTCGTTGGTTCACTCACCGATCGATATCAGAACCCGGTGGTGGGCGCGTGACGCATGAAGTTGCCGCAGTCGCCGAATGGCAGCGCCGTCAGATTGCTTGGCTTCAGAGAGAGCAACTCTTTGCCGCTCCCATCGAGGAGCACGGAGTAGCGGATTGACTTGGCATTGAAAAGGATCGGGTTGCCGTGGCGGCCGTTGATCTCAGGCCGTGACTTCAGCCCTTCGATGACAACGCATCGGCCAAGCAGCGTTGCAGTGGCGAGTTGCTCCGCTGTGAGCGGCACGAACTGCTCGAGGAGCAACTTGATCGCGGCAGCCACGCCACAACGATTCTTGGCGCCATCGGCCGCTGCTGGCATGATCGTCGTCTCCCTCGACATCTCACAAATCATCCCCAGCGCCTTGTCATTTGGCGTTGCGCCGGCCTGAAGCAGCAGGCGCACCGCCGCCAGCGAGAGTGTCATGCACGCGACTAAGATCGGTGGCGAGCCGGCGAAACCTGTGAGGTGCGGGCTGGCGCCAGCATCGATGAGTGCCGCCACTATCGGGTCGTCAAATTGGCGTCGAATGGTCCTCTTGCCCTGAACAAGAGGGCCCTCTGCGGCTTGGTAAAGTGGCGTCGCGCCCGTGATACCGTCGCGGGTGCTCACATCGATGTCATTCTTGAGTAGCAGCTGAATCATCTGCAGCTGGAGTTCCAGGTCTGGGTCTGGCAGGCTGTGGAGCCCGATGGCGCGATGCAGCACCGTGTATCCGCTGTCATAGGCGCGCGCGTTCAGTGGCACGCCGCGGTCGATGAGAAACTGCGCGAGCTCGAAGTTGCAGGACGAGTTGGAGGCGCAGCCCAAAGCGTAGAAGAGTAGCGTGTGTCCTTTATCGTCGCACAGTGTCACGTCGCCGCCGTTGAGCACCCACGCCCGCATCGCGTCGGCCGAGACGATGCTCTCGGCTGGCAGCTGTGGCGTGCCTGGCTCCGGCCGCTTTGGCTTCTCGATAGAGCTGAGACTGAGCGACAGCTTCTCAATGCCTCCACTCTCGCTGAGGTATTTCGCAAGTTCTGCCGGGTCCGATGGCAGACCGAACGAAAACTCTTGGGACGTCGAGCTCTTGGGGATGGCGGCCTCGGCAGCAAACTCACAGCTCAGCTTATGCATTGGCCAGTGCGCGCGCTGGCATGACTTGCTGCAATACCACGTGGTCACGTCCAGCTCGAGGGGGCCTGCACAGCCCTCGCAGCCCAGCGGCTTGGTTGTCTGCACGCCGCATTGCGCGCACGATGCGGCGACGCCGAGTAGCCGACGGTACGCCTTCTTAGCCTCCGGTAGCACTTGCGCGGTGAGCGTGGCTGGGGTATCCTTGATCCCAGGTTCGTGCTCGAAGTGGCGGTCACGCAAGTGCTCCATGTCGATGAAGCTCCGCATTTTGGGGAGCACGGCCTTCAGCTTCGGCAGCAGCTCTTCACGCTGGGACGCCTCGAGTTTGACGGCGACATGCGCGAGTACTGTGCACAGCGCCGTGCATCGCACGGGCGGCTCGTCGACGTCGATGCGAGGGATGGTGGCAGGCACGCCGCCCGCGGCGATGAAGGCCTGCACGACCTCGCCGCTCTTGCTCAGCTGGGCGAGCGCCATCGTCGCGCGACCAAAGGTCTCGTCTTGGATCATCATATTCGAGCCAGCCTGCTGACGTCCTGGCTTTGGCCCTGACTTGAGGGTACGAGTAAGCACCTGCACGCCGCCGGCGGCAGCGACGGCCTTGCCCAGGCCGATCGCCCCAAAGAACTGCAGCGCGCGGCTGCCACTGCTCTGCACGTCCTCTGCTTTCTTATGTGCGATCATAGCAGCGCAAACGGGCCGCACGGCCGTGCGAACCTCGTCCTTTACGCGCTCCAGCACTGCGCCACTGAGCTTGAGCGTGCTGTCGGTGAGGCCGAAATATTCCATGTCCGCATACAAGTTGGAGAAGATGGCGCAGACGTTGCCTTGCACTCTCACATCCGCTGCGTGCGCCGCTGCTGCCGGGCCAATCGCCTCCACCAGCCTTGGCCCTTTTGGCGCGAGCACCTGCTTGAGTGCCGCGCTCTTGCGCAGCAGGGAGCTCATCACGTACGTGAGCGAATGCACGACGTCTGCGTCGGTAGCGTTGCTCCGAAGCGCAGTCATCAGCACCGCGATGATGCCTGCCGCGACGAGCGCCTCTGCCGACTTGTTGAATACAGGCGAAGGTGGCTGGTCGAGATGATGGTGGGCCTCGGGCGGGCAGGCGCTGACGACCACCTCACCGCCCATTGCAAAGGCGTGATGGCCCAGATCCGACCGTGTGGTGGCGTACTTGTGCATCACCTTGACGACAGAAGTGTAGCTGCCAGGGTGGTCGAGGATCTCTTTCACGATCGTGTGGCCGAGCGACTTCTGCAGATGCCAAAGCACGCCAAAGCACTCCAGCGCCAGATGTGCGTGATCGATCCTGTTGATCAGCTGCTTGCTCGTCCACGCCTGCAGGCAGTCCAGCACCAGTCGCACGCCTCCGGCGGCGTCGACGGCACGGCAGCCCTCAGGCTCGCAGTAATCGACGTTTGGCTGCGCACGTGCGGAGTCGTAGCCCCATGTCAGGACATGAAACAGGCGGACGGCCTCGACAGCAGTCTGGCCGTCCTTGAGCTGCGTCGCGTGGGTGACAACATTCTTGATCAGCGGCAGCGCTTCCGAGCGGACCAATGCCAGGTGGACGAGTTTGCCTGCGTCGAGAATCATGTGCAGCAGTAGCCTGAAGGTCAAAATTGATGGCATTTCAAGCGCGTCACGCGAGAGCAAAAGAGAGACGGGGAGAGGGGGGGTGAGAGGGAGGGATTGAGGGGGTGGAGGGGGGAGAGAGCATCAGGCTGCGAGCATGCGCGGCACCACTTGTCAACATTGGAAGCTGCCGGCACGTGACGAAGCGCAGCTCAATCGACGCATTGCCCAGCTGTAGCGCCTGCAACGCTAGGCGCACACCTCCAGCCGCCTGCACGAGGCTGGCCGCCTTATCAGCCTTACCCCACACCACCAGTCGGTCGAGCACGTAGATGCCAGCCAGCGTGACGCGCTCGTGCTGTTCGTTGGTGCGGTGGTGGCGCTCCGACAGCAGGGCTACAGTGAGGCTGAGCACACCCTTCTCGATCAGCACGTGCTGCACGGTCGGGTTGTCATGGACGAACGTGAGCAGCGTGAGCACATGCAGCCCGACCCACGAGATGCTCGAGTGGTTCTGCCAGGCGCGGATGGCCTCCAGCATCGCATCCATGACACCGGCGCGGGCCACGCGCAGGCAGCGACCAGCGAGGCCGTCGAACGGCCACTCGGTCGCAGTCGAATCGTGGACGACGAGCCCGACAACGGCGCACGTGCGCTTGATGATGTCAGGATTGTGTGCGTGCTTGCGAAGGATCCTCTCCAGCACGTTGAGTCCCTTGTCCGTCATGAAGACGGCGCTGGTGTCACTGACACCACCCAGGCGATGGAGAGCGGTCTGAATCAGTCCGTCGAAGGCCGGCGCGGCACCGAATTCCGACAGAACGCCGAGCAGGGTCGCGGCGTTCGCCTGGGCCACGGCCACGAGCGTGAGAGGGGTTTTGCCGCATGTTGACTTGTGCCCTGCACTCCAGGCCGCTACTTGGTGCTCCTTGCAGCAGTAGTGCACAAGTCGGCAGCGGCCACACTTCAGCAGCTCCGAATGGGCGACTCCGCAGTAGGCGCACACGTTGTCTGGCGCGTGGCTGGCCAGGGGCGGCGGGCTAGTCACGTCATCCGGCAGGAAGAGCTTGATATCGCCCAAGACGGGCGAGTTGTACCCGCGATCCAGGTTCACGAGGCGCGTCCTGTCCATTCAGGACCGCGTAACTCGTGACTCGACGGCGACGAGCACGGCGATCGCAAAGAAAATCACTGCGCGCAAACTTGACAAAAACAAGAATGTGTCTCGAACACGAACGAGCAACGAGGCGTCAAATTCAATTCTCATACTACGTAGTAGTACTAAGTAGGCCAACTCAATAATACTCCTCGTCGTCCGAGTCGGCGGTCTCGACGGGCAGCAGCGGCTTGAGCCGCTCGAGCAGCTTCTCGATCGGCTCGCGCTGCTCGGCGGCCGCGGCGACGCCGCGCTCGGCGAGGGCGGGCAGCGCCTTCTGCACGCTCTCGACCGAGGTGACGGCGCGCGTCGCGGCGGCGTTGCGCATCGCCTTGAGCTTGTGCTGCTCGGCGGCGGCCGCCATCGCGCCGAGCGCGCGCGTCGCGAGCGCGACGAGCTCGCCGAGGTGGGCGAGGAGCCGCGCGCCGAGCTCGTGGAGCACGTGCGGCAGCCCGAGCTGCTCGATGCGCGAGAGGACGAGGCGCGAGGTGGGCTCGGCGAAGATCTCGTGGTGGTAGCGCGCGTCGGCCTCGAGCGCCTTGACCGCGCGCGCCACGAGCTCCTCCGGGTTGGTGCGCTTGTGCCCCTCGGCCGCCTCGGCCTCGAGCAGCAGCGCGCCGCCCGCCAGCCGGCTCGAGAGCTGCGTCGACCACGTGTCGACATTGTACATGACCTCCATCCGCTTCTGCGCCTCCTCGGCGAGGTCGAGCTCTTCCTCCGAGAAGAGCAGGCTGCCGCCCTTGCCCTCGATGTACAGCCGGTCCGCCCACTCCTCGGTGCCGCCGAGCGGCAGCCCGAGCATCGCGAGCTGGTCGGACGCCTCGCGGAAGAGCTGCCGCAGCGCGCCCTCGCTGCCGCCGCCCTCGTGCTCGAGCACGCGCGCAAAGACGCCGAGCACCTCCACCTTGGCCTCCTTGAACTTGGCGTTCTGCCGCTTGCGGAAGGCCATCTCGACGCCCTTCTGCACCGTCTTGGGCGTGCGCGCCTTGCGCTTCGGCATCTCGGGCGCCACGCCGCCAGCGTACAGAGGGCCGCTGCGCTCCTTGGGTGCCCTCTCCTTGGGCGTCGCGGGCGGCGGCGGAGGCGGAGGCCGGCGCGCGGGTGGCGACGGCGCCGCGGCGGGCGGCGGCGCGGGCGGCGGCGCGGGTGGAGGCGCGGGCGGAGGGGGCGGCGGCGCGGGCGGAGGGGGCGGCGCCGGCGCGGGCGGGGTGGCGACGGTGACGACGGGGGCGGGCATGACGATGGGCTCCGGCTTGGGGAGGGTGAGGAGCGCCTGCTGCATCGCCGCCTTGAACATGTCCGCAATCGACGGCACGAGGCTCTCGAGGCTCTGCTGCGCCGCCTCGCGGTCCGTCGGCGACGCCACCGCCGGCGTCGCGGGCGGCGGCGGCGGCGGCATCGGCGTGGCCAACGGCGGCAACAGCGGCGGCGGCTGCTGCGGCGTCGCGACCATCATCGACGCGATCGGGCTCGCCACCATCGACCGCGTCGGCTGGCTCTGCGGCGACGGGACGCGCAGCAGCAGCGGGAGGCGGCCGCGGTGCTGCGTGCGCATGTACGCGAGGTCGGCGTCGCTCGTCAGCGTGATCGGCGCGCCGGAGAGGTCGGCGCACTGCAGCTGCGCGCCGTCGTCGACGCCAAACTTGGCGCGCGCGAGCATCGCAAGCTCGTCGAGCACGGCGCCGCGCGGCGTCAGCAGCAGACGCGTCTCGCCGCCGAGCGAGCAGCGCAGCCACTGCGGCCCGCCGTCGTCCTGCTCGTCGTCGTCGTCGTCGTCGTCGTCGTCGTCGTCGTCGTCGTCGTCGTCGTCATACTCTGCGAGCCCGAGGTCGAGAGAGGGCGAAAACAACGCCGCCGTGACGGCGGCCGCGACGGGTGTAGGCAGCCCCGCCGCCGCGACGGCGGCCGTAGCCGACAGCGGCGGCGGTGTAGGCGGCAGGGGCGGAGCCGGAGGAGGCGGAGCAGGAGCAGGTGGCGGCGCGTCGGAGCCGGCGGCGGCGGCGGCGTCCTCGCTGCGGCCGCTGCGCGACGAAGCCTCCTCAAGCAGCTGCGCGAGCTTCTGCTGGTGCTGCGTGTGGAGCGCGTCGGCCTTGCTCTCGTCGTGCGAGAGCTCGAGCTGCCGCAGCTGCGCGTCGTGCCGAGTCATCTCGCGGATCAGCGCCGACGTCGCCGTCTGACGTCGCTTCAGCACCCGACGACTGGCGGGCGCCTGTACCGGTGCCTCGCCGACCTCGTCGTCGTCCTCCTCCTCCTCCTCGCCCGCCGCCTCCTCAGCCTCCTCCGCCTCCTCTGCCTCGCCCACCTCCGCCGGCTCCTCGTCCCGCTCCTCCTCCGCCCCACCCGACTCGACCGCCGCTCCGTCATCTGCAGTCGGCTGCGGAGCTTCCACCTCCGCATCTGGCGGCGTCGCCTCTCCATTGCCGTCCGCGACAGCTGCGCCCGGGTCCTCTGGTGACGCGGCCTCCGAACGGACTACTGCGGCCACGTCTGGCAAGCTGACTCTGAGTCGAACCACCTCCGGCAGCTCCCGGTCGTGCAGCTCGAGCCGCTGTGGCGGCACGCTCGTCTGCGAGCGATAGCCGGCGAGGTCGGCCTGCAGCCGCACCACCTCCTGCTGGAGCAGCTGCGCATCCCGTGCTGCGGCGGTCCGGACCGCGGCCAGCTCGTGCTGCTGCTGCGCCACCGCTCGCGCCAGCGCCTCGGCCTCGTGAGGCCGCCCCTTCTTGCGGGGCGTCGTCTTCGCCGAGCCCGCCGCCCTGGGCGATTGGGCGGCGTACGCCGTCAGCGCGCGCCCGATCGCAGACGGCGCACGCGGCTGCTGCCGCGCGTGCTGCTGCCGCGCGTGCCACTGGCCGGCGGCGGCGCGCAGGGCCTTGGGCTGCAGCGGCCGCCGCTCGTCGCCGTGGACGCGATGCCGCGCCTCGCGCCAGCAGTGCGCCATGTCGGCGACGAGCACCGACGGTGGCTGCTCGGGCATTAGCCTTTGCTCGTACAACAACGCGAGGCCTGGGCA
>Ga0209713_10003024_pt1 | contig 10581 bp, 11 predicted proteins | sample ArcOceMetagenome_3_FD_187444 | JGI IMG/M metagenome (GOLD analysis project Ga0209713, IMG submission 187444) | Marine eukaryotic phytoplankton communities from Arctic Ocean - Arctic Ocean- Svalbard ARC20M Metagenome (SPAdes) (version 2) | ecosystem: Environmental > Aquatic > Marine > Oceanic...
TGGTGTCCTTTCAGATGCAGTTTTGGCTTCTACCAGTTAAGGCGACGACCGGGGTAGTACTTGATGAGGTGTAAGGGTGGGTGTGCCGGTTGGGTTTCTTTACCCGCCCGGGCTTACTCCAAAGCTTCCTATGGTGTAGCGACGTTCCATTAAAATGATAAGAATGGAGGATGGCGGACAAGTTTTGACTCACGCGTGCGCCACCCCCGTGTGAAATTTGTGCACGCGCGTGCACCAGCTGTGTGCGCGCGTGCGAATTTAGTACACGCGCGTGCACCACCTCTGCGCACGCGTGCGTGCGCCACCGGTGCACACGCGTTCGCTCGAGCGCAGGGGCACGCGCGTGCAAAGCCTGCACGTTGATTTCGCTTGGAATTTCATAGACGCGTCACGCAGTTGACCCACACACGGGCGGCAGCGTACCTGCCTGGCGCTGGTCCCTCGCTGAGGGACCCAGCGGAGTGGCTGTTAGAACGACTCGCTCGAAGGCTTGCGCAGCGATTTCTGGTGGCGGCCGAAGGAGGCCCTCCTGCGAGGCCGCGGCCGCGGCGCGGGACCTCTCTCACCTTGTGACCACCCTGCCGGCCAGCATTGACATGATCGAAAAGCTTCCCCCGCGGCCACTGCCCGAAAGTTTGGGCAGTGGCGGCCTGCGAAGTGCGAAGCTCGGCTGAATTTGGTGCTCGCAGCGCAGTTTGAGCGCGGGAAGGCTTCGAGGGTTCATCAATCGTGATCATGTTCGACGGAGGCTCGCGAAGAAGCGCGACCTGACGAGGTCTTGCCGTGTCGCCGTTCGGACTCGTTCGAACGCGCCGCTGGTGTTGCGCAACATGTCGTGAGTGATGTCGACCTCCTCATGTCAATCAATCCTTCCTGGCTGGCCGGCAGGGTGATGACGAGGGTGAGAGAGGACCTGGGCCGCGGCCGCGGCCTCGCCGGCAGGAGCAGCTTGAGTCGTTCTCCACTCCGCTTTACCGCGACACTTTAGATAGATAGATAGATAGAATCTATCTATCTATCTGCGACACTTTAGATCTGCGATACTTTAGATACTTTAGATCATTGCTTTGCCTAAGCTGCCGGTCAGGAGAGCCCACGTGGGGAGACACTGATCCCGAGCCAGCCGGACTCGCGGGGCCTCGCGCATCGCGCTGCTGGGTGATAATGCACCGCCGAGGCCAACCTGATTCCACGGTGTGGCGGCCAACCGGGAGCCGCGCCTCGTGCGTTCTGGGGCCATGGCCACGAACTCCTTCAACAACGGCGAGTATGGACTGGACTACAACACACGGCTCGGCTACGGGACCGACCAGGGCTGGCTGCTCCAGCAGGAGATCAACAACAGGAAGGGCGAGAACCCATTCTCGTCGAGAAGGTGCGCACTCCGGACGCGCGCCTCGCTGCATCGCACGGAGCGACTCGACGCGCCGTGTAGCACCACCGATCCACTCCACCTGTGCCTGCCTCCGTGCCTCTCCTCACTGCAGCACCTGCGGCAGGTCTTCGCGATCCAACTCGAGCGCGCCCGTCGTCGCAGCCAACCCGTACGCTCCCCAGGACAGCTGCATGATGCCACACGGCCAGCCACCAACGGTCGGCATGCAGCACTCGGCGCCGGCTGTCCCGTATCAGCATGCGCCACCCGCGCAGATGCAGCCGCCGCCGGCAATGCCGCAGCACTCGGCGCCCGCTGCGCCTGCATCGTTCTCAACTCCCGCGCAGTATGGGCAGGCTGGACCACCCCTCGCCACACCCGCGTATCACCCACCGTACGCTGCCCCCTCTGCGTCGGCGCCCCAGCCGCAGCAGCCGCAGCAGCCACCGAGGCCGCAGCAGCCGCAGCAGCCGCAGGCTCCTCCCGTGGCCACCGTGGCGGCCGCCGCTCCTCTGGCCACACCGTCCAAGGTCGGGGGTGGCCGGATCGTGCACTCGTTCAATCCTGGCGCGTGCGGCACTCCCATCCAGAAGTCCATCTCGCTCAACGTGCTGAGCAACGCCAGCGGCGGCTCGGAAGTCGGCGCTTCGCCAGCAGCCGCCGGCGCTGCTGCGGGCGCCACGGCAGCGCTCCTCAACCCGGGCGGTAGCTCGTCGCCCATCCACAAGTCAGCGTCCTACCCCGCTGGCTTCTCGCAGCAGCCCGCCCCCGCCGCTGCTCACCCGGCGTCGAACGGCTTCAACGGCTTCCAGCACACGTCGGGCAGCAGCGCGCCGCCACCCGCGGGCTTGTCGCCGTTTGCCCAGCAGCAGCCACCGCAGCATCGGAGCCCCACCAACGGCACGCACACGCCGCTGCCGGCCACGTACACGCCTCCCGGTGCATCCTCGCCGCGCGATGCCATGCGACCGCTGGCTGCAGCCGCTGCACCGCCGCCACGCTGCGCCACCGCGTCGCCAGCTGCGCACACCCCGTCGCCCCTACAGCAAAGCTCGCCGTATACCGTTGCCCCTTCTGCAGCCGCGTCCGCCTCACCATACGCCTCGCCGCCGCCGCCGCACACCACCGGAGACACCCTGCGATGCGCCGCGCAACCGCAGCCCGCCTCTCTCGGCTCCGTGCCGCATGTGGCGGCCGCGGCCGCGCCACGACAGGCGGCCGCGCCGCAGCCGGCCAGGCCGAGCTTGGCAGCACCGCCCGTGTCCGGCATGGCGAGCCTGTCGCTGCAACAGCCGCACCAGATGCAACGCCCTGCGCTGCCGGCGGCCAATGTGCCGCCCTTCAGCTATGCGCCGCCGACCGCGCCGCCGCAGGCGCAACCGCAGCAGGGCGGGGTGCCGCCGGAAGTCTCTCGCGCCACGTCGGCGCCGACGCAAGCTCCTCAGCCGGGCGACCCGGCGACGCTTGGGTACGGGACCGACCAGGGGCGTTGGCTCGAGGAGTACCGCAGGCAACAGCAGGCGCCTGGTGCGGCGCAACAGTCGGCGAATCCGTTCCGGCAGCCAGCGCCTGCGGCGCCGGCACCGGTGCAGCCGCCTGCGCCAGCGGCATGGCAAGCGCTGCAGACGGCTGAAGGGTACACATACTATTACAACGCGACGACGGGCGAATCAACTTGGGAGATGCCTGCTGCGATGATGGGTGGCGGATATTAGTGTCGTGGTGGGTGGGCCACACATGCGCGCTGGTGAGGAAGAGATGGAGGAGATGATGGAGAGAACGCGGGGGCCCCGGGGCGTGGACGGGCCCCCGCGCGGAGCGACGGGGCCAGTGAGTCGAGGCTTTCATTCGCGCGTGTAAAGTGGTTAGCGCTCTGAGGGCTCGGGCTGCCGCGAATAAAGCCGTTCCTTAGACGGCCATCACGGACTTCCGTGCACAGCCGCGATACGCGACCGGGCCCAGCGCGGAGAAAAGGGGGGTAAACGGGAGCAATACTTTAGATCGGTAAAGCTCGCCAAACAAGGCAACTTGAGGCCGCGAATGCTGGTCGTCCTTGCTTCCTGTGGCGTTGTGCCACGCAACCCCGAGCCCTTTAGCAAAAGTCAGGTGCTGACGGAGGCGCTATCTCCCGACTACGTGGACGACGACCGTGTCGGCACCACCGTCCTTGATTCGCCCGACAACTTCCTCAAAATACCAGGCGACAAGCCGTGCGCCAAGTACAACCAGACCGAGGGGCCGTGCCCCGGTCACACCGGCCGGAGACTCATCACAGAGGTCAAGTACGACACAAGCGATCCATGCCAGCTGAAGCTCACCGTTGTGTACAAGCCGGTCGCGACTGAGCTGACGCTCAAAGATGGTGTCGCGCTCAAGATCGTTTACTTTGCGGTGGGAGGCGAAATGGTGAACGTCGCTTCCACTACGCTCACGCCTGACATGATCACCATGGGACAGAACAACACGTGGGGGCCATTCGTCATTGGAGTCACCCAGAAGAAGTATCATATCCGTGCGATGGCCTTTGCGCGTAGGACAGCAGTTGAGAACTTCCCGGAGTGCGCGAAGTGCGCAACGGCGGGGATGGGCGTGCCAGGAGGTCGGGCGCCCGTGGACCCCATTGAAGGCGAGATGAGCCACCGCTGGGACAACTATGACCTGCGCCTCATGACGACAGACTGCGTGACGGTAAACAACTGCACCACGACGCCCATGATCAAGAGTTTGTCAGGCTCCAAGGCGAAGATGAAGAAACTGCCCAAGTGCCAGCCGCTCGGCGTCAAGCTCGACTTCTGTGACGCCGTGAGCGTGGATGCGGGCGCCCCCTTTTACGGTCAGGGTGCATGGGCGAAGTACATTGACGGTCTGGCACGTGTTGCGCTCGACACCAACTACTCAAGCATGCCCGTCACGACCACAGCGGGCCGGAGCGACGAGGTGTCGCCGCGCTGCGCTGCTCTGATGAAGGCGCTGACGTGTGCGCGGTACTTCCAAACGTGCAACCCAATCGATACGAGCATCCCGGAGGACGACTTCTGCCCGTGTCAGAGCCTATGCGAGGCGCTTAAGAGCGCGGCGTGCCCAACATCGGAGCTCCTTGACTGCAACCGCGACGAGAGCGTGTGCAGCGATAAGGAGACCCCCGAGTTGATGTGCTTCTCGTCTCAGCCCACCTGCACGAGCTACCCCATCCCACCTACGTACGAGCCGACGCCAACGCCTTTGCTGACGCCCACGCCATCTGTAATAGCGACGCCCTCGCCGAGTATGTCGCCCTTGCCAGAGGCGAATCTGCGGTTGACGACGCCGGTTGAGTCGAAGCTGACACCAACGCACTGGCTGTGGTCGACGGCGCCAGCCACACAGATGCCAAACAAGCCGTTTAGCACATCATCTGTCGTGGCGGCTGCCCGTGCCGCGGCCAATGCTGCACTCGAAGCCGCCACTGCCGACGAGCCTCCGTTGCTCGTCCAACGTGAGGCGGAGCTGAGCGCCGCCGCAGCGTCTCCTGCAGAGAGGCAACGATTGCGCGTACCGTTGGGTCGGCGATGAGAAATCCGCACGCAGCTTTGTAATTTAAAAGCGTAGTTCTTTTGAATTACTCACCCCAACACCCATGTAATGTGGTACTGACAGTCGCGGTACTGTACGTGGACTGCGTGTCTGCAGCGACAAACTTGTCGCTGGCGCTGTCGACGACCACCCAAGGCGACGGACCAGATGCTGTGGCCAATTGGTGCGCCCAGCGTGGCGTGCGCCGCGGCACTGTACGTGCGCCGCCGCGCGGTGTGCGCACCTGCAATCGCGATGGTGGTGCAGGTGGCAGTGCGCCGCCAAACCACGCCGGATCGGCGGTCGTGTCCTGCACGCCTGCGTCGCCCCCAGCCGGCCTGCCCGGAGCGGTGTACGGGCGCCGCTCCTCCGCGTCCTCGGGCGGGGCGGGCGCCCACGCGCCCGTGGGGGCGATGCGCTGCGCGCCGTGCAGGCCTGCAGGCCCCGCGCGGCTACCCGGAAGCGCGGTCGCTGCGCGCGACGGCGGCGGCGGCGCCGCCGCCGCCGCCCATCCGCCACGCGGCGCCGTCAGCGCGGCGCCACGAGGCGAGCCTCGCGACGGAGGAACCGTGGCGCGCGGCGATGGCGCGCAACCGGCGCCAGACGCGTGCACGGCCGCTGGCGCCGCCGCCGCCGCCATCGCGTCGCGTTCGACGAGCAGCATGTGCCAGTCGGCGGTGGTGAGCGCGGTGCCGGGCCGCGTCGACTTCGGCGGCAGCGACGCCGCCTCCGACGAGACGTGGTTGATGAGCTCGTGGGCGCGCCCGCTCAGGCAGCTCGCACACGCGAAGATGGAGACGGGCTGCCGGCGTGCCGCCGCCTCGGCGGCGGCGGCCGCCTCGCGCTCGTGCTGCCTCGCCGCGAGCAGCGCCGTGCGGTACTCGTCGCTCTCCGAGAGCGGCGTCGGTCGCTCGGCCAGCTGCTGCACCCTCGCGCGGCGCGCGCTGCTCTCGCCGGCGCTCTCAAAGTTGAGGGGGGCGCCGCTGCGTTCGGCAGCCACGCCGACGCCGACGGGACGGCCGAGCCCCGCCCCGCCGCGACGGCGCGGCGTCCCTCTCGGCGTCCCCCTCGGCGCCGCGCCGCCGCCGCCGTCGCTCCCTGCTCCCGACGCCAGCTGCAACCGCAGGCTGCGTAGCTCCGCGACCTCGAGCGCCCTGCTCGCCACAGCCACCTTCTCGGCGACGGCGGCCGCAGCACGCGACGCCGCTCCTGCATCGCCGGCGCCGCTGCCGCCCACCTGCGCGCGGCGCTGCCGGTGCTCCGAGCCGCCACCGCCGCGGGGCGAGCTGCCGCCGAGCGCTGCCCCGCGGCCCAGGGCGCCAGCCGCGGGGGTGACGTGGTACGGCGCAGCGCCCAGCGCGCCGCCCTCGAGGTGTTGCGAGAGCGCCGCGGCGAGACCAGTCAGCACGGCGTGCGACGTCGGCACCGCCGCCGTGGCTCGCGCGCTCCCAAGCTGCGGTGGCGTCTGACGCGCCATCGCACCGAGCTCCTCCTCGAGCATTGAGCCGACGTTGAGGCTGCCGCCGCCGCACCAGCCGCCCGGCGCCGCCTCGTCGTCGAAGAGGAACTCAAACGGCGCCCGCTTGCTCGGCAGCACGCGCCGGCGCGGGCTGCCGTCGGCACCGCGCCTGCCGCGAGCGCTGCCGCGCTGCGACGGCGCGCACGCCGCGACAGCGGCGGCGGCGGCGGCGGCAGCGGCGGCGGCGGCGGCTTCGAGCGGCGCGGGCGACGGGGCGGCGGCTGCGCCGGCCTGCTCCTGGAGCGCCAGCAGCGCCGCGCCTGCCGCGCGCGCGCGCTCGTCGGCGGAGCCGCGCGCGTCCGCCGACTGGTGCGGCGGCGCAGGCTCGGTGCGGCGGCGGCTGCTGCCGGGCGGCGAGGCGCGGCCAGCCGCAGGGGAGAGCGGCTGCGGCGGCCGCGGCGGCGGGGCGTCCTCTGCGCCGGCCTGGGCCGCGTGGCGGTCGACGGAGGCGCGGTCGGCGTCGGCGGAGGTCGGCATCTCCACGGGGAGGCGGTACCCGCTCGGCGGCTGCGCGTCGCCGTTCTGATGCGGCGGTGGTGGCGGCTGCTGCTGCTGCTGCTGCTGCTGCTGCTGCTGCTGCTGCTGCTGCTGCTGCTGCTGCTGCTGCTGCTGCTGCTGCTGCTGCTGCTGCTGCTGCTGCTGCTGCTGCTGCTGCTGCCCTGCCTGCTGCTCGGTGAGCAGCTGCGCCTCCTTTGCTGCCGCCGCGGCGCGCAGCTCCGCCTTTCGGATCGACGCGGTGGCCACCGCCGCTGCCGCCTTCTCGGCGCTGACCGCGGCGTCGGCGGCAGGCGACGCGGCGGGCGGGAAGTGCGGCAGAATCGAGTCACCAGACACCGTCTGAAGGCCGGCGCTGTCGCCGTCGGGCCCGGCGCCCGGCGCGCCGCTGTTGGGTTGCGAGCGCGCGGCTGCCGCCTTCGCGACGGCGGCGAGGTCGGGCCCCTTGCCGAGCAGCGCGCGCACGCCGCCCGCCGACGAGACGCGAGAGCCCAGCTTGCTCCCGGCGCGCGACGAGGCGGGGCGGGTCGCCGTGCCGGGGCGCGACGCGCGCGACGTGATACCGCCCTGCTCCTGCTCGAACAGCTTGGCCGACGCGTCGTCTGCGAGCGACGCCACCGCCGCCGCCGCCGCCGCTGCCGCGTCGGCGGGCGCCGGCTCGGCCCGTGGCGGCGCGGCGGGGGCGGACGCGCCGTCGGGCTGCTCGAAGGCGTCGCCACGCTCCTTGCGCGCGCGGGTCGCCGCCTCCACCTCGCGCGCAGCCGCCTGCACCGACGAGAGGCGCTCGCCCCACCGCGCCATCGCCGCCTCCTCGTCCTTTTGCTGCTCTTCCGTCACGAGCCGCCATGGCGGCGCCGCTGCGGATGCGGCCCCGACCGGCGCTGCGGGCCGGCCGCTGCCACCCACGCCATCGGCGGCGGCGTTTTCCTCGAGACCCTGCTGCGCGCCTTCGATTTGCCGCACGACCTGCGCGTGCTTGCGCGCCACGAAGGTGTGCAGCGCGCCAAAGCGGCCCACCATCTCAGCAAGCATCTGATCTCGGAGCGCCGCGGCTGCCACCGCCGGTGCCGCAGCCGGTGCGGGTGCGGAAGCGCCGCCGTCGGTGGCGATGGTGGGCACGTGAGTCGCCGCTGCCACCGAAATGCTCTGGCTCTCGTCAGCGAAGCGGTCGAGCATCGAGCGGCGGCGCCGTGGGGCGGGACGAGGCGGCTCAGACGCTCCCGTGCCGTGCTGGGCCTCGGCCCCTTCCTCCTCCGGCACATCGAGCGTCTGGCGCGTCACCCACGAGAGCAGGCCAAGGGTCTGGCCGCGCGTCTCGTCGACCGACTGAGTGACGATGGCGATGTCCGTCTCGTCCATGAGCGGGTCGAGCTCCAGGTGGTGCGACGGAGGCAGCCGAAGGCCCGCAGCCACCTGCCCGAGATCGTACACCTGCAGGCATGGCCAGCGGGCGCAAGCGTCCGTCAGCACGATCGCATCGTCAGGGCAGGCGCGGGCAGAGTCGTACCAGGTCGTGCAGTCGGGTGGGGTCAGATATGGAAGCCGCAGACTGTAGGTGCTGCACGCTCGTGGTGAGCAGTTCCAGGATCTGCGAGTACAGGTCGCGCATGACGAAGAGGTACGAGATGGGCGGCTTGCCCTGCGCGAGGCAAGCCCTGCGCTGGTCCGCCAGGGCCGCGGCCGCGGCACGCATGGTGGCGACGGCGGCCGAGTCTGGTGCGCGCTGGTGTCAGTTCAATGAATGCGGTCGGAACGAACACCGTGTTCGGCGGCGGCACGTCTACTCGTACGTGCCCGGTTTCTGAATACTCCAAAAACGAGCTAGGAATTACCCTGTACATTTCTGAGGGTCAGGGGTCCGCGCCATCCAGTATGGGCGTCGCAAGGGGCGAAGACAGTGAAATTCCGAATTTCACTCATTTTTGCGTTAAAAATCGGCGTTTTGGGCGCGCCGCCCCCCCGGTCAATGAAGATTTCCTCGCGCCCCATAGGGCGCAGCCTTTACCAAGGCCGCGCAGCGGGGAAAAAAGATGATTGGAGGCCTGAGATGGCCATTTTCTAGACCAAAAAAGCAGCCATGTCGACCAGGTTCGATTCGACCAAAGTTGTAGTACTCGGTGAGTTGAACTCGGATCCGCAATAAATTGATAAAAAGGATGATCTACTGATGTGCGTCGATTGCGGTACCTTTGCCTTTGCCTTTGCCTTTGCCCAAATAAATTTTGAATTTCGTCGACGCGTTGGCGATAATTTTGATTTTCTAGATCCAGTGCCCAGGCCCCAAATGTACAGTGTAGCTGGGGGCATGGCCCAGTGCATGAGTATGGAACTACACTTCAGACGCAACCGCATGCGTGTTGACTGCTATTTAAGCTGCGCTGGCTCTTACTCGTACACGCTTAAACTCCAAAAAGTACAGTATCGAAAGCGATACTATCGTGTACTTTATAAATTTCGACCTCTGGGGCATAGAACGACATCCCCAGGGGTCCAGAATCTGAAAGAGCATGCCCAATAACCTTAGAAACGACTCAGCTTTGATGCTCCTGGACTGTCTACGTGTCACATGGGGGTAATATCAGCTCACGTTCGATACTATCACGGACGGTCACGTGAACAGTCCAGGAGCAAGGTTCCTCTTCAAACCTGAGCTGTTTCCTAGGTTTTCGGGCACGCCCTCTTCGATGGTGCATTCCCGTAGAGCATATTGTAGCCGAATTGTTCCTACACGTACGTCCGTCCGATACTATGACGACCTTTGCATGCATACGTATGCGATTGATAAGACACTCACGTTTTTCTTCTCACCGTCCAGAGGCATCCCATAGGATGTCTGAGCCACCTGGTCTCCCGTTGTGCAAAAAATTGCAGGAATTTAGGGCGCGAAGTTTGCGGTGCACGACCAGCGCAACAGCAAGGAGCATGAGCATGGGGCATGGAGCGCATCGTGCAGGGATGGACGAGACGCCCACATGGGCGATACGCCCGTGGGCGATACGCCCGCATGCCGCACGCCCGCATGGGCGATACGCCCGCATGCCGCGCGCCCGCATGGGCGATGCGCCCGCATGGCCCCCGGGGGGCCTGGCCGCCGAGCGTAGCCGCCGACGCCTGCCACTTCGTGGCGGGCTGGTGCGGTCGGCTTGTGTGGCAGGGCAAGCGTCCTCCCCCGCATGCCGCCCGTTGGGCGGAACGCCGAAGGGCTAGAGCCGGCGTGCTAGGACTAGAGGACTAGAGCCGGCGTGCTAGGGCTAGCGCCGGCGTGCTAGGATGAACAGTAGCGCCCGCACGCCGGTACACCACGGCAGCCCCGCGTCGATCGGCGGAATTCCAATCCGCGGCGTGGAAACTGGTCGAGGTATGCTCCTCTCAGGATGACCCACGGGACGAGGGCGGCTGCCGTACACCGGGCCCGCACACCGCACGGCACACACGACGACGACTACCTCAATTCATATGGTCCCTAAGACCGCGGCGACGGGAGCCCGGCAGCACCACCCCCCCCGCGATTGCCACCGGAGGGGAATTTACCAGTCTACCAGTCTACCTGGTCCCTCCACCCACATCCTTCAAGAAGAATTAGACTAAACAAATCGTACGTAGGAAGCGTCGGTCCGTAATTGGCGCGCATCAGTATTTG
>Ga0209713_10003025_pt1 | contig 10581 bp, 10 predicted proteins | sample ArcOceMetagenome_3_FD_187444 | JGI IMG/M metagenome (GOLD analysis project Ga0209713, IMG submission 187444) | Marine eukaryotic phytoplankton communities from Arctic Ocean - Arctic Ocean- Svalbard ARC20M Metagenome (SPAdes) (version 2) | ecosystem: Environmental > Aquatic > Marine > Oceanic...
GTCTAATTTCAATCTTGTTTTGCTTTTTGAGGGGAGCGCATCACCGCACTTCTACATGAGTTGCAGGCGGCAGGCAGGTAGAAAAGCTAAAAAGACCAAGAAGCCCGCTGACGATCGTCATGCGAGGCCGTGTTCGCCGTGCCATGCTCGCGCTCGCGCTGCTCGGGGTGCTCGCGTGTGTCGGGGCAACCGAGTCGGGGTCGACCTCCACCTCCACCGATGTCACGAGCACCTCCTCATCCTCCTCGTCGACTACCGCAGACGAGGGGGGCAAAGGGGCTGGGTGTGACGAGTCTAGTTCGGAAACGAGCTCCAGCGGCTCCGCCGGGGGGGGGCACCACGTGGGGTTGGAGACCGCCGTCGTCTTCCCCACGCTGTGCATCATCGTGGGCGTGATCTCGCAGTGGCTCCTCGGCAAGGTCGCGCCGTGGATGCCATACACACCCTTCCTCCTGATCATCGGCATCCTGATGAAAGTCATCGACCACACCGCCCCCACGTACGAGCATGTCGCCAAGTCGATCCAGACCTGGGAGCACATGGACGGGCACTTGCTCCTCTACACCTTCCTGCCGCCTCTCGTCTTTGGTGACGCCATGTTCCTCAGCTGGCACACTCTCGCCAAGTGCCTCGCTCAGTGCGCGCTGCTGGCCATCCCTGGCGTGCTCCTCGGCACCTCGATCTTTGCGGTCGTCGCCAAGACGGTGCTGCCGTATGACTGGCCGTGGCACCTCTGCTTTGCGTTCGGCTCCGTCATGTCCGCCACCGACCCCGTCGCTGTCGTCGGGCTGCTCAATCAACTGGGTGCGCCGGCCTCGCTCACGATGATCATCGGCGGTGAATCGCTCCTCAACGACGGCTCCGCCATGGTCGTATGGACGGTGCGCCCCCATGCCCCCCCCCTCCCCCGTCCCCAAAACCGCGCAGCACGCGGTGCTCCGTCCCTCCCTCCCCAGCGGCGGCCGAGCCCAACGAATCCCGTATCCCCTCCACGCTCACCGCGCGCTCCTCGCTCACCCCCTCCTACAAGAGTGCGCCTCCCGGTCCACTCGATGCATCCATCCTCTGCCGCACCCTCGTTCGCTCCCCTTCCTACGCAACCACCCCCTGTCCATTCCCCTCACAATCTCGCTTCACAGCCCACCGCCCCACACCCCCCACCCCTCCTCCCTCACACACACACCCTCCCAGCGCTCTTCATCCAACCTCACCCCATCCCCTCTCTCCTCGACCCACGCCCACCACACTCCCGCCCCTCGCTGCACCGCCCTCACTCCCACACCCGCCCTCCCGTCTCTCGTGCCCCGCAGATCTTCTTCAATCTGTACCTCGAGACCCCCGACTTTAATGTTGCCTCCAAGATCTTCGTCCTGGGCCTCGTGAGCCCAATCATCGGTATTTGCTTCGGCCTGGTGAGCCCCAGGAAGCCCGCGACCACTCGCGGCTCTCTCTCCACACAGCCTCGCACCGGACTCCCTTTTTCCCTGGGGACGCTTCTCCTTCGGCCTTCTCGTAAACCCGGCCATGGTCCGACGCCGCTTTGGCAGGTCTGGCGTGTCTGGCTTGGCGCGTTTTCCAGCAATCTTGACCACACCAACGGCGTCACGCAGACGGTTCTGACCGTGTTCGGGGCCTACGCGTGTTTCTACGTTGCCGAAGGAATGATCGAGGCGAGCGGCGTGATGGCGGTCGTGTGCATGGGCGGCGTGCTCGCGGCGACCTTCTGGCCAGTGCTGGCAGACCCGGGTCTGCTGCGCGGCACGTGGCATACGCTCGAGTGGGCGTACAATACGGTGCTCTTCCAACTGACTGGCCTGGTGATCGGCTCCAAGTTCATTGCGGCGGTGGACGCCGAGTCCGACTGCCTGCAGTGCAACGGTTTCGATAATTCGTCGAATGCCATCTGGTGCAACCTGCGGGGTGCGGGGTACGACTCTCGGGGCAGGGACGGAGAATTGACTGACGCTGAGTGTTCCGCGCTGAACCTGAACGTCTTCGAGGACCTCGGCTGGGCCGTGCTTCTCTACATCTTCGCAATCATCATTCGCAGCGTTGTCGTCATTGTTTTCTTCCCTCTGCTGCAGCGGCTGGGCTACGGCCTGTCCGTACAGGGAGCTTGCGTGGCGGCTTGGGGAGGGCTGCGTGGCGCCGTTGGCCTCGCGCTGGCTCTCGTTATGAAGACCGAAATGGCCGAGCTCGAGCGCGCCGACCAGAACAACGGAGTGCGCATCATCATCTACGTGGCCACGACAGCGGTATACGCTGCCGCATGCGACCCTCGCACAGGAGGCGCCCCTGATTCCCTGACACGTTGAAACAATCTGATTTGCTCGCAGGTGCTCACGCTGCTCATCAACGCACCGACGACCGGCCCGATCGTTCGCAAGCTTGGGCTGACCCGTGTGCCTCGAGTTGAGATGAAGGCGCTTGCCAACATCAAAGCACAAGTGCGGCGCAAAGCCATCCTCGAATTCAAGTCCCTGCGCGTCCTCTTCGAGTGGGACCAGCACGAGGAGTCCAAGCTCTGGAAGCAGTGGGTGGTCGGCAAGATGACACCGCTCGGTGGTGGCCACCATGGCAGCCATTCTCAAGACACCGCGCATGACACCGCGTCGAATGCACCTCTCGCCGAACCTACGTCGGTACACGCGAAGGCGCAGCCTGGTGGCGCATTGGCCGACAAAAGCGGAGGCGAGGGTGAGGGCGGGGTCAAGTCACCGAGCGCGGCTCGCCCCGCGGAGGCCTCGAACTCGCTCGCCGACGACGCGTCGCTGTCCGGGATCATGATGGACATGGCGCGTACCGAAGCTGAGACTACCGAGACCAAGAAGGGTGCCACGATGAGCCGCCTCAAGATCGCTGGTTCAAAGGTCCGCCATATCGCTGCGCGAGCGTGCACGGCAGCCATGATGCGCACGACAGCCATGATGCGCCTCTTGCTCTGATTCACATCACCACATCTCCTTGACAGGTGCAAACCTCGATTCACATCGTCGAGCACCGCGAACGCATCGGTTTCGTGCGCTCGATGTTCTGTCGCAACCTCAAGCTCAACTACGATAAGCTGGCGCGCTCGCAGCTCAGTGGGTTCCCGCGCCTCGCCATGCTACTGCGCCACTCTGTTGACGTGGCCAAGGACATGGTTGAGCGGCAGACGAGCCAGGTGACTCGCCTTGCTGACCTGTCGATCATCCTGCGCACCACCTCTGTCAACTGGCTCCTGCTGCATATGGCGCGCAACCCCGACGGCTGTGCCGCCAAGATTGCGGGCAAAAGGCCCAAGAGCCTGCGTCAGATGGCGCGTCACGAGGCGGTCTTTCAGCTCACGACCGTCATGTGCTATCTGTCGGCACACCGGGGAGCGCAGGAGGTCACGAGCCACATCCTCTCGCCCGTCGGCAAGAAGGACGAATGGAAGGGCGAGGTGAGCCACGCTTCCCTCTCACCGCCCTGCACGTCGAGCACATCACGCGCGTGCCGACATGGCTCTACATCTGTGACTCGCCGGATCACACGAAACGATTGCCCCGTTCCGTGCCTCGTCACAGGTCAACGCAGTCAACAACGAGAGCAAGATGTCGTTCAGAATCGCGAAGGCCTATCTCGACAAGCTGATGGATCTCAAGCTGGGCGACGAGACTATGTCACAGCTGATGCGAGGGCTGCGCGCGCGCCGCACCGCGCTTGAGCTGCTCTCCAAGCTCGCCAATTTCATTCAAGAGCTCGCAGACGATGGTGCGGTCCAGGAGGGCCAGGTGGACGCATTGCTGCATGAGCTCGAGCACGATGCAGTCCACTTGCGCGCCAACAAGGCGCCCACGCTCGATGGCACAGCGGGCCGCTCGCAGGGTGCTCTGCCAGTGTCGGAGGTGGCGCAATTCGTACTCGAGCTGAACAGCCTTCGCGAGGCCACGCTGTCCGAACTCATCGAGAAGGGCTATGCCGATGTGGAAGTTAAGCACTTCAGCTTCCCGAAGATTCCCACCGAGGTGCGTGCACCCATGGACTTTCGACGCACGGCTGAATCAACCATGCCCTCTGTCTCACCAAGCTTATATCGCCTCCCTCGCACAGAGCGACCATGACAAGGAGATCGTCAAGCTGGCCAAACATCAGGATGCTCGGGCTGCGTGTGAGAACATGATCAACGGCACGGCGAGCTCCTCTCTGAAGCGCGCCTGCTCTGCTGGTGGCGGAACCTCCTCCACTGCTGACCAGCAAGCGTAGTTTGCGCTGCTTCGATCGATTCGCCCTCTGCCCAGTGCATCTTCCCCACGATCTTACCTCGCACACCTGGCCAGCTACTACCTGACCCACAACTTGCATGATCCGCAAATCATTTCACATCCACGAGCTGGACAATCGAGCTGATCGATTGAGAAGCTCTGGTTGCGTCGGCAGCGTCCGTCCACACAGAGCGACAGAGCGACAGAGCGACAGAGCGACAGAGCGACAGAGCGAAAGCGACAGAGCGAAAGCGACAGAGCGAAAGAGAGGCCAACCGAGTCGGTCGAGAGGCAATTTGGAGACGATATCTCGTCGGGATCTAGTGCGCCCTTGCCCACTTCCCACCTTCCTGGAAAGGCATCGGGAGTTTGGCGTCATGCCACAGAACGGAAATGACGCAAACGCGGAGAACGTACTCTATGCGCGCCGCGGGTGCGGCGAGGGTCAAGGGCGGGGTGCGGTCGAGTTTGTGTTTGTGCTTCGTTTTTGCAAATTTTGGTCGCGTCATGTGAGGGCGCATGGACGCACTTTTACTTTATATATTCATTGCGTTGAGATCGGTGCGCTGTTGACTGTCAACACGTCAAGCACGTGCGCTGTGTTTCCTACCATGTGTACCCGTTGACTCGTGCCCCAAGCTGGCAGCCTGGCTCAAATGATCGGGTCTTATTTATTTATTTTCCGGGGAAAGCAGGGCCTTCTCTGCGCCCGGTGCTTTCGGTGCGGGTGAAGGGGTGTGTGTGTGTGTCTGTGTGTGGGGGGGGGGGTGGGGGGGGGGGGGGGGGGGGGGCGGGGGGGTCACCTTGCCGCGGCTGAGGGGCGGAAGCGGCGCGGGTCCTGGTCGCGGCGATGGTCCTTTGGGATGGGTGGACCAGCTACAGTACCCGCCATCGCGGCTGTCTCTTCCAGCGCCTCACGCAGTCGGCGTGCCGCCCAGAGGCTCATGTCGCGCGGCACATTCACACGATCACGCAAGTAGCGCAGGGCAGCGTCTGAGCCGGGCGGGGGCGTGATGGCATCGCCATTCGCGAGACGCGTCAGGGCGCATCGCAGTGCCTCGTCGATGAGAGGGGCGCCACCACAGGGATTGGCCTGCACCAGCACGTCCTTGTGCTTGCACACGCGGTACATCGCCTCGACTCTGGCAGTGGGTGGCTCGGACAGGCTCGTGTCGGGCACGTTTTGCCAGGGACCCTGGTCGACTAGGCTGGCACACTGCCGCTGCTCTGCAGTGCCGCTCGCAAAGCACCCGCCCATCTGCGGTGGGAGGTCATGGCTGTGCGTGTGGTAGTCGGACTGCGTGCCGCGGTATGTGGAGCGTTCTTCCAGCGCTTGAAACCACCGCGCGACATTGGGCCGGACGCTCGCATCCTTCATCTCAAAGCCCTTATAGTAGAAGAGCGACGCGGCCATTCGCTCGACGTAAGGCACGAATATGAGGTCGGCGAGCGACGGCGAGTCACCACCGAGGATCCACGGCCCTGGCTTCGCACCCAGCTCCGCCTCGAAGCGCGCGAGGGTTGCCTCGAACTGGCGTTGCTCGTGCACTGTCGAGTCAGGGTAGCAGAGCCACTGTTCCGGCGTGGGGCGCGAGCACGTGAGTAGCAGATTAGGCGGATCTGCTAGTCCAGGTTCACCATCATCGCGGCTCGCACGGAACACCAGGCGCGGAACAGGTGTCGCTCCAGCTGGCGTTGGGGCATGATCTTGGCCAGCGGTGCGCCGAGCGGTCCAAAAGCCTGCTCGAGCGAATTCAACACCACGTCCGACTCGGTGATGACGTGACCGTCGAGCTGCAGTGCCGGCAGCATGCCCGAGGGGACAAGCTTCTTGTACCACTTTTCTTTGTCGCCGTAGCAGAACATAGTGACGCGCTCGATGCGGTACGGGATCCGCTTCTCTTCCAGGAACAGCCAGCACTTTTGGCAGTATGGACACCACGCGTGGTTGTCGCGGAACAAAGTCACGCGGACTTCCGACTCCTGCTTGCCGAAGAGGCGCAGCCTCGACTGGGCGTTCGTCTGTCCGTTTGCCGGATCGTTGGGCACGAACGCGGCCGCGTGCGACTGCAGCTGCGACCAGCTCAATGCACGCGCGCTCGCGGATGCTCGACGCGCAAGCATTCAGGCAGTCGCGACGCCGCAGACGATGACCGAGACATTTCTTACAAGGCCAGCGGAGGGGTCCTCACCGCTTATCACGCAGTTTGAAGCTACTGTAGAGAGGCTTCGCGCGGCCGGCTCCACGTGGGCCCTCCTGGCCAACAGTCTAGGCAAAGCAATGATCTAAAGTATCTGGAGGCTGTGCATCCCTCCTTCCTGTAGTTTAGGCAAAGTAATGATCTAGAGCATCTAAAGTATCAGTGACGGAGTCACAGTCAGCCCGACGGTGGCAGAAAATCGTTCAAGGAATGAGGACAGGGTGTGAGTGTCAACGGGCCAAAATACGGGGCGCAGACTGAGTTGCCGTGTTGCGCAATAAGTGCAACTCCAATGACTCCGCATGACGAGAAGTGCTCAAACTAGATCCATGCTCTCGTGACCGGCCACCGACGAACCAGCGTAAAAATCATGCATCTGAAAACCAGAGCAGAGCATACTAGCATAAAATGATCAATCCCACAACCACATTTCATGTGAGTACAATAATATTGTATAATGTTACATATTCGCCCTCCGCACAGGAGGCGAGTCCGTCGTCCGCGCGCCAAGGGACCTGCCAGGGGACCTGCCAAAACGGCCGGCCAGGTCGGACACCCACCGGGTCGGCCGGGCTGCCGGCTTGATTACTTGGACTGGGGCAGGCACCCTCTTCGGCGCGCTGCTGTTGGACCGCTTCAGCGAGTCTGGCAACGGAACCCAACGGCCCGCTCGCCCATCGAGCGGAGCCGGTGGGTCGCAAGCTCTCCGGGCTGCTGGCAGCGTGTAGTTAAAGCACGTAAAGTCGTGCTCGAATTGCATGGCGACGCACCCAAGAGCTGCGTCGGTCATGTTTGTCAGGATGCTTCGGCGCAGCTCAAGCCCGGCCTCGAAAGCGAAGCCTTCGTGCGCGTTCGCGTTGTGGTGTCTGCTGCTGTCGGAGCGCAGGATCGCGCGCTGCTTGTTGGTGAGCTCGCTCAACGGGACCTTCCAGATCTTTAGCAGCTGAAGCAAGTCCTCGCGCAGCGTCTCGACATGGCCGACAAAGTCCAGCCGGCGGGGCTCCCCGTCCGTGTCGGGCACCGTCAGGTAGTCCACAATGGACCTCGCGTGATTCCAGGTTCCCGTCTCGATGTGCTCGACGTTGTGGATCGCGCTCGTCTCACCGCGGCGGAACGCCAACCCCAGGTCACGCGAAGCGCGCGTCTTGCTGCTGCCGGCGCTCCCTGAGACATCTGGCACGGTGACAAGCGCGCCGTGGCCAGCAGTGGACATTGCGCGGAGTCCGGCGCGCATCTGGACGTCTTGCTGGGACGTATCCACCGCATATGGCCACATCTCGAAGGTCGACAGGTTCCAAGTGTGCAGCTCGCTCACAAAACGGGCGAAGCGCGCTGGCTCCTCCGTTCGCGGCATCGTCGCGAACGACGGCACCAGGATGCTTTGGGAAGACAGCCCATGGCTCGAGGCCGAACCTGGCTTCAAATGCAGGGTGCCGCCTCCGTCGAAGTTGACGATGCCGCCACCCTTGTATGGATGCGCATTGAGCTTGTCGAAGTTGAGCGAGGCCGAACGCTTGTTGATCGTGCCGTACGCACTCACCAGACGCTTGACTGGATTGCAAACGAAGGCAAACGTAAAGAATTCGCGCTTCGCGCGTCGGCTCACCTTGGTCTCGCCGAGGTCGACCACCAGGCCGACTGGATCGTCTCGCATCGCATGCATCATTCCCATGCCTTCCTCGGCACCGGCTCGTTTGAAGAGGCCCTTGCCGTGAGTAAAGAATTCATGCAGCTCGGTCGATGCGCACTTGGGCACGTGGATGTGGATGGAGCGCAGGTTGGGGAGCACGACCGCAGGCACCGTCCGACGCCGCGGCGGCAGGCCCATGTGTTGGCGAGAAGCGTCCTCTCGTGACACCACGTCCGACAGATTGCAATGCAGGCCGTGCACCGCGCCGCGCGGTCGCGGCTTTGTGCTCTGGCGGGACGCCGCAACGCGCTCGTCCAACAGAGGAGTGCGGTCGCGCTTGTGAGCGGATGCAACGATCAGCAGCACGACAGCCGCGCCCCACAGCACCGCGACCGCGGCGACCATCAACGCCGCAAACCGGAATACAGCAGCCAAAAGGCGGTATGTCGACGTCGCGTCGGCAATACGCTGCCGGCGAAGCCGAAACCGCCACGAAAGCCGCAGGCGGCCGGCCATTGCGGCTCTATGAGCACGCATGTCGGCGCGACCGTCCGGAAGTATTATGCGTAATGCATAAATCGCCCGGGCCTTAAACAGCACACACCGGGTCCGGCTATAGTGAATCAGGACTCTGTGCTTCGGCAAGGGGTTCAAGGTGTGTAGTTGAGGTAAGCTAACAACGTAAACAGCGTAAACAGCGTGCACACAAACGCTTAAAAAAAGAAGCTAACTAACAGCAGGCTTAGGAATCCTAGTAGTGACCACAAGTTTTGCCTTTTTGTTTGCGCGCTGTTTCGGGGACCAGCCATCTAACAGCCTAAACAGCCTAACTAACTGCAGCGGTTCCCTTTCGTTGGTACGCCACTCGGAAGGATAGCTTGGCACGCGAGTCAAACATACATATGAATGGCGGCTGGCCACGCGCCAGGAAGGGCGAAGCCCGTACTGGTAGCAGTGCAAGGAGTATGTATAGGGAGGGGCGGAGCCCAGGGCGAAGCCCATAGCAATGCGGTCTATATGTAAAATCAGAGCCCGCGTCAGCATGCCGCACGCCGGTACACCACGGCAGCCCCGCGTCGACCGGCGGAATTCCAATCCGCGGCGTGGAAACTGATCGAGGTATGCTCCTCTCAGCATGACCCACGAGACGAGGGCGGGCGGCTGCCGTACACCGGGCCCGCACACCGCACGGCACACACGACGACGACTACCTCAATTCATATGGTCCCTAAGACCGCGGCGACGGGAGCCCGGCAGCACCATCCCGCCGCGAGGGAGGGGAATTTACCAGTCTACCAGTCTTCCAGTCACAACACCCACCAGCCGGTTCCGTCATGAAGTCAAAAAACGAACGATTCACCAAGAGATGGACGAGCTGCTCGAGGAGCTCCTGTGCCACGTAGCAAGCTTTCTGCCGACAGCGTCGTCGCTGGTCGCCTTTGAGTCAGTCTCGGTTCGACACGCTGCGCTCGACACCGACGCGGCGTGGATGGCGGTGTGCGTGGTGCGTTGGGAGGACAAGCCTCGCTATCGGCTGACGGCGGAGCGACGGCAGTGGCTCGATGCCCACATGAGGACGAAGTGGAAGCGTCGATACGCACACTTCGAGCTCGATGCAGCGCGCACGTCCATAACTAAGGAGGAGATGCACACGCTCGGCTGGTAAGTCGCGCCCGCTGCACAGTCTGCCCGCACACACGCTCCCCACGCGCTTTCCGCCCTTTGCACTGGCGAGCGAGCAGGTACTTCAACTACACCCCGGAAGCGGGTGGCCTCGGGCGAAGCACGCTGCGGCGCGTCTCGTTCACGCCGCCAGACGCGAACGGGGTTGCCCGGCTCGAGGTCCCAGACTACCCGCCGCTGCCCTACCAGCTCGACGGTCAGGTCGGACTCGTGGGCGAGCGCGTCGTGGCGCGCGGGCTACGCGGCCGACCCGACCTCAACGGCAAAGTAGGTCTCGTGCAGGCCTACGAGGCGGCGACGGGGCGGTATGCTGTGAGGTTTGACGATGGTGGAGAGACGCTCAAGCTCTTCTCGCTGAACGTCGAGTGTTCGAGCGAAGACGCGGGCGCCGCGACCGGCGGGGTGGCAGGACTCGGTTCGCTGGCCGCGACGTTGCCGAAGCGGCGGCAGGCGCTGGTGATTGCCAATTTCCCACGACACGAGGTGACACGGCTGGCCGACTCATGGGAATGGCGTATCAGCAACCACAACGCCACTTTCGTCTCGTGCGACGAGGCGGGCACGCTGTCGTACGCGATGCGCGGCTTCAGCACGGAGCGGGAGCAGGTCATCGATCCGGCACTCGCGGCGGCGGAGGCAGCGGCGGCAGCGGCGGCGGCGGCGGAGGGGTGAGGGCATGCGTCGGCAGAAAGCCTGCCAAGCGCAGCACCGTCGGGGGCGCGTGCATGTGCTGGTGTAATCTTGAGTGAAGGGAAGTGCCCTACCAGGTTTGCTTCGTGGTTCACCCATACTTTCAGACGCCAGGTTTCCTTTGCGTGGAAGTGCTTTGCTTCTCCTTGGC
>Ga0209713_10003027_pt1 | contig 10576 bp, 7 predicted proteins | sample ArcOceMetagenome_3_FD_187444 | JGI IMG/M metagenome (GOLD analysis project Ga0209713, IMG submission 187444) | Marine eukaryotic phytoplankton communities from Arctic Ocean - Arctic Ocean- Svalbard ARC20M Metagenome (SPAdes) (version 2) | ecosystem: Environmental > Aquatic > Marine > Oceanic...
GCAAGGAGTCCCGCTGTAAGCGCCGCTGAGCGCCACGCCCATCAAGCCGCCGCCGTTCGAGCCTATGACGACGCCAACTGAGCCCGCAACGACGCCAGCTAAAGCCCCGACGACGCCATCCGAGCCCGTAGCGACGCCAGCTGAGCCCGCGACGACGCCAGCTGAGCCCGCGACGACGCCAGCTGCGGCGTCTCCTGCGCTGCCAGCGCCGCTAGCGAACCAATGGAATCTGTTCCAGAAGGTCGTCGGCGGCCGCGGCCTCAGCAAGGAGCAGGTGAGCCTCGCGTACGCAGCGTACGCAGCGGCCGCGACGGCGCCAAGGCCAAGCTCGGGTGGACCGAGTGGCAGCGCGCGGCGGGCGGCAAGGGGTACTCAAAGGAGCAGATCTCGACGATGTACAAGGCGGCAACGAGGCGGCCGAGCGATTTCTGTTCGAGGAGGGCGCGACGGCCGCGGCGGGAGCTGCCTGAAAGAGTGACGTTCACGGCGAGATGACATGACACGAGTGGGTGCGTATTTATAGAGTGCTTCGGCGGTGCAAAGCTCTGATCTTCAATAAACATGGCTGTCCTCCTTCATCTTCTTGACAAACGGCTCGATCGGCTTGCCGCGGTCGGGCTGCCAGACCGGCAGCGTCATCGAGTCGTGCGCGGCGAAGACGCGGCCGTCGGGCAGGCGCGCCTCGTGCGCCGCGTCGCTCGCGATCGTGCGCATGATGCGGTGCTGGTCGGGGTGGTAGCGCTGCGAGAAGTGCGTGAGCAGCAGGTGCTCCGCGCGCATGCTGGCTGCGGCCCGCCCCGCCATCTGCGGCGTCGAGTGGCCGTGCGAGGCCGTCTCGCGCTCGGTCGCGCGGTAGCCGCCCTTGTCGCCGAACATCGGCAGGTACGCGTTGGTCGCCTCGTGCACGAGCAGGTCGGCGCCCTCGCCCAGCGGCGCGAGCAGCGACGAGTCGGAGCAGTCGCCGAGCACGACGACCTTGCGGCCGCGCCGCGGCGGCGTGCGCACGTCCTTTGCGTGGAGGCACGAGCCGTCGGGCAGCTCGAGGAACTCGTCCTCGCCCATCGCCGTGAGCCGCTTGAAGAGCGCCTTCGGGTCCTTGACGCCCCACTCCTCGCGCAGCGCCGCGCGGTTGCGCTCGAGGTGCGGCAGCGCCCGGTCGGGCAGCAGCCGCCCCGGCTTGGCGTCCTCCTCCACGACAAAGCCGACGCACGGCACCGAGTGCTGCAGCGGCGCGGCGCGCACGCGCATCCCGTCGCCCGTCTCGAGCAGCTTCCACCACGAGACGCCGTCGGCGTCCGGCACGAGGTCGCGCCCGCCCGGCTGCTCGCCCCACGCCACCGGCCGCTCGCCGTACCCCTCGCCGCCCCACGGCTGCGCGGTGAGCGCGCCCATGCCCGGCACGCCGCTCGGCGCCCCATCCGACGACACGCGGCGGTAGCCGCGGCCCGACGGGATCTGGTGGATCTCGTGGACGACGAACTGCGGCAGCATCCGCGTCCCGGTGAACGCGAGCGCGGCGCGCAGGAAGTTGCGCAGCCCGGCGGGGCCATAGATCTCGAGCGGCGGCGACGACGCGTCGCGCCCGCGCGCAATCAGGCAGAGCAGCCCGGGCAGGCCGAAGCAGTGGTCGCCGTGCGCGTGCGTGACGAAGATCTTGTCGATCTTGGACGAGCGCACCATGCACCGCTGCAGCTGCACCTGCGTCCCCTCGCCCACGTCGAACAGCCAGAACGAATCGCGCACGCGCAGCGCGATCGACGAGGCGGAGCGCGCGGGGCCCGGGTTGCACGCGCCGCTGCCGAGCACGGTCAGCTCAATGTCGTTGCCGCTGCTCTCCGAGGCGTCGAAGGCGGCGCTGCTCGCCTTGCCTTCCTGCGCAGGCGGCGCGGCGCGGCCCTCTGGCGCGGCGCGGCTTTCTGGCGCGGCGCGCTCCTGCGCCGCGGCGTGCCGCCGCTGCTGCGGTTGCGCCTCGCGTCGGGGTGGCCGCTCTTGGTGGTGGTGGTGGCGGTGGTGCTCACCGTTGCGACGAGGCGCCGGCTCGCCCGCCGCGTCAGCGAGCCGCGCGGCCAGACGCTCGGCCAGAGCATCGCCACGCGCGGTCGCGGCAGCCGGCGGAGGAGTCGCCCTGGCTGGAGGAGGCGAAGCGACTGCGACGGCGGGCCGCGGCAGCACCTCGGTGGCCACAGGTGAGTACGCATGGCTCTCCGCCTGGAGCGCCTCGGCGAGGCGCGGCGCCAGCTCGGCCTTGGTGCCACTCACGCGCAGCGAGCGCCGCTCGCACTCGGCGCGCAGCTGCTCCTTGGTCAGCTTCTTTGCGAGCTCGACCGGGTCGGCACCGCACGCGCCGAGGACTGCGCCCACGCCACCGTCTGCGGCCCACACGGAGCAGCGCAGTGGCAGCGCACGGGTGGCGCGGTGAAGCGCGGGCGTGGGCAGGAGCCCAGCCATGGACGCCCAGCCAGCCAGCATAGCTCGGCTTGATGAGCTTGGCGAGGTGTGTGTGTGGTGGTAGGATAACTATAGGGTAATGTCGTCCACTGCTGTCGCCGGCGCGATGGTGGCGGGCAGCGCCGTCGCCCTGACGCTGTTCCGCGCCAGGAGTAGGCGCACCGTCTCCATGGCGACCATCGAGGACGCGAGGAACTCGGCGATCTCTGCACTAGAGATTGGGACCATGGCGGACAGGTCGTCTGGCGGCGACGGCCCGAGCGAGCGCCCTTCCCCCAGCCTAAAGGCCAGCCTATCGAAGCTGCGGTCGGCGGCCAACAAGGTGGTCGTGGCGCGCCGGATGGACAGCTCGTACGCCGTCCCCGAGACGATATTCGACTCGCCGCTGCAGCAGGCGATGCACGTGCTGCAGAGCCTGGTCGACGGGCTCGAGGAGTCGGGCGACCCCGAGCTTGCGGCGATGGCGCAGCGCGCGGTCAAGCTGCTGCACAGCAAGAACCTGCAGCAGGCGCCGACGATCGAGGTGTCCGACGTCGACGAGACGGCGGCCGAGTGGCTCAAGTCGACCAATATGAGCGTGTCGCTGCAGATGGTGGGCAAGTCGAACAGCGCGCCGACGATGGTGCGCCGCTCCGGCTACGCCAAGCAGCCGGCGGTGCTCAACCCGCGCTTCTCGGTCCTGCCCGCCAACGAGGCGAAGCTGCTGCAGCTCCTCGAGCACGGCATCACGTCGTGGGAGTTCGACGCGCTGCAGCTCGACGCGCTCTCGGGCGGCCGCGCGCTCTCGACGCTCGGCTGGGCGCTCTTCGAGCGCCACGGGCTGCGCCAGACCTTCGACATCTCGGTCGACACGCTCTGCAGCTTCCTCGCGGGCCTCGAGGCGTCGTACCGGCGCGTGCCGTACCACGGCCAGCAGCACGGCGCGTGCGTCACGCAGGGCGCGCACTTCTTCGTGACGTCAGAGGCGCTGCGCGGCGTGATCGCGACGCCGCTCGACATGCTCTCGCTCCTCTTCGGCGCGCTCGTGCACGACGTCAACCACGACGCCAAGAACAACGCCTTCCACTCGGCGACGGCCTCCGACCTCGCGCTCCTCTACTCGGACCAGAGCGTGCTCGAGATGCACCACCTCGCGACGGCCTTCCGGCTGCTGCGCAAGCCCGAGTGCAACATCGCCGCGAAGCTCTCGCGCGACGACGCCAGGACGATGCGCACGACCGTCATCTCGATGGTCCTCGCAACCGACCTCGCCAAGAACTTCGAGGTCATCAACGCGTTCAAGACGATGCTCGAGCCCGCCGACGCGCAGGCCGCCGCGGGCGGCGGCGGCGCGCAGCTGCCGCCGCCGTCGCCGCCGCCGCCGCGCACGCGCAACGACGAGCGCTTCGTCAGCGGCGCTGCGCCGCTCTTCTCGTCCAACCCGGCGACAGTCTCGGCGGACGAGAAGGCGATCTTGCTCAAGCTCGCCATCAAGTGCGCCGACATTGGCAACGTGTGCAAGGGCAGGGCCACCGCCCTCGCGTGGACGGACCGCGTCATCCAGGAGTTCTACGCCCAGGGAGACGAGGAGCGCGCGCTCGGCCTCGAGGTTTCCCACCTGAACGACCGGCACACCGCCAACACCCCAAAGAACCAACTGGGCTTCTACAACTTCATCGTGCGGCCGATGTACGACGCCTTTGGGCTGCTCGTCGACCTGGCGGTGCAGCAGCAGAACCTGGACGAGATGCAGCAGCACTGGTCGGCCGAGATGCTGCCCGAGGAGCAGACGCGCTGCGGCATCGCCGCCTCGCGCGGCCCGTCGAGCGCCCGGACGGGCGAGACGCGCTCCTCGCGCACCGAGCTCGGCGGCGGCAACAGCGCGCGCCTCACCGACGACGACTCGGCGCGCAAGGCGTCGCCGCGCGACGGCCCGAGTAGTGGGTTCAGTGGCGCCGCGAAGCGCGGCCCGACCGGCGGGTCTGGCGGGCGAGGGTCCACGCACGGCTCGATCGCGGAGGCTGCGCCCGCGCCATGGGGTGCGCCGCCGGCCGCGCCGAAGCCGAAGCGATACGCATCGATGCCCGCGCCAAATTAGCCGGGCGCGGTGTGTTGTGTTGCTTAGAGGAGGAAGAAGTGTGTGTTGAAACCGCTACCAAACTTCGAGAGCACAAACTTCCATTCTCACCAAACTTGCGCGACTTCACAGCGGCTGGCAGCGGTGTGCGGCGACGCGCCCGGCGAGCCTCTCTCTCCGTCGTCTCTGAGGCCCCGAGAAAGGAAGAAAAACAGTCTTAGAAACTCGCACACGTTTGTGATCAATGGTGGGAAAGCCGGCGACAGGCTTTGCAACACGGCCAGCGGTCCGGAGGGTGGGCGCCATTGGCAGCCAGGCCAACGTGCCAGAACAAGCATTTGTGCCACGTGGTAAGGATGGGAGAAGCCGTTCTTGTTCAAATCGCTTGTTCAGGAATCCTGGAAAACTCTCGAACGAGCTCAAAACGCGTTGAACAAGTGCATCAGACAGCGGAACATGGCTCAACTGACTGAGAGAGTACATGTTCCGCTGTCTGATGCACTTGTTCAACGCGTTTTGACCTCGTTCGAGAGTTTTCCAGGATTCCTGAACAAGCGACTTGAACAAGAACGGCTTCTCTTGAACAAGCGATCCTTACCACTTTGGAGAAATGCTTGTTGCAGCAGCTCTCGATCTTCTTCAAGCAGGCATGTGGATTCCGCCCAGATCGAAGCAACGAATACGCCGAGGTGCTCGTGCAGGCGGGGTACGACACCCTTGCCCTAGTCGGTTCAGTAGGAGCGACCAGCTGGCCGTCCGTCGCTTTAGGCTTAGACCGTAGTTTAACTCTAAAGCTGTGGAGACGTTCGTTTTTTTGGCGTGCACCATGTAATGAGTCAAACGAGTAAACGCTTTCACATGCACCGAGGTACTATATGTGAAAGCAAACGATTTCTGACTAAAGTACTCGACAGCACACCTCCACATCCACTAGGCCGCAGCTAAAGGCTCGCTGACGTCGCGACGATCGCGCAGATCCAGGAGGCGCACGCGGCCGCGATGCGGTCACTGCCCGGCTCCTGCGTCAGGGCGTGCCACATCTTGAGCCCATCGAGCGCGATCAGCTCATCCTTGGCCGCCGGCGGTCCATCGAAGGTGAACTCCGACTTGGCACCGTCGCGGCCGAAGCGCACGAGCGCCTTGGTGCCGTCGCACTGGCAGCGCTCGTACACGGCGACGCTGCCGGCCGGCTCGGTGAACGTGTCGGCCAGCGCATGCATGAGCAGGACGTTGCGGCACTGGATCTTCTCCAGCGCCTTGGGGCCGCTCGGCCCGTCCATGAAGGCTTCCGTCACCTTGACGAACTCGGTCGCGATGCGCGTGCGCAGCGCGCCCTGCCAGTTGTTGGGGTCGAGGTCCTTCTCCTGTTGGTTGAGCGGGTGGACGGTGTTCATCGCCGGCTTGACGACGCAGAGCGTGGGCAGCCACTTGGACACGGTGTCCATGATCGGGTACAGGTGACGGTTGCGGATGCCGAGGGCCGGCACGATGTACTCCTCGCGCACGGTCGTCAGTGAGATCATCGGCGCGAGCATGACGATGCCCGCGGCCGCCTTCGGGCGCAGCTGCGACGCGCGTGCGATCACGCCGCCGCCCATGCTGATGCCGAGCCAGAAGATCGGAAGCGACGGCGTGGTCTTGAGCACATCGTCGTGAATCGTGAGCAGATCGTTTGCCAAGTCGTCGAACGACTCGAAGAAGGCGTCCACGCCAGGCCGCACGCGGTCCGAGTTGCCGAGGCCCTGGTTCTCGATGACGACGACGTTGAGTCCCGCGTCCCGAAGGATCTGAGGGACCGAGCCCTCGAACCTGCTGTGCGGCCCACCGGGCTCCGTTGCCTTCATCCACTCGAAGGCCGCCGTCACTCCCACGCCGGCCACGAGAATGACCGTCGCCTTGGGCTGCTTCGCGGGGAAGGCGATGCGGCCAAGGCGCAGGCCCTGGGAGTTGCGCACCCACGTCAGGTCGGCGTCGATCGGCCAGGCGGCGCTGTGTGGGCCAGGGACGAGCTCGGGGCCGCGGTCAGGAATGGTAGGCTCCGCCATTTGTGCTTGCACCGCGAGAAGTTTGGCATATTTATGCGCACTTTCCTGCACACGCATGGTCCGCCGCGGCGGTCGCGGCGGCAGCTCGTCCCGCTGGATCCAGCGGCACGTCAACGACGCCTTTGTGAAGCGCGCCAATCTGCTCAACTACCGCTCCCGCGCCGCCTTCAAGCTGCTGGAGCTGGACGAGAAGCTCAAACTGCTGCAGCCGGGCATGCGGGCACTCGAGCTCGGCTCGGCGCCCGGCTCGTGGACACAGGTGCTGGTCGAGCGCGAGGTCGAGACGCTGGCAGTCGACCTGCTGCCAATGGACCCGGTGCCCGGCTCGCGCTTCCTGCTCGGCGACTTCACCGACGAGGCGACGAAGCTCGAGATCCACCGCCTGCTCGGCGACGCGCCGCTCGACCTGCTGCTGACCGACCTGTCGCCCAACCGGAGCGGCATCCACTCGCTCGACCACGTCCGGCTCGTCGACATGGTGGAGCAAGCGCTGCTGCTAGCGAGGCGCTACCTGAGGCCAGGCGGCACCGTGCTCACCAAGCTGCTCGAGGGCGAGGACAAGCAACGGCTGCTGCGCGCGGTGCGGCAGTTCAGCGACGCGTCGATCCACAAGCCGCCCGCCTCGCGCAAGGAGAGCTCGGAGCTCTTCCTCTGCCTGCGACAGTTTGACCCTGAGCGGTTGGACGCGTCGACCTGGCGAACCGAGGGCCTGCATGCGTGCTGATACGATTGTAATATCTTATTACGATTGTAATATACGTATTCCATGAATTATACTGTATAAACCCTCGTCACCACTCACCAGCCACTGGGCGGCGCGGCGCGGTCGAATCTGGCGCGGTCGGCGGCCTGAGCGGCGCCGAGCTGATTCTGCTCGACGCGCAGCTGCAGCTCCTCCTCGAGGCCGAAGACCATCTGCTGCAGCACCTCGTCGACGTTGAAGACGCCGCCGTTCGACTGCCACAGCTCCTGCACGATGCGCAGCACGAGCACGTGCGCGCCGGCGAGCGAGGCGAAGAGGAGCGACTGCAGCGCGAGGATGCCCTCGCCCGACCCTTCGGAGAAGCCGGCGCCGAGGAGCGGGAAGGCGAGGAGCTCGAGGCCGGCGAGCAGGTAGAGCAGCGCGATCCCGAGCGCCGGGAACTTGCGCTGCATCGCGCCGAGCCGGTACGCGCGCGCCTGCCGCAGGCCGCGCAGCGTGTCGTAGATGACCGACGGCACGCCGACCGACGTCATCAGCATGATGCGCTCGAGCGGGTCCTTGGAGGGCTTGGACGAGAGCAGCTCGGCCGGCGACACGTCGAGGCGGCGCAGGTCGTCCTTGACGTACCCCTTGATGCAGTCGAGCGCCGGCCCGTAGAAGGGCCGCCCGGCGCCGATCAGGCAGAGCTGCTCGAGCAGCGACTTGGCCTCGGTCACCTCGCTGAAGAGCGCCTCGTAGATGTCCTCCTGCTGGCGGTAGAGCGCCGAGTAGGCGGTGCCGGCCAGGATTGTGAACAGCAGGCCCATGCTCGTCAGGAAGTTTTGGATGAACTGCGCCTCGTCGGCCTGCAGGATGCTGAGGGTGCCCGCGTCGAGCGCCGACCGGATGAGCAGCGAGGTGTCGTCAAAGTAGATGTAGGCGAAGGCCGTGCTGGCGGCCGTGGGCACCGCGACGCGCGCGACGGTGCCCTGCGTCACGCGCGTGCGCGTCTCGAAGGCCGCCTTGCCGCGTCTCCTGGCCATCACCTTGGGCGCCATTCGGCGAGACGAGCGCTGCATCTGAGGCGGTGCCGAGCGTCTGTGGTGGTGGCGCGTGGCGTGGAGTGGCGGCCGCGCATGAAGCGCGGTTGTTAGCGAGGCGGAGGTCGCCACCAGCACGAGAACGAACGCCGTGGCCCGCATATATGGCTCCGGAGGTCTGTGCGGTTTAGCCCCCCGGAACACTTTTTTTCCGGCTGGCCGTCCCCCACTGGGAATTCGGCCCCTGGCGCGGCCATTTTTTGGCAGCTCGGCCCCTGACTCGTGCCGATATTGGCACCTCTGCCCCGGACCTTACTGTAATACGCAGTTGCACCTACGTCGCTCGGCCCCGGGCCGTACAACTGTACACTTATTGGTATCGCGGCCCATTCTTACAGTGCGCGGCAGTCCAGCCCCGGTCTTTACGGGGTATTACGCATCACGGCCCCGTGCATACAAGTTCCCGGTTTAACGGTAGCTTGGCTTTGAACGGTTTAACGGTTTAACGCTGTTAGCTTACCTCAACTACATACCTCGGCTCCAAGCCAGAATTGGACACCAGACTGCTCATAGCCGGACCCGGTGTGTGGCCCGGGCGCCGATCGGAAAGCACTGATACTCCGCCACTATGCCACGAAACCGCAAGCCCAGGAACTGTTAATGATTGCATGCGGGCAATGCATGTTTCTGAATTCATCTTGATGATGAGCCATGAGTCTCCGCGGTGACTCATGGCAGGCTCAATCGGCCTCCGGCACGTCCTCGCCGCGCTGCACCGCGGTGAGGTCATCGTCGTGGACGACGCTCTCGGCGCTCGCACCGCGGCGCTGCTGCTCGCTGACGCCAAGCGCCAGATGGCCGTCGGCGGCTTCGAGGCCGAGACGGCCGCCGACCCGCGGCTGGGCCCAGCGATGCGCGCGCTCGTCGAGCGCACGCCCACGCTGCTCGATAGCTTCCGCTACGTTGCGTGGCACCGTTCGCCGCCGTTTGCCGCCTACCCGGCGACCGCGGCCGCCATGACGGCGCTGCGGGCGCTCGTCACGAGCCTCGGCGACGCGGAGGTGCGTCTCTCGCAGCCGCTCTCGCCCGACTGGTCGCCCACCGGGACGGTGCGCGACCCGGCCGGCTGCCTGCTCTCGCTCGTCGGCTTCAACGGCACGAGGTACGCGCTGCACACCGACGCCAACCAGCGCCAGGGCCGCCAGCGCAAGCTCACCGCGCTCTACTACCCGCAGTTCGAGCCTGCGTGGCGGCCCGGCGACGGCGGCGAGCTGCGCGTGCTGCAGGCTAACGGCAGCGAGCTGCGCCTCGCGCCCCGTGCCGACCGGCTCGTGCTCTTCCGGCCCGAGCTGCGCCACGAGGCGCTCCAGTCGCGCGTGGCACGGATCACGATGACGGTGTGGGGCCACGGCCGCGGCGAGCGGCTCGCCGCCGCACCGGCGCACCCGGTCGACCTGACCCACCGGTGCACCTCGACCATGTGCCAGGGCGCCGTGCGAAGGACAGGGGCGGCCGCAGACGCCGCTGACTATTCTGCGAGTGTGGTCCATGGATCTCAGGCTAGAAGTACTCTGTAGAGCGGGTCACCCTGGGTGGGACAGCCGACCTGCAGCCGACGGAGATCGGAGTGGCTCGCGATAGGCCGATAGCATCGGCCTGGCTGCGTGAAAGCCTCCCGTCGACACGGCCGATATTGGCCACGTCGACGTCCGAGGAGGGCATTCCGAGGAGGGCAGCTACTTCTGATTGTCGTAGAACATCTCCAACATATGATTGTCGGCATCCGGCCGTCGGGGAGAGCCAGGGCCTAGCGGCCGGGGCCTTGGCCGCGACCAGCTGCAGGGCTCGACGAACACCGTGGCCAACCAATAGTCAAACCAGCGCAACTCCAAGGGCCGAGCTGATTTTTTTTGGGTAAGCCAGGGTCTAAGCTACCATTAGCCGTAAGGTCCGGGGCCGAGTGCCGTAGGTGTAACTGCGCATTACCGTAAGGTCCGTCCGGGCGGGGCCGAGCTGCCAATATCGGCCGGCGCGGCTCCTCGGGCCGCTTTGGCAAAATCTGGTCTAGGCCGGGGCGGGCCTGCTTTTACGTCCTAGTCGCGGGACGGTCCAGGCAAAAAAAGTGTGGACGGGGGGCTAAACAGTAATAGACCCATATGGCTAGGTAGTAGGTTGGCCCTGAGCTGGCGTGAACGGTAAACTGCTCCTGTTCGGAACGTTGCGGGAACGCGTTCTGGGCCGCGGCCGTTCGGAACGTTCCGGAACGGCTCTGGAACGGCTCACACCACGACCAGGCACGCAAGCC
>Ga0209713_10003029_pt1 | contig 10575 bp, 5 predicted proteins | sample ArcOceMetagenome_3_FD_187444 | JGI IMG/M metagenome (GOLD analysis project Ga0209713, IMG submission 187444) | Marine eukaryotic phytoplankton communities from Arctic Ocean - Arctic Ocean- Svalbard ARC20M Metagenome (SPAdes) (version 2) | ecosystem: Environmental > Aquatic > Marine > Oceanic...
AAGTTCGCATGCACGCCTTGTTCTGCTTCCTTTCACGGGGAATTAGTTGAGTTTTGAGTGCTGCACCGGCGGTGGTTCCGGGAGAACCTGTGGGGGGCAACCATCCTGAGCGTCGAGCTGTTTGGACTATCCGAAGCTGTTTGGGTGGCGTAAGTCAGTAAGTAAGTTACTTACTTACTTGGGTGGCGTGGTCCCGCTTTTGAAGTGTGTCGTTCCCCGGTTTAACGCTCCTGTGTTCACGGTGGACGAGCGACGGTGTGAAGAGCTCGGAGGGCCCATTCAGCGCGATCAAGACCCCCGCTCCGCGAAACGACCGGCATCGCCATGTCGGCCGACAGCCTCAGCGACGGCCCGCAGCGCGTGTGGCTGCCCGTCAAGGACGATGACTCGTGGGTGCTCTGCACGTGCACCTTCGCCGCGGCCTCGGGCAAGACGACGCTGACGCGCCTGCACGGCAAGTTCCCCGACACCAACAGCAGCCAGATCACGATGTCGAACGAGGAGGTCGCGAAGCTGCGGCCGGCGCACGGCGACCTCGAGACGCCCGCCAGCGACCTCGTCTGGCTCGAGGACGTGCACGAGTGCACGATGCTGCACAACCTGCGGCTGCGCTACGCCAAGGACAAGATCTACACGGCCATCGGCCCCGTGCTGCTGGCGATCAACCCGTACAAGAAGGTGGGCGACGTGCTGGGCTACGAGCACTCGCTCAACATGGAGGTCGAGGCGCCGCCGCACTGCAACAAGACCTCGCGCGCGGCGTACGCCGGCCTGCTCGAGGGCACGCCTCAGTCCATCCTGATCTCGGGCGAGTCGGGCGCCGGCAAGACCGAGACGAACAAGATCTGCATGTCGTGCCTCGCGCAGATATCCAACTCGACGGGCGTCAAGACGACCGAGCAGTCGCTGCAGGCGGGCATCCTGCTCGAGGCGTTCGGCAACGCGCGCACCGTGTACAACAACAACTCGTCGCGCTTCGGCAAGTGGTGCGCGGTCTTCTTCGACACGCAGGGCAAGATGAGCGCGACGCAGGTGAAGAGCTACCTGCTCGAGAAGTCGCGCGTCGTCGGCCCCTCCCAGGGCGAGCGCAACTACCACATCTTCTACCAGATGGTCGCGGGCGCCTCGGCCGACGAGCGGAAGGCCTACGCGCTGCAGAGCGCGCACGGCGGCTACCGCTACCTGCAGGGCGAGGCGTCGGCGGACGGGATCGACGACGTGGCGGAGTGGGCGAGCACCAAGTCGATGCTCGGCGTGCTCGGCTTCTCGGCCGACCACAGCGGGCAGCTCTTCGCGCTCTACGCCGCCGTCCTCGCGCTCGGCAACGTCACCTTCGAGGCGGCGGCCAAGGCCGACACCTTCCAGGTCAAGGACTCCAAGCTGCTCGAGACGGCGGCGACGCTGCTGCAGGTGCCGCCGACGACGCTCGCGGCGAAGCTGACGACGCGCGTCATGACGACCGTCTCGTCGTCGTACACGGTGCCACTCACCGAGGAGCAGTGCGCCGACACGCGCGACGCGCTCGCCAAGGCCGTGTACGTGGGCCTCTTCGACTGGCTGATCGCGCGGATGAACGCTCGGCGCCGACAAGATCGCGGCGGGCGACGACCGTTACATCGGGCTGCTCGACATCTTCGGCTTCGAGAACTTTGGCGTCAACGGTTTCGAGCAGCTCTGCATCAACTTCACCAACGAGAAGCTGCAGCAGCACTTCATGGACGCGCTGATCAAGCGCGAGCAGGCCGAGTACGCGCGCGAGGGCATCAAGGTCGACCACATCGCCTTCCCCGACAACACGCCGCAGATCGCGCTCATCGACCACAAGAAGCAGGGCGTCTTCGCGATGCTCGACGAGGAGTGCAACGTGCCCAAGGGCTCCGACGCCGCGTACGTCTCCAAGATGCACGCCGCCTTCGCCTCGAGCGAGTTCTACTCGCCACCCAAGTTTGGCTCGGCGGCGGCGCCAAGGACCTCGGCGAGAAGCTCGCCAAGCTGCAGTTCATCGTGACGCACTACGCGGGGCCGGTGCAGTACACGGCGCACGAGTGGCTCGAGAAGAACCGCGGCACGCTCCACCCGGGCCTCTCCGAGCTGATGGCGAGCAGCGACGCGCCCGGGATGCAGGTCATCTTCCAGAAGACGCCCGAGGAGCTCAAGACGGGCAAGAAGCAGACCGTCGGCGCCGGCTTCCGCGCGAGCCTGCGCGCGCTCTCGGCGACGATGCTGATGACGACGCAGCACTTCATCCGGTGCGTCAAGCCCAACGGCGACAAGAAGCCCGACGCGTTCAACGGCCAGTTCGTGCAGCGGCAGCTCAAGTACACGGGCGTCCACTCGGTCGTCGACATCCACCGCGCCGGCTACCCGATCAAGTTCACGATGGGCGACTTTGTGAAGCGCTACCGCTGCATCGCCTTCGACCAGCCCAGGCTGATCTCGGACAAGCTGCCCGATCAGGAGCGGAGCGTCAACCTGCTCAACCTCGCGCACAAGCTCGCGACCGCCGACCCCAAGTCGGGCGAGAAGGGCGAGAGGCCGTGGCTCGAGTCGATGCGCGTGCAGCTCGGCAAGACGCGCGTCTTCATGCGCGGCGACATCGTCAAGCACATCGAGAAGCCGCGCCACGCCGCGCAGACGCGCGCCGCCATCTGCGTGCAGCGCTACGCGCGCACGCGGCTGATCCGGCGCGTCGCCAAGCTGACGACGCAGCACAAGGCGCTCGCGGGCGCCGTCAAGACGGCGCTCGCCGGCGAGGAGGGCAAGACGACCGGCCGCGCCGCGGCGATGGTGCAGCGGCGGCTCGACGACGCCGGCGCGCTGCTCGACCGGCTGCTCGCGGTGTGGCAGAAGGCGGCGGTCTCGCCCGAGGCCGACCCGACGGGCGGGCTGCTCGAGCGCAAGGCGGAGCTGTCGGAGCTCGAGGTGCAGGTGCGCTCGACGCAGACGGGGCTGCTCAAGGAGAAGGAGGCGGTGGCGCAGCTCGAGAGGACCGTCGCCGACACGACGGGCTCGTCGAAGCAGGCGTTCGTCGCGCTCAAGACGGCGGTGGCGGTGGCCAATGAGGCGTCGCGCGGGCTGACCGAGGAGCTCGAGGCGGCGATCGCGTCGGTTGAGGCGGAGCTCGCGTCGCGCTTCGCCGAGATGCTCAAGCAGTGGGAGGCCGAGGCGCAGAAGATCGCCATCGAGCGCGAGGCCGAGCGCAAGAAGAAGCAGGCCGCGGTCGAGGCCGAGCTGCTCGACGTGCTGCGGCGGCCCGCCGACGTCGAGGTGCGCACGCTCACGCTGCGCAACGGCAAGGACGGCAAGGGCTTCAACCTGAGCGGCTACACGCTCGAGCAGATGGTGCAGGGCGGCGCGCCCGGCGTCACCTTCGACGGCGCCAACTCGGTGAGCATCGTGGTGGTGGGCGGCGCGGCGGCGCGCGACAACCTGCTGCGCGTCGGCGACACGGTGCTGTGCGTCGACGACGCGCCGCTGCTCGGCGAGAAGGTGTCGGCGCGGATGGACGCCAAGCCGTCGGCCTCGTACAAGCTGACGATCGCGCGGCGCAAGGTCGACGTCGGCGCGTCGGGCGAGGAGGCGCTGCCGATGGGCGACAAGGAGGGGTGGATGTACCTGACCAAGGCGGAGGACGGCGGCAACAAGCCGCTGCACGCGCCGAAGAAGTGCTGGGCGGTGCTGCTCGGCGAGGTGCTCGTCTTCCACGAGGAGGTCGTGCGCGGGCAGGAGCGCGTCGCGCACCCGCAGCCGCTCAAGGGGTCGATCGTCAAGGTGCCGATGTCGAAGAAGCTCACGATGAACAAGGCGGGCACGATGAACTTCGATACGCAGTCGCTCAAGCTCAACAAGAGCGACGCCAAGGCGCTCGGCCGCAAGGAGGTCGAGCGGCTCAAGGACTCGAAGATCGTCGCGCAGCAGAGACAGAAGGAGACGACGGCCATCGAGCAGACCGCGGCGGTCGCCGAGCTGCTGCAGCGCAAGCTCGCGCCCTTCCGGCTGACGTGGCCCGACGGCGAGCTCGCGTACGACCTCGTGTGCGCCGTCGACGACGCCGAGGCGCGCACCGACTGGCAGAAGGCGCTGCAGGGCGCGCTCGACCGCATCAACGCCAACGCGCCCACCTCGGGCTGGCTCGAGAAGCAAAAGGGGCGCGGCGGCGGCATGGCGGCGATGACCAAGGTGCTCGGGTGGGACAAGCGCTGGTTCGTGCTGACGCAGCCGGAGGTGGCGGGCGAGCTGCCGCGCTTCGAGTACTTTGAGCGGCCGGGCGCGCCCGTCGCCAAGGGGAGCATCGCGCTCAACAAGCAGGCGACGCTGCTCGTGTCGGAGCAGCTCAAGTCAGACAACCCATTCGGCTTCTGCGTCACGTCGCAGGGGCCCGACGACAAGAAGCCGATCACGACGACGCTCGCCGCGACCAAGGGCGGCGAGCTGGACAAGTGGACGATGGCGATCCGGCGCGCCATCCGCGGCGAGGAGGAGGACAAGAAGGCGAAGGCCGAGCGGCTCCGGCTCGAGAAGGCGGAGGCCGACCTCTTCCGGAAGACGCCCGAGCAGCTGCAGCAGCTGCTCGACTACATGGGCAAGGGGGCGATGCACGCCAACAGGAGCGTCAAGGACAAGGGGCTCCTCGTGCAGTGCGTCGTCTCGGCGCGCGAGGCCTCCAAGGCGGGCTCGAGCGCGGCCAAGTCGGGCGGCGCCGACGGCGGCGCCAAGCAGCTGCGCGACCAGATGAGCCACGAGGAGGCGCAGCTCGGCAAGCGCACCGTCGAGGAGCTCAAGGCGCTGCTCGAGTTCATGGAGGTCGACTTCGACGACAGGCTCGAAGACAAGCACAAGCTGATCTCGCTCGTCGTCCGGCAGAAGAACCTGCAGGCGGTCGCCCAGAGCGTCGCGCCCGGGCTGCTGAAGTGGAAGGCAAAGTCGGCCTCGCGGGTGGACCTCACTGCAAAAAAGTAGTGCCACGCGATGGCGCTGGGATATGCAGAGGTGCTGGGGCGTTGGACCCTTTTCACATGTTGATGTTGAGGATGTAATCTCAGTTTCGTCGGATGTGAGGGACATGACTTAACATTTTGTTGACACCCCCATCTAGTCAGTGAACCCTTTTGACACCATGAACCTATATTGCCAACTGCACACATGCACTTCAACACAATCGCGATGAGCATGAGATGCACTGAGCAGAAGCCCGATAGGCATAAAACGTACAAGGGGAAGTATTACAAGGAAGAAGCAGAAAGCGCCAAAGTAGAGCAGAAAGATCGTGCATCACGTTGGCATCACTGCCCTTGCCCGTTTGTGAACGATGAGGGCGCCACGGCCGCGGGCGAGTTCCACGGTGAGGACGCCTTGGCGCTGGGCGAGCTGGGCTGGTTCAGAATTCCATGCGAGAACCGACGTCGACGAGGAGGATGAACGTCTCCCGCACTCGTGGGGGAGCTGTCGGCGCTCGATGTCCTTGCCGCAAAGGAGCTGTTGGCGCTCGATGTCTTTGCCGCAAAGCTGACCTCCGGCGAGTCGGACGGCTGACGCCGCGGGAAGCTGCTTTCGGGGCTATCAGGCTCGGAACCACCCTTTTCAGAGAGTTCCTGCTCAGCAGCAAGCTCGAAACATAAATCGCGCGAGCCGCGTCGTGAAATGGCGAGGACCGACTGGCTGACGACGCGCATCTTGCGCGAGCTGCGGCGGCGGCCCTTGCTTGCGGTGTTGGCGAATTCGCGCCACTCGGAGATAGCTGCTTCGAGGTCGAGGGGGTGGCGAAAGGCCTTCGGGTCGTCCTGCTTGCGCGGGTACTCGACCAAAACTGCGATGATGTTCTTGCCACTCTTGTGCGCGGCGCACAGCTCGGCAAGCACCCAAGGCCGCTCGAGCACGTGCCTCGAGAGCATGATGATGTAGTTGGCTGAGGCTTCGACGTCGTCGAGCAGCTTGTTGAGGTCTTTCAGCTCCGCCGAGTCGAGGTAGATGAGATTTTCAATGTGCTCCTTCTCGGCCAGCTGGCGCAGGCGCTTCGGGGTCGAGCCCTGAAGCTCCTCCGCCCCTTTTTGCGCCCCCCAACCCTGCGTGCCCGAGAGCAGGCGGCTCGCCGTGTCTTTGAAGATGCGCGCGCCGTCCCCGGCGTCCTCCTTGTGGTGTGAGAGGAAGGCGACGTGCTTGACCTTGACCTTTGGCTGCGCCATTGGCTGCGTGTTTGCCCTCGTGAAGAGCGGCCTCGTATTGTCGGTCTTGTTCATGTTGTGTGCGCTCGGGGGGAGCGAGATCGGAGGCAGCGGCAACGAGCTGATGATTGGGTACGCGTCCGGTTGCTGACCCTCATCTTCGTTGGCGTCGCACGCGATGCGAGTGCTCGGCTCCCCTGAAAGGTGGCGGAGGATGTCCATCACCTCGCCGTCCAGCTTGTAGTCAGCGGCTTGCGGCGTGAACGGCCTGCAGATGATCTCCCGCAGGCAGTAGAGCGCATCGACGACATCCACTGGACTAAATCCTTTCTTCTGCAGCAGATTGGCTGCACCGGCGCAGCGCTGGAGCTTGCGCGACCTCTCGGTGTCCGCCCACGGCGACAGCCCGAACTCGTTGTCGAGCCCGATAATTTCCGTCTCCTCCGTGCAGCGCAGACAGCCGAGCCGACGCAGGACGAGCGCTCCGAGCAGCGTGATGCCCCCGCCCAACGACGCCAACACGACACATCCAAGCAGCTGTGAGCCGAGCAGCGAGGCGCGGCCGGCGACGAGCAGGCCCTCGTGGCGGTGGAAGAGCCCAACCGCGACGCAGCCCCACGCACCGGTCGCGCCACGCACCGCAAATGCATCGACCACGTCGTCGATGCGCAGCTTCGAGCGTAGCATCACCGAGCTGGCTCGGAAGACGGGCGCAGCCACGGCACCGACGATCAGGCTTGCCCACGGATCGATGACGTCGCAGCCAGCAGTGATCGACACCAGCCCCGAGAGTAGCGCGCCGGTGGCTGCCATGATGTCGAGGCGGCGGCCCCTGGAGGACACGAGCGACATTGTCACCATCGTCATCGTCGACGAAGAGGCAGCGAGGACGGTGGCCATCGCGCTTGCGGCGGCGGCGTGCCGCTGCGACTGCGACGCCATCCCGAGCGTCGAGCCCGGGTTGAACCCGAACCATCCGACGAAGAGCAGCAACGCGCCAGTGATGACCGACGGGATGCTGTTCGGCACGAAGCTGGATTGCATCGCCAGGTCCCATCTGCCCATGCGCGGTCCGACGGCGTAGATCCCGGCGAGCGCGGCCGCGCCGCTCAGCAGGTGGACGACGCCGCTGCCCGCCGTATCGATGAAGCCGCGCTCGTTCAGCCAGCCTCCACCCCACGTCAGCCGCACGCCGATGCAGAAGACCGTCGAGACGAGCACCGAGACGACGCCATACCCTAGCACCGTGGTCCTCTCGGCCATCGCGCCCGACACGATGGTCGTGGCAACCGCCTGAAGCGCCACGTGGATGACGAAGCGCTCGTGCTCGTGGCTGCGCTCGCTCGGCTCGCCCAATGTGAGTGGGTTGATGCCATACGCGATCTGATAGCCTCAGAGGCAGGCGACCAGCGTCGCGACGACAAAGTCGACGACGTTCTTGCAGTAGGTCGTGATGACATTGTGCACGCGGACGGTTCCCGCCTCGAGCATTGCGAACCCGAGCTGCATGAGGATCACGAGTGCTGCGGCGCTGATTACCCACGAGGTGTCTGTGGCGTCAGCGAGCGCGGCCAACCTGGTCTCCAGCAGACGCAGGCGCTCCTCGGACGCGACCGCGGCGAGCACATTGCTCGCAGCGCCCTCCGCCGAGAGGTCGATCGTCCCGTTGGCACCCATCGCCACCCGCGCCCTGTTGAAGACCAGGACCAGCACGGCCAATGCGCGCTCTCAGGGTGCTCGGTCGGCGCCGATTCGGAATCAGCATCAAGTCCGCGCCGCTTCGTGATGAATGAACATCGATTACCGTACGGCGATCTTGCGCTCGAACCGACGCAGTCCTTTGCGCGGGGAGTGGCTAGCTGCAGCCAGTGCAGCCTGCGGGCCTCCCACGAGGCGCAAAATGCGATCAATCAAGGAGCAAGCAAGCAAGCACCACAGAGGCCGACCGACCGACCGACGCACGCACGCACGCACGCACTTCATTCACTTCTTTCTTTCTCGTGGCACCCAGAAACCATGCCAGAAACAGTCGGAGAAATGACTGATACTTTAGATCACGCAGAAACGCCTTTGCAGAGGGGGACAACCACGGAAGCCGAATGCATTTCTCGGCCACGGCCGGGTCCATCCAACGAACGCGTTGAAAATGGGAACACACCTCCACGATGGCCATGCGTGCGTGTGGCCACGCGTGCTCGATGCAGTGGAACATGAACGGCGACCGCAAGCAGGCTGACACCGAGCACAAGTGCTGCGCTTGCCTGCACACGTCCAACGAGGCTTCCAACATACACATCGACGGCATCGGCATGAAGTCGTGCCCACGCTATCAGTTCTACTGCGCAGGGTGCGTCTGCCGCTGCGCCCAGCCTCTCACGAACGCCATCTGGAACGTCGCGCTAGGCAAGCGCGTCCCGGTCTTTGAGGAGGATGGACGGACTCTCGCTCGCACCTGGGTGCCGCCAGTTCGTGCCGTCGAGCGCGGCGCACGGACCGAGGCAACTGAGCCCGCCGACTGGATGGTCACAGCCAAGCAGACGCTCGCGGAGATCAAGCTCGCGGCCGAGAAGCCCAAGTGGCCGGTGTGCGCGACGTGCACCTTTGAGAATGCTCCAGGCGTGGCGCGCTGCGAGATGTGCGGCACCGCCGCGCCTGCGCACACCTGGCCGGACCTAACCACGGAAGCAGCTGCGAAGCTGATGAACATGGGCTTCGGCACGGGTCTGGCGCGTGCGGCAGCTGCCGCGACGGCAGAGGTGCTGCGCAAGGAGCACGACGGCCGTGACGTGGCGCACGACAGGGTCGATGCGATCGTCGATAGGATCGTCAAGCGCTCGGTGGAGCGTCTGGTGGGCAGCGGTGCCGCACGTCCCTGGGTACCATGCGTCCCTGTGGCGCCTGGCGTGCGTGCGGCGAGGACGGCTGGCGCGCGGGGCAAGACCAAGACCAAGCCGCGCCCCATCTCTGCCGCCGCAGCGCGCCGCAGCACGCGGCCGGGCCTCAACCGCGAGGATCTCGGGCCGGGCGCGGCGAGCGAGGCGCGCGGTGCGACCGCCGCGGCGACCCAGGACGCGACGTCGATGCTGCAGTCGCTGCAGCGGTCGGCTGAGATGGACGCGTGGTTGGGCCGCGCGGAAACGGAGGAGCAGCCACCACCACGCAGCTCGGTGCGCGGCGAGCGGATCGCGCCGGGCACATCCCGCTGCTGCGACGCGTGCGGCGAGGTGGACGTGTGGCTCGTGCAGGATGCGACGCCGGGCAGCCGCGGCGAGGTCTATTGCGAGGTGTGCTGGGACGATACCGAGCGGAGCGAGGCGGCCGAGCTGGCGGCCTGCCTGGGCGAGCTGGCAAAGCGCGAGGCGGCGCCTACCATCCTCGAGGCGGCGGCCGCGGCGGCGATGGCGGCGGCAGTGGCCGAGGCGGCGGAGGTGGCCGTGGCGGCCGAGGCTGCGGAGGCGGCGGCTGTGGCGGTGGCGGCTGACGAAAGCGACGAGGACGACGAGGACGACGAGGACTGGGTCGATCTCGATGCGGAGGCGGAGAGCGATGGGGCGGCGGTGGCAGGGGCCGGGTGGGAGCACGCGTTGGTCGACCTCTCCATGCTCGGCAGCGCGCCGGCCGCGCCGCTGAGCGAGCCGCGCGGCGGCGCCGAGGCGGCTGGCCTCGCGCGGCACCGCCAGCGGATGGGCGTGCGCAGCATCCCGGTCCACGCGGCGCGCCCAGCCGAGGGCCTGGGCAGCGAGGGCGAGGGCGAGGGCGGCGCGGAGTGGGAGGTGCTCTCGGTGGCGGGCAGCGAGGCGTGCACCGAGTTCTCTCAGTGCACCGAGCACACGGAGGCCTTCAGCGAGGCGCACACCGAGGCGTGGGAGGACGAGTACGCCGCACCCGAGGCCTCGCCGCCCTCGGCCGCCGCGCGGGCGCTCGAGTCTGTCGACGAGGGCGTGTCGTGCACGTCTTGGGCGGAGCGCGTGCGCACGCTGGGCGCGGCTCCCGCGACGGCCGCGCGGCCTGCCCGTGCGGCACACGCCGCTGGCCGCCGGCAGCGGGCGCAGCAGCAGCAGCCGCGGCGGCAACCGAAGATGGTGGTGGCGCCGAAGCGTGAGCGCCTTCCGCGCTGGAGCGAGGTGGCCTTTGTCACCCGCTGACAGTTATCCATGGGGCAAGGGGTGTAGGGAGGGGGGGGGTTACATGAGGTATCTAGCTATCTTCATTTCGGTAAGCCCGTGCGAGGCAGGGGCGCAAGCACCGCACCTTGACTTGCGAGCGTGTCCTTGCAAGGGCTGGCACGCGAGTAAATCAGGTGCTCGATTAGCTTTGAGCAGACTATACAGTCTCAAGGCACGGTCGACGTGGGCGCCCACCTCCCTCTGCTGAGCAATGGAATCGGCCGCCATCGAGCACCAGTCCATCATTG
>Ga0209713_10003030_pt1 | contig 10573 bp, 8 predicted proteins | sample ArcOceMetagenome_3_FD_187444 | JGI IMG/M metagenome (GOLD analysis project Ga0209713, IMG submission 187444) | Marine eukaryotic phytoplankton communities from Arctic Ocean - Arctic Ocean- Svalbard ARC20M Metagenome (SPAdes) (version 2) | ecosystem: Environmental > Aquatic > Marine > Oceanic...
GTAGGGCGTTCCAGGAACAGTAACACTTTGGTTGGATGATGCATCTAACTTCAACCCCTTGGATTGCACATCGTATGTGCCGAAAGAACGAACAGGGTCGTTGACAAGTGTGCCGTGATTCGCGTTGGTAGACTTGTCTATCGCGGTGATCCCACCGGATTCGTCGAAGGTGTAGTTTGCGAGCAAGGTGGTGGAGTAGTCGACATTGACCCACATAGGGACTGCAAGATCAATATTGATCATTCCATATGCATCAGATACAATCATCTTACTATATGTTGATTTATCTCCATTATCTGTTTTAATCGACTGTGTGGTATCACTGAATTCACCGGTCTTAGAATTATTTTTTCTAAATTGAAGTTTGTAATCGAACGCATATTTTGGTCTATAAAACAACACATAAACACTTCTAACATTTCCTGTAATATTTTTTAATTTGATGAACAAATCTCTATTACCATCTTCATTGGATACACCAAATTGCATTTCTGATAACAATGCATCCCAAGTAGGAGCAGTACTACCACCAGTTCCTGTTTGAACTAATTCTGGTGTATATTGAATTCTAGTAACACCTGCTTTTTCTGTTCCAGTCGTTACATCAATCGCATATGCCGTATCATACAAAAATATAGCAGATATCATATTATAATCTACACTAGTACTAGTTGAATCTCCCAATGGATATATCCATATTTCATCCGGATAATCGTCAATGTTAACCAAACCACCGCTAGTAACACCCGTATTGTCAGTAGACGATACCAAGTTCGCCACAGAAGGAATCTCAAATTTGGTGCCTGCTGTTGTGTATACATCTGGGTTTTGGAAGCTAACAGGAGGCAATCCAACCGCTGTGCCTGTGTTCGTGTTATTGTTCTCGAATGTGTATTTGACGGTGGGGGTCAAGTTATTCGCGGACAAGAACCCTTCAACATCCTCGTTGTAGTCATTGTAAACCGATTGCATTTGGGTTTCGGTCAAGGCGTCGGGGACGACCACAAGATAGTCGATCTCGTCTATACCGTTGTATTCGTCATTAATGTTGATTTGATCGATCGTGAAAGTAGTGGGTCCTCCTTGATTGTTAGCACCAGTCAACCGAACACCGTTTACAAAACCAACCGGTGGCGAACCATGCACACACCTACAGATCACCGTATGCCATTCTCCGTCCGTATGATCAAAGGTGGCGCTGTCTGAACCGTGAACCGTAAGCACATAAGAGGAACCATTATACTGGATACCACCAAACTTAGAACCAGCTGAATTTAAACTCTGGGTGAAGTCAACCAACATGGAGTTAGTACCCGCAGAACCTCTATGAGTCCCAAACTTATAACGCATCATGTAAGTCAAATGCGAAGATTCTAATGCAATGATAGGAGACAGTGTTCCGCTTTGGAAAGCTGTACCGCTGTTCGTGCTAATCGCGTAGCTAGTGGTCAAGGTGCTATAAACATTGTAACCCAAATCGATCTGCATATAAGACACACCGCCCTTCAGTCCAGAGCCCATCACGATGTTGTTCGTGTTGTCTTGGGGCATGTTTATGGTTATACCGGAGAAGGTGTCCGTCAACACATGGTCCTTGTAAAACTTAATGAATGATTCGTGCTTGTCCACCTCCACCACGATGTTGGCGTAGACACCCGCCTCGACGAACGCTGTAGTGGACGAAACATAGGTGGTGGACACACCCGCTGCGTCAAAAATTTCCAACTTAAGTTTACCATCAGTATCGATGTATAGTTTGAACACACCACCCTTCTCTATCAAAGTGGCGATGCTGGACAGGTCGTGTTTCATCACACTGTTTACAGTCATTTGATTGAAGTTGTTGAATTGTTCGGAGTAAGTTAAAGTGGCGGCTTGGGTTCCGTTGAAGGCGAGCGCTTTGGAGTTGGTGGTGTGACCCACGATGTAGGAGGCGGGGGTGTTTGTTAATGTGGCGTTTACATTGTTGCTGGAACTGTCAACTAGGTGTGTGGAGGACAGGTCTTTGAAGGTCGCCTCGAAAATGACCTGGTCGCCCAAATGACGGGTTTCGTCGGTAGCCAAGTGGTCAACTTCGTTGGTGGACAAGGGGCGTTCGAAGACATTGACCTCGCCCAGCTCTCCCACAAATCCGTCCCCTCCGAACACGATGTTGCTGGTGTTGTTGTTGATAACCGCGTCGTAGTTTTCGTATTTACCCACCTCAACACCGTTTATAGAAATATGGGATTCCTTTCGGACCTTATCGTAGTTTACCACAACATGCGACCAATCGTTCAAGGGTAAACTGTCGATTGTGTTGTAAGAGTTGTAAACGGTGTTCACCTCGGTGGTCGTGAGGGTCTTGTCGAACATAGTGAAATCATCTATGTAACCCTGGTAATTTGATTTTGTTTGCACAAAAGAGCTGCCTAATAACATACTTTCGTTCTTGATGTTGTCATTAAAGGCGATGTCCGTGTTCGTATGCGTTTCGATCAAACTTCCATTCTTATAAAAAGAGACATTACTATTCGATTTATCAATCGATAGCATTAAATGAACCCATTGGTTTGATGTAAAGTCTGTTGTTGTACTTTGCATTTTTTTAAATTTAATAAACAAATAAATATATAAAATAAATATTAAAAATATTGTTTCGTTTCAAAAGTCATCGGTTCGTCTATATTTTTTTATTAACATTTTTTCTTTTTAATATATATTTATATGCCTTGCCTTATCGGATTCTTTGTCAAAAAGAGAGATTTAAAAAAAAATAGATTGGATTTTATCACATATTTCAACACAAACGAAACACATGGATGAACTAATTGATGTAAGCGACATAACAAACACACTTTGGAATCATACAAGATTGATTGGCATGAGCAATTTTCTTGAAAATTCAGATGAAAAAACATACAAACGGATGTTTTACAACACTCTGTTCACAAAAAACATTCAACAATACCTGAATAAATTAATTAAAATCGAAAACGAAATGATTCTTAAGATATACTGGGAAGAATTTAAATTGTTTCGTGGTGTGTTTTTGGAAAAATATTTGATCGCCAGGCAAACCAAAATGGACCACCGAATCCATTTGGAAGAACATCTAACACAGTTGCTACAACGAGAGCTTTCCTTCAACAAAAATTACACCTTGTTGCAATACATGGAGATGTACATTAACGAGAACAGAAAAAAGCAAAACACACAGTGCAAAATTTGTTACGATAACTTAGTATCGCATGTTATTGTTCACGAGGAACACACATGTACTATATGCGTATCCTGTTTGAATCAAATAAAAGCCATAGAGAACACAACATGTCCCTTCTGCAAACTAGATATCTTGGACACGAAGAAACTGTTCATCCATTAAGTAATGGATCATTGCTTCTTCGGTCCGCGTTTGATTGTTTTTGGATTCTCTTTCAATGTCAGATGCGGCAACAACGCTTCACACAACACCGTCTTCTTTTGGGATTTCAACTTTTTGGGTAGATTGTTCGTATTGACCAACTCCTTTAGTTCCTGGAGAGTGTAATACTTACTGCAATACTCTTTCGTAAAAGTGTTTGTATTCGCTGTCGGTGTGTAATATACGGTGGGTGTCAAATAAGGCATCAGCTTCTTACAGATGTTCTCCTTGTTCTCGTATTTGACACTCTTCGGCAAATTGTTGCTGATCACTAACTCTATCAGATCCTTTTTCTTCATTTTCATACACTCTTTCACTTGCTTCTTATCGGGACTTGGTTGATTGACAATGGATGGTTTTAATGGGCTCGGTTTCTTCTTATTGTATAATGCGTCGTATTCTTCGATGGTTTGTTGGATGGTGTAGCGCTGGAACGCGTTCATATTGAGCATATTTTTTATCAAATTCAAATATCCGTCCACACAAGCGGTGTTGTTCTTTACACTGAATTGGTAAAAATAGAGCATTGTAACACCCACGGAGAACACATCCGCTTTGTGTCCGAAGTGTTCCGCAAAAAAGGGTCGCATGTTGGAGGTGTGATTAAGATTAGCTTCCATCATTTTGTTAACCAGGGTTTCGATAAACTCGTGTATTTGATATTTGATGAAGTACTTAGACATATCGATATCTTTTAGTTCGGATTGAATGTGTTGGTAATTCCGAATTCCGGCGAACGTACGGTTGTAAGTGTCCAATATGCTGTTTTGTAACACTCTATAGTATTCGTATTTGGACTTTTTCAATTTTATGCCGAGCAACTCGTTTGTTCGCAATGTGTCCAAAACCATAAATATTTTGAACTCGGGGGGGTAAATATGATAAGAGTATTCTAGTATGAAATAACTCTCTAAAATGTTGTATATGTCGCTTATTTTACGAGCCAACCCGAAATCGATCAAAAGCAGTTTTTCAGAATCACTTATCAAGATGTTCTCCGGTTTAATGTCCAAATGTGCCATTTTGTGTTTTTGTAAAACATCAACACACAACAACATGTTCTTAATGTACTCAACAATCACCTTGTCGGACAACTCAAACACCTTGTTACGAAAAAACTTGGATAAATCGCTACCTTTTTCTTTGTATATTAGTTGTTGATAAACATCTTTGGTGTCAACAATGTGTTTGCATTCTTTGCTGCTATTGTTTGCGAGAAGTGTGTTTTTGGACACATCACAGGAGTTTGTTAAGATGTTGAAGTACTCTCCCTTTTTGTCCATATTGTAAAATTGTTTTCCGAGTGTATGTTCTATATCGCTTTCATTTTTTGACGAAAACACCTTGCCCACCCCTGGTTTGATTTGGTTATTATTGTTACATGCAACGGCTGGGTAGAATATACAACCGTATGTGCCCGAACCCAAAAACTTACCACCACGCATGTTTTGTTTATTACTTTAAGATGACAAAACTATTTTTAGTTCATTTCTCATAAATTCCATCCCCGTTTTAAACTTATTCTTATCCTCGTCGCTCAAACTGTGCAACAACGAATCTATGATATCATTCACATCCATGGTATTCAGTTTTTCTAATGTTTTGACCTTCGACTTAAAGTTTTGTAACTCTTTAATGATCTCTAAAAGCCTTTGTATAATCGCTAAAAAGTGTTCGTGTTGTTTCGACGATATTTCCACCTTACCCCGGTGTATATCCGAGAGCGACTTTGATGTATTCATCATATTTAAATGATCCTAATGTATTATTCAAATTCTCAGATTTTGAATTATTAAATCTATTTTTTAATCGCTAGATGAACAAAATGAATAATCCATAGATACTCTTTTATACGATGAATCAATAGACGCTCTATTCATAGTTTGCTCTTTTTTAGCAGCTACAATCTCGTCATAATGCATCTCACAATAAAATCGATTTGTGTCCTTGTCATACTTTTTCCCAAACCGCCTACATCGAACTCGCTTGTTGTTTTTGGTTACAATTTTCTTACACTGTTTGTCGTAAGGATCTTTGTAACAACACCATTTAGCACAACATGATTTGTACATCATATTTTTATATAGATTCAAATATTATAATAGGATTACCATTATTGATAATTAAAATATTAATTAATTAAAAATGAAATATTTATTTTTATTTTTGTTAGGAATCTTTCTATTCATGATTATGTTTATACAATACTTTTATCGGAAACAAACAGCAACCGACACGTTTGAGAACCAGGTGAAGCAAACGATTGACACCTTTGTGGACAACGTGATCACATACAGTGACGAGGATTATTTTGTGTTTGCCGAGTTGTATCACTACGGAAAATTCGGAAAAGATAAAGACTCGTATCTAGCGGTGGAGAATTACAAAAAGTGTATCGATATCACAAAGAATGACGAATTAAAAGGAGTGTGTTATTTAGCTTTAGCGAAACTGTATGAAAACGAGGCAATCGTCAACATAGACAATGTCATTCACAGTTATTTAAAAGCATTGGAGTATGGACACGAAGAAAGCATTCTGCATATAGGCAAAATTTATCTACACGGAATACATCCCAACTTTCTACCCGACAAAATGTTGGCTGCCCGTATCTTCTCCACCTTCATTCAGTTCTCACCCACCATACATCCGTGGTGTAAACTCCATCTACAAGAAATTCACACAATAGATTACACAGACTTGGACGCTTTGAAACAAAACGACATTGTTTATAAACAGTTACCCATGAACATTGTGAACAACATACAACACGCTGTATCGAAAATTAACACATTGATAGCGTATAAAACCAACTTCAACCCGGGTTGGTTACAAAACTACGACGACGATTTGGACGAACTCGAGAACGATTTCGAGAACACGCTCATACAGAAAGTTCCCAGACAGATTGTGACTAACGACACCCAGAATGTACACGATCACAGCTTGCAAAATATCGGAAACACCATTTTAGACATCTTGGAGAAGAATCCAGAAAAAAATACCAATTTCTATAAGAATGTAAACAGTTTGTATTCCCACTTGAATGAAACCAAATATCCGAATGTTAAGAAAGTGTGTGATTCTTACGGTGACTTGATTCATTCGAAATATGAGAAAAGCGAACAAGATGTGTTTAATCTGGTATGGTCGAAAGCGCAAAACAACAACGACATGATAGACATGCTCTTGGACAATATCGACTCGTCTGTGGAAAACGATAATGTGGTGTGTAGCACTGGGAAGATAATGCGAATGTTGTCCACATTGGATGTTTTGGATAAAGACACACCCGATCTTAAACCAGAATGGGTCATTAAGGATGAAATCACCCAGACCATTTCCAAAGTATTAAAAGACTTGTCACCCAGAGAACAAAAAGAATACGAGTCTGATGACGACGAACACATCAAATCCGTTATAAAACAACGAATTAGTAAAAAGTGTGAAAAGGATTACAAAGATATTCTAGATCCAGGTATATTGACCATTTATCTAAATAATGTTTTTGAATTTATCTAAATGTTTTTGAATTTTTGAATTTTATAATTCTATAATAGTTTTTATAATATTTATTATTTAATTTATCTAATTGTTTTTAAATTTTATAAATTTATAATTCTATAATAGTTTTTATAATATTTATTATTTAATTTATCTAATTGTTTTATAAACTTTATTTAAATTTATATAATTTGATATATATACATAATGTATAGACTAATTCCATTGAGGCAACTACGAAGAACCGCAGGAGTGTTATTTGACGAAATCGTTCCCTCCGATATCCCTCCGATACAAGGGATTGATCGTGTAATCCACAAGGCGAACGGTATTTCCCCTGGTCAGATAATTTTAACATATATGATCTTGATACAAACACAGGAGAATACAAAGTAATACGAAACGGTGCATTGGATCAACCTGACTTCTCGTACAAGTACAAGGATTTGAACTTGAAACAATTGTTGGATACGAGTTGAAAAAAAAAATTGAAAGAAAACAACACACAATTTATAAACTACCAAACAACAACAAACATTTATCAACACACATCAAACAAACATCAAACAAACAATCATTGATTTCACTATGAATACCGCTCAAACCGTGAAGGCGATTCTTAACAAGGACGACAAGACAGTGGATCATATTCTGTTGCAGAACAAGGCGTTCTCTGTTAAGATCGATGAGTTGAAGGACGAGTTGAGAACGGTTCAGGCAGAGAAGGATGAAATGGAGGATGAGAACGACAGCATTACAAAGAGTAAGAACATCCTTCAAGGATACATGAAAAATATTCACGAGATGAATAAGGTGGAAAAAAAACTGAAAGCGAACTACCAACACTTTTACAATAACTACTTTTATATGTATTACATCCTCGTGTTCCACACCATCATGTTTTACATGCTAGCACTGAACATTGAAAAGCCCGTTATACAGTTTGCTTCCTATGTGACTTTCGTATCCACATTGATAGGTGTGAGTTACTATCATCACAAGTTTGAAACGATTGCCAAAAAGGAAAACAACGCACTGATGGAGGAGTTGAACAAACTTCACAAAGCTACGGATATGGTGAATGATTTGTTGGACAGTCTTTAGAATACAGTCTTTAGATTTTCACATATACATATGCGATAACACATTTATGTTATTATCTTGGGGTTTATTATCAAGCCCTCGATTTTCCAAAAAGTTTTCCAACCCTTTTTGTATGTCTTCAATTTTTATGTTTTTCTTTTTGCTTTTATCCAAAAACAAAACCCGTTTGCTGTGTTCTATTTTAGTGACGAACGCCAATGTCTCCATATCACCCGCCATATTCTTGAACTCGTCGCAGTTCTCTTGAAACAGGTTCTTGATTCGGTCATCCTTTTTACACACCCATCTGTCTCTGGTGAATATATTGTAAAAAATGTTAAGCAACTCGTGATGAGTGTATTTATCAATGGTATACACAAACGGAAATCTTCGTTTCAAACCTTCGTTGTAATTGAAGAAGTTTTTGTTCAACGCCTCTGTGTATCCAGCAATGATACACAGAAACTTATCCTTGTTTTCCGATAAGTTCTGATTCAAAGTATCTATACATTCCTTGGAGTAACTGTCCTTGCCGTCGCTGTTGCCCAACGCGTATGCCTCGTCGATCAACATTACCCCTCCTCTTGATTTATCAATAACTTTTTGTGTTTTTATCGCAGTAGTTCCCAAATACTCCCCGATTAAATCGCTTCTGCGAGCGATGACGAACTTGTATTCTGAACAAGTGTCGAATATGTTCATATTGTAGTAAATCTCTCCAATAATGTTTGCCAGCATCGTTTTCCCAACTCCAGGTGGTCCCTGAATCACGGTGTGCAACATCTCCTCGTCATGAAAGTTCTGCAAAAAATAAATGATCTGATGAATGACCTTCTTCTTGATATCGTGTAGTCCGATCATGTTCTGCAACTTTATCAGACTTTTCTGAATGTAATACACCTTTTCTAAATCAATGTTGTACCGAATACCGGGTTCATACGCATCACCCAGTTCTATAAGATCATCTATCGAATTAATTTGTTTGGATATATGATGTACACCGTCATTATCGATGTATTTTATACCTTTTAAACAAATCTTTCTCTTCATTGATTCTCATAATATGAATTAATTAAATATTGTTTAAATATTCTATTTGTTTTGGTTTGTCAGTAGGAAAGGTTTTATTGTATATGTATTTGGTAACATTATAACCGGTATGTATCACCCGGGCGCTTGTTTGAATTACTGATATTGTCGCGTTGATTGTGTAACATCCAATATTAGTTAGAAAACATACATACTCGATGGTTGTGAACAGAACCATTTATTAATTATATAAATTTAAATAATTATTTCGAAGACAATGGGGGCGTGATCAGATCCCATAATTCGATCCAATATTTCACAATTTTTTATTTTCACATTGTCCGTGAGCACATAGTCAATACGCCACCCAGCGTTCTTCTGTCTGGCGTTATTGAAATTCGACCAAAAGGTATACTGTTCTTTCTTCGGATTGTTTTCCCTCCACACATCCCTCAGATTCCGTTCCTTCAACATGTTTTCAAAACTGTTCCGTTCTTCAACAGTAAAACCCGCATTCTTTTTGTTTGAATTAGGATGCTTCAAGTCCTTCTCCGTTCGCGCGACATTCAAATCACCCACAATCACGATGTTCTTCTTGATCCCCCTGATCCTTTCGAGAAAAGTCTTGTCCCAATAATTGATCCTGTAGTCCAGTCGTTTGGTTTTGTCACCTGAATTGGGTGTGTACACATTGAACAAACATAACTTCTCGAACTCCATCATACAGATGCGTCCTTCCGTTCGATTTTTCTTGAATCGTTCGAACGGTACGGTGTCTTTATACAGGATGGCGGTACCGGAGTAACCCGCCTTTTCGGCAGTGTTCTCGTATACACTGTATCCGGGAAACTCGATATGAACGGTTTTGTTGAGTTTGGTCTCTTGTAAACAGATTATGTCCGGATCTTCTTGCAGAACGAGGTTCTTAAAATGATCGTTCTTTAACATCGAACGCCAACCATTCACATTCCATGTGATTACTTTCATTTTTGAATTCTTTATTTAATTAAATTGTTTCAACTTTTATATTTAAATTAAAATAAAATGCAAGGTGGGTTGCAGGTTAAAAAAAGTATACAAATCGTCAGTTTCTCACATTGTATTTGTTATAGAACATAATAGCGCCCAATATTCAAAACATTCACTACCTAGTCCGAAATCATAACGAACAACAATCCGAGTCATTTAGTGAACATCGGGTGGTACGATTTTTTACGAAACTATATACCAAATTCACGATCTGATTGTAAAGGAAAAAAAAACCGATACAATTAATATCAAACCAACATCGAATGTACTATCGGTGATGCTGTGTGTGATACTCTTTGTTAGAAGTAAACACGGACAATATATTAAGATTAAGAAGGTAAATATAGTAAAGTAAATAAATTAATTAATTTAATTTAATTAATTAATTAATTAATTAATTAATTAAATAAATTAATTAAATATTACAAAATGAAATTACAAAAATGAAATTACAAAAATGAAATTAAAATTAAAATAAAATATTAATCTTTTTATATAATTTAAATAATTGTATAAATTATAATC
>Ga0209713_10003031_pt1 | contig 10573 bp, 2 predicted proteins | sample ArcOceMetagenome_3_FD_187444 | JGI IMG/M metagenome (GOLD analysis project Ga0209713, IMG submission 187444) | Marine eukaryotic phytoplankton communities from Arctic Ocean - Arctic Ocean- Svalbard ARC20M Metagenome (SPAdes) (version 2) | ecosystem: Environmental > Aquatic > Marine > Oceanic...
CCGACAAGGAATTTCGCTACCTTAGGACCGTTATAGTTACGGCCGCCGTTTACCGGGGCTTCGATCAAGAGCTTCGCCGAAGCTAACCCCATCAATTAACCTTCCGGCACCGGGCAGGCGTCACACCCTATACTTCCTCTTACGAGTTTGCAGAGTGCTGTGTTTTAGATAAACAGTCGCAGGGGCCTGGTCTCTGCGGCCAACCTCAGCTTAGGGAGTAAATCCCATCACCAAAATCGGCGTGCCTTCTCCCGAAGTTACGGCACCATTTTGCCTAGTTCCTTCACCATAGTTCTCTCAAGCGCCTTGGTATTCTCTACCTGATCACCTGTGTCGGTTTGGAGTACGGTCTCTATATACCTGAAGCTTAGAGGCTTTTCTTGGAAGCATGGCATTAATGACTTCGCTCGCAATTGAGCTCGACATCACTCCTCAGGATAATGATCTCCCGGATTTACCTAAGAGATCTCCCTACAAGCTTGTACAGGGACAACCATCGCCCTGATCACCTAGCCTTCTCCGTCCCCCCATCGCAGTATATAGCGGTACAGGAATATTAACCTGTTTTCCATCGACTACGCCTTTCGGCCTCGCCTTAGGTACCGACTAACCCTGTCCCGATTAGCGTTGGACAGGAAACCTTGATCTTCCGGCGAGCGGGTTTTTCACCCGCTTTATCGTTACTCACGTCAGCATTCGCACTTCTGATACCTCCAGCACACTTTACAATGCACCTTCAACGGCTTACAGAACGCTCCTCTACCATGCACACAAGTGTGCATCCGCAGCTTCGGTTATCAGTTTAGCCCCGTTAAATCTTCCGCGCAGGCCGACTCGACTAGTGAGCTATTACGCTTTCTTTAAAGGATGGCTGCTTCTAAGCCAACCTCCTAGCTGTCTGAGCCTTCCCACATCGTTTCCCACTTAACTGATATTTGGGACCTTAGCTGGCGGTCTGGGTTGTTTCCCTCTCCACGACGAACGTTAGCACCCGCCGTGTGTCTCCCATGATTGCACTCACTGGTATTCGGAGTTTGCATCGGGTTGGTAGGTCGATATGACCCCCTAGCCGAAACAGTGCTCTACCCCCAGTGGTGAGACATGAGGCGCTACCTAAATAGCTTTCGAGGAGAACCAGCTATCTCCGGGCTTGATTAGCCTTTCACTCCGATCCACAGCTCATCCCCTAATTTTTCAACATTAGTGGGTTCGGTCCTCCAGTTGATGTTACTCAACCTTCAACCTGGCCATGGATAGATCGCCCGGTTTCGGGTCTATTCCCAGCGACTAAGACGCCCTATTAAGACTCGGTTTCCCTACGGCTCCCCTATACGGTTAACCTTGCCACTGAAAATAAGTCGCTGACCCATTATACAAAAGGTACGCAGTCACAGAACAAGTCTGCTCCTACTGCTTGTACGCATACGGTTTCAGGATCTATTTCACTCCCCTCTCCGGGGTTCTTTTAACCTTTCCCTCACGGTACTAGTTCACTATCGGTCAGTTGGTAGTATTTAGCCTTGGAGGATGGTCCCCCCATGTTCAGTCAAGATAACTCGTGTCCCGACCTACTTTACGCAAGCTTAGTACCACAGATGTGTTTTCGTGTACGGGGCTATCACCCTCTATTGCCAGACTTTCCAGACTGTTCCACTAACACTTCTGCTATCACTTGCAGGCTGCTCCCCTTTCGCTCGCCGCTACTCAGGGAATCTCGGTTGATTTCTTTTCCTCCGGTTACTTAGATGTTTCAGTTCTCCGGGTTCGCTTCATACACCTATGTATTCAGTGCATGATACCCGCCTTATGGCGGGTGGGTTTCCCCATTCGGAAATCTTCGGATCAAAGGGTGTTTGCCACCTCCCCGAAGCTTATCGCAGGCTCCTACGTCCTTCATCGCCTCCAACTGCCAAGGCATCCACCGTATGCGCTTACTCGCTTGACCATACAGCACAAGCTAGCAAGATTTTTGATGCACCTATCTATTTTCATAGAAGTTGTAACAATTTCGCCGGACAGATGTGTAAAAAATACACACTGGCCTTGAAAAAATTTTTCAGTATTCAATAATTACCTTTTTAAAGAGCAGCTGACGTAAAAAGTCAGTGATAAACAATAAATGCTTATCGCTAACTTCTGATGCAGTAAAGTGGTGGAGCCTAACGGGATCGAACCGTTGACCTTCGCCGTGCAAGGGCGACGCTCTCCCAGCTGAGCTAAGGCCCCAAATTTTGGGAATTGGTGGGTCTGGGTGGATTTGAACCACCGACCTCACCCTTATCAGGGGTGCGCTCTAACCAACTGAGCTACAGACCCAATTCAAAAACAACCAGGTCTAAGCAGCCCGGTCGCCATACCGTACTTTACTGCTAGTCATAAATAATCAAGCAATGCGTGTGAACACTTACTAACCGTAAGGATATTCGTTTAAGGAGGTGATCCAGCCCCAGGTTCCCCTAGGGCTACCTTGTTACGACTTCACCCCAGTCATAAATCACAAAGTGGTAACCGGCCTCCCGAAGGTTAGCCTAGCTACTTCTTTTGCAACCTACTCCCATGGTGTGACGGGCGGTGTGTACAAGGCCCGGGAACGTATTCACCGTGACATTCTGATTCACGATTACTAGCGATTCCAACTTCACGCAGTCGAGTTGCAGACTGCGATCCGGACTACGACCAGCTTTGTGAGATTAGCTCCCCCTCGCGGGCTTGCAGCCCTCTGTACTGGCCATTGTAGCACGTGTGTAGCCCAGGTCGTAAGGGCCATGATGACTTGACGTCGTCCCCACCTTCCTCCGGTTTGTCACCGGCAGTCTCCTTAGAGTTCCCACCATTACGTGCTGGCAACTAAGGACAAGGGTTGCGCTCGTTACGGGACTTAACCCAACATCTCACGACACGAGCTGACGACAGCCATGCAGCACCTGTCACTAGATTCCCGAAGGCACCAAAGCATCTCTGCTAAGTTTCTAGGATGTCAAGACCTGGTAAGGTTCTTCGCGTTGCGTCGAATTAAACCACATGCTCCACCGCTTGTGCGGGCCCCCGTCAATTCATTTGAGTTTTAACCTTGCGGCCGTACTCCCCAGGCGGTCTACTTATCGCGTTAACTGCGCCACTAAGAGATCAAGTCTCCCAACGGCTAGTAGACATCGTTTACGGCGTGGACTACCAGGGTATCTAATCCTGTTTGCTCCCCACGCTTTCGCACCTCAGTGTCAGTATTAGTCCAGGTGGCCGCCTTCGCCACTGATGTTCCTTCCTATATCTACGCATTTCACCGCTACACAGGAAATTCCGCCACCCTCTACTATACTCTAGCCAGACAGTTCTAACTGCAGTTCCCAGGTTGAGCCCAGGGCTTTCACAGCTAGCTTATCAAACCACCTACGCGCGCTTTACGCCCAGTAATTCCGATTAACGCTCGCACCCTCCGTATTACCGCGGCTGCTGGCACGGAGTTTGCCGGTGCTTCTTCTGCAGGTAACGTCAAGGTTCAAAAATATTAGTTTTGAACTTTTCCTCCCCACTGAAAGTGCTTTACAACCCTAGAGCCTTCTTCACACACGCGGCATGGCTGCATCAGGCTTTCGCCCATTGTGCAATATTCCCCACTGCTGCCTCCCGTAGGAGTCTGGGCCGTGTCTCAGTCCCAGTGTGGCTGATCATCCTCTCAGACCAGCTACAGATCGTCGCCTTGGTGAGCCATTACCCCACCAACTAGCTAATCTGACTTGGGCTCATCCAATAGCGCAAGGTCCGAAGATCCCCTGCTTTCTCCCGTAGGACGTATGCGGTATTAGCGTGCGTTTCCACACGTTATCCCCCACTATTGGGCAGATTCCCAAGCATTACTCACCCGTCCGCCGCTCTACTCACACCGAAGTGTTTTCGCGCTCGACTTGCATGTGTTAGGCCTGCCGCCAGCGTTCAATCTGAGCCATGATCAAACTCTTCAGTTTAATCTTTAACCTCACCGTTGAAGGAGAGGGAACGGTTACGCAAAACTTGCTTCACCATTCAAAATCTCAGCTTCATAATTCGAACTTATCACATTCATAAATGTCTGCGATGAGAACTTACTTATGATATTTAATAATCCAATATCAATTAGCAAGTGCCCACACGCATTGCTTGATTATATTTTTAAAGAACATTCGCTTCGATGAGCGGGACGCGTATTCTATAGATCGCAACCCCTTTGTCAACAGTCGAAAGTGATTTAATACAAACTAATTTCACTCTCTTTCCTTGACGCTTTCTTAGTGTCTCAACATCGCTGTTGGGAGCGCGCATTCTAACGGCAAGATCTAACTTGTCAACAATAAAACCTAAATAAACAGCAAGACTTTACACTTTAACTTTTTACCACTGATTTCTTAGCGATTTACCCTGCTGGGAGTCCGTATTTTGCTGTAAAACCTGACTTGTCAATAGTAAAATTTACATAAAAAAATAAGACTTTTTAAAATAAGACACACAAAAAAGCACCCTGACCAAAATGATCAGGGTGCTTTAATTTGAAGCCTGGCGATGACCTACTCTCACATGGGGAAACCCCACACTACCATCGGCGATGAACCATTTCACTACTGAGTTCGGTAAGGGATCAGGTGGTTCTAGTTCTCTATGGTCACCAGGCAAACTGGTATGACATTTAGTCTTCACTAAATATCAAATTAGGTCGGTAATTATTGAATACAATTTTTTCTCGGCTCGCGTGTATCTCGAACAATCTGTCCGTCGTCTCGCTTGCGTTATATGGTCAAGCCTCACGGGCAATTAGTATTGGTTAGCTCAACGCCTCGCAGCGCTTCCACACCCAACCTATCAACGTCCTAGTCTTGAACGGCCCTTCAGGGGAGTTAAACTCCCAGGGAAAATTAATCTTGGAAGAGGCTTCCCGCTTAGATGCTTTCAGCGGTTATCCCGTCCGAACGTAGCTACTGGGCAATGCCATTGGCATGACAACCCAAACACCAGGGGTTCGTCCACTCCGGTCCTCTCGTACTAGGAGCAGCTTTCCTCAATTTTCCAACGCCCACGGCAGATAGGGACCGAACTGTCTCACGACGTTCTGAACCCAGCTCGCGTACCACTTTAAATGGCGAACAGCCATACCCTTGGGACCAGCTCCAGCCCCAGGATGTGATGAGCCGACATCGAGGTGCCAAACACCGCCGTCGATATGAACTCTTGGGCGGTATCAGCCTGTTATCCCCGGAGTACCTTTTATCCGTTGAGCGATGGCCCTTCCATACAGAACCACCGGATCACTAAGACCTACTTTCGTACCTGCTCGACGTGTCAGTCTCGCAGTCAAGCACACTTCTACCTTTGCGCTCATAGCATGATTTCCGACCATGCTGAGTGTACCTTCGCGCTCCTCCGTTACTCTTTGGGAGGAGACCGCCCCAGTCAAACTACCCACCAGACACTGTCCTCGACCCAGATAATGGGTCAGAGTTAGAACCTCAAATATACCAGGGTGGTATTTCAAGGGTGGCTCCACGCTATCTAGCGATAACGCTTCAAAGCCTCCCACCTATCCTACACAGATAGATTCAAAGTTCAGTGCCAAGCTATAGTAAAGGTTCACGGGGTCTTTCCGTCTAGCCGCGGGAACACGGCATCTTCACCGCGATTTCGATTTCACTGAGTCTATGGTGGAGACAGCGCCCCCGTCGTTACGCCATTCGTGCAGGTCGGAACTTACCCGACAAGGAATTTCGCTACCTTAGGACCGTTATAGTTACGGCCGCCGTTTACCGGGGCTTCGATCAAGAGCTTCGCCGAAGCTAACCCCATCAATTAACCTTCCGGCACCGGGCAGGCGTCACACCCTATACTTCCTCTTACGAGTTTGCAGAGTGCTGTGTTTTAGATAAACAGTCGCAGGGGCCTGGTCTCTGCGGCCAACCTCAGCTTAGGGAGTAAATCCCATCACCAAAATCGGCGTGCCTTCTCCCGAAGTTACGGCACCATTTTGCCTAGTTCCTTCACCATAGTTCTCTCAAGCGCCTTGGTATTCTCTACCTGATCACCTGTGTCGGTTTGGAGTACGGTCTCTATATACCTGAAGCTTAGAGGCTTTTCTTGGAAGCATGGCATTAATGACTTCGCTCGCAATTGAGCTCGACATCACTCCTCAGGATAATGATCTCCCGGATTTACCTAAGAGATCTCCCTACAAGCTTGTACAGGGACAACCATCGCCCTGATCACCTAGCCTTCTCCGTCCCCCCATCGCAGTATATAGCGGTACAGGAATATTAACCTGTTTTCCATCGACTACGCCTTTCGGCCTCGCCTTAGGTACCGACTAACCCTGTCCCGATTAGCGTTGGACAGGAAACCTTGATCTTCCGGCGAGCGGGTTTTTCACCCGCTTTATCGTTACTCACGTCAGCATTCGCACTTCTGATACCTCCAGCACACTTTACAATGCACCTTCAACGGCTTACAGAACGCTCCTCTACCATGCACACAAGTGTGCATCCGCAGCTTCGGTTATCAGTTTAGCCCCGTTAAATCTTCCGCGCAGGCCGACTCGACTAGTGAGCTATTACGCTTTCTTTAAAGGATGGCTGCTTCTAAGCCAACCTCCTAGCTGTCTGAGCCTTCCCACATCGTTTCCCACTTAACTGATATTTGGGACCTTAGCTGGCGGTCTGGGTTGTTTCCCTCTCCACGACGAACGTTAGCACCCGCCGTGTGTCTCCCATGATTGCACTCACTGGTATTCGGAGTTTGCATCGGGTTGGTAGGTCGATATGACCCCCTAGCCGAAACAGTGCTCTACCCCCAGTGGTGAGACATGAGGCGCTACCTAAATAGCTTTCGAGGAGAACCAGCTATCTCCGGGCTTGATTAGCCTTTCACTCCGATCCACAGCTCATCCCCTAATTTTTCAACATTAGTGGGTTCGGTCCTCCAGTTGATGTTACTCAACCTTCAACCTGGCCATGGATAGATCGCCCGGTTTCGGGTCTATTCCCAGCGACTAAGACGCCCTATTAAGACTCGGTTTCCCTACGGCTCCCCTATACGGTTAACCTTGCCACTGAAAATAAGTCGCTGACCCATTATACAAAAGGTACGCAGTCACAGAACAAGTCTGCTCCTACTGCTTGTACGCATACGGTTTCAGGATCTATTTCACTCCCCTCTCCGGGGTTCTTTTAACCTTTCCCTCACGGTACTAGTTCACTATCGGTCAGTTGGTAGTATTTAGCCTTGGAGGATGGTCCCCCCATGTTCAGTCAAGATAACTCGTGTCCCGACCTACTTTACGCAAGCTTAGTACCACAGATGTGTTTTCGTGTACGGGGCTATCACCCTCTATTGCCAGACTTTCCAGACTGTTCCACTAACACTTCTGCTATCACTTGCAGGCTGCTCCCCTTTCGCTCGCCGCTACTCAGGGAATCTCGGTTGATTTCTTTTCCTCCGGTTACTTAGATGTTTCAGTTCTCCGGGTTCGCTTCATACACCTATGTATTCAGTGCATGATACCCGCCTTATGGCGGGTGGGTTTCCCCATTCGGAAATCTTCGGATCAAAGGGTGTTTGCCACCTCCCCGAAGCTTATCGCAGGCTCCTACGTCCTTCATCGCCTCCAACTGCCAAGGCATCCACCGTATGCGCTTACTCGCTTGACCATACAGCACAAGCTAGCAAGATTTTTGATGCACCTATCTATTTTCATAGAAGTTGTAACAATTTCGCCGGACAGATGTGTAAAAAATACACACTGGCCTTGAAAAAATTTTTCAGTATTCAATAATTACCTTTTTAAAGAGCAGCTGACGTAAAAAGTCAGTGATAAACAATAAATGCTTATCGCTAACTTCTGATGCAGTAAAGTGGTGGAGCCTAACGGGATCGAACCGTTGACCTTCGCCGTGCAAGGGCGACGCTCTCCCAGCTGAGCTAAGGCCCCAAATTTTGGGAATTGGTGGGTCTGGGTGGATTTGAACCACCGACCTCACCCTTATCAGGGGTGCGCTCTAACCAACTGAGCTACAGACCCAATTCAAAAACAACCAGGTCTAAGCAGCCCGGTCGCCATACCGTACTTTACTGCTAGTCATAAATAATCAAGCAATGCGTGTGAACACTTACTAACCGTAAGGATATTCGTTTAAGGAGGTGATCCAGCCCCAGGTTCCCCTAGGGCTACCTTGTTACGACTTCACCCCAGTCATAAATCACAAAGTGGTAACCGGCCTCCCGAAGGTTAGCCTAGCTACTTCTTTTGCAACCTACTCCCATGGTGTGACGGGCGGTGTGTACAAGGCCCGGGAACGTATTCACCGTGACATTCTGATTCACGATTACTAGCGATTCCAACTTCACGCAGTCGAGTTGCAGACTGCGATCCGGACTACGACCAGCTTTGTGAGATTAGCTCCCCCTCGCGGGCTTGCAGCCCTCTGTACTGGCCATTGTAGCACGTGTGTAGCCCAGGTCGTAAGGGCCATGATGACTTGACGTCGTCCCCACCTTCCTCCGGTTTGTCACCGGCAGTCTCCTTAGAGTTCCCACCATTACGTGCTGGCAACTAAGGACAAGGGTTGCGCTCGTTACGGGACTTAACCCAACATCTCACGACACGAGCTGACGACAGCCATGCAGCACCTGTCACTAGATTCCCGAAGGCACCAAAGCATCTCTGCTAAGTTTCTAGGATGTCAAGACCTGGTAAGGTTCTTCGCGTTGCGTCGAATTAAACCACATGCTCCACCGCTTGTGCGGGCCCCCGTCAATTCATTTGAGTTTTAACCTTGCGGCCGTACTCCCCAGGCGGTCTACTTATCGCGTTAACTGCGCCACTAAGAGATCAAGTCTCCCAACGGCTAGTAGACATCGTTTACGGCGTGGACTACCAGGGTATCTAATCCTGTTTGCTCCCCACGCTTTCGCACCTCAGTGTCAGTATTAGTCCAGGTGGCCGCCTTCGCCACTGATGTTCCTTCCTATATCTACGCATTTCACCGCTACACAGGAAATTCCGCCACCCTCTACTATACTCTAGCCAGACAGTTCTAACTGCAGTTCCCAGGTTGAGCCCAGGGCTTTCACAGCTAGCTTATCAAACCACCTACGCGCGCTTTACGCCCAGTAATTCCGATTAACGCTCGCACCCTCCGTATTACCGCGGCTGCTGGCACGGAGTTTGCCGGTGCTTCTTCTGCAGGTAACGTCAAGGTTCAAAAATATTAGTTTTGAACTTTTCCTCCCCACTGAAAGTGCTTTACAACCCTAGAGCCTTCTTCACACACGCGGCATGGCTGCATCAGGCTTTCGCCCATTGTGCAATATTCCCCACTGCTGCCTCCCGTAGGAGTCTGGGCCGTGTCTCAGTCCCAGTGTGGCTGATCATCCTCTCAGACCAGCTACAGATCGTCGCCTTGGTGAGCCATTACCCCACCAACTAGCTAATCTGACTTGGGCTCATCCAATAGCGCAAGGTCCGAAGATCCCCTGCTTTCTCCCGTAGGACGTATGCGGTATTAGCGTGCGTTTCCACACGTTATCCCCCACTATTGGGCAGATTCCCAAGCATTACTCACCCGTCCGCCGCTCTACTCACACCGAAGTGTTTTCGCGCTCGACTTGCATGTGTTAGGCCTGCCGCCAGCGTTCAATCTGAGCCATGATCAAACTCTTCAGTTTAATCTTTAACCTCACCGTTGAAGGAGAGGGAACGGTTACGCAAAACTTGCTTCACCATTCAAAATCTCAGCTTCATAATTCGAACTTATCACATTCATAAATGTCTGCGATGAGAACTTACTTATGATATTTAATAATCCAATATCAATTAGCAAGTGCCCACACGCATTGCTTGATTATATTTTTAAAGAACATTCGCTTCGATGAGCGGGACGCGTATTCTATAGATCGCAACCCCTTTGTCAACAGTCGAAAGTGATTTATTATAAAATAATTTCACTCTCTTTCCTTGACGCTTTCTTCGTCTCTCAACATCGCTGTTGGGAGGGCGCATTCTAGCGACAAGATCTGACTTGTCAACAGTAAAATTTAAATAAATAATAACGCTTCTAAATTCTACTTTTTGTCCCTGATTTCCTAGCGACTCACCCTGTTGGGAGCGCGCATTCTACAGGCAGAGGGAAAACTGTCAACAAGTATTTAGGTTTATTTTTAGAGTGGTCAAGAAGCGATCAAATACGCTCGAAGAGGTGGTACTTTTTCTTACCTAGCCGGACTAAAAAGAAGCGGCCATAAAGAGCATTTTCAAGTGCGAAGCTTGTGCTGGTCGCCATATTGTCTTCAGACCCCTGCGACCGACCATTAATCATTACCGAATTCCTTGCAAGTGCGTCTTTAACCTCTCTGCCTGCTTTAGCCATCCCACAATCGGTTAGTAAGTTGGTCAATGGCGTGTCATAAAGCTGGGAATCTGAAATTTGTGACGACGGCAACCCATCCTGGCCGAGTTGCTCGAAGTCTTGCTCTGAGAGATCACTGGAATTTCCACTGAAGAGTGCCTCGGTAATCCGCAAAGCCGCTGCTAGGCCGTCATCCCCATGCACTAAGGCTGTAA
>Ga0209713_10003033_pt1 | contig 10571 bp, 6 predicted proteins | sample ArcOceMetagenome_3_FD_187444 | JGI IMG/M metagenome (GOLD analysis project Ga0209713, IMG submission 187444) | Marine eukaryotic phytoplankton communities from Arctic Ocean - Arctic Ocean- Svalbard ARC20M Metagenome (SPAdes) (version 2) | ecosystem: Environmental > Aquatic > Marine > Oceanic...
CCACCATCGTGTGCGTCGACGGCGCGCGATCGAGCGCGCCGCCACCACCGCCGCCGCCGCCGCCGCCGCCGCCGCCGCCACCGCCGTCGCCGCCGCCGCCCGGCGCGGCGTCGGTCAGGCTGGCAAACGCGTCGGCCTCCTCGGCCTGCTTGGCAATCGAGCGGCGCCGCTCGTCGGCCACCGACTTGCGCCGCGCGAGCGACGCGCGCCGGATCGAGGCGCGGCGCTCCCTGCGGCCCTCCATCACCTTGAGGAGGCTCCCCATCATCCCAACGAGGTCGTCGCCGCCCTGCGACGCGTCGGGCGCGTACTCGGCCTGCTTCTTGGCCCTGCGCAGCGCGCGCGTCATCGTCCGCTCCAGCTCCATCGCGTCGTCGTCGGCGTAGCCCATGTCGGGCGCCGCCGCCGCCGCCGCCGCCGCGCCGTGCTGCGTCCATCCGATGCCGAGGTCGACGGCGTCGAGCTGCTCGACGAGACCCTCGTCGTCGTCGTCCTGGTCGGCGCTCGCCGCGGCCAGCTTGGCGCGCGGCTTCGGCTTCGGCTTCGGAATGTTGATCGTGTCGGCGACGAAGCCGTCGTCGCCGCCGCCGATGCCGCCGATGCCCATGCCGCCCATGTCGTCCATCTCGTCGTCGCCGCCCATGTCGTCGTCGTCCTGCTGCACCGCCTTGGCCGCCTTGCGCGCCGGCGCCTTCGGGCGCGCGACCATCCGCGACATGAGGCCCTCGTCGTCGGCGCCGCCCAGGTCCATGAACGACTCGTGGTCGCCGAGCGCCGGCTTGGCCGCGCCGCGCCCCTTGTGCTTCGGAACCGTCACGCCGTCGAGGCCCATGTCCATCCCCATCGGGTCGTCGTCGTCGTCCTCCATCTGCGGCTGCAGCCGCCGCCCCTTGCCCTTTGGCGGAGGCCCCTTCATCATCGTCACCGAGCCGCGCGACGAGAACTTGCGCTGCCCGCGATTAAGCGTCATGGTGCGCATCATCTCCATCTCCATCATCAGCTCCTCCTCCTGCGTCGGCACAACAAACGCGGGCAAGGGAGGCTCAACGGATGCAAAAAAAAGGCCGCGGGGCAGGCCGCTTCTCAAGGTGGGGCGCTGCCAAAGGCCTCTCCCCGTGCCACTCTCTCAGCTCCGCTCTGTAGGCATGCCAGCCTCTCCAGGCGCCCGCCACGTTTATGCCGCGGCGCCCACCGTGGCCTCGACGGTGCGGTCGGCGTGCGACGCCGTCTTGCTGGCGCGCGCGCGCGCCGTCGCGCGCCGCTTCTTGAGCAGCGTGATCGCGCGCTCCAGCTGCGCCGAGAGGTCGACGTCCGACATGCGGTACTGCGTCTGCGACGCCCACACCAGGTACGCGAGCGCATCGTTGGCCAGCTCCGTCGTGTCGAGGCCAAGGCCGTCGCCGCCGTCGGCGGCGTCGTCTCGGTCCCTGCGCACCGCCACCGAGCCCCGGTGGCCGCGCGGCGCGCGCCTGCCCGCCTTGGCCGCCCGCTTGTCGAGCTCGCGACGCACCAGCTCGACCGCCGCCTCCATCTGGTAGGCGTCGTCGCTGTCCGCGCCCACCGCCACCGAGCCCCGGAGGCCGCCGCGCCGCGCCGCGCGGCTCTGCGCGCCGCGTCGCGCCTTGGCGTCGAGCCCCATCTTCACCAGCTCGAGCGCCGCGCCAAACTCGTCGTCGACGTCCTGCTTCGACGCAATCGAGCCCTGGCCGCGCCGCCTGCGCACGGCGGTCCCCTTGGCCGCCAGCCGCTCGAGCACGCCGATCGCCAGCTTGACCGCCTCGCCACCGCCGCCGCCGCCGCCGTGGCGGTAGCCGTCGTCGTCCTCGTCCTCGTCGGCACCCAGCCAGTCGCCGCCCTGCCCCGGCGCGATGCCGAGCGCGCGCAGCAGCGCGCCACGCCTCACTTTGACACCCACCATCGACCCGTCACCTCCGCCCTCGTCCTCCGCCCCAGCCCCGTCACCCACGTCCGGCAGAGCCAGCGCCGCGGCACGCAGCGCGCTCCGAGGCACGGCCACGCCGACGAGTGCGTCGTCGTCGTCGTCGCCCGGCGACGCGTCGTCGCCGTCGGTCTTCGCCAGGCCCGCCGCCTTCCGCACCACGCGCCTGGGCAGGTACACCATGACCGTCTCGCCATCGCCCGTGCCGGAGTCGTCGTCGTCCGCCTTCGCCGCCTTCGCCTCGACGCTGCGCGGCACCAGCAGCGTCAGCTCGTCGTTCTCGTCGGCGTGCGCCCCGCGGCGCGCCTTGCCGGCGTGCCTCTGCAGCGTCTTCTGCAGCAGCGAGAAGGCCGCGTCCACCTCGCCCGGCGCGAACTCGTCGTCCTCGTCCGTCTCGGCGCCCGCCCAGTCGCCCTCGCCGCGGCGGAGCAGCTTGAGCCCCCGCAGCCCGCCGAACGCGAGGTCGTCGACGTCGTACTCGTCGTCGTCGTCCTCGATGGCGCCGCCCCAGTCGCCCGCGCCGTTCATCTTGCGCGCTAGCCCGCGCTTCACGAGCTGCATCTGGTAGCCCACCGCCGCCTCGTCCGCCTTGTCGCGCGACGCCCCCTCGGCGTCCGGCTCGTCGGGCCTCGGCGCGTTGCGCTGGACGCGCAGGTTCTTGCGCCGCTGCTTCTTCGCGTAGCGGTCGAGCAGCCCGAGCGCCGCGTCGACCGCCTCGGGGTCGTACGCGTCGTCCTCGTCCTCGTCGGCGCCGAGCCAGTCGCCCGTCCCCTTGCGCAGCAGCCCGTCGAGCAGCGTGAACGCGTCCTCGAGCCCGGGCTCGTAGTCGTCGTCGGCGTCCTCGTCGGCGCCCAGCCAGTCGCCCTCGCCCCACTCGCCCACCTTGCCGGCGCGCAGCTTGGCGGCGAACCGGTCGCACTGCGCGTCGAGGTCCGGGACGTAGTCGTCGTCGGCGTCCTCGTCGGCGCCCGCCCAGTCGCCCTCGCCGCGGTAGTCGTCGAGCACGGCCCGCAGCACGTCCCCCTCGGCCTGCTCGTACCGCACCTCGCCCGTCTCGACGTTGATGTACGTCATGGTCAGCACGCCCTCCTCGTCGTGCTCCTGCATCTCCTCCCACACCGACGGCAGCCGCACCAGCTCCTGCATCGCGCGCAGCGAGCGGATCTCGAACTCCTCCGTCTGGTCCTTGTCCATCAGGAAGCTCTCCCACTTTGCGCGCGACACCATGTGCAGCTCGGCGCCCTCGTCGCTGATCAGCTTCGCCTCGAGCTCGGCGAGCGCCACGCGCCTCTCCTCGACGACCTCGACGCAGCCCTCCCACGTCTCGAGGATCGACAGCGTGTCGGCCGCGTCCATCGCGTCGGTGCGCAGCACCGACTCCTTGTGCGCCTTCTTGACCCTCTCGCGCGCGTCGATCAGCGCCTGGCGCGCCTCGACCAGCTCGTCGAAGAGGGGGTCGTCGATCTCCTCCTCCTCCTCCTCGCGCCGCCGCCGCCGCAGGCAGCACAGCAGCCACAGGCAGCAGCAGCAGCAGCACAGCGCGAGGACCGCGAGCACGAGCCACAGCGCGATGCACTCGCCGTCGAACATGTTGTCGCACAGGGCCTCGCTCGTCGAGATCGCGTCGCCAAAGTCGGCGATCGTGAACTCTGGCGGCGGCGCCGACGGCGGCGCGGCGGGCGGCGCGGGCGGCGACGGCGGCGACGGCGGCGACGGCGGCGACGGCGGCGTCGGCGGCATCACGTAGCAGGGCGGCGGCACCTCGAGCGTCGTCGGCAGGCCGAGGGCGGCCGAGAAGTTGGCCGCCCACGCGACACGCTGCGCAGAGCCGAGCTGCGGGACGAAGGCGCGCTCGCAGTCGCCCGTGATGCGCACCGTGAGGACGGCGGGAAGAGCCAGCGTCGGCGAGACCCAGAGGCTCGCCTCGTCGTCCTCGTCCTCCCCGGTGGTGGAGTTGGTGGCGGCGTCCGCGGTGGCGTCGCCGATCAGCAGCCGCACCTGCGCCCGCGTGATTGAGCACGCCGCGTCGACGCAGTCGAGCAGCTGCACGTCGTCGAGCGTCGCGACCAGCGTCGCGAGCACCTCGGTGCGGTTGAGCGCTGCGCCCTCCTCCTGCTCGTCCCCCTCCTCCGACAGCCGGCGGCGCGTCGTCGCGGCCTCGCTCACCGCCACCACAAAGTCAATGTACGGTGGCCACGGCGGCAGGGGCGGAGGCGGCGGCGCGGGCGGCGGCGACGGCGGCGACGGACACGACGGCGGAGATGGCGGCGACGGCGGCGAGGGAGGTTCCGGCGGCGAGAACGGCGGCGACGGCAGCGCTGGCGGCGTTGGCGGCGACGGCGGTTCCGGCGGTGGCTTCGGCGGGCCTGGTGGACATGGTGGCAACGGCGGAGGCTTCGGAGGCGCCGGAGGTGACGGTGGTGACGGTGGCTGCGTGGGCGGCGACGGCGGCGTGGGCGGCGACGGTGGCGGCGTGGGCGGCGCGGGCGGCGACGGTGGCGACGGCGGCGACGGCGGCGGGCCGGGTGGCGCTGGCGGCGACGGTGGCGACGGTGGCGGACTCGGCGGAGCGGGTGGCGAAGGAGGATCGGGCGGTGGCGAGGGCGGCGAGGGCGGCGAGGGCGGCGAGGGCGGAGGGGGTGGCGATGGGGGTGGGAGTGGTGGCGCGGGTGGCGAGGGTGGCTCGGGTGGCGGAAACGGAGGCGACGGCGGGAGCGGCGGGGGTGGACTCGGCGCAGGTGGGGGCGGCGGAGGTGGCAGAGAGGGTGGCGAGGGTGGCGAGGGCGGCGAGGGCAGAGAAGGCGGCATGGGCGGCGGCGGCGGCGCGGGAGGCGGCGGCGACGGTGGTGGCGGCGAGGGCGGCACCGGCGGCGAGGGTGGCGAGGGCGGTGAGGGCGGCGAGGGCGGCGAGGGCGGTGAGGGCGGCGACGGTGGAGCGGGCGGCGACGGCGGCGACGGTGGCGAGGCGGGCTCCACAGGTGGTGGGCCTGCCGGCGGCGATGGCGACGGCGGCGGCGCTGGCGGCGAGAACGGAGGAGGCGGCGGTGGCGGCATCGGCGGCGGCGGCGACGGCGACGGAGGGGGCGGCGAGGGCGGAGGTGGCGACGGAGGCGGCGGCGAGGGCGGAGGTGGCGACGGAGGCGGCGGGCTCGGAGACGGCGGGGGTGGCGACGGCGGAGGTGGCGACGGCGGCGACGGCGGCGGTGGCGACGGCGGCGGTGGCGACGGCGGCATCGGCGGCGGCGGGTTGACCGGCGGCGACGGCGGCGGCAAGCAGTCGGGCGTCTCGAGCGACTGGCCGGCGAAGAGGAAGTAGCGCGCGCCGTCCTTGCCGTTGGTGGTCGGGTCGATGCTCATCGTCGCCTCGAAGCACGCCTGGTTGCGGAAGTTGAACTGGACGACGCGCGCGAGGCGCACCTGGTTGAGCGTCGTCGGCAGGTCGGGGTTGTCGCAGCCGAGCCCCACCTGCGTCGACGTGAACGTCACCGAGCCGTCGCCCGCGGAGCTCGTCGCGATCTCGGTGCACGGGAAGGTGCTGTAGACGTCGGGCAGGTCGTCGGCGGGGCAGTGCGTGGCCGCCGACGCCTCGGCGACCTTGAGCGCGCACGGCGTGCCCTCGCCGGGCACCTCGTACGAGTCGAAGCCCGAGATCGTGAGGTACTCCTTGACGGCGCCGTCCTGGCCCGAGTCGAAGTCGTACACGGAGATGTCGACGTTGGGCACGATGACCTGCGTGTTCGTGCCCGACTCGACGAAGCAAAACTCAAACGTGGTCGTCGTGCCGAGCGCCATGTTGATGCGCCCAAACTTGCCGTTGACGCCCGACAGCTGGCCGTCGAGGAAGGGCGAGTAGAGCGTCGTGTTGCGCATCACCAGGTCGATTGGCCGCCACGACTGGTCCGAGCCGATGCCCTGGTCCTGGACGGTGCCGAGGCCGCCGTAGCGCAGCACCGGCTCGTCGCCCAGGTTGGGCCCGAGCCCGCCCAGGTTCTGCTGGTCGAGCGTCGCCTGCTCAAAGTCGAGCCGCGCGACCGAGACGCACGGCGGCGGCGGCGGCGACGTCGGCGGCGGCGGCAGCGCCGGCGGGTCCGGAGGCAGCGGCGGCGTGCGCGGCGGACACGGAGGTGGCACCGGCGGCTCGGGCGGCGACGGCGGCGGCGGCGACGGCGACGGAGGCAGGGCCGGCGGCGGGCAGTAGGCGCACATCGTCACCTCCGCGGCCATGCTGGCCGGGTCGAGGTTGGCCGGGTCCGCGCCGCCGGCCTCCACGACGAGCTTGCTCAGCGTGGCGGAGACGCGTGCCGAGAGCTCGCCCGTGATGGCGCTCTGACCACTCGTCTGGAGCAGAATCACGCCGACAGGCACGCCGCTGCGCCCGCTGTCATCGGCGATGTCGAGCGCGCGCTCGACGCCCGACGAGAGGCAGGCTTGCGCACCGGAGCTGCGGCTGGCCATGGTCGCTATCAGCTCGGAGGTGCTGTACGTGAGCGGCGCAAACGTGGTCGCGCAGTCGACGCCCTCGCCTCCGACAGCGGCCGACGCACTGACGATGCTGAGGCGCGAGTTCGCGTCCTCGAGCTCGAGAGCCGTGGCGAGCGACTGCAGCTGGCTGTTGAGAGCAGAGTCCTCGCCAGCGTCGGTGAAGTCGATCACCACCAGAATCTCCTGCGCTAGCCTGCACTGGCCCGACGAGACGCAGAGCTGCGCCCTGACGCTGGCGGTGGCGAGCAGCAGGCCGCGGATTAGCTTTTGTGGCGGCGAACGGTTCATGGCAACCATGGCCCGCTGTCGCCTAGTCGACGCCGCGCAGAGTCGATCAGCATAATCGCGGCGAGCGCATGCAGCGTGCTTCAGCCCCTCCTAGACGGCACCCGGGCTACAAACCGGGTCCGGCTATAGTGAATCACTGGTCTCCGGGCCTGCGCGGAGTCCGAAGTGTGTAGTTGATGTAAGCTAACGTCGGGGTGCCGTCTAGGAGGGGCTGAAGCACGCTGCATGCGCGACTACGAAGTGGGCCGATCTGATTGGGGTATGCGTGGTGCGGAGTGGCTAAAGCACGATGCTAGAGTGGATGCAGCGCGATTTCGGCGAGCTGCGCATACGCATGTTGCTTGCTTGCTTTACCACACTCCTAGCATGGAGCTCGTGGCCCGCACAGTCACACTACATCTAGACACCTACCCGATTAGTGCCGGCAAGGTTCTCTAGAACTCACGGGGGAGAGAAGGGGGCCGGGACCCCCCCCCGGTCGGCCGGCATCGCTCTAACCGTGAACCCTGTTTTCACCGAGGAGTTGGTTATGTCCGACTTGAAGAAATAGACGGCAGCGCCGTCGATGCACCCACAGTTGGTGTGTCCAAATTTCTGTCTGTCTGTCTGTCTGTCGGTTTATCCAACCTTCGGCGCTCGAGGCCGCGATCGCACAGTCCGGGCGGCCTCTAGTACTTTTTGACGAAACTCCGGTGTTCAGCCGGACGCTCCGACGGACGTTACGGCCAGCCCGCAGGGCGATGTTGCCATTAGGCCACGATCGACACCTACCTCGGTGGGCCAACCGTTTTTTGGTCCCGCCCATTCGAACCGGTGGCCATCCTCTTTTTTTCAAATCGGTGCCACCAGAATCGAACCCCAGACACACTGATCTGGAAACCGTTTCTCAACCAACTGAGCTAGGAAGGTCCCACGCGTAAGATGGCCGCGCACGGACGTGTCCGGACCCCACTGGCCTACCCCACTCGCCCCCGGGCCACCCCACTCGCGCAGCGGGAGTGGGGTGGCCGTGTGAGCGACCACCCCACTCGTGATCCCCAGTGGGGTGTTTTGGATTTGCCAGTGGGGTGTTTTGCTTCCCCACTGGGGCGATGGCCACCCCACTGGGAAACCCCACTGGGGTGCTCACCACCCCAGCGGGGTCGAGGCCACCCAACTGGCAAACTGCGAGTGGGGTGGCCCCACCCCAGTGGCAACGACGAGTGGGGTCGTCACTACCCCAACGGACACGTCCGTGCGCGGCCATCTTACGCGTGGGACCTTCCTAGACGGCTGGGGCTGCGTAAGATCGACTGTATTTTCGGGCCTCGTGGTCGTGCTGCAGGGGGGTACTTTCTGCGGGCTTGCATACGTAATTACGTATATGCAAACTTTTCCCGCACGCGCGTTTGCGCAAGATAGTGCCAGCTGAATGCCCGAGCCACACCGGCTCCCAGGCGCCACAAAACCCAAGCGGAGCGGCTGGTCGGCGCGTCATATCATCCCGCTCTGTGCGCTGGGCCTGCTCATCGTCTGGGTGGGCGCCGGCACCGTCTGGCTGCTCCACTCCACGACAAGGCGGGCCAAGCCAGGCTCAAAGGACGCCACGGCCCAGCCGCTGACAGACGCCTCGGTCGCAGCGGTGCAGCAGCGGCCAGCTGCATGTGGAGGCGCAGCAGCTGCTGAGCTGGTCGACGAGCTGTGGCCGACGGAGCTGCCGGCCTTCCCGCTGCTGCCGCTCAGGCGCATCCAGGTCCTCAACGGCAGCTGGCAGTTTGGCTTCGTCAAGGGCGGTGCCGACCGAGAGGCCGTCGCGGCGATCGCGGCCGCCGCTGCTACGCCGGACGAGGCGCTGAAGACTGCTGCAGCTGCCGTGCTCACCCGCCACGTCAACGTGCCATGCGCACATGACGCGCTCCCCGAGCAGCGACGCGAGCGCGGCACGGCCTTCTACCGGGCACGCGTGCGCGTGCGTGCCGGCCGCGGCGCTCACCTCCAGTTTGGCGCGTGCGCCTTCTCGTGCTCGGTCTTCGTCGACGGCGTTGAGCTGCTGCACCGGCACTCGTCGGGCGGCTTCACGCCGTTTGCGCTGCGCGTGCCGCCGCGCGACGACGGCCGCGAGTGGCGCGCGCTGCTCGTGGTGGCCGACAACCGGTGGGACAAGGAGCACGCGCCGACGCACCTCTCGCAGTACGACTGGTACCAGTACGGTGGGCTGCTGCGACCGGTGGTGCTGAGCGAGGTGGCGGGCAGCCGCTACCTGGAGCGCGTCGAGGTGCGAGAGAAGGAGGCCGGCGAGGTGCGCGGCACGCGGGCGCACGCGGCGGTGGTCGCGGTGACCGTCGTGCTGGCGGGCACGGCGGCGGGCGAGGTGGCGCAGCTTCGGTTGGAGTGGGGCAGCGGCGGCGGCGGCGGCGGCGGTGGCGGCGTGCGGCGGGATGCCACGGTCGGCAAGGACGGACGGGCGGAGCTGCGCGGCGTGACGGTGCCGGGCACCGAGAGCGGCAAGGGGCGGTGGTCTCCGGACGAGCCGACGCTCCACACGCTGACCGTCACGCTGTTGGACGGCGCCGGCATCGGCGGCGGCGCTGGCGGCGCCGGCGGCGGCGCCAGTACCAGGCAGGCCGATGCCGCACCGCATGGTGCAGGCGACAGCACCGATGGCGGTGGTGGCGCCGGCGGTGGTGGCGATGGCGGCAATGGCGACGAGGGTGCACCGACGACGACGACGACGGCGGCCGCGGCCGCGGCGGCCGCGGCGGCGCGCGGCTGCGACCTGGACGCGATGGTGGTGCGCGTGGGGCTGCGGCGCGTCGGCACCACCCACGGTCACGTGACGCTCGACGGCGCGCGGCTCCAGCTCAGGGGCTTCAACCGGCACGACGCCCACCCCGACTTTGGTGCGGCGGTGCCGTACGAGCAGATGCTGCGCGACGTGCGGTGGGTCAAGGCGGCGGGCGCCAACCTCGTGCGCGGCTGCCACTACCCGCAGGACGCGCGGCTGCTCGACGCGGCCGACGCGCTGGGGCTGCTCGTGTGGGAGGAGGTCATGGGGTGGGGCGTGCCGGCGGAGGCGCTGGCGAGCAAGCGGTGGCTCGACGCGCAGCTGAGCTCGCTCGACGCGATGGTGTCGGCGTCGTTCAACCACGCGTCGGTCTGCCTGTACGGCCTGCCCAACGAGGCGGCCACCGCGTCGGAGGCGTCGGTGCCCGCGTTTGCGGCGCTCGCGGCCGCGATGCGCGCGCGCAGGAGCGGCCGCCTGCTGACGTGGGCCACCAACAAGCTGAAGGCCGACCGCAACCTCCACCTGGCCGACGTGCTCTCGGTGAATCGCTATCCAGGGTGGTACGACGGCCCCGTCGACGGCATCGCCAGATTCTGGGAGAAGCAGGCGGAGTGGGCCGTCGAGCACCACCCGACCAAGCCGTTGCTGATCGCCGAGACGGGCGCGAGCGGCATCGCCGGGTGGCGAAACGGCTCCGACGCGCTGCGATGGTCCGAGGAGATGCAGCGCGAGATTGTGCGGCGAGACGTCGAGGCGGCGCTGACCAACCGCAACATCGCGGGCGTGATCGTGTGGCAGCTCTTCGACATCGCCGTCGACCCCAAGCACTGGCCCGAGCGCAAGCGGCCGGGCGGCCTCAACAACAAAGGCGTGCTCACGCAGCGCCGCGAGCCCAAGCTGGCGGCAGAGGTCGTGCAGCACTTGTTCCGGCAGGGCCCCGAAATCGTGAGGTAGCGCACGTGTACTGTACTTTATTTACCGTATTCAAACTACACTAGTAAACTGGTACCTATCTCATGCACACCATTCACTAAACAGCCTGCAGACCGTGCACGAAGCACAAGTCCGGATGCGTAAATCGGCACTGCTCGACACTGC
>Ga0209713_10003035_pt1 | contig 10569 bp, 11 predicted proteins | sample ArcOceMetagenome_3_FD_187444 | JGI IMG/M metagenome (GOLD analysis project Ga0209713, IMG submission 187444) | Marine eukaryotic phytoplankton communities from Arctic Ocean - Arctic Ocean- Svalbard ARC20M Metagenome (SPAdes) (version 2) | ecosystem: Environmental > Aquatic > Marine > Oceanic...
AGATGCACTTTTAGAACAATATGAAGATGCTGCAGTAGCATTCGCTGATAGCCCTTCTTCAACAACTTGCCCAGCATTTATAAGTTCTTTAGAGCTTTTTATTCAATGTGGAGAAGGATTTTCAGCCTCTGAATTAAATCAATTTCAGCAAATTGTAGACACGGTTGATTGTAGTATCTATTAACTTTCGGAAATAGTTCCAAATAGAGGGAACATAAGCGCTTAAATACACGCTTAAAACAGACAACGGAAACTATTTAGTAGAAGCTACTGACTTACCATTACCGATTACTAAGATTGTTAGTCTTTAATCCCTAACAAAACGCACTGATAAGCCGTTACGCAAGTCGGGGTTGCCTCTCTCCACGAAACTGTAATGACTGCCCAGACAGCGGCCATACACGCCTCCAGAACTGGACTCAGTGGAACTCCAAAACAATATAGCTTTACCCTCATTGTAGAAACCTCCACCATAGAGACGGTATCCAACAGGTAAGGCGTTGAAGCCGCTGCTGTTGTTTAAGCTTTGGTTGTTGCCTGGTGCTCCTGGTTCTGTTATTACTCCTGTTTCTGTTGAACTGTTCCAACCTGTGTTAGAAGACATCGATTTCGCGATTTTGTTTCCTATGGTTGTACCATCAAAATTATGGCCATTGGCTATGAGGTGGTTTTCTAAGGTTGTCCACTCTGCATCTGTGGGTAGGTGCCAACCTTCTGGTGCAAATTCTTTTCTTAGCGATGGGTCTGACAATGAAGCTACGTCGTGGATGCCTGCAACTGCGTACCAGTTGTAAAGTCTTGGCTTTGTTGGGTCGTTATCATAATAACACCAAGCACCTATAGCTAGGCTTACCCACTCTTCTGTGTCAGTTACTCTTGGAATATCGGTGCCATCTCTGTAATTAATATTACAAGCATTTTCAACAGTCCATTCTTGTGTTCCGTAAACTATACTTGGATAAGGCGCTCCATTACAACTTCCTGTTATCTCATCGGAGATAAAACTAACTTCATCGCCATAAAAATCTCCAAAATTATTAGTCAGAAATGCCCTAACATAATAAGTAGTATTAGGAGTTAAACCCTCAATAGTGGCCGAGATATTAGCACCATTAACATTGACTTGGATATCTGCTAAAGTTGGCTGTATTTCTGTAGAATAAACAAACCCTTGTTCAGTATTGTTTGGTACGACACAGTTCTCTGAAACAATGCTTATAACGCCATTTAAAGTAGCTGAGGTTTCTGTTATGTCAGTAGCAGCTTCTGTTGTTAAGGTTGGCTCATAGATACAAGGATTGCCATCGCTATCTGTGCTACAAGCGAAGATTAATAAAGCGGAGAGTAAGAGTAGTTTTTTCATTATGGTGTACAGTTTGTAAAGTTAGGTTGAGGTAGTGTCCATTGAGGGGTGTAGTAGCTAAAATTACTACAGGATTCAACATTGTTAACATCCCAATCACCAATATCTTTGTTAAATACTGAGTTATTACGAAACATTTCTAACATATTAGTCACACTGCTAGTATCCCAAGAGCCAATATCTTGGTTAAATACTGAGTAAGAAAACATACCATACATATTTGTCACACTACTCACATCCCAATCACCAACAGGTTGATTGAAAGGTGTGCCAGAAAACATATGCTTCATATTAGTAACATTACTAACATCCCAATCTCCAATAGGTTGATTGAAAGCTGGTGATGTAGATGAAGAAACGTGCCAGAACATTCCATTCATATCAGTCACACTACTAACATCCCAATTTCCAATAGGCTGATTAAATGCTGTGTTGGTAAACATACTACTCATATTAGTCACACTGCTAGTATCCCAATTCCCTATGTCTTGATTAAATGAAGTAAAATCCGAGAACATACCAGACATATCAGTCACACTGCTAGTATCCCAATTCCCTATGTCTTGATTAAATGAAGTAAAAGAGAAGAACATGCCAGACATATCAGTCACACTGCTAGTATCCCAATTCCCTATATCTTGGTTAAATACTGAGCCAGAAAACATTTGCTTCATATCAGTCACACTACTTACATCCCAATTCCCTATATCTTGGTTAAATGCTGAGCTGGTAAACATACTACTCATATTAGTCACACTGCTAGTATCCCAATTCCCTATAGGTTGATTGAAAGCGTCAGCATAAGCAAACATACTAGACATATCAGTCACACTGCTAGTATCCCAATTCCAAATATCTTGGTTAAAGGCTAAGTTACCATAAAACATTGTAGACATATCAGTAACATTACTCACATCCCAATTGCCAATATCTTGGTTAAATATACCATTAAACATCGCACCCATATTAGTAACACTACTCACATCCCAATTCCCTATATCTTGGTTAAAATAAAAGCCAAACATCATCGTCATATTAGTCACACTGCTTACATCCCAAGAACTTATATCTTGGTTAAAGGGTGAGTTAATGAACATCATTAACATATCATTAACATTACTAACATCCCAAGAACTTATATCTTGGTTAAAGGCTAAGTTACCATAAAACATTCTAGACATATCAGTCACTCTTGTAGTACATACAACCGTTAAATCTTCATCATTAGCTATCATTTCGTCAAGCATTGCTCTATCTACTACAGTGTATTCAACACCATTTATCGTACCTACATCTCCAATATTAGCACAAGGATATGCTTTAATAGTAATTCCATTATCGTCTAAATAAACCACATCACAAGGAACTTCAGTTGTAGAAAAACTAATCTCATCGCCATAAAAATCTCCAAAATTATTAGTCAGAAATGCCCTTACATAATAAGTAGTATTAGGATTTAAACCTTCTATTGTTGTAGAAATAGAAGTCCCATTAACATTGACTTGTACATCTTCTAAAGTGGGCTGTATTTCAGTAGAATAGACAAACCCTTGTTCAGTGTTATTAGGTACTTCACAGTTCTCTGATACAATGCTTATAACTCCATTTAAAGTAGCTGATGTTTCTGTTATATCAGTAGCAGCTTCAGTAGTTAGAGTTGGCTCGTAGATACAAGGATTACCCTCGCTATCTGTACTACAAGCGAAGATTAATAAAGCGGAGAGTAAGAGTAGTTTTTTCATTTAGCTAGGATTACATTGTGTGAAGTTAGGTTTAGGTAGTGTCCATTGAGGGGTGTTAGTGCTGAAGCTAGAACAACTTAAAATATTACTCACATCCCAAGTACCAATGTCTTGGTTAAAAGATAATGCACTATAAAACATTGAAGACATACCAGTCACACTACTCACATTCCAAGCACTAATATCTTGATTGAAAGCTGATGCATTATAAAACATAGCATACATATCTGTCACATTGCTTACATCCCAATTTCCAATTGGTTGATTAAATGACTCAGCCCCCCAAAACATCATAGACATATCAGTCACATTACTTACATCCCAAGAAGAAATATCTTGATTAAAAGAAGAACTTGCATTGAACATACGTTTCATATTAGTTACATTACTGACATCCCAACTCCCTATTGGTTGGTTAAAAGACGTAGCTCCAACAAATATATTCGCCATATTAGTTACATTCGAAACATCCCAATTTCCAATTGGTTGATTAAATGACTCAGCCCCCCAAAACATCTGCTCCATAAAAGTTACACTACTCACATCCCAATTACTTATGTCTTGGTTAAAGACAGAACTATTAGAATCATTGTTACTAAGCATATGTTGAAACATCGCACCCATATTAGTAACATTACTCACATCCCAATTACCAATGGGTTGGTTAAACGAAGATTGACTAAACACCATACCCATACTAGTAACATTACTTACATCCCAATTCCCTATAGGTTGGTTAAAAGCATTAGTTTTATAAAACATCCTAGTCATATTAGTAACGTTACTTACATCCCAAGAACTTATATCTTGGTTAAAATCAGAAAATGTATCACTATCTATAAAAAATAGTTCAAGCATATCAATCACTCTTGTAGTACATACAACCGTTAAATCTTCATCATTAGCTATCATTAAGTCAAGCATTGCTCTATCTACTACAGTATATTCAACACCATTTATAGTACCTACATCTCCAATATTAGCATCTTCACAAGCTTTAATAGTAATTCCATTTTCATCTAGATAAACTACATCACAAGGAACTTCTGATGTTATAAAACTAACCTCGTCACCATAAAAATCACCAAAATTATTAGTCAGAAATGCTCTAACATAGTAAGTTGTATTAGGAGTTAAGCCTTCAATAGTTGTAGAGATATTAGTCCCATTAACATTGACTTGAATATCCTCTAAAGTTGGCTGTATTTCAGTAGAGTAGACAAATCCTTGTTCAGTATTGTTTGGTACGTCACAGTTCTCTGATACGATGCTTATAACGCCATTTAAAGTAGCTGAAGTTTCTGTAATATCAGTAGCAGCTTCTGTAGTTAAGGTTGGCTCGTAGATACAAGGATTACCTTCATCGTCTGAACAAGCGAATATTAATAAAGCGGAGAGAAAGAGTAGTTTTTTCATACCCAAATATAATAAAAGTTAGTTTAACCTATTTAAGATGTTTAGAAATAGCTGAATTGAAAGAAGAAGATATGCCTATGGTTTAGAATTAATAATTTTTTAATTTTTCTTTTTTATTAATTCTTTTATCCGCCATAAATAAGATTCTATCAGATTTATCAAAAGGAATTTTTAAATCAATACATACATTACTTAAATCATAAAGATATTTGATATATAATTCAATCTGAAAATTTAAGTTTTTCTCCGAAGGGTATGTATTAAGCTCAAGAGTTTGATTTTTATAAATTACTCGAAATACTCTTTGGTCAATAATTTGGTAAATATTAGGATTTCTGTATCGAAGAATTGTTGAAGCCATTGCTAATTGAACACCACTAGTTTTTAGGAGCCCTTTTAAAATCTCCCTAGTCTTATCAACATCTATTTTAGTTTCGTTCTTATCAATTGAGTTAATTAATTCAATTAAACTTTCACCAAATTCAGCGTATCTATTAACTTTCCATAAAACTATTTCATTCAATTTTTCTTGACTAAAATTTTCATTAGAAGAATCAAGTTTATTTGTTAATGCTTCTTGATAATTAAATTCATAATCATCAGATATTATTTTAAAATCAGAATCAAATATTGTCTTTATCATATTTTTGTTTAGAAATAGCTGAATTAAAGGAAGAAGATATGCCTATGGTTTAATTGCAGTCAGAACTTAATCTCCAATATTGTCCTCCATTTTCAAATAGCATTATGCCCCCATCACATTCGAAAGAAACCATCTCTTGTATTCCATCTATTATTAAACTATATCCGTCATATGTATAAGAGTGTGTGCCTGGGATTCTATCAGAGCTATCTAATGAGTTCCAAAATGTATCAGTAGAATAGTCTCCATAGTATGTATATATTGTTCCATTTAAGTATTCATACATTGTGTTTGCGTCTATCCTACTTTCAGTTGGAGACCATAACCATTTCCCCTCAACTGTATGAGCTGGCACTGGATTATCATCCGAATCATCATCACTTGAACAAGCGAAGATTAGTAAAGCTGAGACTAAGATTAGTTTTTTCATAATAAGTTAGTTTACCCAAATATAAGAAATGTAAGTCTAACCTACTTAAGAGGTTTAGAAATAGCTGAATTGAAGGAGTCTGAAATGCCTATGGTTTAAAAACCCCTGCTAAAAGCAAGGGCTTGTAATGCCATTTTTAAAAACCGGCCGCTTACGCGGTACTATTTAAATGGATAAATAGTTAAATGGTTAAAAAGCCCGAACAGCCCTAACACCGAAGCTGAACTCATCGTAGTGGTTCTGGCCTCCAACGCCGAAATCCTGCCCCCACGGATTGGTGCCCTCGACCTCAGTAGAACTCCAATAGTAGTTAGGAGCAAAACCACCAACATTTCCTAATCCTAAAACATTTCCTTGACCAATATTTAAATACATTTCATTTAATTCATCTTTTGAAGGTAAGAACCAATCACTATATCCACCAAGAGTTAGATTTGCACAAATATCTGCAGCTGTTCCTGATTCAGAACATCCTGCTTCTATATCAATAGTATTTTGAGCTCCTGTACCAATAGCTGTACCATCTGCTCCTGAAATTAAAGTTCCATAACAACCCCATTCTGCATCAGAAGATTGGTCTATAGGAGCAGCAATTAAGCCTCCGCCATTTCCATCTAAGTAAAAGATAATACCACCTTGATGAGTATCACCAATTGCTAAGTCTGAGTTATTATTATTTCCTGAGTCTGAAGTATTATCGTCATCCTTATCACAAGAAGAGAAGATAATTGATACTGCTAATAGTGTGTAAAGTAGTTTTTTCATAATGGTGTTTTAAGTACTTAATTTAGTAAATATAAACCTAATAGAAAATCCCCGAGGGTTTTCGTAAGTAGGCTAGAACTAGCAATAAATTATAGCCATAGTTTTGGGCTTTCATTTATTATCTCTTTATTATTTTTTCAATTACTTTTAGGCCAGAGTCTAGGTCTTTGATTTCAATTAGATAAGTTCCTTGAGGTAAGGTTTGAATATCAATAGCAGGCTGGTTTATTTCACTAATCATTATTCTTCCTTGTAAGTCAAAAATAGTTGCCTCGTATTTTAAACTGCCCGAAACATCTATTTTGATAATATCTATCACAGGATTTGGATAGATATTAATACTTGAATTTATTAATTCAGGAGTCGATAAAGTGGGATTCAAATCAAATTTATAAATCTCGGTTACATATTCTGAAAAACTAGTGCCATTTATGATATAAACCTCTCCATTGATGATGAAAGAAGCAGGTGCCCAACGAGATCCCTCAGGGTGAGGAGGCAATTCATCCCAAGTGTCTGTTACAGGGTCATATGCCCAAAACTCTCCTGTATTCATAGAACCGTGGTTATCTCCGTCACCACTTAGCGCATAGCCTAAGCCATCATAGGAAAATTGTGTCCCCGCTACTCGACCTTCTGCCGGTAATGTTGCTACTTGAGTCCAAGATCCCCCAGCAATGTCGTAACGAAACCAGTCATTAAAGATACCATTCCCATGTCCGAAGCCCGTGTAAACGTAATCACCAATACCAAATTGATACGGATGATGTCTCGACATTGATGGTAAATCATCTTTTTGAGACCAAGTGTTTAATGCAATATCATACTCCCACCAATCATTCATGTTTCCTGATGAACTACTCCCTAACCCTACAAATACTTTTCCATTACGAGCTATCATAGCTGGGTGCATTCTTTCTGAACACGGACAAGAGGCCAATTCTGTCCAACTCATATTTGAAGGGTCAAACACCCATAAATCATTTAATCGTGATGTACCATCATTTCCAAAACCAAAGTATGCTTTTTCATCCCATGTATCACCAATCGCAAAACCACGAGCTCCACCGGGAAAAGGGGTAAGCTCTGTCCAAGTATCGGTTACAGGGCTGTACTGATAAAAATCATCTCGTACTCCGGAATCCGAATTACCAGCGACAATGTAGCCCATGTTGTCAAAACTAAAAGCAAAAGAGTGATGAGTTTCATTAAATACATTAGGTAAAGAATTCACTTGCACCCAGTCTTGCGCTTGTACCTGGAAACACATGCATAGAAAAAACAGATAAACTAATTTCATGATAAATGGTTTATTAATGAATAATTATTTAGGAAGGTCCCCCGCAATGCGACTTCCGATTTCTGGACTTTCGTAAGTTGGCAATAACTAGCAATTAATTATAAATATTATTAGCACCAGTATTATTATTTAAATCTTATAATTGCTATATAATTCAGTAGTGTTTTGATCTTTTCCGCTAGTATTTTATTTTAAAAGCCGAATATAAATAAATTTTATTTAATCACATTTATTTTTAACTAACTAAATACTTCCTAAGATTTATATTAAAAAATTGGACTACAAGGAATTAACTCAAAATAAAAAGGGACAAATCTCAAACAATATGAGTTTGTCCTGTTTAGTTGGAGGCAAAGGGAGTGAAATCGAACTATTTTGAGATTACTATTTTGATATTAAAATGTAAAAAAAAATCTTATTCTTGGATATAAACGAAGAGGATATGCCTATGGTTTAGTTCCTGCTAAACTTTGCATATGCTGGGTGAAAATAAAAAGGAAGTCCAAAGCCTTTGACAAATTCTTTTAACTCATCAGATGAATTACCATAAACATCTATTTTGTTAATTGTAAAATGTTCCATAAATTTTACGAAATGTGCTTCAAGTGGTTCGCCTTCAGAAACATTTTTGCCGTGCTGCATCATTGCTTTTCCATCTAAATATCTTTCAATTAATATTATTTTATCTCCCGACTCATAAAAGCCCCACCCTAAAGAATTAGATTCCATTTTATCTATTGCGTCAGTATAATATTTTGAAAATTTTACGATATCGTCAGTTGATTTGTCTTCTGTTGAATTCATTTCAACAACAAAAATCAATTCATTTTCATTGTAACCATTTATTTTAGATTATTCACAGCCAATGATGAGTGTTAGCGCTAATGATAGGCTTACTATGTATATATAATTTTTCATTTTTGATAGAAATTGATTAATGAATCAAATTTATTAAAATTAATTGCAATAAGCAATAGATTAATAAAATTGGTATAATATAATAAATGTTAGTTTAACCTACTTAAAATGTTTAGAAATAGCTGAATACTTCTGATCATTACTTATTCAGTAAGTCGATCACATTAAAGAAATAATAAATGACATTAATGATTCTAAATATTTTAAAATGAGTAACTTATGAGAATAACTAAAATAATTTATCATGGGTATTAAAAGTTTTCAAGGAAAAAGAGAGGTCCACAAGGGTGCTGAAAATGCACAATTTTTAGTATCCGATTATATGACCAAAAAATTAGTAACCTTTAAACCCGACGATTCTTTAGATGATGTCATTCATTTGTTAATCGCCCATAAAATTTCTGGTGGTCCGGTTGTCAACGATAAAAATGAATTAATTGGAATTATTTCTGAAACGGATTGTATCAAACATATTTCGGAAAGTAAATATTACAACATGCCTTCTGATAGCGGAAATAATGTGGCAAAAAAAATGAATACTAATATAGATACCATTGACAAAAAAATGAACATATTTGATGCAGCCACTAAATTCATCAACTCTAAAAGAAGACGATTTCCTGTCGTAGAAAACGGTAAATTAATCGGACAAATCAGTCAAAAAGATGTGTTGAAAGCGGCCTTAAGTTTTCGTGGTAATACTTGGAAAAAATAGATTAAAACTATTTTTTTCTTCCAAACTAAAAAATCAACAAGGATTACCTTCACTATCACTTGAGCAAGCGAAGATTAATAAAGCAGAAAGCTATGGGGCATTCATCTATAAATGTATCTCTAACCTACTTAAGAGGTTTAGAAATAGTAGAACTGAAGGAGAAAGATATGCAGATGATTTAAATAGGGCTATTTAAAATGCTCCCTATTATTTTTAAAACTATTCTTGTAACTTTGCAAAAAAATTATATATGTTGCTTTCAGCTTTTAAACAAACACTTAGTGAATTAGATACGCTAAAGTTTCAACTCCCTAATGGGCAGTTTGTCCCTGCGCATTTTCATATCACGGAAGTAGGAAATGTAACGCGGAACTATATGGATTGTGGTGGTTTGCTGCGGCAAGAAAACAAACTCAACTTACAGCTTTGGGTGGCTTCTGATACAGACCATCGCCTAAAACCTAATAGTGTTTTAAACATACTGCAATTGGCGGAAAAACAGTTAGGCTATTCAAATTTGGAATTAGAAATCGAATACCAACAAAGTACCATTGGGCGTTTTAAATTAGCTTTTGACGGAGCTGTATTTCAACTTATCAATACTCAAACGGCTTGCTTAGCACCCGACCAGTGCGGCATCCCGCAAGAAAAGCCTCGTGTTCGTGTTACGGCAAGTGGTTTAAGCTGTAATCCTAACTCGGATTGTTGTTAATAGTATTATATATATTTTTCATATGCCAAATAGCTGTATTTAAAGAAGAAGATATGCTTATGGTTTAGTTAGAGCAGCCTTTGTTCTTGGATTGAACATAAAAGTAATAAAAAAAGGTCAAATCTGCGTTTCTTGACTATTTTAGGCTGAAAATGAATAAAAAATAAAGTTGAGTAATCTGGAAGATAGTGCATATTTAGTGCATATTTTACTTAAATAAACATACTCAACAGATTATATAGACTAAATTGTTCGATTCCCACTTTGAGTACAAATTATCCCCAAGAATAATAAATTATTCTTGGGGATATATTTTTTTTTACTCGGCCGCTTACGCGGCACTTATTAAATTACGCACCCTTTAATATTTTCTTGAAAGGTGTTTGTGAGACCGCTTCGCTAAATTGATAAATAATTAAATAACTAAAAAGCCCGAACAGCACGCACATTGGTCGTGTAGTCCTTAAAGCCGTTGCCCTGATTACCATTGCCGAAATACTGAGTCCACGCGCGATTGTAATCGTTCTCCGTAGAACTACAGTAGTCATATGAGTCAAAGTTTGCT
>Ga0209713_10003036_pt1 | contig 10569 bp, 3 predicted proteins | sample ArcOceMetagenome_3_FD_187444 | JGI IMG/M metagenome (GOLD analysis project Ga0209713, IMG submission 187444) | Marine eukaryotic phytoplankton communities from Arctic Ocean - Arctic Ocean- Svalbard ARC20M Metagenome (SPAdes) (version 2) | ecosystem: Environmental > Aquatic > Marine > Oceanic...
CAACAGTAAGCTACGGCACACGCACACGCGCAGAGCGTTCATGTGGACGGTCGACCTGCTCGATCCGAGCACCACCTTCAACACCATCATCAACGCCTCCGTCGTCAAGTCGATCTCGCTGGCGCCGGGAGTCCACGTCCTGGGCCGCGAGAGCCTCAGCATCACCGACAAGCGACTCTCGCGACAGCAGATCCAGCTGACGCTTCCTGCGGACGCTTCTGGCTCCGTCCTCTTCAAGGTGACCGGTGCGAATCCATCCTTTGTGCAGAGCCGCGCCGAGGAGAAGCCGCACCTGTGTGAGAAGAGCGCCCCGGCCCTTTCGATCAGCGCCGCGTCGCTCATCTTCCTCGGCAGGAACCAGGAGACGCAGGGGCTGCAGCACCCGATCCGCGTCTACTGCGCCACGAGCGATGCGCCAGCACCCGCGCCCGCGCCCGCGCTCGCGCCGGCACCCGTGCCCGTACCGGCACCCGTGCCAGCCGCTTCGTCGTCGACGTCGGCATCATCGTCATCCACGGCCCCAGTGTGGCAAGTCAAGCTGGGAGGCAGCTTCAAGCCGTACGAGGAGGCGCACGTGCACGAGACTCTCGAGGCGGCGCTCGCTGGGTTTGCCGACACTGTCGAGGTCAAGGTGCGCGGCGCCGCGTACATTGTGCACCTGAAGGAGCAGCCCATGAAGCAGGTGCAGAAGCATGACCCGACCAAGTGGCGGCAGGTCCGGCGCGTCGGACCGCCGACACCGGAGCCAGCTCCAGCGGCTGTGGCTGCGGCTGCGCCCGCGCCCGTCTCCGCTCCTGCGCCTGCTCCAGCGCCCGCGCCCGCCCCTGCGCCCGCTCCAGCACCAGCACCAGCCCCTCCAGTCGAGGACGACGACGACGACTCACGAGAGAGCAAGCGCCAACGCGTCGAGCCGCCGCCTGCTGCACCCGTCGCCGACGCCGCCACCTCCGCCGCGCCGATTGCGTCCAACAAGTACGCTTCGTTCTTTGACGACGACGACGACGACGATGACGTTGCACCGGCAGCGCCGGCACCCGCACCCGCACCTGCGCCCGCACCGGCACCGGCGCCAGCACCATCACCAGCGGCCAGTGCCGCGCCGCCGACCGTGCCGGGCCTCAAGAAGAAGTCCCTGGCTGATCTTCTCAACGACGACGGCCCCGACGACCCCGGCACGCCCATCGTCGTGCCATCGTCGTCCTCGTCGGCGACGCCTCCCGCGGCGCCGATGACGGTCGACCAGATGCCGACGCCGATCCCATTCGACGACGATGACGCCGACGACGAGCCCATGTCGATTGCGCCTGCGCCCGCGCCCACGCCCGCGCCAGCTCCTCCGCCGGCGCCCGCGCCAGCTCCTACGCCCGCGCCGGCATCAGCGCCGGCATCGTCGCCGGCATCAGCGTCGGCATCGTCGCCGGCATCAGCGCCGGCATCAGCGCCGGCATCAGCGCCGGCATCAGCGTCGGCATCGTCGCCTGCATCCGTTCCCGCGCCGGCGCCGAGCGCGCAAACTCCGGTGACGCTTGCCTTCCCGCCGCTCGGCGTGGCGGGCGGCCTCGCATTCGACGCGCAGCGCGCCGCGACGACGGCGGTGGCCGAGCTGGCGGCCTTCCTGCGCGCCAACGCCTCGGAGGAGCGGCTGCGGCTGCTGCTCGTCGTCGACGATGCCGACCCGCAGCAGGCCGCCTTCCGGCCGCTCTTCGAGGCGGCCGTCGCCGCCGAGCCGGCGCTGCGCGGCGGCGAGGAGCAGCGCCTCCAGCTGCGCGGCGGCTCCTCGCTGCTGGCTCTGCGCAGCGAGGCGGCCGTCACGGCGACCTGCCTCGCCAACGCGGCCAACCACCGCCTCTCGTCCAAGGGCGGCGGCCCCAACAAGGCGCTCCACGCCGCGTCGCCGACCCTCGAGGCGGCGACCAGGGCGGCGCACCCCGGCGGCGAGCGCGACGCGGGGCAGGCCTTTGCGGTGCGCCTCCCGGACGGCTGCCCGCTGCGCGCCTCGCAGGGCGTCGAGTGGGTCGTCCACACGGTCGCGCCCAACATGAACCCCGCCAAGCCCAAGGACCTGAACGGCGACTACGAGGTCGGCTGCCGGCAGCTAGCCGAGACCTACCGCGCGCTGCTCCACGAGTTCAAGACCGCGGTGCTCGGGTGAGCGGGTGGGTTGGCCCGAGGAGCCCGCCGCTGCGCGCTCATGAATGAAGGCCGACCGTCGATGTGGCGTCTCCGACAAATGCGAACGTGCATTTTAGATTTAGTGACGGCCATGCTAAAAATAACGGCCGTTGCCAACTGAACGCCCAATCCCATGCACTCCTCTCCGCGGGTCGCGCTCCCCCATACCCTCTCGCTCTCCCGCGCTGCCTCCACAGGAGCGCGGGAGGCCACGCCGTGCCCGGGCGTGGGCACTCCACGGCCCAACCCGCACGGCACCTCGTCAGTGGGCCTGCAGCGTGCGCTGCAGCTCGCGCGCCTCGTCGACGCTGCTCACCTCGTTGAGGCGGCGCGCCGCCTGCAGCGCCCACTTCTGCTCGAGGCCCTGCTCCATCTCCTCCGACTTGCGCGCGGCGAGCTCGAGCAGGCTCTCCGGCAGCCCCGAGAGCCGCGCGACGTGCACGCCGTGCGAGCGCGTCGACGCGCCGCGCGCAAACTTGTACAGGAAGGTGACGTGGCGCGTGGCGTCGTCGACGACGCACGCCATGTGGTAGAGGGCGCACGCGGCGTTGGGCCGCTCGAACTCGCGCGTGAGCGCGTGGTAGTGCGTCGCGAAGAGCGTGCGGCAGCCCGAGCCGATCAGCGCCTGCATCACCGCGCCGGCGATCGCCATCCCGTCGAAGGTGGCGGTGCCGCGGCCGAGCTCGTCGAGGATGACGAGCGAGTGCTTGGTGGCGTGGCGCAGGATGAGCGACGTCTCCTCGAGCTCGACGCGGAACGTCGAGAGGCCGGCGGCGATCGCGTCGTTGGCGCCGACGCGCGTGAAGATGCGGTCGACGGGCGAGAGCCGGCACGACGCGGCGGGCACCCAGCAGCCGAGGTGCGCCATCAGCGTCGTGAGGCACGCCTGGCGCAGCAGCGTCGACTTGCCGCCCATGTTGGGCCCCGTCACCAGCAGCATCGGCGGCTGCGCGACGTCGGCGTTTGCGTCGGCGCCGGCGCCGCCCTCCTGCCCCTCCTGCCCCTCGCGCCCGACGGCGTCCTCGACGCCGATGAGGACGTCGTTGGGGATGACGTCGCCCTTGCCGTCGGTCACCGCCTGCACGCACGGGTTGACGCCGGCGCGGATGTCGAGGAAGGGCGCCTCGCTCTCGACGAAGACGGGCCGGCACATGCCCGGCGCCTCCGACACCTGTGCGAGCGACAGCAGGCAGTCGAGCTCGGCGGCGCAGCCGACGGCGTTGCGCCACAGCGTGAACTTCTTCGAGAAGTCGGCGAAGAGGCTCGACATGACGCCGCCGAGCGCGCGCTCCTTGGCCTCGTTGGCGACCAGCCAGCCCTTGACCTCCTGCTCGATCTCGGCCGTCCAGAAGCGCTTCGTGCCCTTCTTCGACGACTTCATCTCGAACTCGTCGGGCGTGCCGCGCCGCCTGAGCGTCTCCTCGCTCACCGCCAGCTGGAAGGGCTCGGTCGTCGACACCTGCGGCGTCCAGAACTCGATCTTGTCGTCGCGCAGCTCCTGCCGCCAGTGGCGCTCGTGCGTGCGCAGCTCGGCGACCGCCTTCTTGGCGTCGGCGTCGGCGGCGTCGTACGGCTCGCTCGCGCCCGGCTTGGGGATGACGCGGCCCTCCCTCTTGGCGGCCTCCCAGTCGAAGAGCGCGCGGAACTCGGCGATGGCGCCGGTGAGCTGCGGGAAGCCCTCGCCGTGCGTCAGCGCCGCGACGAGGTGCGGCGCGCGCGCCTTGAGCTCGCCCTCGAGGTGCGGCTGCGCGCGCGTCACGGCGGCGTCGAGCGCCTCGAAGCCCTCGAGCACCTTGACGAACATGGCGAGCTTCGCCTTGCCGATGTCCTCGTAGTGCGTCGCGCTGTTCTTGGCCTGCTTCTGCGAGAAGCCGTGCACGCGCGCCAGCAGCCGCTCGAGGTCGGGCAGCCGCTTGAGCGCCGGCCGCAGCAGATCGCGCAGCTCGGTCCGCTCCATCAGCGCCGCGACCGACTGCTGGCGCGCCTCGATCTCGTCGACGCGGCGCGGCGGCGCGCACAGCCACTCGCGCAGCGCGCGCGCGCCAAAGGCCGACGAGCAGTGGTTGAGGATGTGGAAGAGCGTCCCCTTGACGCCGCGGTCCGACGTGTTCTCGAAGACCTCGAGGTTGTCGATGGCCTTCGAGTCGAGCACGAGGAAGTTGGCCGCGGCGGGCGAGCCGATCTCGTCGGTCGGCACCCACCGGGCGACGGAGCCGAGCGGCACCAGCTGCTTGTCGAGCAGCAGCCGGCGCAGGTAGCCGACGCAGCCGCCAAAGGCGGCGAGCGCGAGCGGCGGCTCCTGCGCCGCCGCCTCGCGCAGCGCCTCGGGCCAGCTCTCCTCGCCGCCGGCGAAGTAGCCCTCGCGCTCGAGCTCGCGCCGCGCCGTCTGCGCGTCCCAGAACTGGCGCGGCGAGCTCGTCGTGTTGAGCAGGTTCTCCTGCACGGTGCGGCGCAGCAGCAGGAAGCTCTCGCGCGAGCCGCGGCTCGCGTCGAAGACGATCTCGGCGGGGCGCAGCCGCGAGAGCAGCGTGCGCAGGCAGTTCTTCTGCGCGTCCTCGGCGCACTGGCCGACGCAGAAGTGGCCGGTGGCCGCGTCGACGAAGCAGACGCCGAGCAGCCCCCGCTCGACGTCCTCCGTCACCGAGAGCAGGTAGGTCGCGGCGGGCTTCTCGTTCTCGGGGTCGGTGCCGAGCGTGCGCACCTCGCACAGCTCGCGCCGCACCGCCGACTCCTTCTTCTGCCCCTTTGGCCGCTGCGCGTTGCGCGCCTCGAGCTCGGCGGGCGTCTCCATCTGCTCGACCACGCCCACCTTGTGGCCGAGCGCCACCAGCTTGTCGAGGTAGCGGCGCAGCGACACCTCGGGGAAGCCGACGTGCGGCGGGCCGCGCCCCATGTACAGCAGGTCGAGCTCGCGGTGGCACAGCAGCGCGTCCTCCTCGAAGAGCTCGTAGAACTTGCCCACCTTGAAGAAGAGCACCATGTCGGCGTTCTTCCTCTTGATGTCCCAGTACTGCTGCATCGCCGGCGTCAGCGGCTTCTCCGTCTTCTTGAGCTCGACCAGGATCGTCGTCTTGTCGAAGCCCTCGTCGCTCGGCTTGCGCCCCGCCGCGTCCCTCCGGTTCCGGATGAAGTCCTTAGACACCTCCTTCTCGGCCGGCCCGTCGTCAAAGTTGTCGTCGGCGTCGGCGTCGGCGAGCCGCGCCTGCCGCGGCTTGGCCGCGTTCGCGGCCATCGCGGCCTCGATGATCTCGGTCGCAGAGGAGGAGCCCGCGCCCGAGCTGCTGCTCGACGACGCCAGCGGCGTGGACACCGGCCGCGGAGCGGCGGAGGCGCCGGCGGGCTTGCTGCTCGAGCCCGTCGCCTTGGCCTTGGCCTTGGCCTTGGCCGGCGGCTTGGCCGCCTTGGCCGGCGGCTTCTTGCGCTTCTTGGAGGCCTGCTCGTCCTCGCTCTCGCTCTCCTCGGACTCCGACTCCTCCTCCTCCGACTCGTCGTCGTCGTCGTCGTCGTCGAGGAAGTCCTCGTCGTCGCCGGCCTCATCGTCGGGCGTCTTGGCGACGGCCTGCTTGCGCGCACGCGCCTTGGGCGCAGACAAGGGCTCGTCGTCCTCGCTGCCCGACGGCGTTACGCACACTGCGCGGCGCTTGCGATCGGCACCGGCGTCCGGCGCCGTGCGCTTGGGCGGCGCCGCCTCGGCCGGTGCTGCGGTGGAGGAGGCCGCGGCGGCAGCGGGCAGGGCAGCGGCCTCCTTGGGCTTGGACGGCGCAGCCGCGGCGGTGGCGGCGGCGGCGGCGGCCTTGAGCGCCGTGGCCTGCGAGGGTGCCGCGGACTGCATCTCGGGCTGCAGCTGGCGCGGCTGCACCTCCTGCGACGACGAGGCGGGCGCGGCCGCTGCCGGCGCCGCAGCGTCCTTTGGGTTGGACTCCGTCTTGGGCGTCGAGCTGCTCGGTGCTACCTTGGGCGTGAAGAAGCCCTTGAGCGACATCTGGGTGCCCTTGGCGGGCGGCGGCTTCGATTTTGACGCCATCGCACCGAGGGTTAGCCACCGGCGGCGATGCTGCGCAGCGCGAGCGAGCGAGCGCGCGAACGACTGCGCTCGCGACTGCCGTGAACCTCGCGTCCGCGCTCAGCTTGAGCTACATCTGGCGCTCCGACTCCAGCAGCATGTCGGTGCCCAAGACTGCCGTGCTGGCGGTAATCGTCGGGCTGGACCTGTTCGCCGTGTCGCTCGTCGTGCCGCTCCTGCCGATCCGCTACAAGGAGCTCGGCGTGCAGCCAGTCATGATCGGCTTCATCGGCTCCATCTACTCGGCGGCGCAGATCGTCGGCGGGCTGGTCTTCGGCATCGTCGGCGACCGGCTCCCTGATCGGCGATACGTGCTGCTCATCTCGTTTGCGGGTGCCGCCCTCTCCTACTCGCTGGTGGGGCTCGCGTCGGAGGTGTGGGTGCTCGCCGTCTCTCGCGCCGTCGTCGGCCTGGTCAAGCAGACCATGACGGCGAGCAAGGCGATGACGCTGCAGTGGTCGGACGAGACCACGCGTGCCTCGGCGCTCGGGCTCATCTCTTCGGCGATGACCGTCGCCTGGGTCACCGGCTCGGCCGTCACCGGCCACGTGAGGAGCATCTCGCTCTCGGCGCCGTCGGTGCTGGCGGTCGGGCTCTACGCCGTGTGCACCGCCCTGGTGCTGTTCGTGCTGCCGCCGACGCCGCCCGACTCCGTGGCGGACAAGCCGGTCGCCGCCGCCAAAGCGACGCCGCCGCCGCCGCGCGAGGGCTTCTTCGCCAAGGCAAAGCGAGTCTTCGGCACCAAGGCGATAGGCAACTTCCTCGCGCTCAAGGTGCTCTACCAGCTCGTGCTGCGCGCGGGCGGCTCGATGCAGGTTCAGTGGGAGATGGACCGGTTCAACATGGACGTGGGCAAGCTCGGCTACCTCTCGACGGGCAAGGCGCTGCTCTCGGTCACCTTCAACGCGCTGCTGGCGGGCCGCGCGATCCGATACTTTGGCGAGCAGGCCGCCTTCCGGCTCGGCCTCGCGGCGGCGGTGCTCGGCGCGGCGGCCGAGGCGGCGGTGATCGGCGAGGCCGACGTGTGGGCGTACGCGCTGCTGTGCGTGCCCGCGAAGCTGCTCGCCGGGCTGCTCGCCGGCCTCGCGCTCGAGGCGTCGATGGCGCGGCTCGTGCCCAAGTCGGAGCTCGGCACCAGCCTCAGCGTGCTCGACGTGCTCAGCTCGGCGTGCGGCGTCGTCGCGCCCGTCCTCGCCGGCGCCGCCATGCAGTGGGGAGGGCTGCCGACGGTGCCGCTGCTCGCGGCCGCCGGCCACGCCGCGGTGCTCGCTCTTTCGTTTGTCGCGCTGCCGTCGTCGTTGCCCGCCGGCGATGGTGCGAAGAAGAAAGAGTGAGCGAGTGCGGAGTCGGAAATGAGGTCCACGGAGGACAAGTAGAGATCAGTTACGCACCTTACACTCTAGCGAGTCTACCGAGGACACACAGCAACAGACAAAACTGTTGCGGCAGGCTTTAGAAGTTTAGCAAGGCTTTTGAGAGTGGATAGCGTGTGTGTGTAAGATAGAGCCGCGTGGCCGTCGTGGCCCAGACGACGTGGCGGCTGGCGCGGAGCTCACACTCAACAGAACAAAACTCATCAAGTTCAGGGAGTTGTGTGCGTCGTTTCACGGGATCACGGCCGAAGCGTGTGTGCAAAGATAGATCTGTGGCTACACGTGGGTAGCACAACACCCTCCCCCGCTCCAGGGATCGGAATCCGGAACGAATTGGAGTGTTATGCGTAGCCACGTGCACCGCCCTCTCGGATGGGACCTTTTTCTGCAGAGTTCGGAGGCCCCGTCATCGGAGCGCGCTCGTGCACTCGCCGGCGCTCCGTCGTCGGGTGCGTGGCTACCGCCGCCAATGCCGACGACGTCTGGCGTGGTTCTTCACCGGCATAGAAGGACCTGGCGCTGTTCTTCACCGGAGGCGGCGTAGCCTGCATCGCCTGAGCCGCCGCGCCGAAGGCCGACTTGGTCCGCGTCCCCTGCCGAATGACGGACAGCTTGGTCGCCTGCTGGAGCTGCTTGGCGGTTTTCTGCGTGAGGCGCTTCTCGCGCCGCTTCTTGGTGAGCCCCTCCTCCTGGTCCTGGTCGTAGAGCGAGCGCAAGACCGCGAGAATGCAGAAGATACCCCAGATCAGGACGACGCCGCCGAAGGCACTCGCCGGCAGCCGACTCAGCTCTGAGACCTGGCCGGAGCCGGCGTCGAGCCACGTCACCTCCTCGTCCTCGTCGCCGCCCATCGAGCCGCCGGCCGCACTGCTGCCCCCCGAGCTGCCCCTGAGGCGGCGGCCGCGTCGGCCTCGGCGGCGCCTGCTCTTCGACTGCTTGAGACGCCGCCGATGCTGCTGGCGAGCCGCGCCTGCTGCGGCCCCGCCGCCTCCACGCCCTCGACCTCGCTCTGCCACGTCGTCGTCCGAGCCGCTGCTGCCGCTGCGGCCGTCGAGGCGGCGGCTGCGGCGCCGGCGATCGTCTCCTTCGCCGAAGGCGCCCTCCTTGACTTGCAGGAGCCGTGGGATGTCGTCGCACGTCTCCGAGTAGTACGGGTCCTCGAAGGTGTCCGTGTAAGTGATTCCCTCCGCCGCGAGGCTGGTGATCCAGTACGTGAGGCTCGGCGCGAGGCTGTACGACGCGGGGAAGGCCCACGGGATCTCGGCGACCACCTCGACGGCGACGACGTCGAGGTCGCAGAAGAACTGTGCCACCGTCGGGTCGCGCTTCACAATGTCGAGCGACCAGACGATGGCGTCGCACGTCTCCCAGATCGAGTCGACCTCGAGGTTGTCCCACATGTACGGCATCGCCACGAGGTACGCGTCGGGGTAGCGCGTCTGCACGTCGTCGAGCACGGCGCTCGCGACGCAGATCGCCTTGTTGTCGCTGATCGCCGACTCCATCGAGTCGACGTACGAGCCGACGCTCGGGGTGAGCATGAAGGCGGCGAGGTTGGCCGTGTACGCCGAGATGGCGATGAGGATCAGGAAGGCCCAGCCGATCCAAGCGATCGTCTGCGCCTCCGTCGAGCCCTCGTCGGGGAAGCCGGCGGTGATGTGCATCGACGATCGGCCGAGGTAGATCCACCACTCGCCGAGCACGACGCGCGTCTTGGCCATCCAGCCCTCGGCCTCCTTCCACTCGTCGTAGCCGTCATTACGCCACTGGTCGCGGAAGAGGTAGACCTCGACGAGCGACATGGAGATCGTCACTATGAAGAGCAGCGCCCACAGCCCGTTGGAGAAGGGCACGAACACTTTTGACGCCTCGTTCATGAACGAGTCATCCTTTTGCGGCCGAGGCACCCACAGGTAGTGCAGGTCTACCGAGAAGCCCGCCGAGAAGGCCGTTATGCCCGCCCGCTCCGCCGTCACCCAGAAGTCGGAGCCGCCCATGTCGAGGACGTGCGTGGAGACGTCGTAGACCGTCGCGGTCCACTTGCTGTCGGGATAGGCGAGGCGCGACGACGGCGTGGCGTACGTGTAGTTGAACCCGGCGTACGGCGACACCTCGAGGATCGCGTCCATGAAGTCGACGATGCTGCCCTCCCACGGCACGCTGTCGTCGTAGTAGAGCTCGTCGTCGATGCCCGTCACCACCGCGCCCGAGGAGTTGCGCTTGAAGTGAGTCGGGTAGTCCATGGCCGGCATGCCCACCTGTATCGTCTGCCCCGTGCCCAGCCCCGCGATGTTGTTGGCGTACGACGCGGCCGCGCGCACGTCGTTCACGTCGTGCTCCTGCGGGCAGGTGAGGTACGACCAGTAGAGCGTGCCCTGCAGGCCGACGAACTGGAGGCTGCCCTGCAGGTCCATCTCGCTCGTCCGGCACGTCTGCTTGTCCACATAGCACCACGACCAGCTGCACCACGACGGCGGCGACGTACCGCCGCACGCGTGCGGGGGCGCGTGGCCGCTGGCGTCGTAGGCCTGGCAGCCGTTGCTGCCGTAGCCGGCCGGATAGCAGTAGGTGGTCGTCTCTTCGAGGCCGTAGGAGCCGATGGGCGAGCCCGTGATGTCGCCGGGCCGGCAGTCGATCTCCAGCTGCTCGTGCAGGTACGAGGCGGTGGGCGCGCTCGCGATGTTGAACGAACTGGCAAACGCGTCGCGCATGTCGACGCACGGGCACGAGGGGTCCTCCGACACGCGCGGCGGCGAGGGTGGGAGCGACGGGTAGACGTCGCCCCGCGAGAAGCTGACGACAGCAGGGCCCTGGGGCGGAAGGAAGGGCGGCACGAAGGGTGGCGAGGGCGGTTGCATTGAGTAGGAGAGATCGGCGACCTGCCGCCCTGATCTCGGGTGTGAACGGGCCTGCGCCAGCGGGTCGACCCGCCGGGTCGAAGTGAGTCACCTGAAAGTGTTT
>Ga0209713_10003042_pt1 | contig 10561 bp, 6 predicted proteins | sample ArcOceMetagenome_3_FD_187444 | JGI IMG/M metagenome (GOLD analysis project Ga0209713, IMG submission 187444) | Marine eukaryotic phytoplankton communities from Arctic Ocean - Arctic Ocean- Svalbard ARC20M Metagenome (SPAdes) (version 2) | ecosystem: Environmental > Aquatic > Marine > Oceanic...
CCTCCGGCACCGAGACGCCGCCGCTCGCCTCACACGTGGCAGGTTCACCTGGAGATCGAGGCGGCCGTCGCGTGCGGCTACCTGATCCAGGGCGGCCAGGCGCCGTACGAGTGGCTGCACTGCTGCCCCCCGGGCGGGCTGCAGGCGCCGCCGCCGACGCAGCAGCCGCCGCAGGCGCAGGGGCGCGACAGGTCGATGTACAAGTCGCGCCTCTGCCGCAACTGGCTGCAGTGGGGCAGCTGCCGCTACGCCGAGTGCTGCCAGTTTGCGCACGGTGCGTGGCGCACACGCACGCGGGGGCGGGGCGCGCGTGGAGACGGGGAGGCGGGGGACGGGCGCCGAGCGAGCGGGGAGCCCCCTCCCCATCTCCCAACCCCTCGCACTCCCTCGTTCCCTCACCCCCCGCCGTCCCCCCCCGCGCCCCCCTCGCCCCTCACGCTCCCGCCTCACCTGCTCACCCGCTCCCTCAACTGCCCCGAAATGCCGCAGGCGAGTCGGAGCTGCGGCGGCCGGCGCCGCCGCCCAGCGGCTACGAGCGGCGCTTCGCGCCCGGCGACGCGCCCGGCGGCGGCCCGCCCGGCCTGTACGGCGACGAGTTCGATCGCGGCAGCGCGGCGTCGATGGGCTCTCGCGACAGCGCCTCGGACGCGATCACGATGCCCGGCAGCGACGCCGGCGGCATCAGCAGCGGCATCGGCGGCGGCATCGGCGGCGGCGTCGGTGTTGGCGTCGGCGTCGGCATGCCGCCGAGCGCGCCGGGCGTCGGCCGCGTCGACGTCGGCGGCCCCGGCAGCGTCGGCTCGCTGCACGTGGCGTCGGGGCGCGCGAGCCTCGTGCCCGAGGGGCAGCGGCAGGCCGAGGCGTCGGCGCGGCCGAAGACGCGGCTGTGCATCCACTTTGAGCGCGGCTCGTGCACGTACGGCAACCGCTGCGCCTTTGCGCACGGCGTCTCCGAGCTCGCGACGGACCCGCAGACCAACATGCCGCCGCGCCTCCACGGCGGCGACTGGCGGTGCACGGCGTGCCAGCACGTCAACGTCGCGGCGCGCGAGCTGTGCTCGCGCTGCGCCGCCCACCGCCGCTTCGTCGAGGCGCCGCCGCCCGTCGGCTACCTGTGCCGGCTGTGCGGCGTGCCCGGCCACTGGATACACTCGTGCCCCAAGCAGCTCGACCCGCGCGAGTCGCGCTCCGCGCAGCCGCAAAACGGCCAGCAGCCGCCGCCGCAGCAGCAGCAGGCCGCGGGGCCGAATGGCCTGCCGGCGCAGCAGCGGCCCCCCGCCGCCGCGCCGGGCCTCGGCATGCCGCAGGGCCCGCAGGGGCTGCAGGCCGCGCAGCTGCCGCGCGGCGGGCCGCTCCCGCTCCCGCCGCGCGCGCCCGCGCCGCAGCAGCAGCCGGGCCCCGCCGGCTACGACTACGGCGGCGGCTACCCCGCCGGCCTGCAGGCCGCGCAGGCCGGCGTCGCCGGGCCGGCCGCCGCGGCCGCCGCCGCGCTCAACGGGATGCCGCGCGGCGTCGGGCCGGCGCAGGGCTCGCCGCTCACCAACGCGCTGCACGGCGCGCCGGGCGTGCCGCTCGGCCCGTCGATCCCGCAGCCGGCGGCGGTCGAGCGGCTGCACGCGCTCTGCGGCGTCGAGCGGCTGCTCTGCGCGCAGGCGCTGCACGAGTGCAACGGCGACGTGCGCGCCGCCGCCGAGAAGCTGCTCTGCGCCGACCCCACCGCGCGCGGCGGCGGCGGCGGCGCCGCCGCCGCGGCCGGGGACCCGAGCGCGGCGGCCGCCGCCGCCCTCGCCGCCGCCAACGGCCTCGGCCGCAACGGCGGAGGGCCGCCGGGCGTCGGGCCGATCCTCGGGCTCTCGACGGAGGCGGAGCAGGCGCAGGTCCTCTACGGCAGCGCGCAGCAGCTGCAGCAGGCGCAGCTGCAGCAGCAGCAGCAGCAGCAGCTGGCGCTGCAGCAGGCACAGCAGATGCAGGTGCGCCACGCCGCCGCTCCCATCACATCACGTGCACACCCGCCGCCGCAGCGCGCAGCGCCGCGCCGCCACCAACCTCACCTCACCACAGGCCCCGGCTGATGCGAACATGGCTCACCTCACCGAGTGCGTCTTCTGTCCACTCACCAATATCTTCGCAGGCGCAACAGCAGCAGCTCGGCGCACCGGCGACGCGGCCGATCGACTCGCTGACGCCCGAGGACGTGACGGCCCTCCTGCGCGGGCTTGACCTCGGCCAGTACGCCAACGCCATCGCCATCGCGCGCGTCGGCGGCGCCGACCTCAACGCCGCGAGCGACGACGACCTCTGCGAGCTCGGCATCGTGCTCGGCCTCCACCGGCGCAAGCTGCGCGGCCACCTCGACGACTTCGAGCGTACGGGCGTGCCGACCGCGCTGGTGCCGCAGGCGCAGCAGCCGCCACAGCAGCAGGCGCAGATGCAGGCGCAGATGCAGCTGCAGGCGCAGCAGCAGCAGCAGGCGCAGGCGCAGCTCTTGCAGCAGCAGCAGCTCCAGCAGCAGCAGCTGCAGCAGCAGGCGCAGCAGCAGCAGCAGCAGCAGCAAGCCCAGCTCTTGCAGCAGCAGCAGCTCCAGGCGCAGCAGCAGCAGCTCCAGGCGCAGCAGCTGCAGGCGCAGCAGCAGCAGCAGCAGCAGCAGCAGTCCAAGGCGGTGGCCGAGCAGCTCACGTGCCCAATCACAATGGAGCTGATGCAGGACCCCGTCTTCACGGCAGACGGGCACACCTACGAGCGCTCCGCCATCGAGCACTGGATGAAGACCAATGACACCTCGCCGCTCACGGGCGAGAAGCTCGAGCACCGCATCCTCACGCCAAACCACATCTTGCGCGGGCTGCTTCCCCAACCATAGGCCCCGCGCCCAACTGCAACTGCTACTGAATTCGCCGTGCCTACTCGGTGACTATGAGCATCACCCAACTTCATCCTTCAAATGTGCAGCAGCATGGAAAATTCGCGGACGTTCGCCAGCAGCCGTCATCCACCCCACCCCTCATCCGCCGATTCTCCAGAGCAATCGGGAGTGCCGAGCACACCCACACCACAGAGACGTATTCCCATCCGCCACGAAGAGACGTATATCCCATCCCCCAGAAGAGAAGTATTCCCATTCCCCAAATTCGAGCCGTCGCGCGGGACTTCGACAGGCCGACCAATATCTGCATCATCTTCCGCCAGACCTTTTCCCAGAATTATCAGCCGCCCCCAGGGCGCGGCCGACTGACGTATCTTCATGATTCAGCCTTGCTTCCGGGCATTAGTTTTGCCTGACTGTGGGCGGGGGCGCGACAAATAAGAACAGAGAAGCGGCGCGCGGAGTCAGTGACCATCAAATATGAGAACAGTGTGGGGTATTTAGAGAGCTTTGGTTTTTGCTGTTGTCGGTTTGTACAATTCTTCAATGGGAATAGACGGCCAACTCCCCGGGCCGCTCGAAATTACGCCGCGTTTCCGGGCAAAACCACCGCACGAGAGCGGAAAAGAACAGAAAAAGATAATGCCTCGAAAATCGCTGGGCGCCAACGCTCCCATGTCAGTACGCCGGCGAAGAGGCCAGCTGGCCGCCAACGACGACGAGAGTTCCGACTCCGACGGGGTGGACGAGGCCCCCGCGGCGGCGCCGGAGCCCGTGGCCGCTTCCCGCGCCACCACATCCACGCGACCGAGCGGGCGGCGGCTATCCATGCCCACCTCGCCGACCAGGCGCAACGAGCCGCTGCCAGACCACTACTACAAGCCGTCGCTCGGTGCACGGCTGGTGGCTGCGGCGCGTCGGCTCTGCGGCGACGGCGACCCCTACTTCCTCTCCCGCCATCAGGTGGCGTCGAGCACGAGGCTGCAGATGATCATGACGTTCAATGTGTACGTGTCGTGCGCCTACGCCCTGCTGCACCCGCTCATCTTCCAGTGGAAGGCGAACACGTGGGAGCCGAGCATCATCATCGCCGTCTGCTCGCCCATGTTCTTCTACGTCTGGCTCGTGATGGAGCCCATCCGGCTGATGGTCGGCTACGTGGGCAACCTCGGCGAGCGCGTGGCGTGGCTCGCGCCGTTTTGGATCCTGACCCTCTTCCCGCAGATCATCACGCAGTTCTACTTCCTGTTCGGGCAGAGCCTGATCGGCTGGGTGACTCTGCCCATCGAGTACGTGCTGCACTGCACGCTCATGGTGCTCTACCTGACCGAGCTCTTCATGGGCTACAGCTCCGGCAAGCGGCTCGTCATCAAGGCCGCCGCCGACTACCATCTGCAGCCCGTGGTGCCCATCGACGTGGCAGAGTTGTAGCGTGAGCGCGTGTGTTTTGCATGCCTACATCAGACTAACATGACGCTTGCGCAAAAGACCTGCCTACTCCACACATCACCCCAGCTCTCCACGGCCTCACATGCACAACGACCCATCAACGACCAACAGTGCTTCACTTCTCCTGCGCCTTGAAGGCAGAGATCGCTGGCTGCGCAAACACCCGGTCGAAGTGGCTTGCGATGCTCGCGGGCATCTCGCACTTGCATTCCTGCATCGTGCCGTGGTCCTGGAGGACGAAGTCCTTCATGTGGCACGCGATGAAAATGTCGGCAATCGTCGCGCTCGGCGCGTCGGCAAAGTAAGGCGTCTTGCTGGCCTTCAGCTGCGCCTCGAAGAAGGCAAGGTGCCGCGGCAGCGTCGTCGTGAACCAGTTCTTCTGCACCGTCTGAAAGACTTCCTCGGTGATGACCTCCGATGAAAATCCGAAGCGGTCCTTGTACTTCATGACCAGACGCCCCGTCATCATGTCCTTGACCTGGTCCATGAGCGCGTCGATCCGTTGCCTCATGACTGGGTCTGCAGGGTAGAGCTGACCGGCCGGATCGAGCGTAGAGGCGATGTAGCGCATGGTGGCCGCCGACTGCACAAACTCGACGCCGTCGACGAAGAGCGCGGGGACCTGACCAAAGGTCAGCGACGGCTTCAGCGCGATGAACTCGTCGCGGCTCGGGAAGCGGTAGTCCTCAAACGGCACGCCGGCCTGCGCCAGCGTCAGGCGGATCGGCTGCCCAAGGCCGTTGATGGCGAAGTACTTCAGCGTGATCTTGGCCTTGGCGCGGCGGATCGCGGCAGCCAGCTTGGGTCCGAGGAAGTAGCTGACGAGAGCGCCGGCGGCGGCGGCGAGGGCGAGCTGGAGCTTGGGCATCTATGAATGTAGAAGTCGGATGAGCGGTGACGAGGGGCGAAGTGTTTTACAATACTCCAGTAGAATCAATGGCACGATTCCACCCAAACTATGCAGTTTGCTGAACACCTACCCGCGCCCACCCCGGTCGCCCAGTGCAGGGTCCTGGGTAGAAGCTGTCAAATGCGTCGCCTCACTAGCCTGAATTGAAAAAATAGCCCGCGCAGCCGCGAGGGGTCGAACCACCAACCCCACGGCACTCTTGGCTTGCCTGCCGCGCCACGCCGTCGACCGACCGCGCCGAAGTCCTTGCCAGCACCGAACAGCAGCAGTTAGCCATGTCGGGCTGGGCGGGCACTGCTCTAGACACGATGAAACAGGTCGTGGACGAGAGCACGGGTCAGATGATCATGGTGCGCGCGTCCTTCGCTCGCCAGACCCGACCTTGCCACCACACGCCTGCTAACCGCCGCCACGTCGCTCACGCAGGTCGACAAGAATGCCAAGGAGTACAAGCTCGACGCCCAGGGCAACATCATAAATCCGCCAAAGGCGGACGCGCCTGCACCTAGTCCCTTTGGAGCTGCTGCTGGCGCTGGAGGCTCCATCGGAGGTGGCGGCTTCACATTTGGCGGTGGCGGCGGCGGTGGGAGCAGCAGCGGCGGCGGCGGCTTCGTCTTTGGTGGCGCAGCCGCGCCTGCGCCTGCCGGTGGAGGCTTTGTATTTGGCGGGGCTCCGGCTCCGGCTCCGGCAGCGGGAGGCTTTGTATTTGGTGGGGCTCCGGCGCCCGCGCCCGCCTTTGGCGGCAGCTCGACGCCCGCGCCTGAGAAGCGGAAGGCGGGCGCGACGGAGCGGCAGACGGCGCCGAAGAAGCGGCGGATGCGCGAGCTCCGCCTCACCGGCAAGGAGACGGGCGAGGTGATGGTCGTGGGCAACGGCGACTGCGGGCAGCTCGGGATGGGCGAGGAGGACGACGACTGCCGCGACAGCCTCACGATGGTCGTGGTGGCGAGCCTGAGCGCCGAGCGCGTGACGTCGGTGGCGTGCGGCGGGCTGCACGCCGCCGTGCTCACGCTCGACGGCAAGCTGTGGACGTGGGGCTGCAACGACGACGACGTGCTCGGCCGCGGCGGCAACGAGAGCGTGCCGGAGCTCGTGCGGGGCGCGCTGGCGACGCTGCCGGTGCAGGCCGTCTCGTGCGGCGACTCGCACACGGCGGCGCTGACGCGCGACGGGCGCGTCTTCACGTGGGGCACGTACAAGGACTCCAACGGCTACATCGGCTACTCGCCCGACAAGCAGAAGGCGGCGGCGCCCGAGGAGGTCGTGATGCCGGGGCTCGGCGGCGGAGGCGTCAAGATGATCGCGTCGGGCGTCGACCATACGGTGGCGCTCGCCAAGGACGGCAAGGCGGCGTACGCGTGGGGCTGCGGCGAGCACGGCCAGCTCGGCAAGACGGTGACGTGGGAGAAGGCGACCAAGAAGAAGCACCTGCTGCCCGCGCGGCTGCACGTGGCGCCGTCGGTGCCCGGCGTGGCCTCGGCGGAGGAGCGGATGGGCCACGTGCTCAACGACAACTTCAAGGCCTTCGTGCGCAAGCTGGTCGAGGCCGACGGCGGCTGCGACCTCCGCGAGGCGTGCGAGCTCTACCTCGAGCACAAGGCCCAGATCGGCGCGCCGGCGGGCGGCGGCGGCGACGGCAACGGCGCGGCGGCCGACGCGCTGCGGCTCAAGGGCGTCTACTGCGGCGCGTACCACACCTTCTTCCTGACGGAGAGCGACAACGTCTACGCGTGCGGCCTCAACAACATGGGGCAGCTCGGGCTCGGCTCGCTCGAGCCGCTCTTCACCGGCACGCCGACGCTCGTCGAGGCGCTCGAGGGCGAGGGCGTCTGCCAGCTCGTCGGCGGCGAGCACCACTCGCTCGCGCTGACGGCCGACGGCGCCGTCTTCGCCTTCGGCCGCGGCGACAACTCGCAGCTCGGCCTCGGTGACGGCGAGGAGCAGCACACGCGCCCCGTCAAGGTCGGCGGGCTCGCCGGCGTGCCGATCCGCAAGCTCGCGTGCGGCTCCAACCAGAACTTCGCCGTCGCCAAGTCGGGCGACCTCTACGCGTGGGGCTTCGGCGAGATGGGGCAGCTCGGCAACGGCCGCGCCGGCGACGAGCGGACGCCGATGCTCATCGAGCCTGCCGAGCTCGCCGGCCGCGCCGTGCTGCACGCGACGAGCGGCGGCCAGCACTCGGTCCTGCTGACGATGCAGAGCCAGGACTGAACATCCCCGCGAGAAGAGCACGCACGGTCGCACCGCGGATCTCGTTTGCGGAGCAGCTCAGCAGCCCGCGCATCATTTTGACGTCCGCTCGTCCTCCGGAGGGCCTGCTGCCTTGTTTTAGCCGTAGCACTAAAAAAAAACTGAGAATTCACATTGGAATTCAAAGAACAAATCTGCGATCGACCTCATAATGTTCATCATACCTCAGTATGCCGTGCCTCACATCTCTCTCAATCCGCTCATGCGATGCCTCAGAAGTCAGAACGCGCTGCGATCGAGGACATCGACGACGCCGGAGAGCGACATCCCGGCCTCGAAGTCGCCGAGCGGAAACTTGGTGTACTTGCTCAAGTTGCGTGCCGCGTTGGCGGCGGCGTCGGGGCCCTCGAATTTCGGGTAGGCGTAGGAGTTGTACGATGAGTTCTCACTCTCGACCAGCACGACGCCCTCCTCGGTGAGCCTGGGGCAGGCGCAGCCGTCGGCGGCGGCGGAGGCGCGCATCGCGTCGGCGGTCGCCTGCGCGTCGGGTCCGCAGCCGATCAGCCGGAGCAGCACGAGCTCGGGCAGCGCGCAGGTCTCGAGGGCGGGCGGCGAGACGTGGATGTCCTGCAGGTGGAGCATCACGAGGGTGCGCGGCAGCTCGACCGAGCCGTCGGTGAAGGTGGCGCCAAGGTGCGGCAGCGGCGGCAGCGCCTCGCCGCGCGAGAGGTACTTGCGGCCGTGGCAGAGACAGAGCGCCTCGAGCCGCGGGCACTTGCTCACGAGCAGGCGCAACACGGCGCCGAGGCAGCCCGACGAGAGGTGGCAGTACGCGCCCTCGGCCGGCCCAAAGGAGCGGCACATCTTGTGCAGGTGCAGCCGGCGCAGGTTGGGGCCGTGGAGCGGCGTCGACGGCAGGTGCGGCGACGGCCCCATCAGCTCGAAGGAGATGCCGAGCTCCTTGAGCTCCGGGTAGCGCGCGCCGAGCAGGCAGCCGTCGAAGACGCTCAGCTTGTCCGAGTACTGCTGCATGTGGTGCAGCCGCGTCAGCACCGGCGTGCCGCCGTGGCGCGCCGTGCGCTGCAGCGCCGCGTAGCCCTCCGCCACCGTCGTGTTGAGCTGCGTCGCGCAGAGCCGGTCGAGGTTGGGGCACTTGGCGAGGAGCGCGAGCACGGTCGCGGGCGCCGTCTGCCCAAACTCGAGCGTCAGCTCGCGTAGCGCGGGCCGCTCGACCTTGGCCATGGAGACGAGGACCGCCTTGACGACGGCGGCGCCGGTGACGCGCAGCCGCCGCACCTGCGGGAACATTGCGATCACGGCGGCCGTGTCCTCGGGCGCGAAGACGTTCGCGCCCTTGGAGACGTGCAGCTCGAGGTCGGTCACCTGGCTCCGATCGGGCACCCACTCGGCGAGACGACGGAGGCCGCGGCCGTTGATCCAGTAGATCGACTCGTAGTGGGAGTACTGGGTGGGGCGAGTCGAGGTCATGATGCGAGTCCACAGCGCGGGCACGCCGCGCAGCGGCCGGAGGCCAGTACAGATCTCGATGGCAAACGTCAGCCGCGTCTGCAGCGTCACGCCCTCGAGGATCTGGACGAGCAGGTCCGTCGGCAGGGTGCTGAAGAGCCCGGCTCCCTCCATGCTCTCCGTGCTCGTGACGGGCGCGGCGCGCTTGGGCGCGGTCTCGCGATCCACAGCCGCCTGCACGTCGTCCATCCGGACGGGCTGCCCTTTTTGGAGCGACGCGAGCACGAGTGCCTCGAGGTCGAGGCGGCTGCAGCGAGCCACGAGCGCGGCCTCCGGCGGCGGCCCGGACGGGGGAGGCGTCCCCAGAGGCGCGCCGGGAGGAGCAGCGTGGGAGGCGGATGTGCCGGCCCCGGTGGCCTTCTTCGGGCGCTTTGGCGGCATGGAGCGCTGCGGTGCTCTTCACGGGTTGCTACAACCTCGTGCTCACGTACTGACGTCCACCACCTCGTCGTGCTCACGTCCACCAACTTGTCAAGCTTCCAAACAATGCTGCATGCATCTACGAAATAGCTAGAATTCTAAACATCTCACTTCAGCGCTGACACGCAGATCAGCGTTTGTGAAGATCACTGCGGCGCCGCCTCGGCCTAGGCTAGGCGATGCAGCCCTCGAGAAGCGACTTGCCGGCTACGACCGCTAGGCCCTAGCGGTCGTAGCCGGCAAGTCGCTTCTCGAGGGCTGCATCGACTGCCGCGCACGCTGCTTCGCTTGCGTGATCGCTGATCCTGTCGGCGTCGTCTATATCGAACAAGCCTTCGAGCGCGGGCAAGGCGCCGGCTTTGAGCGCAGCGATCAGCTTGGCGCATCCGACGTCAGTGATCAGGTTGCCTTCAAGCTCGAGCTGCTTGAGCGCCTTGAAGTCGTCCTTGCCGAGGTTGGCCACCAGCGAGGCGACGCCGTCGTCGCCGATGCCGCAGTGCGCCATGTCCACCTTTTGGAGCGCGGGCATCTTGCGCAGCGGCGACACCAACGCAGCAACACCCAGGTCGCCGATGGGGTTGTTATAGGCGCACAGCGACTGGAGCTTGGGCATCGCGCCCCTGCCGAGGGCGGCGGCAAGGGCCTCGGCGCCCGCCGGCCCGAACTTGTTGGAGGGAAGGCTCAGGTCGATGAGCGAAGGCACGGCGCCACGATCCAGGCCCTCGCACAGCGCCTGCATGCTTGCGTCGCCGAAGTCGCTGCGACCGCCGAGTTGAAGATGCCGCAGGCACGGAAGCCCGTTGGTGCGCAGGATCATGCCGAGCGTCGCCATGTAGTCGGCGACGAGGCGGCTGCTCTCTTGAAGCTCCTCCGCACCACGCAGCTCCGCGCAGCTCTTGACAAGCTTGCGGCACAGTGCCTTCGCCTTCTCGTGCCGCTCCCTCAGCACTTGGAGCGCCGCCAGCAGCGGTGTCCGCAGCCCGAGGCACGTGCTGCCGAACGCGACGGCTAGCTCCGGCTGGAGCGGGTCGGCGAGGCCGTCGAAGATCACGCCCAGCGCGTCGTGGCTCAGCGCGAGCAAGTGGCACCGCCGGCTTGGATCTGCAGACACGGTTGTGTGCAAGCTGCGGATTGCCGGCAGTAACTGCGCTGGCAAGCGGCCGCGCCTCATCTCATCGAGCAGACTGATCAGCATGCGCTCC
>Ga0209713_10003043_pt1 | contig 10560 bp, 3 predicted proteins | sample ArcOceMetagenome_3_FD_187444 | JGI IMG/M metagenome (GOLD analysis project Ga0209713, IMG submission 187444) | Marine eukaryotic phytoplankton communities from Arctic Ocean - Arctic Ocean- Svalbard ARC20M Metagenome (SPAdes) (version 2) | ecosystem: Environmental > Aquatic > Marine > Oceanic...
ATCCGGTCGCAAGTTCGCAGCTATCGGCCGCTTGATTCGACGTCGCCAGTGGATCACCGTAACAGTTGTCACGGTAATAAACCAGGAGTTACACTTCAGTAGCTTTCCTCAATGCCTCAAGTGCGATTTTTCCGGATCTTTTTCGCCAATCGGTGCCATGCTCATTCAAAAGGCACACCGCATCCGGATCGCATCCGTCCCCCCTCGTGTGTGGCGTGCTGGTGATATTTGGGCTTGTTCGACCCCGATTATTCCGTCTCCGCGTGTGGCGGTTAACCTTTCGTGGCGAGCCGGCGTGGCGTTTGTGGCCGCCGCTCCCGGGCCGTGGCCATCGGGCTTCCGGGCCGTGGCCAGGCCGCGACACTCAGTGGTTCTCCCCCTGGCAGCTCAACTTTGCGGAGATTGCGTCGGCTCTCTGAGGCAAGGGGTGCACGGCGTGGCCGCGACACACACCCCGCGAGCCCAACGATGGAGCCGACGTACAGCGCAATGGCACTGGAGGACGACGACCAGGCTACCCTGGATCAAGGGCGTCGATCTTCGCGCAACGTCGGCCGCCCTGTGCTCTACAAGGAGGTGGCGACGCCATTGACCCGACCGACTGCACTGCCACGTGGCACAAGGATCAGCGTCTATTGGGAGGGAGATGACAAGTGGTTCTCTGGCGAGGTACGCGAGTTCAACGAGGCCACCGAGATGCACACAGTCGTCTATGATGATGGCGACCAGCGTCCAGAGTTTCTGAGCAAGCCCGGAGCAACGCTGTGGAAGCTTGAGGAGGCGGCTGCGCAGGAGCAGCCCAAGCCAGGAAGGCACAAGGACGCGGAGCCGAGCGAGCACGAGGATGCGCAGAAGAGGGAGGACGACCCGAGCGAGCCGGAAGTGTGGCCCGAGCTGCCGAACACATACCGCGTGCTCGAAGACGCCCCCGCCAGCGCCGCGGCACCGCCCCTGCCATACAAGCGCGAGCGAGCGCCCTCTACTCGTGTGATCGAGGCAGTTCAGCACCGGAAGCCGCAGCCCGCCTTCAAGCGCCATCGCTCACCACACCGCCCGAAGAAGGAGGCGTGGGGCCTCAAGGCCGAGGTGCGCCCCGCGCGGCAGCAGCTCTGGTGGGGCCGCCCGACCTCCGAGGGCGGGAGCGGCGTCGCGGTGGTGACTGTCGACGCGGCACGCCGCAGGCAGGCCATCATCGCATGTGGGGCCAGGCCGGCCCTGTGGCACGCCGGCAAGAGGCCGCCGGTGCTGCGCACGGCCGTACGGCTGGGGGAGAAGCGCCAGGCGGTGCTCCCGCCGCTCGAGGTGGCATCGGTGCAGGGCCCGCCCGCGCCGCCGCCGCTGTGCCTGTGCGGCCAGCCCTCCACATGGCACAGCCGACGCTGGTGGTGCGCGGCGTGCGATGGCAGCGGCGGCGGCTGCGCCTTTGAGACGATGGTGCCCGCCGCTGCGCTCACGCCGCTCTGCCGCTGCGGCCTCCGCGCCGCGTGGCTCAGCCGGCGCTGGTGGTGCCCGCGGCGCGACGAGTGCGGCTGCGGCTTCGAGCGCGGCGGCGGCGGCGGCGGCGGCGGCGACGACGCGGCGCCCGAGCACGCCGAGCCGACGCTGATCTCGACGCGCGAGATCGAGGCGCAGATGGCGCGCGCCACCGCTGCGTGGCTCACGTCGCTCGCGCACGGCGGCAGCGTCGGGCCGCGCGCCTTTGTGGCCGACTCCGACTGCGGCCTCGGCCTCTTCGCGCGCGGCCCGCTGCGCGCGGGGCAGACGGTCGCCGAGTACGGCGGGCCGCGGCTGCCGATCAGCCTGCTGCGGCGCGGCGAGTACGCGCTGGTCGTGACGCGCACCGAGACGTTCATCGACGGCGCGTGGCACAACGCCGACGCGGCGCGCAGCCCGTACGCGCCGGCCACCTCGGGCTATCCGCGCTACCTCGCCACGTTCGCCAACCACTCGCGCCGCCCCAACGCGCGCTTCGAGGAGCGGCACGTCTGCTGCTCCTTCGTCAACCGCGCGCGCGAGGTCACGCTGCTCAACCGCGCGCCCAGCGCCGACCACGTCCAGCAGCGGATGGTCCTCGTGGCCACCGAGCCCATCGACGCCGGCTCCGAGCTGCGTGTCGACTACGAGCACGGCGGCTCGGTCTACTGGGACGCCCTCGGATCGGCGACCATGTCCGAGACGAGCTGGCGCGGCGTGCGCGCGCCGCCGCCGCCGCCCGCCGACCCGGACGACGGCATCGAGGCGGACGCGCCGCTGCTGCCGATTGCGCCGCCGCTCGTGTGCGCGCCCCGGCAGCCGCCCGTGCCGTGGGAGGGGCGGCGCGGCGCCGACCTGCAGCTGAGACTGCTGGCGCGCACGCTGCAGCACGAGAGCTCCACCCTCAACGGCGCGGGCAGCCTCAGCTCGGCGAGCTTTGCGCTGATCGCGAGCCACCTGCCGGGCCGCACCGGCGCCGAGTGCCGTGAGCGGTGGAGACACCTCACGAGCATCGAGCGCGCCGGGCCTCCTCTGCCTGCTCTTCCACAGAACGGCGCGCATCGCTTCCCGATGCCGTCAGCCGCAGCAGCCGCCGTCAGCGCAGACGCGTGGCTTGCTGCAGAGGCTGGACAGAAGCGGAAGAGGCTGCAGGCGAGTGACGGCCAGCGGAAGCGGGGGGCGAGCTGCGGCCAGTGCAGCGGGTGCAAAGCTCCGGCGTGCGGCAGATGCAAGCCATGCACGACCCCCGAAATGCGCAAGCGGTGCGAATTCAGAAAGTGCGCGTCGATGCTGTCGTTCTCCAGGCGGAACGACGGCCATCAGTCGGTCGCGAGGAAGGCGGGGGTGGCGGCAGTAGCGGCAGCGGCGGCGGCAGCGGCAGCGGGAGGCGGAAGCTCCGCTGCGCCAGCGCCCGTGCCGACAAAGCCCCGAAAGGCTCTTCCTCCCGGCATGATGGAGCAGCAGATTGTCATGCCGGCGGGGCAAAAGCCCGGCGACAAGTTCCGATTCCGCTGTGCCGATGGGAGGGTCGTCCAGGTGCCGTTGCCAAGCGGCGTCCGGCCCGGCCAGAGTGTCACCATCATTTTCCCCGCCAAGGTCCTCGCGCCGGTTCCGCCACCGGCGCCGCCGCCCCTGGTGCAGCTGCAGCTCCGCCGCGAGATGCAGAGCGAGATGCAGAGCGAGATGCAGACGCGCATCTGCTCGTTCCACGACTGCGGCAAGGCCTTCCCCGACGCCGCCTCGCTGCGCAGGCACATGCACACGCACGACGAGCGGCAGCACGTCTGCCAGGTCGAGGGGTGCGGCAAGCGCTTCCTCGACAGCTCCAAGCTGAAGCGCCACTCGCTCACGCACACCGGCGAGCGGCCGTACCTGTGCCCCTTTGAGGGCTGCGGCAAGCGCTTCTCGCTCGACTTCAACCTGCGCTCGCACATGCGCACGCACACGGGCGAGACGCCGTCCGCGTGCACCTACCCCGACAAGCGCTTTGCGCAGGAGCAACGGCCTCAAGAGGTTGTGGTGCAGAGCCCAACCGTCTTGCCGCCACCGCCGCCGCTGCAGCCGCAGCCTCGGCTGCCGCAGCCTCAGCAGCCGCAGCCTCAGCAGCCGCAGCCTCGGCAGCAGATGGCGTTGGGCGGCCTCGGCAATAGTTGGGTCGTGCAGCCTCCGGATGCCGCAGCTGCGGCAAATCGCCACCACCCGAATCTCAACTTCGAAATTGCCACGCCCAAGCCCCTGGGGGCCGTGCCCGTGGCGGTCCTGCACGTGCGCGTGCGGCGTAGCAACGGCTCGCTCGGCATCACCCTCGACGGCTTCAACCGCGTGGCACGACCACCTCCGACCGATGCCCCATCCGAGGCTCGACCGGAAGCCATGCTGCAAATCGGCGACCAGGTGATCATGGTCGACGGCTCGCCGCTGCTCGGCAGTCCGGTGCACGTGCTGCTCAATCAGCTCGGGCACAAGGACGAGCATCAGTTCACGGTCCGTCGTGTCCTACCGGCATGAGATGCCGCCGTATGCGAGTCTAAATGTCTATTACACGTGTACAATTCATCAGGAGAATTCTGCTTATTGTGTATCACATGCGAACGTATAGAGATTTGAGATTCAGATGTACTCAGCGGAACTCGCCGAAGAGCGGCTCGCCGCCGTCGGGCGAGCGCGACTCGAGCTTGGCGACCATCGCCTCGGTCGCGTTGGGGTCGCCGGCCCTGAGCGCGTGCGCGTGTAGCGCCGCCTTGACCTCGGCGGCCGCGGTGCCCTTGTCGTACTCCTCCTGCAGCAGCTCGTACACCTCCTCCTCGGTCGGCTCGTCCGGCGCGTCCGCCGCCTCGGCCGCCGCCTTGGCGCGCGCCGCGAAGGCCTCGGCGGCGGCGGCGACGAGCGACGGGACGCTCGAGGCCGCCGCCGCCTCGGCGGTGAGCATCGCCTCGACGTCCTCGGCCGCGGGGAGCGGGTGGTCGGGCAGCGTCGGCGCGGTGGCGTCGGCGAAGGCGACGACCTCGCCGACGTCGTCGAAGCCGAGCAGCGGCGTGTTGGCGCCGCTGCTCTGCGTCTCGTCGCCCTCGACGCGCACGTACGTGCCCTCGTCGTTGCCATACGTGTACGCGAGCAGCGGTAGCAGCGGCAGGACCGTCTGCAGCCACTGCTTGAACCACGCCTCGTACCCGCCGTCGGCGGTGCCGACGAGGCCGCCGCCGCCGCGCGCCTTGGTGGTCGCGTTGAGCTGGCCCGTGAGCAGCAGCTCGTCGTAAAAGGGCGACGCGTACGCGCGCAGCGCCGCGCGCCACTCCTCGCGCGCGAGCCGCTTGGCCTCGTCGGTGTAGGTGCGCGACGGCAGCGCGCGCCACCACGCGTAGTACGAGTTCTCGTGCCCCAGTTGCGTGGGCGCCGTGTACGCGATGTGCGCCGGCTGGGTGCAGACGCGGTCCGACGTGTAGCCGCCCGTCTGCGAGGCGCACTCGTCGCTGTCGCCCAGCCGCGGCGCCTGGAAGAGCGACGTGACGGTCGCGCCGCCGGGCGTCGCCGCGCGGTCGGCGGCGGTTGCGCCGAGGTCGCCGCCCAGGTCGTACAGCCGCGAGAGCTTGCCCATCGTCGAGAGCTCGAAGGCGCGCGCGGCCGTCTCCTGGTTGGGGCGCGGCGTGTACGGCGGCGCCGCGCCAACGTAGCGCAGCCGCACCGACGTCGCCGCGTCGTCCCACGTGCCGCCGTCGCAGCCCTTGGGCGGCACCGCCCAGGTCTGCGTCGACGGCGGCATCAGACACGGCGCGGCGGAGAGGCAGCGCAGCACCGCCGGCGCGTCGGCCGCCGTGAGGTTGACCGAGAGCCCGCCGAAGGCGTCGTGCTGGTGGAGCGTCAGCACGAGGCCGTGCGGGAGGCGCACCGACGAGAGCGCGCGGGGCGGCAGCCGCAGCCGCATCAGGTCGAAGGAGTGGTAGTCGCCCACGCCGAGGAGGACGCCGCGGAACCCCGCCTGCCGGTAGACCGAGACGCGCGCCGCGCCGCCGCACGCGCGCGCCGCGTCGCCCATGCACGGCGTGTCGCACTGCGCGTCGGGCACCGCGCCGTACGCGTCGAAGGAGTCGGTGCCGCCGCAGCGGCAGACGCCGCCCGCGCGCATCCCAAAGTACTCGTGGCCGTCGCAGCGCGCCGCGCACGTCTCGGCGCTCAGCTGGGGGTCGAAGGGCGCGCCCTCGACGGGCGGCTCCATGACGGGCGCGGCCGGCGCGTCGCGGAAGCAGCCCTGGTACTTGCGCGGCGCGTGGATCTCGGTGGTGTGGCCGCACTCGCTGTAGAGCTCGGCGCGCAGCCCGCGCGTCGCGACGCTCAGCTCCGACGAGTTGAGGCCGCGCGAGACCGTGTTCTCCGCGGTCACGTACACGACGAAGAGCGTCTGCGGCGGCAGGCCCTCGATGAGAAAGTCGGTGCCCGCCGTCGAGCCGATGAGCGTCGGCGTCGGCGCGGCGGCGTCGGCGCGCGCCGCGACGCGCAGCAGGACCCGGTAGCCGAGCATCGGCGCGCCGCCGTCGCCGTGCCACACGCCGTTGCTCGCGTCGACCAGCGGCGTGGCCCACTGCAGATGGATCGAGGTGGCGCCGACACGGCGCGTCGTCAGCTCGACGGCGGGGCCGGGGCCGCTCGCCGCGACGCGCAGCGGCGCCGAGTAGCCCGACGGCGCGCCCTCCTCGTACGTGGTCGTGTGCTCGAGGTAGAGGACCTCGTACACGTCGAAGCCGCCGCAGTTGTCGACGTCCTGGTTCGTGGCGCACTCGCCGTCTGCCTCGCACAGCTGCCCCGCCGGCGCCGCGTCGCACCGCAGCGGCAGGTCGGGTCTGGTCGGGCACGCCGCCTTGTCGAGCAGCAGCAGGCAGCGGCCGCACGGCGCGCCGGCGTCGCACTCGCTCATCGGGCGCGGCGGCGGCGCGTGCGGCAGCAGCGACGCGACGCGGAAGCGGTAGAGGCCGCCCATCGCGAGGGAGGCCACGACGGCGCGCGGCGCGGCGGTGGCCGTCTCGACGATCCGCACCGTGTCGGCGGCCCACGCGAAGATCTGCTCGACCGGCGCGCGGCGGAAGTAGCCGCGCGCGTCGTGCGTCTCCGTCGGGTCGGTGCACTCGTACGTCGCGTTCGACGTCGACGTCGAGTTGGTGCAGTTGAGCAGCGGGAACTGCGGCGGCGCGAACCGCGTCGACGGCGCGTCGGCCGCGTGGCCGACCGCCCCCCACCTCTCCTCGCCCTCGGACGCCGTGTTGAGCAGGCCGCACAGGTGCCACAGGCTCAGCTTGCCGCCCGCCATCGCCGCGGCCTCCGCCTCGCTGCTCGTCCGCTCGGCGTACCACGGCGGCGGGACGAAGGCGCCGGGCGGCATGTCGGCGACGGCGGTGCCGTTGACGTCGGGCCACTGCCACGTGCGGTTGTACACCGTCCACTCGCCCGTCAGGCCGCCGTCCCTCCTGTCGACCTCCCAGTGGAAGTCGACGAGCTGCGACGCCGGCCGGCCGTCGGCGTCGGCGACCAGCCCCTCCCACCGCTCCGTCAGGCCGTTCCACAGCCCGTAGGCGAAGCCCTGCAGGCCGTCGAGCCCCGAGTAGAAGGAGAGCAGCGTCCCGTTGGACGTGCACACGGCGAGCGACTCGTTGAAGCGCGAGAAGTAGTGGCCGGTGATGTCGGGCGCCTCCGGCTGCACCTGCTCCTTCGCCGGCGGCATCAGCCGGCACGCCGCCCCGCCGTCCCCGGTGTGGGCGTAGTCGTGCGTCGTCTCCTCCGGTTCTCGCCACGACTGCAGCCCCAGGTCGTAGCCGCTGCCGAGCAGTCGCAAGCTGCCGTCGCGGTGCGAGAAGATCAGGCGCGCGCCGCTCGGTATGGACGTGTTGCTGTTCACCATGCCGCCCAGGTAGCCGCCGTCTGGCACGCTCCACCTCCCCACCGCCATTCCGTTGAAGCCGCCGCGCGACGAGGTGAAGTAGGCGACGAGCCTCCACTCGCCCTGCACGCCGTCTGGTCGCGTGCACACCTCGAGCATGTCACCGTCGTTGTAGTACGAGCCCGTCAGATCGGGCGAGTGGTACTTGAGGTGCGAGAGGCCCCACTCCGAGCTGAACACGCGGTACGCCGTCGCGGGGAGGCGCGTGCCGTTCTCAGAGGACCACGTGAGGAGCGCGAAGTCGTGCCCCGTGTTGGCGACCACCGGGGCATTGAAGCCGGTCGCGTGGCGCGCTATTAGCGCGAGAAGGGACAGCACGAGCCGAGAAGAGCCGGCTAGCTCCATGGTGGCGCCGTCTTGGCGCAAGTCGTGCGATCTAGCTACGAACTTTTTCGTGTTGTGTTCAGCTGTGCGCAACAGTGGGACATCGTGATTGTGGGAGCAGCCAGATGGAGCGCAGCACGACAGCCATCGCGGCCACGGCCACCGCAGCCGCTGGCATCGCTGCCGTCCTGGCATGGCAGCGCCGGCGCTCCTCGGAGCCGACTCTCGACGAGATCGGCCTGCGATACATGTACACCGACTTGGAGGCTGGCCGCGAGGCTTACCAGGGCGGCGACAAGACGAGCGCGGGCCAGGGCTTCACCTCGTCGTACGAGGAGCTGCTGGCGCCGCTACGGCACGCGAGTGGCGTCGTGCTTCTCGAGGTGGGCGTGTGGTATGGCAAGAGTCTGGCCATGTTCAGCGACTTTCTGGCGCCAGACGCGACCATCCACGGCGTCGACATCAGCCTGGCGCGCTGGAACACGCACTCGGCCGAGCTGCGCGATATGGGCGCGTTTCGCCGCGGCGCGGTGCACGTGCACCAGCACGACACGTCGTCCGACGAGTTTGCGGCCTTCGCGTCGGGGCTGCCGCCGCTCGACGTGGTCATCGACGACGGCAACCACACGGCCGCATCGCAGTGGCAGGTCTTCACGCTGCTCTTCCCACGGCTGCGCTCCGGCGGCACCTACATCATCGAGGACATCGAGGAGCCGTCGGGGCTCTTCTCGATGCTCAAGCTCGGCTCGCTCGTCGCGGCGGTGTCCGCGCGGCCCGGCGTTCTCTGGAAGTGCCGCGAGGTGCACGAAGCGCGCGAGGCGGCGGTCGTGGACGCCGAGCGTTTGCACGCGGAGGCGCTGCGCAAGGAGCGCGCCGCGGTGGCGTCGCTGCGCGAGAAGGCGGCGCAGCTGCGCGCCAAGGTGGCGGCGAGTGCCGCCGAGAAGGCGAGCGCCACGCCCAAGCCACAGCTCGAGACGCGCGCGTCGGCGGCCTCCTCCTCCACCGCAAGCGAGCTGAGCGCGGTCGACGCGCGCTTGCACTGGATCGACGCGACGATCGGCGTCGCCGAGGCGGCTGGGCCGACAGAGGAGCAGAGCAGCCGGAGCAGCCGCCGCTCGTCTGTGGGCGGCAACCCGGCCTTCTGGCGCGACGAGGCGGTGGCGGCGCGCGCGGCGGACGACGAGTTGCATCTGGCGGCGAGGTTGCGGTGGCTCGGCGCCGCCATCGGCCTCACCGAGCAGCGCGACGAGGCGGCGGGGGCGGTTGGGGCGGCGCCAGTGGCGGCGGCGGCGGCGCCTCCAGCGCCTGCCGACGCGGCCGACGCGCAAGTGCAGAATGTGAGCGAGTGGATGAAGGGACTCGACAGCCGCACCGTCGCCGACCCCGCCGCGTTCGACTCGTTGCTCGAGCGAGCGGCCGCGCCCGCCACGCCGCAGCCGCTGAAGAGGCGCCCTTCGGTCGGCGGCAACCCGGCCTTCTTCCGGACGCCGTCGGTCGAGGCTGTGGAGCAAGCGCGCGAGCCTCTGGCGGTGGAGGCAGCGGCCAAGACGCCAGCGGCCAAGACGCCAGCGGCCGAGGCGCCTCTGCCCAGCCCTCCCGACACGGTGGCGCGCAGGGTGGAGGAGGCCATGGCGGCGGCGGCGGCCGACGCGGCCAAGAGGATCGCCGACGCCTCGAAGGCGGCGGCGGCGGCGGCGCAGCAGAGCGAGACGATGGAGCAGGCGCTCAAGCAGAAGGAGGCGACGCTCGCGGCGATGCCACCCACGCTCGGGAAGGCGGCCAAGGCCGCGGCTCGCGCCAGCTTTGATGAGGCGCTCAAGACGGCCAGGGCGCTGAGCGAGCTGGTCGAGACGATCTCCGTTCGAGAGATGATGGTCGTCGTTCACCGCAAGGGCGCGCGCGAGGCAGTGTAGCATGAATACGCTATTAGTACTAGTGGATACGTATACGTACACGTATTCGCTTTCATTATATTCATCGGGGCTGCGCCCGCAGCTCAGTCACTGGCTGCGACCGCCTTCACGGCCGTCGCCGCGCCCGCGCTGACAAACGAGGCGAGCACCCGCTCGAGCTCCTCGGGCGGCGTCGTGCTGGCGCCGTGCCCGTCGCTGCTGACGACCATCCCGTCGACGCCGAGGGGCGGCGCCAGCCCCGGGTGGAGGCGGCCGTCGCGAGTCATCGCGTAGAGGAGCAGCGCCGCGCGCACACGCGGCGCCGAGCCGCCCAGCAGCGCCGCGAGCTCGGAGCGGAGCTTGCGCGCGAGCTTGCGGCTCGGCGCGGCGTCTGGCCAGCGCGCGTCGGCGCCGCAGCCGAGGGCGGTGAGGAACTCGCCCGCCTTGGCCGCGTCGCCGCCGCACACCGACTTGGCGGCAGACTCGATCACGCGGTACGCCTGCAGGCAGATCAGCGCCGTGCGGCCGTCCTCAAGCATCGCGTCGACCGCCGCCTGTGGGTCGACGGACGCGGGGAGCGTCGGCGGGTCGCCGAGCTCGCTCGATGGCGCCGCTGAGGCGTCGGGCGTCGTCGTCTCGCGCTGCACGAGCCGCGTCCACTCCTCGCGGTGGTGCGGCCCAGTCCAGAAATTTAACGAGAGGTTCTGCGCGCGCGGCTCGAGCTGATGGACAAAGTGCCACCAGCAGCGCGGCAGCCAGAGCACCTCGCCGGGCGCCAGCGTCGTCTCGAGACCGCGCGCCAGGGCGAGCGCGGGGAAACGAGCCGTGTCGGGGGCGCCCAGGTCGGCCATCGCAAAGTTGTCCATCGGGTGGCCCGACGGGAAGGGGTAGAGCTTGAAGCTCTCGCTCGGCGGCAGCAGCAGCAGCTGCTTGCGCCCGCGCAGC
>Ga0209713_10003045_pt1 | contig 10556 bp, 1 predicted proteins | sample ArcOceMetagenome_3_FD_187444 | JGI IMG/M metagenome (GOLD analysis project Ga0209713, IMG submission 187444) | Marine eukaryotic phytoplankton communities from Arctic Ocean - Arctic Ocean- Svalbard ARC20M Metagenome (SPAdes) (version 2) | ecosystem: Environmental > Aquatic > Marine > Oceanic...
TCCCACTTGAAACCTGAAGCCCATAGAGAAGCAAAACAGTTTAATAATGGCCCGCGGGTACGCACGCGCCGGCCATAAATTAACTAGCTACGGATGTGTTAAAAGCCCCTGGAAGGGCGACCGTGCCAACTACCGCCCCCAGCTCAAGTGACACCCTCACTGCCTCCTTGCTCCTCCTCAATCACTGCCGCTGCCAGCCTCCTTCTTTTTGCCTCCTGGGCACCCCTTACATATATAGCTAGCAAGTCTTCATTCAGTACAGGCTCAATAACAACAACACAGCCGCTTACCACCGCACCGCCTCCAGAACCTCCCTGTGCAGCAGATGAGGGATAGCCTGCTTCATCTCCTTCCTCCCCTTGCCTGCTTTCGCCCTCTGTGACGCCACCCCCAGTGCATGTCTGTGCACCCACCTGCCCTTCTCTCCCCAGTACCCTGCTCCGCACTTGCTGCCGCACCTCCCATCCCCTGTCTCCCCCCTCGGTGTCCACCCCATCACACTGGTCCAGATGTGTGTTGGCTTCCTGTAGTAGTGGCCATATGCACAGAGGTCCACCTCCCTCCTCACATGCTCCAGCTCCCACCCCTCCATGTAGTCCCTCCTCGCCAGGTCCCCCACTGGGTTCTCCAGCATCCAGCCCCCAAACCAACCCTTGAACTCTGCCTTCCTCCCAGCCCACCTCAGGAACCTCTGCAGCCTCATCACATCCTTGTCCCCCTTCTTGGCCAACTCCCCATAATGCCCCTCCACTGGGTTGCCATCCCTGTCCCTGTAAGCGCACCCCCTCTCCTCGTTCACCCTGTTCATCCTGGAGAATGTGATGCAACATGGTCCCCCCCCCACAAACCCCAGTACCACCTTCACCCCCTCCCCCACCTCCTGTTCCACACTCCTCTGCACCACCTCCCATATCCCTGCAAATGTCCCCTTCATCAGATCCACAGGCAGGTTCTCCACCCACCTCTTCTCCCTGGCCGAGTAGACGTGGCGCCTTATGTCCCCTCCCCTGTAGATGTAGCCCCCCTCCTCGGCTGCAGGCCTCGCTGACTGTGCCCCTGAGCACCAATCCAGGTAGACCCTGGCCACCCCCTCCTCCCCCAGCTGCCTCCTCTGTTGCTGTGCCCCCCCCTGGCGAATCGCCGGTATTACCCCTAAAAAATGCGCTCCCTCCACTGCTCCTGCGCCGTCTCCTTGGTCTCCTGTTCCGATCCCCATCCTGTCCCACACCTCCACTGCCTTCGACCACCAGTCCCCCTCCCTTGGGCCCCTGCCAACATGCCCCTCTATCCTCCCCTCGAGCATCAGCATCGCGATGCACCTCCAGAATAGAGCCATCCCCCCTGGCCCCTTGAACTCTGCTGCCTTCTTGACACTGCCCCATGCCCCCTGTTGGTGCCACACCTCCACCCACAAGGCCTCCCCCACCTTCCCTGGCTCCATACAGCCCTGTGACCCTGCCTGGCTTAGGAGTGCCCTGTACACCATGCTCACCAGCCTCACCTCCTGTACCTCCCCCACTGTCATCCTCAGCCCCCCCCCGTAACCTGACAGTGCCACTGCCCTCTCCCTCCACTCTGGCATCACCCCTCCATGGTTCTGCATCAACCTCTCCACCCCCTCCGATGGCAGTCCTGCCTCCGCCCTCTCCCTCTCCCTCTCCGCCACCCATGCCCAGGCCACATGTGACGCCTTCTGCTGCACCCACTGGCCCCCTGCTTGCTTCACCTTTTTTCGCAACGTTGTGCTCGCCAGCACCCCCGTTACGTTGTCCTGCGTCAGCCCCCCCTCCCGCTCCGCCCTGCCGTCTAAGTGCGTGCGAACCCACTGCTCCAGGTGACCAGACATCCTCAGCATCACCTCCTCCTGTCCTGCCTCCACCATCTCGCCTTGCCGCGCTGCCACCAAGTCGAGTCCCAGCCCTCGAAGACGTGCCATCATCGCTCCTTCGTCTGCAGCGCTCTCCTCCCCCAGCACCGGTGCCACCATCTCCATCTGCATTGCGCTCTGCTTCCTCTTCTTCATCGTCCTGTGCGCTCGACGGATGCAGCTGATCCCCCCTGCTGCTCAGCCTGGTGGTCCCCATCCCACCGGGATTCTCCCCCCCGCAACCACGACTTTGTTTTAATTTTTTTAAGTACTGACCCCCTGCCCCCCGACTGGCAGACCTTTTTTCCCCATGCGCCCTATCCGCTTGCATAGCGGCGTTTGCCAGGGGGCCTCCCCTTTCCTCCCCCACCTCCACACTGGTCGTCACTGCCGGCTGCCGCCCCGGCGACTCCTCTCCAGCCGCACGTACCGCCCCCCTTGACCGTAGGGCAGGCCCCTCCATCCCTCCCCCACCCGTGCTCTCCACCCCGTTGCCCTCCCCGTAGCCACCATCGCTGCTCCCGCTCCCCTCCACATCCCTGTCTGCCCGAACCCGCCTGCGCTTCCTTACACCTCCTGCCCTGCCCCCACCGCCCCTTCCCCTCGGCCCCTTGACCTTGTCAGTCCTCCTGCCCCTGCCCAGCATGGTGGCCCTCAGCAGTTGCCTCCGTCTGGGCTCCATGAGGTAGCCTACCATCGTGGGCCTGTCTCCCTCACCCTCCACAGCAGCCCTGTCGGTCGCCGGTATTACCCCTAGACCCACCCCTCCCTCAGAATTGCCCCCTCCCCTCCCCTCCTCACCACCACTTTCATCAGCCCCCCTACCAAGGCCTATCTGTTCCCCACCAGCACCACGTTCTCTGCCCTCCTCATCCCTTTTCAGTTCCATGTACTGCCTGATAGTCATAGCCCCTCCCCCATTCACTAGCCCAATCCTCCCCCTCTTATCCACTACAGCATAAGCTGTGCCTACTGCCCTGCGCCACTGCCCACCGCCGTCCCTGACCCTCGCCACCTCCTTGAGCCAGGCTTCCTTCTTTGCAGTCCGCATACGGAGAACCCTGTCCTGCCCCTCCAATAGCGTCCCGCCTTGGGTACCGCTCAGCCTGCTAAGCACCTCTTCCAGCGCCGCTCTCTGCAGTGTCTTGCCATTGATTAGTGCCGCCTCCCCTCCACTCTCTTTGACCCTCCACTGTTCCATGAACACTCTCCACATGCTGCATTGCCCTGTGACCACTGCCGCACTAACCCTGTCAACCAGCCCCGCGGCCCTCTCATCCTCCACGCCCATGTCACCCAACAACTCGACCCACATGCCATTGCACATGTCCCCCCTTCTCATATGCTTGGAGGCCTGACCCTCCATCCAGTCATGCAACAACCCAGTGAGCTTTCCCTCGTGCTGCCTGCACCCCTCCCTCATCTCGCCAAGCCCCACGCTCAGCTCCTCCCATCCCCCATAGACCACCCCTCCTCCGTCCCCCAGAGAGTGCATGGCTGCCAGCACCTCCACCTCATCCACACCAAGGCCTGACTCCATCCACAGCTTGCCCACAGCCCTGACCATCTTCCTCCTCTCCATGACGACCATTGGGCTCGCTGTGCACACCCACATGACATGATGGTTGCTCTCTCCCGCCGCACCACAGAACCGGCAGGCTGAGTCCTCCTCGTCCACCTGCCCCATCTGCGGCGATACCCTTGTTGCCAGGAACCCCGCCAGTGCCCTCACCCGCAGAACCACGTCTTCTATGTTCTTGGACCCTTTGACCACAAGTTCATCCCCAAACCTCCTGTAGAAGCCCCTCTCCTGCCATTCTCTGGTCCGCCTGGTCTGCTCAGCCCACCACTTGGTCCTCTCCCCTTTCCCCCATAACCCAACCTTACTCCTATTGGTCCCACCCCTGCTCACCATTCTTCTCCCCTCCTCACACTTGAGCATCGCATTGTTTACCCTGTCACCCTGCCACCTCATGAACCTTTCCTTCATTACTGCCACCTTGAGCCTGTCCCTCACCTTTCCCTTGAGTGCTCTGCCCCTCCAGTACACCTCCCACTGCGGTGCATGGGGGAAAGTCCACCATGACTCCCGCACCTCCATTCTACCATACATCTCCTCTGCCACCTCATCCACTCTGTACATCCATCTGTCATGCCCTGTCCATTTAGCCCTGCCACTCTGGCCAGGCATCCTCCTCTCAGGATGACCTCTATGCCATTCTAGGTCAGCCCTGCCCTCCGCACCCCATCTGCTGTCCCTCACCGCCCACACATGAGACATCTCTCCCCATACATCTGGGTCAGAGTCATGCATGCATTCCCTGAGGGTCATCACCTCCCCCTCCAATCTCTTGCCCCTCTCCAACCTCTCAACCTGCTGCGTCACAGCCTGGTTGTCAAGCCTGTGGCAGACCCTGTACTCCCAGCCCCTGTCATCCAGCAGCAGCAGCACCGCCAGCGCCCCCAGCGCCTCCGCCCTTGTTGAGGTAATGTCCTCGTGTTGCCCATGCACCAGCCCCCCCCCCAAAGTCCATCATACTCCTTGCCTCCCTCCAGCCCCCTTACTGCCCACCCATAGGTCCCTCTGTGTACCGCTCCAGGCTTGTGTGATCCATCAGAGTAGGTCAGCAGTAGCACCTCTTTACCCTGGTTCTCCATCTCCATTGCCTCCATCTGCAGCTCCCTCCACTGCATCTGGAACTCACCAGCCCCTCCATCATCACCCCTTACTCCAACCAGCTCATGCAGCCCCTCAAAGCTTACCACCACCTGTCCCCCTTCATCCTCGTCTTCCTCATCCTCCACCTTCTCCTCCATGGGGTCCTCTGTCTCCCACCCTTCTAGCACATGCTCCTCCTCATCCACCACCCATTCTCCCCCAGCACTGTTCCATCCCTCATGTAGAGTACCCTCAACCCCCACCATTCTGAGCTGCCCTGCCTCCACCAACCTCTCCACCTCCATTTCTCCTTGTGTGTTGGCTCCTCCATCGCCACCCTCCACCCACACCTCTCCCACAATGTTCACACTGCTCCAACAATCCAGCTCTTCCCTCACATCCTCACCCTCGCCCTCCTGGTCACTTCTCCCTTCCACCGCTCCCTTCCTCCTCCATGGGTTGACCCCCACCTTCTCACTCCACCTGCTCACCACTCCCCCACTCTGCAGCCTGCAGACCCTGCCAACGTGCCACACCCCTCCTTCCCCTTCACCCCACGTCCCTGGGCCCCTCCAGCACACCACCGCTCCAAGCCTCACACTAGCTCTGAGCCAGCGGCCCAGCTCTCCGTAGTTCTCCCTCCATTGCTCCACCATGCCACTCACCTCCTTAAGCCACTTAGCAGCCCCTGCCTCCTTTGTGCTCCTCAACTTCCCTGCCCACCTTCCCCCTCCTTTGGGCCTCTTCCTACCTCCCCTCCCCAAAGCCTGCATGGTACCTCCTAGCTGGGTGACCACCTCAGAGATCCTCCATGCCTCTGTGACCCATGACCCAGCCGCCACCGTAGCTTTCTTCTCCCTACTGTCGGCCATGTCTACCAGTGCCTGGTCCCCCTCCCTGAGCATTGGCATGCCCCCCAGACCCCTCACCTCTATGTTGTACTCCCACATCCACTCCCTCAGGCGCCCTATCATGGTGCCATTCCACCCTGTGCCTGTGTCTTCCCTTATTTCCAACACCCCCTGAGCCACCCCCTCACTCATCTGCTCCTGATAGATGGCCCCTCTAGTTAGCTCTCTCGCCTGTACATGCCTTGAAGAGAGCCCCCTAAGTACACTCACTAGCTTTGCTATGTTAATCTTATTCCACATGTCACCCACCCCATAAGCATGACACAGGTTGTTAGGCGCGCTCCTCGGCAGTAGTCTTGCCTTGTACGCGCCCCACGCCTGCGCCATCACCCCCTTGAGGTCCGCTTCCGAGAAAGTCGCGAAGAGCAAGCGGTACACCACCACTGGCACCAAGCAGGTCTCCCACACCCTCTTAGCCACCTCCCTTGTCATGCTCGCCTTAAAGAAGACCGCTGCCTGGTCCATCTCCACCTTGACCTTATCTAATGACTCTGCCCAGAGCAGTAGTGGGTTGCCCCACTCCCCCAGCGTCTTGATCGCCTCCCCAGCCTCCTTCATCTGTAGATCCTGCAGCACCCCCTCCCCACCCAGTGGTATCTTCATCTTGTCCAGACTTTCCAGTGTCACTGCCATGCCGTCTTCCCCAGTAACGTTTGCCTGTCCTTCACACTTCTTAGGTCTGACGTCCACCCCATGGAAGTAGCCAAAGTCTGCCGATCGTGACAGCCAACTGTTGATGTCCTCCACCCTCTTCTCCATAGGCTTCTTATCGTCAACAAAGCCTCCCCCTTTGACCTTGATCTTATTGTACTCTGACACCTGTACCTCCACCCCTCCATCACTCTGTTCCCAGTGTGTGTTAAATGGGTCCTCATAGATCGCCCATTTCTGTGTGGAGTCCTCCCCACCCTGTACTGCTCCATTGCCACAGCCCTCATCACCTCCCCTCTTGAACTCAGGTGACATACCATAGGCATACCTGACCATTATCCTCCCCTGCACATTGAGCGCATGGTCTAACCTTATAAGCTTCTCTGGTAGTCCCAGTCTCATCATCCCCATCTGAAACCCTACTGTCTGTGTAGGTGAATCATATGCATGTTTCTTATCCTCTGTACAAGTAGCTACATCCTCATTGTGCAGGTAGCAGTATTCAAATGTGTAGTTCTGTAACATTCTAGCCTCCTCTGTCCCCATCCCCCGCTGCCCACCCAGTTGGGTCGCCGATATTACCCCTAATCTTTCCCACACCACTCTCACCCTCCTGAAAACCAGCCCCATCATCGCATTCCTCATGATGACAAGGAGTCCTATTGGTCTGGTGTCACCTATGTGTGTGGACCCACTAACCTTAGGTATGGTGCACAGCACCTCCTCCTTCCAGGCTGCATACACATGCCCTGTCACCAAGCTGACATTGAGCAGCTCCCGCATGCCCTCCGATACATCCACCGCCGCATCCTGCTGCTTGTAGTCTCCCCAGCCCTTCCTTGTTCTCCCCCACCCTGCCTTCACCTTGCTCCCCTCCCCCTTATCCCCTGTTTCTCCAACCTTCTCCCCCGCAGCCTTGGCCTTGGCCGCAAGCTCTGCCTTGCGGTCTTCAATCGCCTTGTCCACCTGCGCGTCCGTGTAGACCTTCCCCAGTGCTTTGAGCAAGTTGATGTGCATGCCGTGGTAGTCGCTCGCCTTGTTGCCACTCTTGTCCCGCAAGTAGGCTTCCCATTCCAGTGTACCTATCTCATCCATGACCCCTCTATAGTCCTCCTCCTCGATCACCTTTCCCTCCTTAACCAGGTACTTCCTCTTGTAAAGGTCCAGTACCCACTGGGTCCTCTCTGGCAGGCCCTGCTTGAGCTCCTCAATCCACTCCATATGGGCCTCCTTCTCCTCCTCACTCTCAGCCCTAGGTCCATTCACCACCCTGCTCCTCATCCTGAATCCTCTCTCAGAGTCCTCAAAAAGTGGGTGTATCTCATCAACCCACCTGTTATCTGTGTCGCCTCCCCACTTCTGGAACCACTTATCCTCACCCTCCCCCCACCATTCCCTGAAGTGTTTCGAGAGTTCCCTGCCTATGTCTTCTGGGTCAGTTACCACCACTCTCTCCCCTTCCCTCTCCACCACAAGCATGTCCCTGTCAATACCCAAAAATTCTCTTCCTCTCACCTTATTGAAGACCTGCTTCCACTTGCCTGATTTCACCACAGCCTTTACCCACTCCCTGTTCTTCTCTCGCAGTATCCTCCACTCCTCTCTCTGCCTCACCTGCAGCCCTGCCTTCACCTCGATGATCTTGTTATTGACTTTGTGCCTCCACTCCCTCCACTGGTCCTCTGCTCCACAGCTTTTTGGAGTGTTGAGCGCACTCCACCCAAACTTCTTCTCCAGCCACTTGCCGTGAGCCCTCGCCTTCGCCTTGCGTGATGTACCTCCAGTCTTTTCCCTATGCAGTAATCTCTGTAGCTCCCTTAGTTTCTCTCCTCCCTGTCTGAGCTGCTCCGAGAATGGCTCCTTCCTTCTTGACCGCTGCCTGGTCTCTACCTTCTCCCTGCCTACCACCTTCCGCTGTGCCTGCAGCAGCACCTGCTGGGCCATGCCCATTGTCTTGTCCATCCTTGCTTGGAACTCTTCACCTAAGTGCTCATACAGGCATCCTCCTGATATGAGCCCCCTGCCATCCTCCAGCAGCTTGCTGACCTTGTGTGTCATCCCCCAGCTGTCCCACAGCCTCCCAGCCTCCTCCTGGTAGTCTAGCACCTCCAGGACCTTGTTTATGTAGAGCTTTGGCTTGATGACTTTCGGTGCTCTTGCCCCCACCTTCTTGATGTCAGCCCCCAGCCCCAGCCAGGAGCCCACCTCCAGTTGCATCATGAGTGCCCTGTGCGTCGTGCTGTTGTGCCGCACTCCTTGCAGCACTCCCACCCTCTGCAGGGCTCCCCCCCCCAGCAGATAAGATGACACCATGATGTGGTCTGGCGTGGTCTTACTGTTCCCCTCATTAGTCCAGAACAGTTTACCATGTTTAACTAGGCTCACCTCCTTCATTCCCATCATCTCAGCTAGCCCCCTCCATTCATCATACACTCCCCCTACAGGTGGTCCGTGTCCCCACTCCTGGTTGAGGTCCCCACCCAGTACAAAACCCACCTTGTATGTCCTGTACTTCGTAATGATTTCCCTCATGTCCCTGTGGATGTCTCTGATGAGTTGAGCCCTAGGGTTCTCCTCAATACCCTGCTCAGTTTTCCTCAACCCCTTCATGAGCTCTGCCTGTCTCTCCCACACTGACCCCCCCTCACCCCTCCAAGGCTTCGAGGGGGAGTGCACAGACACCACACACAGCTTATTCTTGACCCCCTCAGCACCATCCACCATCATGATCACATACCTCCCCCACCCCCTCGTGTCCACTGCCTCCACTTGAGCCCTGCCCCTCAGTCTCCCATCGGCTGCTAGCACTGCCTCGCACTCCACTAGCCCTGCAGCTGTGCCCCCTCTGCTAGTTCTAGTGCCGCTCGCAACTCCCCAGACTGTTCCTTCTCCACCCCATATGTCCCTTGCTACCCCGTACTCCTTGCCACTCGTGTACCCTCTATCATATTGGCCACCCTTGCCTGGTCCCACCTCCAGCCCTCCATCGGATAGTCCCACGACTACCGCTCCTGCGTCACCCATCTCTTTCCAAAACCTCTTCACCGCAATAGGTCCATCTGAATTTCCCCTGGCTCCAGCCTGCCCCTCAGTTTTCTTGAACCTCTGTATGTTCATGAACGTGAACACCCACCCTGTCAGCCCTGCACCCTGACCTTTTCCAAAAGCATCACCAGCATAGTCATCCTCATTGTAACACCTTTCTTTTCCCCAGCCATCCTCCATGCTCTGGGCAGCTGGCTCCTGCGCATCCTTTACTGGGGCCGCTTCCTCCCTCTCGCCTTCAGCCCTGCCTTCAGCCCCCTCCTCCTGTGCCGCTGGCAGCCCTGGTTGCGCATCTCCCACGCTCCCCTCCACCAATGCTGCGAGCACTTCATTATTGTTCACACCCTGTGCCCCCTCGCCTGGGTCCTGTTCATTTTCCTCAGTGTCTTCCTCCTCACCCCAGTCTACAAATCCCTGCGGCTGCGTGCCCTGTCCATGTTCACTCTCACCGCCGTCAGCACTCTCCACGCTATTCACATAGTTATCCCCCTCACAGGCTGCCTCATACCATTCCTGCCAGTCCACCACCTCCTCACCCTCTCCAGTACCCATCCTTCTGTTCAGTTCGGATATGCCCTGATCAATCGCTAGCATCTCCTGCGCTATCTCATCGCTATCCATCTGACTCTCGCTGGTGCTGCTGGCTCCATCACTGTGGTCTTCATTCCTATCAGCCTCCTCTGCTACAGCACCTGTGGTTTGAGCCAGCGGTGCGGCGCCGGTCTCACAGCCCTGAGCATCTCCCTCCCCACGTCTGCTTCGCCTGATCCCATCAGCAATTGCCCTGGCTGTGGCCATCCCCACTCCCATCATTCCCATTAATCCAGCGCAGTTATCCTCCTGCTCCTCTCCAGTGTCCATTGCCCTGACCACTGTCATTGCCACACAGAGCAGTAGTGCCAATAGTAGGCCCCCACCCACCCTCCCCCTCGCCATAGGTCCTCGTCGTTGCACTCGCTCTGCCACAGCTCCAACCACCATCGCCAGCATTAACCATCCCCATAGATGTGCACCTCCGTTCGCAGCCCCCATTCCCTGCATCAGGTCTTCCCCCTCACCACCAGAGGAAACCACCGTCACACCTGCAGCTAAGAGGCACAGCGTCCACTGTGTCAGAACGGTGGGCCCCTGCCCAGAGAGAAGAGGTGGTAGGCGGACGGCCCCCTGTTGGGACCGACTCCTCCTCACCTCCAGGCAGAAGGTGTCGCTCTGGTTAACAGTATTCAACCGTGTATTACCCTCCGCTACCTCACCCCCCATGATTTCCACCATGGTGGCATTCTCCAGAGTACCTAACCTAACTGCCTCATTCACCATCTCTCCTCCCTCCTTTGTGCTAGCAACCTCGGCCTTGCCAGTCCGCTCCTCAGCCCACCCCATTTCTGATACCCCCTCCGCAGCTGCCGCAGCCTCCACACCCTCC
>Ga0209713_10003046_pt1 | contig 10555 bp, 5 predicted proteins | sample ArcOceMetagenome_3_FD_187444 | JGI IMG/M metagenome (GOLD analysis project Ga0209713, IMG submission 187444) | Marine eukaryotic phytoplankton communities from Arctic Ocean - Arctic Ocean- Svalbard ARC20M Metagenome (SPAdes) (version 2) | ecosystem: Environmental > Aquatic > Marine > Oceanic...
CCCCCCCCTCCGAGATTCTCCAAGAAGCCCAAGGTGTCACCATGCTTCCAGAGAAGGAAGATGTCGAGGTCACCATCATTGTCAACATCACAGACTGCAATAGACGCAATCTTGTTAGGATTTGAGATACCGCTGACGAAAGAACTAGCAGAGCCCTCCTGAGTGGGGGCGATCATTTGTTTGACGCTCCAATTTAGGTCAGTAATGTCGTTCAACAAGAAAATTGCAACACCGAAACTTCCATCTTTGTCCATGACAATAACTATGTCCCTCTGACCATCGTTATCAAAGTCTCCAGAGTCAATGTCAACCAGGGAGTCCATATTAGTGCTCGAAGTGAACGAGTCTCCGTTGAGAAATGCCCAGTTTTCACCGATGCTTATTGTTGCCTGACCCCCTATGCAAGTCTGTTTGTAGTAGCCCGGTCGGTCGTCGTCCTTGCACGCAGCAATCACATCATTACAGCCATCCCCATCGAGGTCAACAATTCTAAGTGCTATAATCTTCTTACAGGTTCCAGGGAGGCTGACCGGATAGTCATGGCCCGAGAATCCAAAGCCTCCACCGTAAGAATTATCCAGAGCCTGCGCTACCCCTCCACCACCCTCATCGGCCACAATTATATCAGGATACCCGTCCCTGGTAACCGTCCCGACAGCGACGGCCTTGACCTTAGTGAAGATGCCCCCGGTGCCACTAGTTGGATAAGTTACTGAAAGCTGGGTATTTTCATTGATAACCGTTCTATCACCGGAGTAAGGAGTGAGCAAGTAAAGGTTTTGGCCGTCCTTAGGCGCAACAATTAATTGAATCTCGCCATTGCCCTTGCTGTCCAATGCATAGACCTCGTGGGCATTTTCAGCTGTGGTTGTTGATGGGGATGATTCCCAGCTAACTTGAGCTGTGACTTCAGAGCCAAAGTCAAGTTGCCCCCCAACCAGCCGGAGCCACGAGAAAAGAAGAAATAAAAGGTTAAGGCACTGTTGCATGGCTGAATAAAAGTTTTCCTCCCGACCCCCGACCCCCTCAGAACCCACCCCACAGTGGGCCCTACTACAATATCCAGTAAGCCCTAATTCCGCAAAATATTATGGAGGGGTTATCTTCGACCTCTAAACCTGCAAATAATCGATGTCACAGAACTCGAACCTTCCCTCCAGCTAGAATCCTGCTCCTCTTCACCTTCATCCTCGTACTCCCACATCAATTTTTAGCGCTCTCCGTTGCCGATTTCCCACTATCGGCACGGGAAGAGATAGCGAGCTCAGGAAACAATTATGACCACATGGCGATGGGCGATGTAAATGGAGATGGCCTTGTGGACCTGGTAATTTCCTCCTCGACAACTGCCATGTTCATCCTTGTAAACACTGATACACAGGGGGAATCCAGTGCTCAGTTCACTTGGGTATCTAATGCTAATTATGGAGATATCAATTACCTGGCACTTGGCAACGTCGTAGGTGACGAAGGCTTGGACTTGATAGTCGCAGATGGTGACAATGTTTACATGCAAGAGAATCGGTACTCCACCGGCTCATGCTCGACCAATGACAATGGCAGCGGCAACGGATGCTTCGGGGCACTGCAGCTGCTCGACTCGGCCTGCGACGATGCGATCTACGTCGGGTCGGCCAAAGTTGACTTTGATGAGTGTGCGGACGTTGTGGCCGTCTGCCAGCAAACCAAGACTGTGAAGTATTACAGCGCTAATTGCGTTAACGATGCAAGCACGGGATCATTTATAGAGCATGTCATCGCGAGCGACGCAACTGAACTGAAAACCGTGAAGAGAGTGGAAATTGGTGATGTCGATGGTGATGGAATCATGGACGCTGCCATTGTCAGCGAAAATAAAGACTCCTACGGGCTGTCAATGTGGATAGGAAGCTCAGCAGACTCTATCGATATGCAATTCACCATGGCCGGCTTTGAGCTCGGGGGGAACAACGAATGTTTTTCAGACTTTGTCCTCGCAGACTTCAACGATGATGCTATATTGGATGTCGTCGCCGTTGCGGAGACCAAAGATAGGATGTACTTTATAGCAGGGATCAAGGGGGATAACAACTGGCTTAGTAGGGATACCAACCCTCTCGTTGAGCTCACTAGTCCAGGAGACAAGCCAATGACCTTGCACGCCAAAGACATGGACGCAGATGGTGACCTGGATGTCATTTTTGCGGCACATAATGATAATCGCGTGTACATACTGGAAAACGTTGGGGGATCGAACGTTTTTAGCTCCACCCTTGTTAGCGTTGCAGATAGTTCGTCGACAACGAAAGACCCAACGGGGCTTACAATAGGAGACCTTGATGGAGACGGTTTTCTCGACCTTGCTTACGGAACGGATACCTGGGATAAGTCCTACGTAATTTACAACGTCCACACGGGATCCTGCCCGAGGGGTAAATTCCTGGAGCAACAAGGGGTGGGGGAGGCAGCGCTCTGCGTCGACTGCCTTGCGGGCAGGTACAAAAGCTCGACGGGGGAGGTTTGCTTCGATTGCGAGGAAGGAAAGTTCGCAGAAACCAGCGGGTCGACATCTTGCGAAAGTTGCACCGTTGGCACGTTTGCTGCTGGAACTGGAAACAGCATGTGCACGGAGTGTTTCACAGGATCGTTTTCCGGAGGAACAGAAGCATCTTCTTGTCAACAGTGCGGGGAGGGAAAACATGCTCCAAATGATGGAGCTTCTTCTTGCTTGGACTGTTCAGAAGGCAAGTACTCTCAGTCATCCGGAACTGTTCAATGCGAGGACTGCTCGGTGGGGAAATACAACCAAAACACCGGGATGGATTCCTGCGACGGCTTGTGCGGGGCAGGGCGATATGGGACCCAAATTGGAGCAACGGACATATCAAGCTGTATCGCGTGCCCTGCTGGCAAATCTAGCTCGTCCGGAGTAGGAGAGTGCATAGAGTGCCTTCCAGGAAAATACGCTCCTGGGCAGGGGAGCTCGTCATGCTTTGACTGCACTGAATCTACCAGTAGTGGAGAGGGAGCGGTGACATGCACAGATTTCGAGGTTGTCGATGTGATGCCAAGTTCTGGAACGACAGAGGGCGGCGACCTTATTATTATCAAGATTCGGGGGGATATGGGTGGCGACTATGCCTCCTACAATGTAAAATTGGGGGGTAAAGCCTGCCCGACTCTCCCACAGCAGAGTAATTCCACCCATCTCGCGTGCGAAACCCCAGTGGGAGTGGGAGGTGATTTAGAAGTAGAAGTAGATTCAGGGCGATCAGAAGCTGGATTTGTTTTGAAGGGAGGTTGGAGCTACGACAAACCTGTAGTCAATAGCGTTGCGGGATGCCATAGCTGGACAGAGATAGGGATACGCGAAGTTGGCATAGCCGTAGATAGGAATAGAACGTACAATTGCCCCACCACGGGCAATGCAAATAACCTGACAATACGGGGGAGAAATTTTGGGGAGGGTGAAATTGAAGTTAGTGCACAAGTTGGAGGCCAAGCGTGCACCAACGTTAGAATTTTGGTTCCCCATAGAGCTCTGACCTGCACTCTGTCAGTGGGAGCCGGCGAGAATGTTGGAGTCCAAATAACGGTGCACGAACTATCGGGCACCGCGAACATCTTGAGCTACGCCAAGCCTACTGTTTCGACAGTATCAGGTAGCGAAAATTGCAAGAAAAAGGAGGAAATCAATCCAAATGCTGCCGTGGAGTGCCCCAGGGTTGGCGGGGAAGTGATTACGATTACTGGGGGAAACTTTGGTCCGTCGGAGCCTATTGTCATGGTCGGCGGGGTTCCCTGCACGAGGCAGGAAGGAATAATGTATGACGGTGAAGCCCAAAACAATGTCAAGTGCGTTCTTCCGGCGGGCAGCGGAGAAATGAAGAGCGTTAACGTGATCCAGATTAACGGCTTAATTAGTGAGAGGGTGAACCTGGTGAGCTACGAAAAGTGCCCAGCTGGTTACAGAAACTCGCCCAACGAGGCTCTTGGCTACTTTGAGTGCGTGATTTGCGAGTCTGGGACATACTCTGTGATCGAGGAGAGCTTCCAGTGCACCCAGTGCTTCGCTGGAAGTTTCACGGAAGGGCCAACGAAGTGCACACTCTGTTCTTCCGTTATTCCCTTGTCCACCTCCTCATCTAACGGGGCCGCTGATATAGGATCGTGTGTGTGCCCAGCGAAAACTTTCTTCAACCCCGCTGTAGGGGAGGACGGTGAGTGCACCTCCTGCGACACCTTCGTTGGGGTAGACTGCAGTATGCCTGGGCAGAGTCTGGAGAGCCTCCAGGTAGAGCCCGGCTTCTGGCGCTCAAGTCCCTCGAGTACCACCATCTACAGGTGCTACAAGCCCGAGGCGTGCGTTGGCAACGTGAACGTGACTAAGGAGGAGGTTGCAATTGTTGGCAAACATAACACGAGCGCGCCCGTAAACTTGTGCGCAGAGGGCTACGAAGGTCCCTACTGCGAGGTGTGCTCCAAGGGCTACTCAGGAAGTTTCGGAGCTTGCAGGAAGTGCAAGAGTGAGAACGGGGGAAGCATTGTCTGGTCGATACTTGCTGTTGTCACCTTCATTCTTCTCGTTGTTTTTTTGGGAAGAAAGATAGCTAACTTTTCTCAAAAGAGCAAGAAGGGCCTAATCATTGGCGGAAAGCTATTCGTTTCCACGATCCAGATTCTCATGGCCGTGCCCCAGGTATTTGACGTGGTGTTGCCCGCCAACTTTGTCAACTTTCTTTCCTGGTTCAACATCTTCAACTTTGGATTTGTTGAGATCTTCGACATTGGCTGCTCAATTCGCGTGACAGCCTACCACGTTATGCTCTCTGGTACCTTGGTTCCCTTTGTGTGTTGTATCCCTATCCTGCTTATGTGGGTCTTCCACTACGTGAAGGAACAACGTGAAGGAACAACAACGAGGCTCACCAGGAAGACACTTAAAATGAATAGCGTCAGCCTCCTACTGTCGATGACGTATTTCTTTCTTCCGGGTACTTCAATGTCGCTATTTGCCGTTTTTCCGTGCGACACCTTGGATAATGGGTCTCGTTGGGTCAAGAGCGACTACTTTCTCGATTGCAGTGACAGCAATGAGTCGCGCAGATTGAATCTGGTTTATGCAGGGATCATGTTAATTGTCTACCCAATCGGAATCCCCCTCATTTATTTCATCGTTCTCTTCAAGGATAGACACATTTTGAACCCGAAGCGCAACCACAATCTTGTGTTGAATCGCAGAGGCGAAGGCTACGAGGATTTTGAATCAAAGGTGATCGGCGAACGTGAGCAGAACCAAAGCATCCAACACACAATTTTTCTCTGGGGTTCCTATCGGCCACGAGCCTGGTGGTATGAGATCTTTGAGTGTGGGCGACGCCTGGCTTTGACAGGAGCCCTCGTTTTCATTCGGCAGGGCAGTCAAACCCAGATGGCTCTAGGTGTTCTCATCTGCATCTGCAGTGGTTTTGTTTTTGCGCTTGTTTGGCCTTACGCTACATTTAGAGATAATGCGCTAGGAATGATGAGCCACTGCCAGCTGACTGGCACTCTTTTTTCTGCTCTCCTTTTCATGGTAGGAGAAGACGCGAGCCTCGCTTATGACAAGGAGGGAACGGGATGGCTGTTGATCGTTCTTAATGGCAGTGTTTTTTTGGTGATGCTTTGTTGGGTGGGCTTTGAAGTTCTTGTGGACGAGGGGCCAACTCTAAGGAGCAGGGAACGGCAATTCATCCTACAAGCTAGCTTCCTCTTCCACGGCGGAAGTATGCGTGGAAGGTTTTTCCCGACTGGAAATGAGGCAACCCCATCCGTGGAGCTCACAAGCACCACACAGACACAATCGTCTACCTTGAACGATGGCAGTTCAGTGGCGCGATCTAGCACTTCGGGTTCCGTGACAGTGAACGATGTGGACGTGTATAACAGAAAGTCATCTTCCAACTCTGTGATCCACGTTCAGAGTAACCCCATGACACCCATGGCAAAGGACGCGCAAAGGGGGTCGGCGTCCACATCCGGGTCAAAGACACCCGGAGGTTCGACGAAAAGCTTAGGTGGCTTCCTTCGACGTAATATGAGCTCCTGTACAGACGCTAGTACGAGAGGCTTGAAGCTGGCTAAGACGAGCATGAGCGTTCGAAGCTTATTGTCAAATGGAGGAGGTAGTTGTGTCAAAAGTGATGATCCGCCACCGGCAGAGAGGGGGAGTATGGGACGGAGCATGAACCTGGCTGATGGATGGAGCAAGGAATGGAGCGAAGAACACCAAGTGGAATATTATTGGAACCCAATGACTGGCGAGACAAGTTGGGAAAAGCCTCCCAACGTCTGATCTGTATGTACGTTATATAAATTGCAACATTTTTGATGAAAATCAAACGGTTGTTCTCATTTCGCTCCTCTTGATGCTGCAAAGGCCCGGGCCGAAGTTTTTGTGACGGGTTTGAAGGTGGACTCAGCTTTTACTGGTACTTCCTTGGGCTTCGGGGTGACGGTTTCGAATGTAGATGGTACAGGGGTGTTGTTTTGCGCGTTGCTGCTCTGTAGCAATATGATCATTTCTTGCTGAGACTCGACAACTGAGAGGAGGTCATGGCAGTGGGACTGCAGGTCCTTTTTTTGTTGTCTCAAATTCAGAAGGTCGCCTGTGTCACCTAGCAATTTTGCGATCTGAAGGTCTTTTTCCTTTCCCTCCGCCCTCAGGGACCCAATCAGGAGCTTGGCGTTGCGCTGCTCAAGATTGAAATTATGGGTCATTGCTTTGTAATTGGAGGATATCTGTTCAGTGTGACCTCTCATCTGTTTGATTGCCTCATCCTTCCTTCCGAGCTCCTTTTGCATCGTAACGATGAGCTTTTGTGACTGGGCGATGGTTGCCTCGTCTGCGATGAGCGAAGCGACGAGAAAGGGGATTGCGAGCGAAGCGAGAAGAGGGTCCGTTAGATATAGCACTAGATTTCAATTCACTCCAGCCTTCCGCCCAGCCGTCCTTCGCTCCTTGCTTGGCCTCACCTCCTCTCCTTCTCTCGTCTGCTGCCCGTAAACCCATCTCTGCCTTTTTGAAGTCCCCCACAACTACTGAGAGGCGCATCTCGAACTCCCTCAGTTCCATTTGTCTTTTTGCTTTGTATGCTTCGAACTCTTGTGTCGTCTTGGTCAGTGAGCTGCTCTTATCCTCAAACGTTGAGAGAAGAGTTTGTTGATGCGCAATCAAAACAGCCATATCCGTCCCCATCTCGGAGGCCCGCTTCTCGGCCTTTCGCTTGGCAACTTCGAGTTCCTCGATCTCATGGGTGTTCCTGCCCTTGGACTGTCGCATGACGTTAAGGTTCTGCAATTGTAGGTTGATGTGCTTGAGTGAGTCGTTCTCCTTCTCCAGCTCCTCCATACGGGCCATGAAATCGGAAATCTGGGTTCGGATCCCTCCGCTCTCCCAAGGTTTTAATCTTCCCGGAGAGGAAACGTTTGATGAAGGTGATGAGCTCATCTGCTCCACTGTGGGCCGCATCGGCGAGCCAGGTGACGAGCTGTAAATTTGATTCTGAGGGAGAAGCTTCGGGGTCGACGACGTCAACGTGTTCTCGTATATCTCATGTGCCCTTGTCCTTCCAGTTTGCGACAACCCTGTTGCCTCCAAGTTCACAATGTCAGCCTTTGCGTCCTCCAGTTGTGCATCGAGGGCACTAATTTTCGACTCCAGCATAAACTCGCGCTGTGAGTTGTCATGAACAGTCTGATGTAGCCGGTTATTTTCAGATTCGAGCTGCTCGAGCTTCCCAATCAGCTTGAGGGAAAGTTCTTCCTCCTCGCTATCCATCGTAGTTTTAGAGGGTATTTGTCAGCTCACGAAAAAATCGATTCGAATATTACAACACGGCGTTATTAACAGCTCTTTATTCCTTGACTCCGCCCCCGCTGTTGGCCTTGACTTCGCTCTTTTTTAGCAACCCGTCTCCTAGTTTAACAATGAACTCTTCAACATCTACATCCTCCCCGTTGTTCTCCTTCTCCACCACATCTTGGATCGTACAACCGGCACCTCGGGCGAGGTAGAGGTTGGTGTCTGCGCGCTGCTTGTCCGGGTCGAAGTTGGAAATAACCTCCCTGAGGATCGAGATTCGAAGGTAATCTGGGCGGAGGAGGAGAGGCACGAGGGAAGGTGTCAGGCCGGTTGCATGATACGTTAGGGTTGGTGCCTCTGTCTCACCTGATTCCTCCTTCTTTGCCCTTGCCTCGATCGCATCCCTCAGCTTGCGGCTGTACGCAATGATCTCTGCGATGAGCGAGGCGAGGAGCGAAGCGAAGCGACGGGTAAATTGGGTTAGTATTTCGTATATAAGCAACATTAGCCAGCTCGTTGCCTTCCCCCCTCGTCCTAACTCACCTTCCAAGTGCTGGGCCCTCAAAAGCTCGCAGAAATCCCCCTGGTTTCCGTCCTCGTCCTCTTCGAATATTTCGTTGTAGGCGATCATGCGCCCCTTCTTGGCTTCGAACTGCAAAGCCTTCTGGAGCTTGTTGAAGGAGTGCTCCGACTTTGTGGTGAGCATCTTTTTCAGGATCCTGATGAAGGATGCAATCTGCAGCATTCCGGATGGGACTCCAGAATGAAGGGCGCAATCCTCGTCCTCCATGACCCTCGGGATCTCGACGAGTAAGTGGAGTTGGTCGTCTCGTACTTCCTCCGCAAGCGCTCCTTGGAGAATCTTCAGGAAAATGAGACAATCAGAATCGTCGATGTAGCGCTCGAGAGCGTCAATTAGGTTGTACCCAAATTCGGCAACGAGGGCTTGATTTTCTTCGTATTTTTCCCGCAAATAAATGTAGAGGAAGTCGCTCAACTGGATAGCTTCCTCGTCCTCATTGTCTTCTGACCACTCCTCCTTGGCAATCCACACATCGTTAACCGCGCGCTCGCACTCTCGCTTTGATAGCCTCCAATTCCTCATGGGTCCCGTATATCTTAAGAACTCCGGCACGTCCTCCCCGTATCCTTTGCCCTCGAAGAAGTTGCCCTCTGGCTGGAAACCCTCGCCCTCTATATTCTGCGATGAGCGAAGCGAGCGAGGAGCGGAACGACGAGCAAGGGGGTTGCGAGCGAAGCGGAAAGAGGGTCCGTTAGATATAGCACTAGCTATCGCTTCGCCCTAGCCCTCCACCCAGCCGTCCTTCACTCCTCGTCTGATCTCACCTTATCCTCGTTCGCGCTATCCTCCTGCATCTTGCCTTCATTCAAATGCTTCTTGAGGGTTTCTATCTGCTCCACAAGGTCGTCAAGAACAAAGTTGGTGGGGAGATGAGCGCTGTCTTGCTTTTCTGCGTCCTCCTCTTCGGCTTTGGTGAACGCATTGTTGAGGGTGTCGTACTTGGCCTTGACCTGCGATGAGAGAAGCGATGAGAGAAGCGAATCGCGAAAAGGTTTGGGATTAGGGATGATAATGGTTGCGGTAGTTACGGTGGAGGCGGGCCTTGTACGGAAGTATGTGCGCGTGGGGTTTTTGCCGCTTGCAATAGCGTTGTTAGCTCGTCGCTTCGCTCCTCGCTCCCCCTCACCTCCCTATGGTGCGCCCTCATCTGTGTCATCTCCCTCCTAAGCACTCCAATATGGGCCTCCTTCTCCTCCAGAACCTGGGGGGGGATGAGGTTGGCGATCTGGTCCTCCATTTCCACAGCGAGATGCTTGAGCCTGGGATGAGCGAAGCGAATCGCGAAAAGAATTGGGGTGAGGGATGAGAATTAGTTCGGTGGTTGGGGAGGGGGTGCGCCTTGTACGGAGGTACGAGCGTGTGCAGTATTCATCGCTTGCGATTGCGTTGTCAGCTCGTCGCTTCGATCTTTGTCCAATCTCACCTGTCCGCCTCGGCGTTGGCCTTCTCCAGGGCGCTCTTCAGCCTCAGCACCTCGCTCTGTTGCGTGTTTTCCACCAGAGCCCGACCCGCATTCTCGTCCTCTAGCCTTACGAGCGCGTTGGTGAGAGTCACTGTGGAACTACGCATCTCATCATGCTTCTCCTTGTGGATCTTGCCGGAAAACTGCAGCTCGGAGATTGATGACCGGAGGGCGACATTCTCGTTCTCCATCGAAACATTAAGATTCTTCATGTTCCTGAGCTTCTCCAACAGCTCACGCTTCTCCGCGCTGAAATCCTTCTTCAAATCCTCAATCTTTTGCCCAGCCCCTATCCTAAGCGACAGGTTTTCGGCCTCGATCTGGGGTACGCTGTGGAGCTTCGCTGCGTACTCGTTGAGGAGGGTATCGTACTCGTTCTGGATCGTGTTGAGGAAGGTTGAGTAGCTCTTGAACTCGTCAGAGAAACGGAAGAAGGCTGCGATGAGCGAAGCGAGGAGCGAAGCGAGGAGCGAAGCAAGGAGCGAAGCGACGATAAGAAGGGTTTTAGTTATGTAGGAAGGCAGTGTTCGCCCCTCGTCCTCGCTCACCCGTCTTGTAAACCTGCACGCGTGAGAGGGAGGGTGCAGCGGTGCTAACGCCGAGTGCTCTAAGCTCCGTCTCAACGTAGTTCTCCAGCTTACGCAGGAACTTGGGCTTGAACGAATCGGACCTACCGCCGGGCCACATG
>Ga0209713_10003048_pt1 | contig 10550 bp, 5 predicted proteins | sample ArcOceMetagenome_3_FD_187444 | JGI IMG/M metagenome (GOLD analysis project Ga0209713, IMG submission 187444) | Marine eukaryotic phytoplankton communities from Arctic Ocean - Arctic Ocean- Svalbard ARC20M Metagenome (SPAdes) (version 2) | ecosystem: Environmental > Aquatic > Marine > Oceanic...
GAACGCGGCGCGGATGGCGCCGTCGATCGAATACTCATAGGACGGCCTCGTGGTGTAGCCGCCGCCCGGCACCCACCCCAGCCGGAGCACTAGCTGCGCGAACTCGTCGATCTCCATCAGACCCGAGCCGTCGATGTCGTAGCTCGCGAGCACCTCCGCCGCCTCACGCTGCGTCACGTCCAGACCGAGCGCCTGGAGCGCTTTCCGCAGCTCGCGATAGTCGAGGCGGCCGGAGTTGTTGGCGTCGAAACGGGCGAAGGCGGCGCGGATGGCGTTGTCGATGTGCATCGACGAGGGTCCGTTGTGGCGGTAGACGCGATTGTTCGCCCTCAAACCCCACCTGTAGGCATCGCCGTGTCGTTCCCGAGAGAGCGGCGCGTCCCAGCCTTGCCTGGTGGGATTCGAGTCCTGCTGCCAGTCGCGCCAGCGCTGCGAGATGGGTCGACCTGCGCCGCCCAGAGTGTGGATGGGCGACTGCGACTCGGTCCAGTGGCTGAGGCGGCGGCCCACGCCCGGAGAGAGCCGCGGCGACGAGGACAGCCGCAGCGGCGACGATGGCACGCCGGCGGAGCGCAGGCCCGGGGAGAGCGTCGAACGGCGCACGCCCGGGGACAGCGGGCGCCAGCTGCCAGCTGCACCGTCGTAGACGTCTCCCATGTGGGCTGGCACCGCGATTGGGATGGCGGCGGCGGTCGGGTTCGCCACGAGGCGAAAATAGCCCAAAGTGAAAAGACGTTTCAGCGCCGTGATTCCCAGTTTACTGACTGGCGAGCGGAAGGCGGCGTGTCGTGATGTTGTCGATCAGTTCAATCACGAAAAGGCTGGTCATGCCAGTTCGCCTTCATAACGGAACGCTCCACTGCCCGCACAGCGAACGAAAGACAGTCTACACGCTTGTAACCGTATGGGCGACCTTTCACTCAGCGCAGTCGATGGAGTACGTAACCATCACTCAGGGCGCTAGCTACACGAGTACGAAGGTAGTACTAGTTGTAGTGGATTAGAGAGACTCCCCTCCTCTGGCTACGCTATGTGTGTGCGCGCGAGCTGCCCAGCGAGCTGCTGCCGCGCCGCAGCCGAGCCATCACCGACGACGATGACTTTTGCTTCTCCGGCGGCGGCGGGGCGGCGGGGTTGGCACCAGGCGCGCGATGCGGCGCATGCGACGCGGGCTGCGCTGCTGGTGGCGCGGCGTTGGGGGTGGCGGAGCAGGCGGCGGTGCTGGCACGGGGCGCGGCTGCCTCGTCGGTCCTCGTTGCGTCGAGTCTCTCGGACTGCGCCTCCACCAACTCGGCGATCAGCCGCGTCGTCGCGACCACCTCGGCGTGCGTCGGGTCGAGCTGCCCCACGGACGCCTCGAGCGCGGCGCGTGCCTCCGCCTCCGCCTCGCCCGGCCGCTCCTGCTGCCTCAGCAGCGCCGCCAGCCGACTGCGCACCTCGAAGCGCGTGACGGCGGCGCTGTGATCGTCGAGGCCCCGCAGCGCCTCGACGGCATGCCGCAGCAGCCTCTCGGCCTCTTCGACCTTCCCCTCCCGCTCACGCACCACCGCAAGCCCAAACCGCCCCGCCGCCGCCCGCCGCCGCTCCTCCGCGGCCGCGGCCTGCTTCTCGGACGCCACGCCCTTCGCTGGCCTCGCTGGCTTGGCCGCGCGTGCGGCGGGCGCGCCGCGCATCCGGTCCTCGGCGATCGGAGCGGGCGACAAAGACGGCGACGACGCGGCGCCCTCGCCTGGCGAGGCGGGCGAGCCCGCGCTGGGGCTGTCGCTGCCGCTCCTGGCGCCGCCCGGGCTCGCCTGCCTGCTTCGTCGCCGCGCACTGCTGCGCGCAAACGAGGCCTGTCGCCCTTGGCTGAGCTGCCTGCGCATGCCCGGGCCCGAAGAGCCCTCCGAGGTGGAACCAGGCGTGTTGGCGTCGGTGGGTGGCGAGCCCCCAGGATCGTCCTGCGCGGCAACGACCGACACAATTCGCGCGCGCGTCACTTGCGTGGCGGGAGCAGGGCTGTGACAGGGCGGCATCGGGTGCGGCAGGCGCACCACGGCGATCCTCAGTGCGACGGCGGGCGGAGCGTCGACTGTCTCAGCCGCGCCCGCTGGCGTCGCGGCCGCCGTCGAGGGCGCAGCCGCCGCTGTTGCTGCCGCGGGAGTCTCGGTTTGAGCGGTCCCGGCACCACCGTCCGTCGCCGGCCTGTGAGTTGAGCACGCGCTGTGGTGAGGTGTCGATGCGAGGCGAGGCGGTGAGATCGAGGGGCGGCGTGCGGGACACTGGCGCAGGCGTGAGCTCACGGAAAGCCCGGCGGGAGCCTCTTTCTTGACGGAGTCATCGTGAGCAAAGGAGGCCTGCCGTTGGCCGCTGACGCCTCAGGCTTGGCAGATGCAGCGCGAGACGAGGCCACGCGAGACGCGACCTCGTCGTCTCGGAAGGCGGCGGCCTGCACGTCCTGTACCGACGCCAGCAGCATGCTTCTCCGCTCCTGCCGGGCTGATGGGACCTGCTCCGCCTTTTTGGCTGCCACGGCTGGCGGATTGGTGGCTGCGGTGGCACCGTCGACCTGAGCAGCCTTGCTCGGAGCTGTCTTGCCCTTATGCGCTGGCAATGGAGTGGCTGAGGACGGTGTTGCAGCGTCGAGGCCCTGCAGGCTCAAGTTGAGGCGCAACACGCGGCCACTCGCTAGCTGGACGCCCAGCGGTGTCGAGAGCAGCGCCTGCAGCGCGCGAGCGTCGGCTTTCACGTCGCTTGACATGGCGTTAGCGCTTCCGATTCATTTGTAATTGCGTGAGACTTGCGCCCGCGCGCGCCCGCGGCGGCGGTGGCCGGTGTACCTTTAGCATTCCTCCAAAGCCATGGCGGAGACTCCCACCAACGACGGCGGCCTCGATTTCTACAACTCCGAGGCGGCGGCGTCCGTCGCCATCGACATGGGCGCGATCGAGTCCGGGCAGATGCAGCCGTCTGGGTCCGGCAGGAGGGACCACGACGCCGCAGACGCCGGCGCCAAGGCCGACCCCACCGTGGGGTTCGGGCTGCCGCAGAACATGGCGACCTCGATGTTCACGACGATGCTCTCGGGCGCGCGCGAGCAGGTGCGCGCGCGCGGCGTCACGGGCGACGTCCACACGCAGATCGACTACCTGCGTCCCTACTTTGACGTGGAGACGAGCGAGGTGCAGCAGCGGCTGCTCTGGGCCTTCAACCCGCGCAAGGGCGAGCGGCTGCTGCAGGAGCAGGACCTGTACTGCCCCACCCTCCTCGTCTTCACCCTCGCCGCGCTGCTCGTGGCGGGCATGAAGTCGCAGGAGAGGGCGTCGGTCGGCGCCGAGGGCACGCTCATCGGCACGGCGCTCGGCTCGGCCTTCAGCTTCTGGGCGCTGAGCTCGCTCGCGCTCTACGGCGCCGCGTACATGCTGCAGCTCAAGCTGCGGCTCGCGCAGGTCTGCGGGCTGACGGGCTACGCGCTGAGCGGCGTGTGCCTGCCGCTGCTCGTCGGCCTGTCGGTGCCCGTCGCCGCGGCCTTCTACGGCGCGCTGCTCACGCTCGGCGGCTGCTCGGCCGCCGCGCTCGGCCGCGCCTTCGCCTCCGTCGCCGAGAGCCCGGCGCACACGCTGCCGCTCGCCGCGCTCGCCGCCGGCATCAACCTGACCGCCACCGCGTACCTGCACTGGCGCTACTTTAGCTGAACCCTACAAAAGGGAACACTCGAGCAGATTCGTGTTGTCTTTAGATTACTTTAGATCTTAGCTTTGCCTAAGCCGCCGGTCAGACGACGCCGGAGCGGGGAGGGGGGGGTGGGAGGGATTTAGCTAAACGCCAGTCGCGGGCGGCCAAACGCGCGCCGGATGCTCACGACCGCCGGTCAGCTCCTGGCGACGCTGCCACCCTCGCCTCTGCCGCCGCTGCTACCGCCGTCGCTCCCTCCCGGCCTCTGTCTCAATACGTGCCTCTACCCGACGGACACCATCTGCGACGACGGCGGCGAGAGCTCCTCCTACTCGGTCTGCCTGGGCGGCACCGACTGCGACGACTGCGGCCCGCGCATGCTGCCGCCGCCGCCACCGGACGCGCCGCCGAGCACGCCGCCGCCCCACCCGCCGGGTGCTCCTCCCACGCCCCCGCAGACGCCGCCGCCCAACATGTACCCGCGGCCGCCGCCGCCGCCGCCGCCCGGCCACCCGCCGGCGCTGCCGCCGCCGGGGCTGCCACCGACGTCGCCGCCGCCGTTCGTCGACCGCGCGTGCGCGGTGGGCGAGGGCTGGGACGACGAGGCCTTCGCGTGCCACGCGTGCGCCAACGGCACCGTCTCGGCCGGTGGCGAGGCGCCGACGTGCGCTCCGTGCCCCGCCGGCACCGCGGCTCACGGCGGCGGCGGGCGCGAGTGCGTCGCGTGCCGGCGCGGCTACTTCTCGCCGTCCGAGGGCGCGGCGACGTGCGAGCGGTGCGACGCCACCAACATGACGCACACGTGGACCGAGTACGGGGGCGCCACGCACCGCTCGCAGTGCGTGTGCATGCCGGGCGCGTGGCACCGCGGCTGGCCGCGCGGCGGCGGCGCGGCGTGCACGGCGTGCCCGCAGGGCGCGACGTGCGCGGGCGGCGACGCGCTGCCCGTCGCGGCGGCCGGCTTCTGGCTCTCGCCGGAGGAGCTGCGCGCGTCCGTGACCGCGCCCAAGTGGCAGCACGACTGGTGGCGCTGCCCGGCGGGCGAGTGGGCGTGCCGCGGCGGCGACGCGCTCGACAACGTGACGGCGACGTGCGCGCCGGGCTACTTCGGGCCGCGGTGCGCCTCGTGCGCCGAGGGCCGCTTCGGCTTCGGCGTGTGGTGCGAGCGCTGCCCCGGCAGCGCGGTGGCGCACGTGCTGGCGACGGCGGCGACGCTGCTGTGGCCGCACGTGGCCGTCTGGCTCGCGCCGCGCGCCGGCAGCGTCGCGCACGCCGTCGAGGCGTGCCAGCTGCTCGCGCTGCTCGGGATGCTGCGGCTCGAGTGGCCGGCGGGGCCGGCGGGGCTCTACGTGGGCGAGGTCCTCGCGGCGCTGCGCGTCTTCCTGCAGGAGCCGCGGCTGTCGCTGCTCTCGTGCGCCATAGAGGGCTACGGCGAGGTCGACGCGTGGGTGCTGCTGCAGCTGCTGCCGCTCGTGCAGGCGGCGGCGCTCGCGCTGCGCTTCGCCTTCGGGTACGTGCTGCTGCGCACGCGCGCGTGGTCGGTGCCGCGCGCCGAGATCCAGGCGCGGATGGCGGCGCGCGGCTGGCGCGCCACCGCCTACTGGCTGCGGCTGCTGCGGCTGCAGTGGGTGGGGCTGCTGCTGCGCTGCCTGCAGCGGCTGCACTGCGAGGCGTGGCCGCTGCGCATCCCGCCCGAGGGCGCGGGCGCGGGCGGCGAGGACGTGGTGGGCCGCGAGTGGGGCACGTGCTGGCACGGCGGCTTCTCCCTCGAGCGGCGCGTCGCGCCCCTCGCCGTCGCCGTGCTGACGCCGCTCGTGCTGCTGCCGTTTGGCGCCGCCCTCGCGCTGCGCTGGCTGCGCCGCCACCGCCGCCTCGGCTCGGCGCAGTCGCGCCAGGCCCTCGGCTGGCTGCACGCGGCGTACCGCGCCGACGCCTACGGCTGGAGCTGCGCGCTCGCCCTGCGCAGCGGCGGGCTGTGCGTGGCGATCGCGCTGCTCGACAGCCACGCCGAGGCGCAGGCGGCCGTCGCGATGCTGCTGCTCGTGCTGCACCTCGCGCTCCTCTTCGAGCTGCGCCCGCACGTCGTGCCGAGCTACCGCCGCCTCTCGACGGCGCTCGAGCTCGGCGCGTGGCTGATGCTGCTGCTCGGCGTCGTCGGCATGCCGCTCAGCACGCTGGCGCCCTCGTGGCACGACGCCGCGCAGCCGGCCGCCGCCGATCAACACGACGCGACGGCCGACGGCGGGCCGGGGCGCCTCGAGGAGCTCCACTCGCAGTGCTTCGTGCTCTTCCGCTTCCTCTACGGCGCGTCGACCGACGAGATCGAGTACCTGGGCGCCGAGACGCGCGTCTGCGCCAAGCTCGCGCTGCCGCTCGCGATGCTCGGCGTGCTGCTGCTCTGCGCCGCCGCCTGCGCCGTCGCCCTCGCGTACGACGTGCGCCACTTCCGCCTCCTCTCGTCGGTGCTGCAGGTGCCCGCCTCGCAGCTCGCGCCGACCGACCCGCAGTCGCTCACGCTGCGCTCGCTGCGCGCGCTCGGCGCGCTGACGCCGTCGAAGCGGCGGATGCTCTCGGCGCACCTGCGCGCGCTGCGCGTCGCCGACGCGCCGCCCGAGGCGTGCGACGCCGCCGAGGCGCTGTGCGCGGCGCTGCCGCACCTCGCCGACTGGGCGGTGCAGGCGCCGCCGCACGAGCTCGCGGCGGTGCAGCAGCTCGTGCCGCGCCTCGCGCAGCCGGCGGGCGGCGGCGTGCTGCGCCGCGTGATGCAGCCGCAGCTGCAGGCGTCGCTGCTGCAGCAGCTCCTCCTCCCGCACGCGCACGCGCACGCGCGGATGGCGCGCGAGGCGCTCTGCCGCCTCTGCCGCGAGCTGGGCGGCCACCACGCCGCGCCCGAGCCGGACGGCGCGCCCGAGCCGCTGGCGCGCCGTGTCGGCGAGCTGCGCGTGGCGGCGCAGGCGATCCACATCGACGGTGCGCACGACGTCGGCGTGTACATCCACCTGCGCGAGCTGCCCGAGCTGCCCGACGGGCCGCCCGTGCCGCGCGACGGCGCGCCGCGCTGGCTGCCCGTCTCGGTCGGCGAGGACTTCGACCTCTCGAGCCGCGACGTGCTCGTCCGTTACGACCCGCGCGACGCCGCCGCGCTCCACGGCCGCGCGCCGCGCGATGGGCGCGTCGCGCCCGGAGCGCAGCGCACCGCGGCGTCGGCGGCGGCCTCCAAGGCGGCGGCGGGCGCGCCGGCGGGCGCGCCCGGAGCAGCCGAGGCGCCCGCCGCCGCCTCGGAGGCCGACGCCGACGCCGACGCCGAGGTCGACGCCGACGCGCCGGCCGCGGCGGCCTTCGTTGGCGTCGGCGGCGTGCCCGACGGCGTCGTGGTGCTGGCGGAGCAGGTGGCGGTGCTCTCGGCGCCGCCCGAGGAGCAGCAGACCTACGAGCTCGACGTGGCGACCGCCGACGTGCAGGACGCGGGCACGAGCGCCCACATGAGCTGCTGCCTGTCGGGCGAGCTCGGCACCTCGGGCGACGTGGCGCTGCACGCGGCGCTCGGCAAGCCGCTCTTCAGCCGCGGCTCGGAGCGCTCCTTTGTGCTGCGCTGCGCGCCGCTCGGCCGGCTGCTGCGGCTGCGCCTCTCGCACGACGGCGCCTACGCGGGCTCGTCGTGGCACGTGGCGAGCGTGACGGTGCGCCACGTCGAGAGCGGCGAGGCGACGCACTTTGCCTCCGATCAGTGGCTCACGCGCAAGTTTGGCAAGCAGTTCCTCGCGAGGGACTTCACGCCGACGGACGCGTGGAACGAGGACCCGCGCGCGCCGCCGCCGCCGGCGCGCGCCGCGTACATCGAGCCAATCCTCGTGACGCCGCAGAGCAAGGAGGCCGCCGCCAAGGAGGCCGCCGCCGCCGAGGCCGCCGTAAACGCCGCCGCCGCCGCTGCCGCCGCCGCCGCCGCCGCCGCACAGCAACCGCCGCCGCCGGCGCCGCTGCCGTCGCACCGCGGAATGGGCGGAATGGGCGGGGTGCCGCCGCCGCTGAGCGCGCGCCTCCCTTACAGCGGGCCGATGGGAGGGGGGCCGCCGTTGCCGCCGCATGCTCAGATGCCGCCGCCCGGCCCGCCCGGCTTCTATCCGCCCGGGATGCCGCCGCAGCCGGGTGGGCCCCCGGGCGGCTGGGGGATGCCGCCGGGCGCGATGCCGATGCCGCCGATGACCAACCGCGGCCTGCCCGGATACGGCGGCGGCATGGGGCCCCCGCCTGGCATGGGACCGCCGCCGCCCGGCATGGTGGGTCCCCCCGGCATGGGGCCTCCCCCGCCCGGCATGGCGCCGATGCCGCCCGCGGGCATGGCGCCAGCGCCTGCGGCGTGGGGCCCGGCGCCCGACGCCGAGCAGCCCCGCTCCGCCCGCCCCAACGGCGTGCCGCCGCTCAACCTCGGCGGCGGCGGCGGAGGAGGGGGAGGAGGGGCGGCCGCGCCACCGCGTCCCGCCGGCGTGCCTCCGCTCAATCTCGGTCTCGGCGGCGGTGGTGGCGGCGGTATGCCACCCGCTGGCGCGCCCGCCGGCGCCACGGCCGCGCCGCCCCGGTCGCGCATCTCCGAATGGATGGCGTGGCCCGCCGACGCGCTGGCGGGCGGCGGCCTCGACGGCGACGGCGACGACGACGACGACGACGACGACGACGACGAGCAGGAGCAGGACGGCGCCGGCGGGCCTGCGCCGCAGCTCTCGCAGCCGCCCCCTGCCGCCCAGGCCGCGTTCCAAAGGCTGTAGAGCCGGATTTTATGTGTTTCATCCTCAAAAATACATGGCAACGAAAATCAAAGAACAAGACCAAAGAGCGCTACTCACCCGACTGTTTCCCCGTACTCGCTTCGGAGCGAGCGCGTGCGCAGCGTGTCGCGCTCGTCGCCGGTGCGCGGCTGGCTCGCCGCCCAGCTCTGCGCGGCGGCGACGGCCTCGGTGAGCTCCTTGTTGGGGAGCGGCGTCGCGGGGCCGGCGAGCGAGGGCGGCCATGCCGACGCCGCCTCGGCCTCGAGCGAGCGCGCGTAGACCGCCTCCGCCGCGCCGATTCTGCCGGCGGCGCGCTCCATGGCCTCGTACGCGTACCAGATCTCGGCGTTTGCGGGGTCGATGCGCAGCGCGTCCTCGTAGAGCTGCCTCGCCGTCGGCAGCTCGCCCGCGCGCGTCTCGAGCGCCGCCCACACGCCGCGCGCCGCGACGGCGAAGCGGTCGGCCTTGAGCGCCGAGCGCATGCACTCGCGCGCGGCGCGCAGGTCGCCGACGCGCTCCTCGAGCAGCGCCATCGCCGACCACAGCGGCACCGTCTCGATGTGGCCGGCGCGGCTCGCCCACACGCCGCGCTGGAAGATCTCGCGCGCCGCAGAGTAGTTGCGCTGCTCCGTCTCGAGCACGCCCCACGCGTGGTACACCGGCGCGTGCGCCAGGCCGCCGCCACGGCCGCCGCCGCCACGGCCGCCGCCGCTCCTGCCGCCGCCGCCGCCGCCTCGCCTTGCCGACGCCTGGACGCCGCGCTCGAAGCAGGAGCGCGCCTCGGCGAGGTCGCCCTCCGCCTTGGCCATCAGCCCGCGCGCCTGCCACGCCGCGCCGTCGGCCGCGCCGCGCCGCGCCGCGCGCTCGAAGAGCTTCGCCGCCGTCTCCGTGCGGCCGGCGCGCGCCTCCATGGTCGCCCACGACTGCAGCACGTACCGGTTGGTGGGCGACGCCTTGAGCGCCTGCTCAAAGAGGCGGCGCGCCGCCTCGGTGTGGCCGCACCGCCACTCGAGCACGCCCCACGCGTGCATCGTCGCAGCGTTGCGCCGGTTGCACAGCAGGCTCTGCCGGAAGGCCTCGCGCGCCTCGCCCAGCTCGCCGCGCCGCACGTGCGCCTGCCCCACCACCTGCAGCACAAAGTACGACGCCGGCGCCACCAGCCGCGCCGTCTGCAGGCAGCGCCACGCCGCGTCCGACTGCCGGCGCTTCTCGAGCAGCAGCCCGCACGCCACCCACGACGGCGAGTGCCGCGGCGACGCGCGCACCGCGCGCGAGTAGTAGGCGAGCGCGTCGTCCTGCCGGCCGCGCTGCTCCTGCAGCCAGCCGCACGTCTGCAGCATGTGCGCCGACGACGGCTCCCATTTGAGCCCCTTCTGCAGCGTGGCATCGGCGTCGGCGTACGCGCCCATCCGCGCCTGGTACTTGGCCATCGCGATCCACGCTCGACCGTCGCCCGGGTCGAGCTCCTGGCAGCGCTCCCACGTCTCGATCGCGCCGCCCACGTCGCCACGCTGCAGCATGACGCGCGCGCGATGCGTGAGCAGGTCGAGGTTGATCTTGAGCGGGCGCGGCTCGCCCTCCGTCCACACGGTGAACGCGCGCTCGTCGTCGTCGAGAAGCGCGTCCCGAACGCGCAGCGCCAGCCAGTCGGCGCGATCGAGACCGGCGCACACGGCCGCAGCGTGGCGGCGGCGGCGCGGCGTGGCGGCCACGGCGCCGCGCAGGTGCAGCGCCGTGGAGCCGGGGGGCAGCCACAGCGTCAGCATGGCAGGGCGTCCGGCGAGGGGTGCTCGGGGAGCACGCAGACCGGATGCGAGTTGAGGTCCGATGGCGAGTCCCGAGGTCGCCGCCATGTAAATCTTGCCAGGGGGCGATAACACTCGAAGATGGCGGGAAGCTAACAGCCTAAAGACAGATAACACACAAACAGCCTAAGTGTAGTGTAATGTTCACGACCTGGGGATACAGCGACCCACACCTCCCCCCTTCTCTCACGCCTCCCCCTCCTCCTCCTACGATTCGCGAATGTCAGTGGAGCACATCACCGCGCAGACACAGATCTGCGTGAGATCGTCTCCCAATTGCGCACTCGAAGAGGTCGTCCCCCAGCGACGGCGATCGCCATGTGCCCGT
>Ga0209713_10003050_pt1 | contig 10546 bp, 5 predicted proteins | sample ArcOceMetagenome_3_FD_187444 | JGI IMG/M metagenome (GOLD analysis project Ga0209713, IMG submission 187444) | Marine eukaryotic phytoplankton communities from Arctic Ocean - Arctic Ocean- Svalbard ARC20M Metagenome (SPAdes) (version 2) | ecosystem: Environmental > Aquatic > Marine > Oceanic...
CTCCGGGTGGTTGACCCCCTCCCAACCACGTGCTTTACCCTCCTCCTCCTCCTCCTCCTCCCATCGAGCAGGTGCTCTCGCTGCAGCGCGCCGCCTCGCTGCAGCTCATGTACGCCGAGCCCCACGCCGCCGAGCGGCAGGCGAGGCGCGCGACGGCGCTCGACAGCGCAGTGGCGCGGCTCGAGATCGCCAACGGGGCGCGGCGCGCCGAGCCGCAGAAGTGGCTGGCGGTGCTCAAGCTGATCCGCGAGATCGCGCGCCAGCAGCACGACGCGGCAACGGTGGCGACGCGCCGCGCCGCGCTCTCGCGCTACTGCGCCGACGCCTACGGAGACGCGCTGCACAAGCTGAGCCAGGCGCTGTCGGCGGCAGCCGTGCTGCTCGAGGAGTATAGCCACGACTCGTACGAGGTGCACGTCGCCTCCTCTCACCTCCTCCTCTCACCTCCTCTCACCTCCTCTCACCTCCTCCTCGCACCACCTCCTCCTCTCACATCCTCTCACCTCCTCCCTCATCTGTACCCACTCCTCGCACGTTCCAGGTGCACGTCGCGCTGCGCACCGTGCGCACCGTCGCCGAGGTCGAGCGCGTCACGCCGGCGCAGCGCGTCGACTGGGCGATGCGACCCGAGGCGGCGTCGGGGATCAAGTGGACCGTCGACACGCAGACGCTCGTCAACCAGGGGCGCCACATCACCGCAGACGCGGACGCGGCCGCCGCCACGGGCGGCGGCGGCCAGGCGGCGACGGCGGGCCAGGCGATGTGGCAGAAGATGCTGCACAAGAGCGACAACGTCCTCGACGCGAGCACGAAGAAGGCTCGTGACAAGTCCGAGAAGCGCGCCAAGAAAGAGAAGGAGGTCAGGCTATGACGTATTATATAAGTGTCGATTATCAAACGCCAGCGCTCCGCAGAACCGCACGTCGATTACACTCGGGCGGTCTACCGATGGAGGAGTACAACCACGTACACGACGCCGCCAAAACGGCGCGTCGCGTAAGCTCTCTCGTGTATCAATGCGCCTGCGACACCGTCAAGCCGACGAGCGCTCGTGCTCGACCGACCTGCCAGACGACTGCAAGCAGCGCAAGCGTCGACACACAAGTCGTTTGGGCCGCTGCGTGGGTTGCTGCCTGCTGTCGTGCGGCACCGCGGTCGCCACAGCAGCCGCGCTAATCCTATGTGCGGAGCGGCCGGTGCTGCGATTGCAGCAGCTCATCGGTCATCCGCAGTCGTGGCTGATCGACCCCATCGGGTCGGTCGGCTACATGCGCGTGTCCACGCCAGTCGCGCTGCAGGAGGCGCTCTCGGCGCACGCCCTGACCGCACCGCCCTATCGCAGCTTCAGCGGCGTCGGCAGCCGCGTGGGCGAGGGCGGCCTGGAGGACTACATCATCTCGGGTCCGACGCGCTTCTCGAGGCTACCGCGCCGACTCGCCGACGAGGCAGCGACCGCGATGAAGCCGGTGCTCGAGGCATTCTGCGGCTGCGAGCTGGCGCCGGCGCCCCTCGTGCACGGGCTGCGAACGTACCTGCCGGGCGCGACGCTCGCGCCGCACCTCGACTGGCCGGACAGGTGGGTGGTGTCGGCGACGCTCTGCGTCCAGCGGAACGCGACGCTGCCGCCTTGGCCCGTCGAGCTGCGCGGCGCCGGCCGCGACGAGACGGCGTCGGTGGCGCTCCAGGAGGGCGACGCGCTGCTGTACGAGGGCTCGAGGCTTTGGCACGGCCGGCCCGCGCCGCTGCAGGGCGGCGAGTACGTCGGCGTCTTCGTCGGCTTCGTGCCGGTCGGCTACCCGGCGCAGGCGGGCGTCGCCACGCGCGCCATCGTCCACGGCGTGCGCCGCGTCAAGGGCGCGGCCGTGCGGTGGCTTGGTTAGAGGTGTAGGTGAGCTCCAGACAGACTAGACAGAATGCCGCATCGATGCGGCTGTGCCCTGTGCCACGGGGTAAGTACTTTAGTACTTTAGTATAGCAACGTGTTTTACTTTACGCGACGGCGTGTCTCTCACGCGACCGGATCGCACGATCCGGGTCGCTGACGATCCGGATCGCTGATGTCTTTCCGCTTCAGCGCCACTTCAGCGCATGTTTCAATAATGTTTCAACGTCTGCCCTTGCCCTTCTTGCCCTTGCCCTCCTTCGCCTTGCTGGCAATTTTGTTGGCTGCCTGCTGCTTCTCCTTCTCCTCCTCGGCGAGCAGCTCCTCGGCCGCCGCGGTCGCCTTGGCCTCGGCCACCTTAAGGGCCTTCGCCGCCTGAGCCTCTGCCTCAGCGCGGGTCTTCTCTGCCTCGGCCTCAGCCGCAGCGCGGGCCGCCGCTGCCTCGGCCTCCTCCTTGGCGAGAAGCGGGTCCGCGTACTCGTCGCACTGGCGTGCCGCATTGTCGTAACGCAGCTTGCAAGACGGTATGGTCGTCAGCATCGCGGCACGCCGGTACCACGCGCCTGCCTCTTTGATCTCCGCAGCCGTGCGCGGGCCCGCGCTCCAGTGAGCCTTCGAGCTGACCAGGGCATCCCCGCACATGACGCGCGCTCGCATGGCGCACGACTGGTCATGGTCGGGCGCCAGCGCCACCACCCGCGCCGAGAGAGCCTTGAGCGCCTCGTCGTTCCACCACTCGGGCTTAGGCACCTCGCGGCAGTCATCGGTCTTGAGCGTGTCGAAGGCCGATGCCGCTGCCTCTGCCCAGTTCTCGGTGCCATCCTCGAAGAGCTCCATGGCCTTGAGGAACATCGCGGCTGCCTCCGCGCTGTGGTTTGACCGCTGCAGCACTACAGCAAGATTGTAGTACAGCACGGCCCCGTCAGGCCACTCCTTGATGATCTTGCGCCAGGCCTTGGCCGCGGCGTTGTGGTCGCCCTCGGCATTGAGGGCCATGGCGGCTGCACAGCGCTTGTCGAACTCACTGCCCGTCCTCTTCGCGCGCCGTGCATGTGCTTCGGCTAGCGAGCGATCATGTTGCGGCACGGAACCCTCACGCATCTGCTTCGCCCGCTCCCTCTGCTTCCTGTGGTACTCCTTGTGCCCGTTGAGCCAGTGGGCGTTCATGCACTCCTCGCCGCAGTAGTAGGTCGACGGCAGGTTGCGCTCGATGCAGACCGTGCAGCGGCCCCACGTGCGCCGGTGCGCGGGCGGCGGACGGGCGCAGTTGACGCACAGGAGCGATGGCTCCGTCATCGAGCCGCGCAACGCGATCTAGTCGAGCAATCAAGAAGTGCGTGAAATCACAAGTTCTCATCACCTAGAATGCGCTGATGGTGTTCGGCGGCGAGATAGCGATCGCGAGAGCTTCAGAGCTGTAAAGATGAAATTCAATGAACACCGACTCGTGCCCCCAAAACAGCTCGCCTCTCTCCGTCATGCGCTGTTCGTGAAACTGATATGAAACTGAAAGCCGCATGCCCGATGCGGCCGCATGCACGTGCGCCGCATCAGAACAGCGCCGGCTGAACCGACTCCACCTCGCCCGACGGCAGGATCACCTTCGAGGCGCCGTCGACGAATCGGATCTCCTTGTAGCCGTTGGTGAGGTGGCGCTCGAGCTGGCCGTTTGGGAACTGGTAGAGCTGCGTGCCGTCGGCGTGCGAGATGTGCGTCGTCTGCGCGCCGGCGTAGTAGTAGACGACGGTGCGGTCGGCGGCGGTCTGCTTGACGTCGCCGTTGGAGAAGAAGACGGTCTGCGTGCCGCCCGGCTGCAGCTCCTTGCGCGTGCCGGTGGCGTAGAGCACCTCGGTGAGGCCGGAGGCGTAGGTGCGGTGCAGCTTGCCGTCGGCGCCGCGCTCCTCGCGCACAGGAGGGCCGTCGGCGTGCGAGATCTCCGAGTCGGGCGGCCCGAAGTCGCAGTGCAGCGCGACATCGTCGAGTGCCGGGAGCCCCTCCATCGCGTGCAACGCGTGGCCAGCCGCCGCGGGCGGCGGCGCGCCGTTACCGATGCCGCCGCCGCCGGCGCGGGCTCTGCTGCTCGCCGCTACGTCGACAGCTCTCTCCGCAGCGGCCGCCTTGGCCGCCTGCAAGTGCACCGCCGCCTCCGCCTCCGCCTCCGCCTCCGCCTCCGCCATCGCCGCCTCGACCTGCACTTCGTCGTATCCGTCGTCGTATCCGTCGTCGGCACGCCAGGCCGGCTGACTGCCGCCGCCGCCGCCGCCGCCGCCGACGCCGTCTCGGTATGTGTAGTTGACCGGCGCGGCGGCGCGCTGCGTGTGGCCGTTTTGGGCGCGGCCACCCGCGACTGCGACTGCGCCACGTCCGGCGATCTCGTCCGCCATCGAGGCGGCCGAGAACCTCGTCGTCGAGGCGCCGCTGTCGTAGCCGTACACATCGCCGTCGTCCTCGTCAAACGTCTCGTCGTCGAGCTCCGAGCAGCTCTGCCCGCTGCTGTCGACGGCCCCACCGCCCCCGCCGCCGCCGAAGTAACCCTCGGCGGCCCGCGAGAGGCCGCCCTCGTGCTCGAGGCCACCCTCGTGCTCGCCACGCCAGTCGCTGCCGTCGTCGCTGTCGCCCATGATCAGCTGCCGCCGCGCGCCGCCGTTGGCCGCCGCGGCGCGCTTCGCCGCCTCGCCGTGCGCGCGGCCCGAGCCGCCGCCTCCCACGCCACCGCCTCCCACGCCACCGCCTCCCCCGCCATCGCCTCCGGGGCCGCCGCGGTGATGCTGCGGGGCGCGGTGGTGCTGCTGCTGCGGCGGGACCCGACTGCTCGCGCCGAGCGGCTGCCGCTCGGCGCGGGTGGCGGCGGCGTGGGCGTCGGCGAGCTGGCCGGGCGGCAGCCACTTGTTGAGCCGGCACTGCTCGAGGTAGCGCACCTCCTTCTGGAGCTCGTCGCGCTCGGTGGTCGCGGCGCCCAGCTGCCGCTTGAGCCGGTCGACGGTGTGCCGCCACTTGGCGTCGCGCGCCTGCAGGTCGGAGCGCGCCGACGCGACCTCCTGCTTGAGCTGCTCGACCTCGTCGCGCTCCTTGCGGTCGGGCACCTTGAGCAGCGCCTTGGCCTGCCGCTCGAGCACGCGCCGGTCGCGCGCGAGCTTCTTCTGCTCGGTCGCGCGCCACTCCTCGAGCTGCCGCGCGCGCTGCGCAAGCTGGTCGTCCGCCTCCTCGAGCGAGTTCCGCTCCGCCGCCGCCGCCGCCTCCGCCTGCGCCTTGGCCTTGTCGCGGTTGGCCGCATCCAGCTGCCTCTCGAGCTTCTCCACGCGCGCGCGCAGCTTGGCCGCCGCCGCCTCCGCCGCCTCCTCGAAGTACTTCCTCTCGGCCCTCGAGGCGCCGCCACGCTGCTGCTGCTGCTGCTGCTGCTGGGCGCCGCCGCCGGTCGGCTTGCGCGCCGCGGCACCACGTGCCGCCGCCGCCGCGCTCTGCTGCTGCTGCTGCTGCTGCTGCTGCTGCTGCTGCTGCTGCTGCTGCTCGCGGAAGAGGTTGTTGACGAGCGCCGACTTGGGCGGCCCCACGTCGCGCGGCGGCGCCTGCTGCTGCTGCTGCTGCTGCTGCTGCTGCTCGGCGCGCGCCGCCGCCGCCGACGCGGCGCTCGAGCAGACCGTCGGGAAGTCCCACTCGTCGCCGTCGTCCTCCTCGTCGAACGTCGCGCCTGACTGCTGCAGCTGCCGCTGGTAGTCGGCCGCGCTGATGCCCTGCCCCGTGCTCGCATCGCGCACGCCCGCGCCGCCCGCGCCCGCCGCGCCCGCCGCACCCGCCGCGCCGCCCGCGCCTCCGGGGGCGGTGCGGGGTCTCCTCGTGCTGCTCAGGCTGAACATGGCGGCGGCGCTGCCGCCGTCGTCCGAGTCGGCGACGTCGCCGCCGTCGGATGCGCTCTCGGCCCACGCCGCCGCACGCTCCTCGCCCGCCCAGTCGCCAAACGACGGCCGCCATGCAGCAGGCGCCGCGCTCGGCGCCGGCGCGGCGTATCCGCCGACAGTAGGAGGTAGCGCGGCTGCCTGTGCAGCGGAGGCGCCGACGCCGCCGAGCCAGGCCGCGGCGGGATGCGCCGCCTCGCCATCGGGCCCGCCCCTGAAGCCCATCGGGTTGAACGCTCCGCCCTCCTCGTCCTCGCCGTCGTCCTCGTCGAAGCCGCCGCCGCCACTGAACGCGGCGGGTGCCGCTGTCGAGGCCGCCCGTAGAGGAGCCGGCTGCGAGGCAGCGGGCGCGGCTCCTGGCTGTGCGGGCACGCCGCGGGACGTCTCCGACAGGAAGCTGCCGCCCGCGCCGCCGAGGCACCAGCCGGCAACGTCACTCGGACCGTCGCCGTCGCCCGCACGCGCGTGCAGGACGGTATCCGCGAGGTTGAGCGGCTCGGCGGGCTCGTCCTGCCCGCCGCCACCGAATGGGTCGGGCGCGCTCTTGGCCGTGCTGGGCCAGCAGCCGGCAGTCTGCCTGCAGATGGACTCCTCGAGGGCACGGAACTGGGTCTGCTCCGCAAGCTGCTGGGCTTGCTGGGCCTGCCGCTCCTGCTGCGACGTTTGGTGCGGGGGAGGCGCCTGCGCCGTCTGGGCGGGCGTGTCGTCCCACGCGGGCTGCGTCGCCTGCCGCCTGCGCGGCGCCGCCTGCGAAACCTCCGCGTTGTTTGTGGCCGTGCCCTTTTGCAGCGCCTCGGCCCGCAGCTGCGCCAGACCGCCCTTCTCGTAGCGCGAGTTGCCCTCGTTGCGCTTGAGGAAGACGCGCTTCTCCTTGGCGGCCATTAGGCCGCTTGCAGCGACGACCGTGCGTCTGGGCGGTCGCTCACGCTCGTTGCCGCCTTCGCCTTGATGGCTCGGGCTATGTGCGGTGATGATACCCAAGCCAGGAGTCATTTCTCGAGGGAAAAAATAGTAAGCATCGTTCACCGACGCAACTCCGCGACCGCCACTTCCGCCTCCACCACCGTCCGCGCGCGCAGCAGTGCGGTAGCTGCCGCGAGCAGCCTCGCCTCATCGTGGCGGCGCCGCTGCTGTGCCCGCAGCCGCTCGGCCTGCGCGGCGGCGGCGTCGAGCAGCGGCGCCGGCACGCCCGCGAGCGCGCCGACACGCAGCGCAAACGCGCCGGGTCCTGCACCATCGGCGAGGCGGTAGAGCGGCTCGCCTCCGCGCTCGCCTCCGCCGCTCTCGCCACCCCCACCACTCCCACCCACCGACGCCATGTGCATCAGCCGGAGGGCGGGGTGGGCGTCGGCGAGCGCGGCGACGGCGGGGTGGTGCGTCACGAAGACGCACAGCGCGCCGCTGCTCTGCGCGATGTGCTGCAGCGCCGCGTGCGAAACCGCCGCGCCGTCGTGCGTCGACGTGCCGCGCCCTAGCTCGTCCAGCAGCAGCAGCACGCGTGGGGACGCCTCCGCAGCCCGCAGCGCCTCCGCCGCCTCGGCCATCTCGCAGAAAAACGACGAGCGGCCGAGCGCGAGCTGATCGCGCGCGCCGAAGCGCGTGTGGACCGCCTCAAACGGCGTCAGCGCACACGCGTCCGCGGGCACGTACGAGCCGAGCTGCGCGAGCAGCGCGATCACTGCCACCTGCCGCGCGTAACTTGACTTGCCCCCCATGTTTGGGCCCATCAGCACCAGCCCACGCGGGGGCGGAGGCGGCGGCGCGGGCACCATCAGCCCGCCGCCGCCGTCGCTGCTTCCACCGCCACCACCGTCGCCGTCGCCGTCGCCGTCGCCCGCTCCGCCGAGCCCAGTGTCGTTGGCGACAAAGCCGCCGAGCCGCAGCCTCGCCTCGATGAGCGGGTGGCGTCCGTTGCGGATGCGCAGCGTCGGCGGCGCGTCGTCGGGCAGGATCCTTGGCCTGCACCAGCCGGGCGAGGCGGCGAGGCGTGCGAGCGACTGAAGGCAGTCGAGGCGCGCGACGCGCCGCGCCAGCGCACCGAGCGCGTCGGCGTCGGTGGCGCGCAGGCACGCGAGCAGCCGCGCCCACGCCACGCGCGCCGCCGCGTGCCTTCGCTCGCGCACGAGGCGCAGCTTTCCGAGAAGCGACGCCTCGACGGCCGCCGGGCGGAAGCGCACCGCCGTCTTGGTCTGGCCGACGCGCGTCCAGTCGGCGGGAACGAGTGGCAGCGCCGGCGAGCCGCGCGCCACCTCCACAAAGTACTCCTCGCCGCCGCTGCCGACCTGTTTCCACTCGAGCGTCGGAAGGTGCAGCGTGCGCCGCGCATGGCGCAGCTCCTCTTTCAGCTCGGCCTCGACCGCCAGCAGGGCGCGCTGCGCCGCGTGCAGCCTCGCCATGCCGAGCGACAACCACCGCCCGCCCACCGCATCGCTGTCGCCGTCGCCGCAGCCGTTGCCTCTCCCGCCCTCGCCCTCGCCCTCGCCCTCTCTGACCCCGATGATACCCAAATGCCGGAGCTGGTCGATAACCTTCGCATCGAGCAGCAGCGCCTCGAGAGCCTCACCCCTGGCCGCCGGCTGCAACAGCCGCTCCCACGCCTGCAGCCGCGCCAGCAGCGCCGGCTCCGGATGCAGCCACTCCCGCAGCAGCGACGAGCGAGGCGCCTCGTCCATTGCACTCCACGTCGCACCACCCGCTTCGCCGCCTTCACCGCTGCCACCTCTGCTGCTGCCGTCACCTTCACCACCCGTCGATGCCATCGCCGCCTGCATCGCCTCGAGCACGCGCCGCATGCCGCCCACCAGCAAAAGGCACTGCGCGGGGCGTGCGCTGCCGCTGCGCACGCGGGCCACATGCGCCTCCACGTCGCCACACCGCGCCACAGCCGCCACGACACCCGCCAGGCCGCGAGGCGCCGCCGCCCGCGCGGCCGCACCACCAGCGCCACCGCCTCCGAGCAACGCGCGCCCGATGCCACCGCGCGCCGCCACGGCCGCCGCACCCGCCGCACCTGCCGCACCACCCGCCGCGCCGCTGCTCGCGCCCTCGAGAGACGCGTGCAGCTCCGCGACGGCGTCTTGCCTTCTTTGGATGTCGTGCGCATGGCGCAGCGGCGCCGCGAGCCACTGGCGCAGCAGCCGCGCGCCGGGCGGCGTCGCCGTCCGATCGATCAGATTCAGCAGCGAGTGTGCGCCGTGGTCGCCACCCATGCCATGTGCGCGCGCATCGGAGCTCCCCGCGTCGATGCAGCGGAGGACGTGCAGGTCGTGCAGCGCGGTGCTGCCAAGCACCAGCCGCGCGCCCGCGCCGCCCGCCGCGAGGGGCTGGTACGACGCGGGCGCGCCGAGGAGCGCCAGCAGCCCGCACCGGCCGAGGGGCAGGCACGCCGCACCCACGCAGCGCAGCACGCCCGCCGGCAGCGCCAGCAGCGACGGCAGCGCGTCGGGCGCGAGCGGAGGCGGCGAGGCGAGCGCACCATCCGAGCCGCCGCTGCCGCCGCCACCGGCTGCAGCGGCGGCGACGGCAGCGTTCGCAATCGCTGGCGTGCCCACTGGCGTGGTGAGCGTGTCGACGGCGGCGTCGGCGCTGAAGTGGGCGGTAGAGAGCGTCTCGACGCGCACCGCCACGCATCCGCCCGCAGGCTGCGGCAGCTGCGCATAGAGCGCGACGTACTCGTCGAGCGCCGTCCGCGTCGGCGCGCTCAGCGTGGCCGTGGCCGTGGCCGTGGCGGCCGAGCTGGGCCTGCCAGACCTGCTGGCTGTGCCGCTGGTGCCGCTGGTGGCGGGCGTGGCGGGAAGCAGCAGGTGCACTGGCGCGAGCGCCTCGAGCCGCGAGCGCAGCGCGGCGCGCGACGGTCCGGCCTCGTCGAGCTCCTCGATGAAGACGGCGCCCGCGCGCACGTCCACCGCCAGCAGGCTCAGCCGCACGCCACCACCGCCGGCGAGCGCCACCTCGTCGACCGCAAGCAGGCAGCAGGCCGGCCCACCGCTGCCGCCAATGCTGACGCTGCTGCTGCTGCCGCCCGCCTCGCTGGCAGACGCGTCGGCGTCCGGCACAAATGTCGAGTACGTGTGCACGGCGGTGATGCGCCGCTCGAAGGTCGAGTGTGGGCTATCGCCCGCTGCCTTCTCCGCGGCGCCCTCCACCTGCTCGGCGAGCGCCACGCGATGGCCGGCGCACAGCAGGCGCTGGAGGTGGACGGGCAGCCGCGTGAGCGGGAAGCCGGCGACGAGCATGTGCTGCTTGGCGAAGGCGCACACGTGCAGCACGGTCGCGAGGGTCCTGGCGTCCTCGCCAAACGCCATCCACTTGTAACCGACCATCACGAGCAGCAGCGAGGAGCCCGCCTCCGCCTTGAGCTGCACGACCTGGCGCTCGAGCGGCGACAGCGCCGAGAGGCCGAGCGCCGCGGCCACGCCGCCGATGCTGTCGTCGGTGGTCTTCGAGCTCGGTGTCGGCTCGGGATCGGTGCGAACAGGCGCGGAGGTGGTGGGCGCGACGGAATTAGGGCCGGTGGCGACGAGGGCGGTGCTGACGGCGGGCTCGGCGGCGGCGCCACTGGAACCGTTGGCTGGGCGCAACCGTTTGGCGAGAGCTAGAGCGGTCTCGTTCGGCTCGTCGTGGCCGCGCTTCGGCTTTGGCGCGAAGTAGGCAGAGAGCTTGTTCTGCATTGCGGGTTACGGACGACTTGTAGCCACCGCGAGCGAATAGGGTACGCGCCCGGTTGGCGCCCTCCTGACCGCGCTTCTTTTTTTTATTCAGATTTAACACA
>Ga0209713_10003051_pt1 | contig 10545 bp, 3 predicted proteins | sample ArcOceMetagenome_3_FD_187444 | JGI IMG/M metagenome (GOLD analysis project Ga0209713, IMG submission 187444) | Marine eukaryotic phytoplankton communities from Arctic Ocean - Arctic Ocean- Svalbard ARC20M Metagenome (SPAdes) (version 2) | ecosystem: Environmental > Aquatic > Marine > Oceanic...
CGAGGTGATGCAGGACCCGGTGTGCGCGTCGGACGGGCACACGTACGAGCGTTCGGCGATCGAGGAGGTGCTGGCGCTGCCCGAGGAGCGGCGGAGGAGCCCGCTGACGCGCGAGCCGCTGCAGGCGTCGCTGTTCCCGAATCGGGCGCTGAAGAACCGGATGGCGGCGCACGAGCAGGAGGTGGAGGCGGCGGCCGAGAAGGGGGCGCAGAAGGCGATCGAAATGGAGCGCGCGAGCTCGAGGAAGCGGCCGCCGCCTGCTGGCGCCGAGGTGATCAAGCTCGAGGAGGACTCGTCCGGTGCGGGCGCGAGCAGCAGCTCGGCGGCCGCGGGCGGCGGCAAGCGCGGGCGGCGCAAGTAGAGGAGAAATGCTGCCGACCCGCGGCTGCAGCGAGCTACATCGCGCGAGCGCCCAATCCCATTGGCAAGCCGCCCACGATCGAGCGGCCCGACGCCTGGAAGCCGCCGCATTATGAAGCCTTGACGAGCCCTCTATATGCATGTATGCGTTTGAAAGAAAGATTGAACTAAGAACCGCTCGCGCCTCAAATATTAGGTTGGCAGGCAAGGCCACAGAAACGTAAGTACTGGCTATTCTCATGCGCGTGCGTGCCTGGAGATAAACTCGATGGGCGCGCCAGTTTCTCAGCACCGGTAGCGGGGCGTCGCACCGGCGCCGTCGGCGGCGGGCACGGCCGCCGCGGTGGCGACCGGCTCTTCCCTGGACGACGCCGCCGACGCGGTGCGGGGGGCGGTGGGGGTGGCGACCGGCCTGGGCGACGGCCGCGGCGAGGTCGCGGCGACGCCCGCGGCGGCGTCGAGGTGGGCGCCGAGGACGGGCAGCAGCGAGACCTCGGCGAGCGACTGGTCGCGCTGCAGCTCCGCGGGGAGGAGGCCGACGGACGCGAGGAGCGACGTGAGCAGCGCGTGCGCCACCTCCGCCTGGCGGAAGTGGTGGGTGGTCGCCGACATCTCGGCCTGCGCGCGCATCTTGGCGCGCAGCCGCGCGCCGCGCCACGCCGCCTGCACCTTGATGGCGGCGTAGAGGTCCTCCGCGTCGAACTGCGTCTCCATCGCCGCGACCTGCTTCAGCTTCGAGTGCTCGGCCCACTGCCGCTCGATCGAGTCCTGCAGCGCCGACGGCGGCAGCTCGACGCCGCCCGAGCGCGCGCACAGCGCGTAGAGCACCTCCTGGAAGTGCATCTTGCCGGCGCGGTCGGGGATCTGCAGCGAGCGCATGTACTCGAGCAGCTGCGCCGAGTCGAGCTTGAGCCCCTTGACGCCGAGCGGCGGCGCGAGCCGCTGCAGCAGCAGCGGGAAGTTGACCGACTTGATGAAGTACGAGCCGGCGGGGTCGAGGCGCGCCCACTGCTTCTGGAACTCCTGGCAGTGCTCGGGCGTCAGGATCGACTGCGAGTCGGACGCCGTCGACGAGAAGTTCTCGAGGATGACGGCGATGACGAGGTTGAGCAGCACAAAGGCGCAGAAGACCTGGAACGACAGGAAGTAGGCGATCGCGACGGGCGGGTTGCCGCAGCAGTAGAGGCCGCAGCTGTCCGCGTCCTCGTTGCACCACTGCAGCGCCTCGGCGGCCGCCGCCGTGTCGTTGGCGGGGCCCGAGCCGTAGCCCTCCTCGACGGTGGAGGTGGAGGTGGCGGCGGTCTGGTTGTCGGCGTCGGAACCGAAGCCGACGAAGAGGTTGGACGCGGAGGGGTCGCGCTCGCCGCCGTAGAGGACGCCGTTCTCGCCGCGCGGCATGATGGCGCAGTCGTGCATCACCGTGTTCCACGCCTCGCCCGACGACATGCGCAGCAGCAGCAGCATCGCCGAGCCCCACGTGCGGAAGGACGAGTGGCGCGTGAGGCCGAAGGACTCGACCGGCTGCATGACGACCTGGCCGAAGAACTCCATGCCGAGGATGGCGTAGACGAAGAAGAGGAGGAAGAGGAGCGAGCCGACGTTGACGAGCGACGGCAGCGAGAGGTACAGCGTGTGGAAGAGCGTGCGCAGCCGCTTCGACGACTTGATCGTGCGCAGGATGCGCGCGATCCGCACGATGCGCACGACGCGCAGCAGCGACGGGTCGATGATGTCGGCGTCGACGTCGGCCGCGAGCAGCGCGAGGTCGACGATCGAGCCGAGCACGAGCAGGAAGTCGAAGCGGTTCCACGGGTCGGAGAAGTACTGGCGCGGGAAGTAGGCGAAGAGCTTGAGCAGCGCCTCCATCAGGAAGAGCGCCGAGAAGGACATGTTGAAGGCGAGCAGCAGCGACTCGTGGCCGTCGCTCTCGCCGTGGAAGGTGAGGGTCATCGTGACGATGTTGCCGACGATGGCGAGCGAGATGAGCGCGTCGAAGGCGGGCGCCTTGACGATGAGGTAGGCGGCGAGGCGCAGGTACGACGGCGGCTCCTCGGCCATCTTGAAGGGCTTCAGCATCAGCATGATCTGGTTGGCCGAGACCCAGTCGCGCTGGCGCGCGTCCATGAACGCCGAGCCGAGCGTCTCGTCGGAGATGCGCTGGAAGTTGTCGATGACGACGCCGACGAAGAGGTTGAGCACGACGAAGGAGCCGACGAGGATGAAGAAGACGAAGAAGAGCGCGTTCTGCGGGTTGGCGTTGCGCCGCGGCGGCTGCCCCACCGACGTCGCGTCCATGCCGGCGTGCATGATCGGCACCCAGTTCTCGAGCGTCGACACCTCGAAGAGCGTCACCGTCGCCTCGAAGATGTTGTCGAAGCCGGGGGCGTACCGCTGCCACGAGGCCTCCAGCTCGCTCGGCAGCGCCTCGCACTCGAGCTGGCTGAGGTGCGCGTGCTCGTCGGCGGGCGAGCAGCGGTAGAAGGTCCCCTTGAAGATCTGCATGCCGAGGATGCCGAAGATGAGCCAGAAGAGGAAGAGCACGACCATCACGTTGGCGATGGCCGGCCCCGCCTTGAAGAGCGAGATCACGACGACCTGCATCCCCGGGAAGCGGTGGAGCAGCCGCAGCGGCCGCAGCGCGCGCAGCACGCGCAGCGCGCGAAGGAAGTCGAGCGAGTCGATGGAGTCGAGGAGCGAGAGGAGCGAGACGAGGACGATCGTCCCGTCGAGGAGGTTCCACAGGTCGGAGGAGTAGCCGCGCAGCGTGAAGACGACGACCTTGGCGACCATCTCGACGGTGAACGCGACGACGAACGCGAAGTCGAACCACTTGACGAGCGCCGCCGCGGCGTCGTCCTTGGCCTCGTCGCAGCCGGGGCCGGGGCCGTAGTGGATGCACGGAGAGTCGAAGGCGAGGCAGGTCGCCGACGCGAAGATCAGCACGATCATGCAGTACTCGAAGGCGTTGGTGGTGACGACGTTGGCGAGCACGCGGCGGACCCTGCTGTCGGGGCCGAAGACGCCGCACGCGACACCGAATAGCGGCAGCTCGCCGCCCTCCTCGTACGCCACGAGCGACGCCGTCGCCGAGCGCGAGAGGCGCGACGACGAGGCGCGCGACGCGCAAGAGCAGCCGCCCGGCGAGCCCTCGCAGCAGCAGCCGGCGCCCGCCGAGACCTCGATGCCCTCGTCGGCGTCCGTCAACGCCTCGGAGATGTCGGCGCACGTGACGCCGCTGTCCATCGAGGGCAGGGGGTGCGGCCGCTCCAGCGGCTGCATCGCCGGCTGCAGTGCGCCGCCACCGCCGCCGCCGCCGCCGCAGCCACCGCCACCGCCACCGCCACCGCCGCCGCCACCAAGCGACCCGAGCGCGCCGCCGCCGCCCGTGAGCTCCTCGAGATGGGCGCCGCTCGTGACGTGCGCCGTCGCGCGCGCCGCCGCGAGCCGCTGGTTGGCAGCCGCCAGCTGCGCGCTGAGCACGGCACCCGCCGCACGCGACGCCGACGCGTCCCCGGGCAGACTCAGCGCCGGCGGCCGGCTGAGGCCACCGAGCGGTCCGAAGCCGCACTCGTCGGAGGCCTCGGCGAGCGAGACGCCGTGGTCGGCGCGCGAGGCGTAGCCATGCGACGCGGCCGACGCGAAGCCGCCGCGCGCCTCGCCGCCGCCGCCGCCGCCGCCGCCGGCGCTGCCGACGGAGCCGCTGTTCTCGGCGCACGAGCTGTACGACGACGACCAGCCGCGCACACCGCCACTCGAGGTCGATGCGAGCGCCGCCGACGCCGCGCGGCCGCGGTCCTGGCTCATCGACGACGTGAAGCGGTTGGCCGCGATGAGCGAGTGCGACGCGTGGCGCATCACGTCGATCGACGTGCTGTTGCTCCGCGAGCCGCCGCCGCCGAAGGGGGCGTCGTGCTGCTCGCTCGTCGAGCGCGAGTTGCGCCGCGACGGCGCCGCCGACGAGCTCGAGCCCATGAGCGACGACGACGACTTCTGGCCGAGCGACGACTTCTGCGACGAGCGCCGCTGCTGCGCCGCCGCGCCCTGCAGCATCTTGTTGGCCGCCGACGAGCGCGCGCACGCCGACGACACGCGGCGGTTCTGCTGCATCCGCTGCAGCGACGAGCCCGTCGGCCGCTGCGCGGCGCGCTCCTTCTCCTCCGACGTGCGCCGCCGCTGCTCGCGCATCTGCTTGATCTCCGAGCTGAGCCGCGACAGCTCGATGACGGCGTGCAGGTTGGTGGCACAGCTCGCGCTGACGCTGCACGAGCGCCCCCCCTGCCCGTCGCCCTCGCACCGGAAGCTTTCGCGCCGCGCCGGCTGCTCCGCGCTGGCCGGCGCGGCGGGCGCGCCGTGAGTACCTTCCTGGGCGGTGGCGGCGGCGGCGGCGGCGGCAGAGCAAAGGTCGCAGCTGTCCTTCTTGGGTGAGGAGCTGCCGCCGCCTCCTCCTCCTTCGCCACTCCCATCGCCGCTGCCGCTGGCCTCGCCACCACGAACACCACCAGCCGCGCCGCCAGCTGCCGTGCCGTCGCCGCTCGTGGCCGCAACCGCGTCGTTGTCGTCCGCGCTGTCGATCCTGGCCAGCCCGACCACAGAGCCAGAGGATGCCCCATCGACGCCTCCGCAGATGGAAGGCGGGCGGTCGCGGGTGAGCGACAGCGCGGACGACGATCGTTCGCGCGACGCAACCGACGAGCGCTCCACGGCGACGCCCGCGGCCGACGCGCGGCGCCAGATGCCCGTCGTAAACGACTCCTCGCGCGTCAGCGACGACATCCGGTCCGTCATCGACTTGCGCGGCGCCAGCTCGCCCACCGTGTTCTCGACCTCCTCCGACCCCTCGGGCCCTTCGCCTTCGTCCGACTCGACAGCCAGCGTCGACGCCGACGACGGGCGGCGCGAGCCAAAGGAGGAGCGGCCCGTGCGCGAGCGGCGCGCCTCGATCTGCCTGTCGAGCCTCGACAGCTCGATCGCCGCGTGGAGACTCTCAACCGAAGGGCTGCGGAGAGGGCCCTTGGGCCTGCTGCTGCTACTGTTGTTGGCACTGCCGCCGCCGTCCTCGGAGCCGGTGGTGACGGGTCCGCCGGTGACGCTGCTGCCCGCGCTCGTTGTCTGCGAGGGGCGTGGCCGGGCCGAACCTGCACCTTCGGATGAGGCGGAGGCGTCGGAGGCGTCGGCGGCGCTGAGCTGCTGCTGGCACCAACTACGCTGCGTCCCGAAAGGCTTGGGTGAGCTGTTCGCCGCATCCGCCGCCACCGGCGCCACCGGCGCGGCGGCGCCTCCCGCAGCCGGCTCGTCGGTCGACGGCGCGGCGGCGGCTGCCACCGCGGCGAGATCCTCGGCGGCCGAGATGCCCAACCCGAGATGCGTGAGCGACGACTTCCCCTGCGACGCGGCGAGGGCCTCTGCGGAGCCGCAACCGCCGGGGGTGATCGACGCGGCGAGGGCCTCTGCGGAGCCGCCGGGGGTGATCGACGCGGCGAGGGCCTCTGCGGAGCCGCCGCCACCGCCGGGGGTGATCGTGATCGACGCCTTCCTCGGCACAAAGTCGGTCATGATCTCGGTCGAGCCGTGGCGTGGGCGGCTCTCGGCGCGGCCGCGAGACGGCGGCGTGCTGCTGCGGGTAGACTGCGCGTCCCCGTCCTCGTCGGAGCGCTGGCTGGTGGCGCAGCTGGCGGCAGCGGGCGGTGGCGCCGTGTCCGAGCCGGAGAAGGAGGAGGGCTCGACCGTCGCGTCCGCCAACGGCGTCGCGTCCGTCGCGTCGTCTCCGCTGCCGCGCCGCGCCGACGTCGACCTGCGCGGCAGCGGCAGGAGGACGTCGTCGTTGGACATCGACCCCACCGACGGCAGCTTCTCCGACGACGGGTTCGCGATGAAGCGGATCGGACGCGCGCCAAAGATGCCCTTCTCGCCGCTCCCGCCGGGACCGGGACCGGGCGAGAGCGGCGGCGGCGGCGCGCGGGTCGACCCGCTATTGGAACCCTCGCCGCCTTCCGCAGGGATGCCCGAGTCTGCGGCGAACGAGTTTGCGAGCACGTTCCCGCAGCTGTTGGACGGCGACAGCGCGCGCGAGCAGCCGGAGCCGAGCGAGCCTCCGCCGTTTGTGCGGCGGCGCTGCAGCGGCGACGCCTGGCTGAGCCCTCCGATGGAGCGGCGCGCGCGCTGCGCGCAGATCCGCCCCGCGTCGCTGAAGCGCTTCGCGCCGACGGAGACGCGCCGCTTGATCGGCTGCACCTTGGTCGTGACGAGCAGCAGCAGCTTCTTGGCGGCGTGGTGGCGCGCCTCGCGGCCGTGGCGCGGGTTGGTCGTGTCGAGCGACGAGATCAGGATGGCGACGAAGAGGTTGAGGAGGATGTAGTTGCCGACGACGAAGAGGGCGATGAAGAAGAGCATCACCGCCGCCGACTGCGTCTTGAGGCCGCGCATCCCCGCGTACATGATGAACTGCCAGTCCTCGCCGGTCATCACCTGGAAGATGGCGAGGATCGAGTTGCCAAACGTGTTGAAGTTGGTGCGCGGCGGGTTCTCCTCCGCAAAGTCGCACGGGCAGTCGGGCGAGTTGGAGGCGTTGGCGTGCTCGGCGCCGTCGGGCACGCCGCAGACGTCGTCGCAAACGTAGAAGGAGCCGCCGAAGACCTCCATGCCGAGGAGCGTGAAGATAAAGGCGAAGAGGCACAGGATGCAGAAGAGGTAGCCGACCTGCTCGATCGAGCCGAGGATCGCCTCGAGCAGCTTGCGCAGCGACGCCCAGCTCTTGGCGAGCTTGAACGTGCGCAGCATCCGGAACGTGCGCAGCGCCGAGAGCTGCACGCCCAGGTCGGTGTCCGTCTCGGCGGCCGCCTCGAGCACAGCCTGGATCGAGAGCTCGGCGACCGAGCCGACGGTGACGACGGCGTCGAAGAGGTTGAAGCGGTCGCGCGCAAACTCCTCGAGGCCGAGCCCCACCACCTTGAGCAGCACCTCGACGCCGAAGGCGCCGACGAAGACGAGGTTCGAGTAGTTGAGGAAGTCCTCGTGCGCCGTCGACATCGTCAGCCCGCCGAGGCTGTGGAAGTCGGACGCCATCAACGCCGTGTTGAGCAGGATCAGCCAGACGAAGACCTGCTCGAAGGCCGACGTGCGCACCAGCGCGAAGACGCCGTCGGTCAGCGCCGGGCAGTGGCGCCGCCAGCGCGCGCGCGAGTGGCGCGGCGTCGCGCGCGACGTCTCGCGCCACCAGATCGCGATCTCGCGCAGCGCGAGGAACTGCCCGACGCTCAGCTCGATGCCGTCGCGGCCCTCGCCCGCCGACCCCAAGGGCAGGCCGCCCACGGTCCCCGAGCGGCCGAGCTCGAAGGCGGCCTCGCCGCGCGTGCTCGACATGCCTTGCGCCGAGGAGGAGGATCCCACCGAGCTCAGATCGCCGCGCCCCTTGCTGTGGTCGCCCGCCGCGTCCGCGCTGCTGCCCTCACCAGACCCGCCGTCGCCGCCCCAACGGCTGGCCTGCCACGACTTTGGCGTGAGGAGCTGCTGCGGCGGTTCAGGCTCGGAGACCTCGTCCGCCTTCAGGCCGCCCGTCTGGCTGCCCATGCCCGTCGTGCTGGCCTTCTTGCCCTTTTTGAGCGAGTCGCCCTTTGTCGCCCATGGGCGCCACACGTTGGACGCGTTGCGCTGCAGCGCCTGCACCGGTCGCGCGACGGCCCGCACCGCCGACGCGGTGCGCTCGAGTATGGCGCTCGAGGTGGCGCGCACGAGCGACGGCGGCCGGCCCGACATCGACATGCTGTTCTCTCGGCTCGAGGTGCTGCTCTCGCCGAGCTTCGCGCCGCCGCCCTTTGCCTTGCCGCCACCGCCACCGCCACCGCCGCTCTTCTCGCCGCCGCGCTTGCCGCTGCCCCGCTTCTCACTGCCCTTGCGATCGCCCTCCTTCCCAGTCGACTTCGATTCCTCGGCTCCAGCGCCTGCGCTCGCTGCCGGCCCTGAGCCACCACCCTGAGCGCCCTCCTCACCACCCTGCAAACGCGGCGTTCGTTTGCTTTCTTCCTCTTTCTCTTCGATCGATCCGAGCCACCTGAGAGTGCCAAAGAGGTGCGAGGCACGGCGTCACTTTCGCATGCCCCTCGCACGCACGCACCCACCCACCCGAGCCGGCACATCCACGCGACGCGCCAGATCAGGCGCCAACTCATGGGACGCAGGGAGAGGCACGGCAACACGTCGCTGCACGACGAGCGTGAGAATAGAGCGGAGCTGGAGGCCGACCGAGGCCGAGGCCGACTTTTGTGGGGGGTCGTCGCTGCTGAACCTGTCGAGGTCCTCCTCGCCCATCGACGAGAGCCGTTTCGACGCGACCGAGATCGCGGCCAGCGCGGGCGGCGCCCTCTCAGCGACGAGCGCCTCACCGCCGCCGCCGCCGCTGCCGCTCGCACCGCCGCTGCCGCTGCCGCTGCCGCTGCCGTGCGTCGGCGGCCGATCGTCGAGGTGCTGCGTGAAGGCGTCGTAGATGACGGCGATGAAGAGGTTGACGATGAAGTAGGATCCGAGCACGACGAGCATCACGAAGAAGAGCCACGCCATGTGGTAGTCGTAGCCGTCCTGCACGGCGTACATCGTGTACGCCCACCCCTCGAGCGTCACCACCTGGAAGATCGTGAGCAGCGCCCAGTGGAAGGCGTCGAAGGACGTGATGCCGTAGTTGGGGTTGCCGGGGAGCGCCCACGGGTTGCTCTTCTCCCACGTGCAGCACTGGCGCGCCGCGCCGTGCGGGTCCCACCCCGTGCAGCGGTGCAGCTCGGACGCATAGCCCGACGACGTCCAGACGGGCGTGCACTGGCACGGCGCGTCGCGCCCCTTGAGCGGCGCGCCCGCCACGCCGAGCGCCGCCTCCTCGTGCGGCGCCACGCACATCCAGTCGCCTCCGCACACCGTGTCGGGCTCGCGCACGCGCGCCAGGCTGGTGCCGTTGGCCGCGGCGAGGGTGAGGTTGGTCACGACGCCGCTCGCGAGCTGCGTCGCCAGCTCGGCCGCCACGCCCTCCGCCGCGCCGCGCCCGAGCGCCGCGTAGTCGGCGCCGTCGACGCCCTCGAGCTCGCCGCCCATCGTGAAGCAGCGGTTGCGCAGCGTGCCGGCAAACAGCTGCAGCCCCATGATGCCAAAGATGGTGAAGAAGAAGAGGCAGAGGAAGAAGACGTTGGCGAGCGACGGGATCGACGTGATGATCGACGAGACGAGCACCTTCATCCCGCGGACGCGCGTGATCGTGCGCAGCGGGCGCAGCACGCGGATCGAGCGCAGCGCCGCCGCGCCGCCGCTCGTCGCGCCGCTCAGCGTCAGCCAGCCGACGACGACGACGAGAAAGTCGAGCCAGTTCCACATGTCGCGCAGGTACGAGCCCCGCTCCATGACAAACCCCAGCGCGACCACCTGCCGCGCGCGCGGGGCGTGTGGTCAAGCGGCGGGGCGTGTGATCGGCGGCTGAAAACTAGCGACGGGGCGCAGCGGGTGGCTGGGCGGTGGTGCTCACCTTTATGAGGGCCTCGGCGGTGAAGAGGATGGACGATACCAGCTCGGCCGTGTCAAGCACGGACGCCATGTCGGGATCTCGATGGCTGCAGCCGTCGGGGCACCTGCCGCGAGGAGGAGGTGGGCGGTGGGCGACGTGCGCCATGCCGCAGGCGAGAGGGCAAAATGCCGAGTGCGCACGTTGGGTCGGAGATGGCGAGGAAGATGCAGTTGACTACGATGAGGATGAGCACCATCCGATCAAACCAGGGCCACTCGATGGCCTTGATCGCCCATCTTCGTGGGAACCGATGGACCGAGCAGGGCCCGTCGATCCTGCTGACGTAGACCCGCCCACTCTTGCCAATCGCCATCGTGCTCGGTCGGCGGGCCACTCTACGACTCGGACGTCCTCCTGGTGGGGCGTGCTCGTCCGATACGAAGGTTAGCGGCGGTACGGCCGTCATTTCTGGCCGGCTGCCCGCGCTGTTCTCGCCGCGCTCAGCTAAAGTCACAGCTGGACGGCGTTGCGTGCGGTGCTTTGACTTGTTTGAAATAAAGTCTCATTTATGATATTTCTTGCTTGCTTGCTTGCTTGCTTCCCGACTAATGAATTCGGTGTTAGGCTGTCGACATACTGCTCAGCTCTATTCCTACTCATCTCTTCCTCTCCCTCGGGCCTTACCCGGCTTTCGAAAAAAGCATTCC